>Ga0075272_1000018_pt1 | contig 57343 bp, 54 predicted proteins | sample SF_Rice_5C_0N_40_FD_69776 | JGI IMG/M metagenome (GOLD analysis project Ga0075272, IMG submission 69776) | Rice paddy soil microbial communities from Twitchell Island, California, USA - SF_Rice_5C_0N_404 | ecosystem: Environmental > Terrestrial > Soil > Paddy field/soil | place: USA: Twitchell... | reverse complement strand
GCTTCGCGCTCGAACCGCCCCAGGCGCTCGGCGTCGGCGGCGAACCCGGCGGGCAGCACCTTCAGCGCGACTTCGCGCCCGAGCTTCGTATCCCGCGCCCGATACACCTCCCCCATCCCGCCCGCGCCAATCGGCGCGACGATTTCATACGGTCCCAGCTTGCTTCCCAGGACGAGCGTCATTGTTTTTGCGCGGCCACGATGCGTTTGAGTTCGTCAAACCAGTTGAGGATGACGCTAATCTGTTCGGAAGCCTGGGGCTGTTCGATCTGTTTGATAAAAAGAAATTGCTTTGCTCCTGGCATCACATCGTAATAATGGCCGGACGGAAAATAATTCCCTTCCCAAAGCATGTGGGGCGTGCCGGGAGTAAACGCGGGTCTGATCTGGATGGGCACTGCCATCAGCTTGTCCCCATTCAAATAAAACAATTCGCGACCGTCGCGCGACCACTCGGGTCGCGATCCGCCGTCGTTTGAGATTTGCCATTTTCCCACCGGACCGGGGTAAGGCTGAACGTAAACTTCATTCCGGCCGGATTCGTCCGACTGGTAAGCCAGCCAATGCCCATCGGGCGAAAATTGAGCGAATTCTTCATTGAAGCGGGTCCGCAAAAAGGGACGTAGTTTCCCCTTGCCGTCAAGTGGCAGAATCATGATGTCAAATCCAGTATCCGGAGCTTCCTCGTTTATGGCGATTTCTTCTCCGTCCGGCGAAAACGACGAAATGGTGATCCAATCCGGGCTGCTCGAAAGAAGCTCTTCGCTGCCGCTGCCGTTCGCCGGCTTCCAATAGACGCCGTACTTTCCGTTACGCAACGAAGTGTAAGCGATGTGCTTTCCATCGGGACTCCAGAATGGATCGCGGTTGTCGTTGCCAAAGGTGAAGCGGCTGAGAATTCCACGCGGAATGTCATAGGTCCAAATGCCCCATGTGGGACCTTCCACGGTCATTGCGATTTCGTGCCCGTCGGGGGAAAGGTCGAGGTCTTCATAAGCCGCGTTGCTCTTCGTCAACACCTGCGATTTTCCGCTTCGATCCACCAGCATAATCTGGCGGTTTGGCTCTCCCTCGCTTCCGGCGATGTAGGCCAAGGTCCCATCGTTTGACATGGAAAGCTGGGCCACTCCGCTGGAAGGGTTTGTCAGAACGTTTTCGAAGACCGGCACCGGCGATCCGGACACGTTGAGGCTTGTCGCGTCAAAGGGCGCGGCCATCAGGAAGCCGTTCTGCGAATAAATCAGATAACCTCCCGGTGCGTAATGAGGTGAGGTTCCATCGCGAATCAGCACCTGCCATTTGCCGGTCTTGAGCGACAGAGCGGCGACACTGGATCCGCTCGTACCAAACCCGCGAGAGATCGTAAAAAGCACGGACTCGCCGCTGGGCAAAACCTGCGGCAACAAATGTGCCTCTTCTCCCTGGCTTGCATCCGGTTTGGTCAGGTCTTGACAATTCCCGCCCGAGCCGGGCACCTGCATCAGCCCGTTGAAGTGTGTGTTGCTGAAATAAATGTTCCCGTTCGTCGACCAACTGCCGGGATAGTTATCGTAGCCGGTGCAGAGAGTTTGCACGGGCCCGCCTGCCAGTGAGATCTTCCTCAATTCCGGAGTACCCGCGGAAGTGGTCCCAATGACGAATGCCACCGATCGTCCGTCCGGCGAGAAGAAGGGAGAAATTCCCCCTTCCGTGCCCGCAATTGCCGTGGCCGTGAAGTCATCAAGGCGGCGCTGGTAAAGCTGCGTCTTGCCGCCTTGTTGGCCCGAAAATACCAGGTCGGTTCCATCGGGCGAAAGAGCGATCTCCGGAAACTGCGTAGAAGAAATCGTCAAGCCGGGCGGAAGGTCAACGGTGAGGTGCCGGACATGCTGCGGCTGCGGTTTGGCACCTAGGAGAGCGAAAACAGTTACGGCCACCAGAGCGGCAGCCAGCACGCCTGCTATGGACCATGGCAGGGCGCGTTGCAGCGGGAGTCTCTGGCTGACGGATGTCTCCGGTAGGAGTGATTCATAAATCGCACCTGCGCCGGAAATCGCTTCTTCAATCACGATTCGCGCTTCGCCAATGTCCCGCAGGCGCTGTTTCGGATCCTTTTTGAGGCAGCGCGCCAGCAGATTTCGAATTGCTGGTGGCGTTTCGGCGGGAAGGCGCGACCACTCCGGCTCGGCGCGAATCACGGCGGCCAGCGTGTCCGTCACTGTCTCACCGCTGAACGGCATTTGGCCCGTCAGCATTTCGTACAGCACGCAGCCAAACGACCAGATATCCGTCCGGCGGTCAACGGATTTGCCTTTCGCTTGCTCCGGCGACATGTACGCGGCCGTGCCCAGGATGATTCCCGCCTGCGTGGCCATCCGGCTGATCGTCGGCGAACTCGAAATGTCTACCTGGCCCGGATCGCCTTCGAGTGCCTTGGCTAGACCAAAATCGAGAATCTTCACCGCGTCGTTTGCGGTGAGCTTGACGTTCGCCGGTTTCAGATCGCGATGCACGATTCCGCGTTCATGCGCGTATTCGAGTCCTTCGGCAATCTGCTTCGCAATCGGCAGAGCTTCATCGAGAGGAATCGCCCCGGCCTTGATGCGATCCGTGAGCGTCGGCCCTTCAACCAGCTCCATGACCAGCGCGCGCGTGCTGCCGGAATCTTCAAAACCATAAATGGAAGCGATGTTCGGATGATTGAGCGAGGCCAGGACCTTGGCCTCGCGCTCGAACCGCCCCAGGCGCTCGGCGTCGGCGGCGAACCCGGCGGGCAGCACCTTCAGCGCGACTTCCCGCCCGAGCTTCGTATCCCGCGCGCGATACACCTCGCCCATTCCGCCCGCCCCAATCGCGCCGACGATCTCATACGGCCCGAGTCTTTCGCCGGAGTTTAGCGTCACGTGCTTCCTTTCAGCTTGGCTTCCCAATCGAGCAGCAGACCGATGAAGCGGGAAGCGTTGGGGTCGGCGCTGGCAATGACCAGAAAACGGCTTCCGTCGGGGCTCACGTCGTAGAACGGGTCGGCAAAACTCGGCAGGTTCAATTGGAAAAGGGGATGGAGAGCTTTGACTTGCGCGGCCCCGCCGCTGAACCCCAGCTCGGCCTCCATGAGGCGATTGCCCATGGTCTCGAAATAGAGATGCCCTTTCTTATCCCAGTGAACATTCCATCCGCCGTTTTGCGAGATTTGAAACTTGCCCCCCGGCCCTGGAAACGGAACGACATAAACCTCGGGCCGGCCGGTTTCGTAGGAAAAATAGGCGAGCCAGTGGCCGTCGGGAGAATATCTGCCGTCGAACTGGGTGGCGCGGACGCGTGCGGGTTGAAAGGGCCTGCCATCGCCGAAAAGCGGGAGAATCGAGAGCTCCGTGAGCGAGGTCTTGATGACGTGTTCGTTGAAAGAAATGTAGCGGCCGTCGGGCGACCAATCCACCACGTCCGGAGAAGTGATGCCGCTGCCGATGATGTCACCCCCAAAGGTGAAAAGCTTCTCCTCCGCTCCCGACCCATTCGCCGGCTTGCGGCAGATCGCTGGTTTGCCATCCGGTTGGCATGTGTAGGCGATGTAGCTTCCGTCCGGCGACCATGCTCCGAACTCTTTCAAGCCAGGCCCAAACGTGAGCCGCGTCCCGGGGCCTCCAGCGGCGGGATAAGACCACAATTCACTCGAGGTCAACTGTGGGTCCGCGGCTTCAACCAGCACGTGAGTCCCGTCCGGGGAAATTTTGACCGAGTTGTACACTGCGGCCGGTCCCACGCTGCCCAGCGGATTTCCGCTCTTGTCAAACCATTCCAGCCGCCCTTCCATCGTCCCGCCCTGGAAGGCAAGGACCCCGTTCGATGCCGAATAGCTCAGCGCCTGGGCCAGGAAGATGGTTTCTCCAGCGAGTTTGCCTGTCGCAGGATCGAAGGGCTGTGCGAACACCCGGTTATCCCGAGTGAACAGGAGATGCCCATCGGCGTATTGCGGCGAACCAGCGTCCTTGAGAATGAGTTTCTGTTCGCTCGATCCAAGCGAACCCACCCAAATGGACCCGGAGCCGGCCGACGAAAAATAGAGAAAATGGCGGTGGTCGGGAAGGAAGGCGGGAGAGGTGTCCCCGTTGTCGCCGCCCTCAAGCTTGGTGGCGGGACTCGGCTTTCCGCCCGAGGCGGAAATGCTGTCGATTGGACCGGTGCAGCCCTGCGGCGTATAGAGAATGGTTCCGTCTGGACTCCACGCTCCCGTATCGGCGCAGGTGTCTTCGCTGGCCTCGGCCAGAACTTCCACATTTCCATTGGCCAGATTCACAGTCTTCAACTTCTGATCGGCGACAAAACCCAACGAATTGCCGTCCGGCGACCAGAAGGGCATCGAGGCGCCTTCTGTTCCGGTGATGGCCTTGGCCTCATCCGAAGCCAGTGGCCGCACATAGAGTTTCGTCACCCCGTTGCGGTCTGTGGCCGAAAACGCCAGCCGTTTGCCGTCCGGTGAAACCACTACCGGGCCCGCGCTGAAACCAAAATCGTGATACGTGGTGTCCGCAGGCGGAGGAATGAATGAGAGAACCGGAGCACCTCGTGGGGCCGAAGCCGCGTTCTGCGTGCCAAACCACCAACCCGCCAAAGCCGCCATGCAAATCAGAATTCCGGCAACGGCCCAGGGCAAAACGCTGCGCGACTCTGGCGTTGGCGTGGATTTCGTTGGCGCGTTCTGTACCGCCAGCGATTCCCCCGATTCGGATGCGCCGGTTTGTGCCTCCTCAATGGCGATGCGGGCTTCGCCGATCGCTTGCAGGCGCTGCTTCGGATCCTTTTTCAGGCAGCGGCGAACGAGCCGCGCGATTGCCGGTGGCGCGGCCTGCGGTAGCGCCGACCAGTCCGGTTCTTTCATCACCACTGCTGCAAGAATGTCGGTGACTGTCTCGCCGCTGAACGGCATTTGGCCCGTCAGCATTTCGTACAGCACGCACCCAAACGACCAAATGTCCGTCCGGCGATCAACCGCTTTGCCCTTCGCCTGTTCCGGCGACATGTACGCCGCCGTGCCCAAAATGATTCCCGCCTGCGTGGCCATCCGGCTGATCGTCGGCGAACTCGAAATGTCTACCTGGCCCGGATCGCCTTCGAGTGCCTTGGCCAGGCCGAAATCCAGGATCTTCACGGAATCGTTTGCGGTGAGCTTGACGTTCGCCGGTTTCAGATCGCGATGCACGATTCCGCGTTCATGCGCGTATTCGAGTCCTTCGGCAATCTGTTTCGCAATCGGCAGAGCTTCGTCGAGGGGAATTGCCCCGGCCTTGATGCGGTCCGCGAGTGTCGGTCCTTCGACCAGCTCCATGACCAGCGCATGCGTGCTGCCGGAATCTTCAAAACCATAAATGGAAGCGATGTTCGGCTGATTGAGCGAAGCGAGCACCTTCGCTTCGCGCTCGAACCGCCCCATGCGCTCGGCATCGGCGGCGAACCCGGTGGGCAGCACCTTCAGCGCGACTTCGCGCCCGAGGCGCGTATCCCGCGCGCGATACACCTCCCCCATCCCGCCCGCCCCAATCGCGCCGGTGACCTCATAGGGACCAACCTTCGTTCCTGCCGCCAGACTCATTTCACGTCCCTGCCCAGATACAGTACCGACAGCGCGCGATCGTAGGAATAAGCGTAGGTTTTCCCATCCGGCGTGATTCTCACCGGCCGCACGTCGGTCAACCCCGCTGAATCGGAGGGGGCCAGCGTCCTCACCAGCAGCCGTTTCCCGCTCGCAAGATCCAGGCGATACAGCTCGGCCAAAGTCCTTTTATCCTGATAGACGTAAGCGGAGCGCCCGTCCGCTGTCCAATTCACCCAAATATCTTCCGGCATCAGTCCGGGGATGGCTTGTGGCTCGCCCCTGTCGAGTCGATAGAGCCAGCCCTTTCCGCTCAGATCGCGCGCGAAAATAAGCTTCCCATCCGGGGAAGTCAGATCGCCCTCAACGTATTCAGGCTTAACCGAAATTGCTGGCGTGATTGGCTGTGGCGTGCCGCCTGAAATTTTCTCAACGTACATTCGCCATTCATGCCCGTCATTCCCCGCGAAATAGATTTCTTTTCCGTCCGGCATCCAGCCAAGTGAGGTGGCTTCTTTGATCCCGCTGGCATCGAGTTCTCTGTTTTGCCCTGCTCCCGTAGGCAGGAGATCAAACTTCGAAAAAGGGAAATTGCCGGCCACTACCCATTTGCCATGCGGAGATAGTGCGGGCAGGTTTTCCTGACCCAGTTCCGTTGGGGCCGAGCCGTCCGTTTTGCGCAGATAGCTCTTATACACCCCGCTGCGCGCGGCGGCCCCTGCCTCCTCGAAGGTGAGAGTGGCGCCATCGGGCGAAAGATCGGTGAGGATGGTTGAGTCGAGCCAGGACAGGTCGCGCTCTTTGGTATCTTTCGCGCCACGGAATTGTAGCCCGGTCGGCCACGACTCTTTGGACAGGAGCACCTGGCCATCACTGGAAACATCCCAGAGCCGCAGGATTCCAGGCAGTCGCAGCAGGATTCGTTCCTTGCCGGAGATGCTGAGCGCGTGGACGGCGTTTGCCCAAGCCTCATTCCGTGTGGCCGAGAACCACACCTCTTTTCCATTGGGCGGCCAAGCGACTCCCTCCACGCTGGGGAAGGTGGCCGACTGCGCAAGCTGCTTGCCCGTGCGGTCCAAAATGACAACCCGCCCCACGTCGCTGGCGGCCCCCAGGACCGCAAACGCAACCATGTTGCCATCCGGCGACACGCGCAGGAAATCCAGCCAGCCGATGCTCTGATAGATCGGCTTCCCAAGAGGGAATTCCACCTGGAACGTTCGCCCCACCTCGCGGATCGCGGCCATCTGGCCATTGGGGGCCCAGTCCGCGGCCACCACATTGTCCGCAATCTCCCGCGGCGACCCGCCCGAAATCGGAACCGTCGCCAGCGTGCCCTCGCAATGAGCGACCAGCAATTGCTCGCAGCCCAGCGCCACGGCCATCTCGCCGGGCGAAACGGCCAGCAACGTTGCGTCGCTCAGATTCAGGGCGCGCGATTCCGGGCTGTTCGGATCGGTTGAGTAGACCTGGGTCGGCTCGCCCCGCCAACTCGCGCTGTAATACACACTCTGCGCGTCAGGGGCGAATCGCGCGCCGTAAATCGTCCCTCTGGCGAAAGTCAGCTGGTGAAAAGTGGGCTGTGCGACCGTGGTGCCACTCCGGCCCAGAAGGTACGCGCCGATACTGCAGAGGACCAGCCCTACGGTGCCGGCCGTCGCGAAAGCCAGCTGGCGCTTCCGGCGCGCTGATGTCTTGCCTGCAATGAGTGCTGTGGCGCTGGTGGTCGAGAGGTCCGAGAGCGATTCGAGATGAAACGCGAGGTCGCGCGCGGATTGAAACCGCTCGGCGGGATTCTTTTCCAGGCAATGCCGCACGATGCGGTCGACGCCCGGCGGAATCTTTCTCCCTTCGCCCCCCAGCTCCGGCGGTTCCTCCTTCAGGATCGCCGCCATGGTGTCGGCCGAAGAGTCCTTTTCGAATGCGCGCTGCCCCGAAAGCATCTCGTACAGAATCGTTCCCAGCGCGAAGATGTCCGAGCGCGCGTCCGCCGGTTTTCCGCGCACCTGCTCGGGCGACATGTAGCCCACTGTGCCGAGCACTACCCCCGCCGTGGTTTGCGCGAGCGGCTCGGACGTCCGCGTGGGCGATTGCGTCTCGCCGAGATCGATTGGGCCGGGCTGAATCAGTTTCGCCAGGCCGAATCGAGAATCTTCACCCGGCCATCGCTGGTCACGAAAATGTTGGCGGGCTTCAAATCGCGGTGGACGATTCCTTTTTCATGCGCGGCAGCCACCCCGCGCGCCGCCTGCACCGCAATGTCGAGCGCCTTGCGAACGGGCAGCGCGCCGCCGCGCACACGCTCGCGCAGCGTTTCGCCTTCCAGCAGTTCGGTGACCAGGAAAGGCGCGCCATCCTCCGTCCCGATGTCGTGCACGGCGAGAATATTCGGATGGTTGAGCGCCGCAACCGCTCGCGCCTCTTGCTCGAACCGCCGCAAACGCTCAGGGTCGCTGGCAAACGAAGCGGGCAGAATCTTGATCGCGACTTCGCGGCCCAGACGTGTGTCGCGCGCGCGATACACTTCCCCCATCCCGCCCGCACCAAGTGCGCCGACGATTTCATACGGCCCGAGTTGAGTTCCTGTGGCGAGGGTCATTGCTTCAGTTCCGCAGTCCAGTCCGTCACCAGCGTAAGCGGCGCCGGATTGGTGAATAGAGAGTTGACCAGAAGGAAGCGCCCGTCGCGGCCTACGTCGTAGCCGTCGGAGGGAATCGAGGTCCGCACGCCGGTTTGGAAAAGGACCTTGGGCGTGCCCAGTTGCACCGAGTCGCTGGCTGCCTGCACGCTCACGCTTACCAGTTGTTGCGAGGCATTAAGGTAGTAAAGTGTCTTCCCGTCCCTGCTCCAAACCGGCTGGGTGCCGCCGTCTTGCGAGACCTGGTACTTGGCCGCGGGACGGGGAAACTTCGTGAGGTAGACTTCCGACCGGCCTGAGTCGCTTGCCTGAAACGCCAGCCAATCATTCGTTCTCGGCTTCAGCCGCGCATTGCTCGCAGGGTCCACGTTGCTCAGCAAGGTGGTCGCCTGGCCGCCCTGCAGCGAAAGCAGTTTGAGCGTCGCGCCGTAGCCGCGCTGTTCGTTGCTCCCACTGCCCATCGGCTTCCATTCAACGTAGAGTAGCGACTTGCCGTCGGCGGTAATGTCCGCCGGCGTCAAGTTATCCGCGCTCTTAAGGAGAACCTTTGGGGGCGCCGATCCATCCGCGGGCACCTCTTCGATATCGTTGGGAAGATTGGAGAAGTACAGCGTGCGACCGTCCGCGGACCATACCGGATCATTCCAGGCGCTGAACATCTTCATCTCGGGACTGACCGCGGCCCGCGCGCCTCGCGCAAGATCCCACACCCACAATCGGTTACCGCCCGCTGAACCCCCTACTGGCGTAGCCAGCTGCGAGCCGTCCGGCGACAAGCGAATGCCGCCATACAGTCCGGGATCGGAGATCTGCGCAAGCTGCTTGCCCCTAGCATCAACCCATACGTGGCGGTCTCCGGTTGCAACAGAAGACGTATGTTGGTACAGGAACAGGCCTGCGCGTGAAACGGAGAACGCTCCAGAGGCGACGATATCGTCCGAGGTCACTCCGTTCGCCATGTTTATGCCATCTCCCGAAATCGTTCCGCTGTCCGGGTCGAATTTCCAGGCTTTTACGCCGCCTCCCAGGTCTGCCAGCAGCCACCCGGACGCGTACTGCACGGTGTAAAAGCGCCCCCGCAGCAGCGTCCTCGATGCGCTTCCGTCCATGGACCCGAAACGAATCTCGTCCTGGTCCGAGGCCGAGCCGGTCGGAGTATGTAGGTAGAGAAAGTGCTTGCTATCGGGCAGGGCGAAGGGCCAGCGGTCCGAATTTGTCCCTGCGGTCGGCGACGCACCGGTGACCGCTGTTGCTGTGCCTCCGCTGGCGGGAACGCGATAAATCGGTCCGAGGACGTCTCGTGCGAAGACGATGACGTTGCTCGGGGACCAACTTCCTCCGCGCGGCTCCACGACATCGCACACCGCGATGGGTGTCCCGCTGCTCAGATCCATCCGCCATAGCTTGTGGTTTTTAAAGAACCCGATGGACTTACCGTCGGGCGACCAGAAGGGATAAAACGAACCTTCGGTTCCCGGCAACCGTGTCGCTTCCGTTTTGTCGAGGTCGCGAATCCAGATGCCGCTCTCGCCGTCTTTGCTGGTGATGAACGCCACACGCCCGCCGTCGGGCGAGAGTGCGGGCGCGCCGTTGCGGTACATGGTCTCGAATTGCGTTCCCTCAGGAGCGACAATGCTGGTTTGCATCAGCGGCAAGCGCGGTCCGCGGCCGCGCAACATCCCCACGGCCGCTAGTGCGATCGCCAGCGCGCCCGCCACCGCCCACGGCAATGCTCTTCGCCAAACCGGCAGCGTGGGGCCGGCCGACGCCATCTGTTCCTTCGCTACGCCCGAGAGAACTTCTTCCAGCGCGATCCGCGCGTCGCCAATATCCCGCAGCCGCTGTCTGGAATCCTTTTGCAAACAGCGCTGAAGCAGCACACGGACATGCGCGGGCGCATTCTTCGGCAGCGCGCTCCAGTCGGGCTCGTCCTTCACCACTGCGGCCAGAACATCGGTAATTGTCTCGCCGCTGAAGGCTTGCTTGCCCGTCAGCATTTCGTACAGCACGCAGCCAAACCCCCAAATGTCCGTCCGGCGGTCAACGGCCTTGCCCTTGGCCTGTTCCGGCGACATATACGCGGCCGTGCCCAGAATGATTCCCGCTTGCGTGGCCATGCGAGAGATCGTCGGCGAACTCGAAATGTCGACCTGACCCGAATCGCCTTCGAGTGCTTTGGCCAGACCAAAATCCAGAATCTTCACGGAATCATTCGCCGCCAGCTTGATGTTTGACGGTTTCAGGTCGCGATGCACGATCCCGCGTTCATGCGCGTATTCGAGTCCTTCGGCAATCTGTTTCGCAATCGGCAACCCTTCATCAACAGCAATTGCGCCAGCTTGGATGCGCTCGGCCAGCGTGGGCCCTTCAACCAGCTCCATCACCAGCGCGCGCGTGCCGCCGGAATCTTCCAGGCCGTGAATCGTAGCGATGTTGGACTGATTGAGTGAGGCGAGGACTTTGGCTTCGCGTTCGAACCGCCCCATGCGCTCCGCATCGGCGGCGAACGCGGCGGGCAGCACCTTCAGCGCGACTTCGCGGCCCAGACGTGTGTCGCGGGCGCGATACACCTCACCCATCCCGCCCGCGCCAATCGCGCCAACGATTTCATACGGCCCCAGTCGCATGCCGGAAGAGATAGCCATTTCGGTGAGTAGTCGCGCATTTTATCCCAACCGTGTGCTCCATCCGAACGAAATGTGGCGTCGGGGTCTCGTTTACGCTGGTTGCAATTAGCGAAGGGAGCGCAGCGAACGCGCCGGCGTTCTTCTGCGGCCCCAAGCCGCTTTGGAGTGCGGCAGCTTGCTGCCGCTTTCTTCCGCCACTGCTCAAGAGCTGAGGCAAGCGCAACTGTCGGGGTCACGCGGGCCCTAGTTGGGGCCGGCCTCGCCCCGCGTGATCGCCATCACGCCCGCGCGTGATTCCCGACTTCGCGGCACGCGTTTACCCCGTGCTAGAATTGTCCGGTTCGCATACTCGATTTGCCCCACGACTGGGAGGCGGAATGATGAAAATCACACCCGGAAAGCAGAAGGGTCTCGAAGCGGTATCGAATGAGCGCGGCGTGATCGCCGCCGCCGCCATGGACCAGCGCGGCTCGCTGAAAAGCGCCATCGCCAAAGAAAAGGGAGTCGACAAGAAAGACGTCAGCGCCAAAATGCTCGAAGAGTTCAAGACCGCGGTGACCAAGGTCCTTACTCCTTACGCCAGCGCCGTCCTGCTCGATCCCGAGTACGGCCTTCCCGCTACGCACGCGCGCGCCAAAAATGCCGGCCTGCTGCTGGCCTACGAGAACAGCGGCTACGACAACACGCGCCCCGGCCGTTTGCCCGACCTGCTCGATGTTTGGTCCGTGCGCCGGCTGGTGGAAGCGGGCGCCGACTGCATCAAGATCCTGCTGTACTACACGCCCTTCGATCCGCCCCAGGTCAACGAAATCAAGCATGCCTGGATCGAGCGCATTGGCGGAGAATGCACGGCCGCGGACGTCCCCTTCTTCCTGGAATTCGTGGGCTACGAAGAGGGCGGAAACGAGAAGGGAATCGAGTTCGCGCGCAAGAAACCGGAAGTCGTCGCGCGCAGCATGGCCGAATTCTCCAAGCCGCAGTACGCCGTCGATATTTTGAAAGTGGAAGTGCCGGTAAACATGGCGTTTGTGAAGGGTTCCAGGGCTTGCAAGGGTGAATCCGCCTACACGCGGGACGAAGCCGAAGAGCATTTCCGGCGCGCTGCTGCGGCCGCCAAAAAGCCATTTATTTACCTCTCTGCGGGCGTCGATAACGACGTGTTCGCCGAAACGCTCGAGCTGGCTGCGGAAACCGGCGTGAATTTTTCCGGCGTGCTTTGCGGGCGCGCCACCTGGAAAGAAGGCATCCCCGTCTACGCCAAGCAGGGGGTAAAAGCGCTGGAGGATTGGCTCGCCGACCAGGGCGTGAAAAATATTAAGAACGTGAACGAGCGGTTGAAGGCGGCGCGGCCCTGGTTCGGTTTTTATGGGGCCAAATCGCCCGCGGCGCTGGTGGCCGACTGAGCGCTCGTCCGGCACGCGCTTCATGGCCAACCACACAATCAAACTGCGCACCGCGCGGCGCACGGAACTGGTGAACGTGACCGCGCAGATCGAGAAGGCTGTGCGCGACTCCAGCTGCGCGCAAGGTGTTTGTTATCTGTACGTTCCGCACACCACAGCCGGCGTGATCATCAACGAGGGTTACGATCCGGACGTGGCTCGCGATGTGGAGGGCGCGCTCGATCGGCTGGTTCCGGACAGCCCGCACTTCCAGCATTCCGAAGGGAATTCGGATTCGCATATCAAGACGGCACTGGTTGGCTCGTCGCAAATCGTGTGGATCGAGAACGGACGGCTGGCGCTGGGCCGCTGGCAGCAAGTCTTTTTCGCTGAATTCGATGGCCCGCGGTCGCGGGAGCTGCGGCTGAAAATCGTTCCCGATCCAGCCTAGCCAGCGAAAAAATTTTCCATTTGACGAGTGCCGGCCCGGGCAAAAAAAGCTCGATGATCCGCCCTCGACGGCGGGCCATTCAGGCGAAACTAAGGCGAACAAAAAACGGCGCCAATGACATCAAGGTTCTTGCTCTCTAAAGCGCCTTAAACGGGGTTAAAAAGCCAAAAAATAGCCTTCCGGAGAGGGGCAAACGGGGCTGGAAAGGCCCGGCCTGTTCCAAAATGGAACAGACCGGGTAAGCGTCCGGCGACCGTGCCGGATGGGCCGGAGGGCTAAGGCGGGAGGCGCGGTTGCGCGCGCGGCGAGGGGTTCAGTACACTTTTGCGGCTTGTTGGCCAGCCGCAAAACGCGTACCGCGGAGACGCAGAGTTCGCGGAGGCGCGCGAAGCAAAAAGCAGATCCCTCCCCGGCACGGCATCCGGGGCGCAAAATGCGCGCACCCCCATTCCCGCAAAGACGGCGGGACTGGGCTGCCACCCCAGCACGCGAAAACGGCGTGCCGGGGCCCCGGGATTCGGGATGACAGCGGTAGGTTCATTTAGCGGGTTGAGATCGAGGAAGAGGATTTACAGGGAGAGCGCATGTCACTGCTGGTGGTAGGGTCGATGGCCTTTGACGCGATCGAGACGCCGTTCGGAAAAGTGGAACGAACGCTGGGAGGCGCGGCCAGCTATTTCGCGCTGGCGGCGAGCTATTTCGCTCCGGTGCGCGTGGTGGCCATCGTCGGCGAGGATTTCACGGAGAAGGAGCGCGCGGTGTTTCACGGGCGGAAGATCGATTTGAGCGGCGTGGAGCACGCGGCGGGGAAAAGCTTCTTCTGGGCCGGGCGGTACAGCCAGAACATGAACGAGCGGACCACGCTGGCCACGGAATTGAACGTGTTCGCGGATTTCCGGCCGACGCTGCCCGATGCGTATGGCGACTCGTCGTACATTTTTCTGGGGAACATCGATCCCACGCTGCAGCGGTCGGTGCTGAAGCAGGTGCGTTGCAAGCCGAAGGTGATCGGGCTGGACACCATGAATTACTGGATCGAGCGGACGCCGGCGGAATTGCGCGACACGCTGAAGCACACGCAAGTGTTGATGATCAACGACGACGAGACGCGGCAGCTGACGGGGGAGCACAACCTGCTGCGGGCGGCGAAACACGTCTTCCAGATGGGCCCGAAAACGCTGGTGATCAAGCGCGGGGAGCACGGGGCGCTGATGGTCCACGACCATTTCATTTTTTCGGTGCCGGCGTTTCCGCTGGAAGAGGTGCACGATCCGACCGGGGCAGGCGACAGTTTTGCGGGCGGGTTCATGGGCTATCTGGCGGGCGCGGGTCGCGTGACGGACGAGGCGCTGCGCCGGGCCATGGTGTACGGGTCGGTGATGGGGAGTTTCGCGGTCGAGCGGTTTGGAGTGGAGCGGCTGGCGCAGTTGAAGAAGAGCGAGATCCAGAGGCGCGCGCACCTGTTTTCGAAGCTGACGGCGTTCAAGCTGTAACCGCGGGCCATTCGCCGGCGGCCTGCGGGCACGCACTGCAAGGCGTTCTTCGGGCGCACGTCAAATGCACCCACGCTCACAGAAGCGGCGAGCGTGGGGCACCCGATCTGTGGGGTTGTCGATGATCTCGGACGACAAGAATGAGACTCGCGGCAGGAGGATCGGCCGAGAACAAACGGAATCAGCCCTGGGGCACCCGGCGTGCTTCTTCAAGCCTTGCTGTCGGAGAGCGTGTCTATGCGATAGGCGCGCCCGAAGGATTGGAATTGACGCTGTCGGAGGGCGTTATATCTGGTCTCCGCGATTTTGATGGAGCACATGTCATTCAAACCTCGGCTCCAGTATCTCCCGGTTCGAGCGGTGGAGGGCTCTTCGATGCCCACGGCCATTTGATTGGAATCACGACATTTTCAATGAAAGAGGGCCAGAACCTCAACTTCGCATTGCCGACAGAATGGGTAGACGCGCTAGTCAAGCGTTGAAAGATGTCAAGCATAGGGTGCAGATCGCCGATGAGCAAATCCCTGATCTCTATTCTTCCTGATGCGGCTTCGGTTTTGGCGCTGGAACCGGAAGAGCTGGCGGGTGTGCTTCTGGAATATTTCAACTCCCTCCCACCCCAGGAACAGTTTCAGTTAAACAGGCACAACTTCCTGAGTTACGGCGAGATTCTCGCGTATCCGCAAAGCACACATGAGGAGCTTTCGCGAGCTTTGGCCGAGGCCTGGGCTTGGCTCGAACGGGAATGTTTGATCGTGCTGAAGCCTAACGCCGGTGGAAGCTACGGATATTTCATTACGAGGCGCGGCGCGAAGCTGATCGATCGGGGAGCGTACGAAACATACCGCCGCGCTTCGATGTTGCCGCGTTCTCTTCTACACCCGCGCATCGAGGCTCGCGTTTATCCGTCTTTCTTGCGCGGAGCCTACGATACAGCTGTGTTCGAGGCCCTTCGCGAGGTCGAGGTCGCCGTCCGCCAAGCAGCCGGTTTTGGTGCAGACAAGTTCGGGGAACGCTTGATGCGAGAGGCTTTCAATTCAGCTAATGGCCCCCTAGCAGACAAGACGACTCTGGAATCGGAACAAGGGGCCGTTGCAAATCTTTTTGCCGGAGCCATCGGTTTGTATAAGAACTCCTCGAGCCATCGTACCGAAACGGTCACGGATCCCGCTGTTGCGATCGAGGTAATTGTGCTGGCGAACCACCTCTTACGCTTAGTGGAGGAACGCGCGCAAGCGCGCCGATAGTTCAATCACCCTTGCTCGCGGCTCGCGGTGCCCGAGCGATTGTCTCCGGAGCCAAATCAGGATTCGCACGTGCCCCCATCGCGCACTCAAACTACTACGGCTGCAGGTCGCCGTTGCGGATCACCCGCCCTCTTTTATGGACGCCGCAAAATTCCTTTTCAGCTGACCAAAGGCGTGACAAACACTTTCGCGCGGGGGTCAGGGGGAATTGGGGAGGGGTTGTTGTTCGGGGGGGAGGGCGGCGGCGATGAGGGAGGCGACGCGGGCGCGCAATTCGTCCCAGTTGTCCATGGTGTAAGCGGCGCCGTCGACGGGCAGGCCGAAGCGGACGGTGACATCTCCGGGAAAAACTTTCCAACTGCCTTTGCGCATGATGTTCTGCGCTCCTGAGATGGAGACGGGGACGATGGGAACGCCCGCGCCAATGGCCATGATGAACGCTCCCTTCTTGAGCGGGCGCAAGCGGCCGTCGGGGCTGCGCGTGCCCTCGGGATAAATGGCGAAAGAGGCGCCCTGGTGGAGGCGTGCGACGCTCAAATCCAGGCTGGCCGCGGCGGATTCGCGGTCGGAGCGATCGACGGGGACGAATTGGGCCGCGCGCATGGCGGCGCCAAACACCGGCACGCGAAACAGCTCGCGTTTGACGAGGATGAGCACGCGGCGGGGTATGGCCGGAATGAAGGCCATGGGATCGATCGCGGAAATATGGTTGGCGGCAAAGATGCAGACGCGCGGGGGAATATTTTCGAGGCCTTCGACACGCACGCGCACACCGATGAGGCGGAGGAAGAGGCGAATCGCTTTCATGGCCGTGTGATACATGAAGTCGGGGTTCTTGGTGACGAGCGTCCAGAGAATCAGCCAGGGGAGAAGAAGGATGATGGCCAGGCCGAGAAAAGTGAACAGAAAAATGGAGCGAATCATGGGCGCGCGAGTCTTTGGGCCGCGGGGTTTTGAGTCGCGCGGGGGCGCGCGGCGGTGCGGCGCGAACGCGAAGTGCGCTGAGGGAATCGTGGCGCGATCTTAGAGAAGAGTACGCTCACGGGTTATCGATCCGTCGTGCCGTGGAGCAGGCCGTCGAGAATGCGGCGCTGGCGCTCGGTTGGATGGGGCAGCTCGACGATGGAGTACGCGTCGCCATTGCTTGCGCCGCCCTGCTGCAATTGCAAACCGGCAATCGAAAGAAACTTGTCGTAGGGAATCTCGTCGACGCCGGCAACGTAGCGGCGGAAGAAATCGCGGAAGCTGACGCCGGCTACTTGTTCGACCGCGGCGCGAATGGCGTCATCGCCATGATAGAAGCGGCCCTTTCTGGCGTACTCGTCGTCCATCAGACGCATGACGTCGTCGAGCGATTTGCGATTGTTGGTGGCGTCGCGAATGGCCAGGTCAAGCAGCACGCCGAGGATCTGGCCCTTGTCGTAGTAAGAGATGCTGCGAGCGGGCGCGTTGTACGCGGGATACTTTTCGAGCCAGGCGTCGAGGCTGGAGTCCTCGACGGTCTGCCAGGCGCGCGCGGGGAGCGATTGCAGGTCGGCGATCTGCGCGGCAAGGTCACGATAAAACTCGGACGCGGACCACAGGCCCGTGCGCACCAGGGTGTAGGAGGCGTAGGTGCTGGTGATGCCTTCATCAAACCACAACGTGCGGGTGTACTGCTCCTTGGCGTAGTCGACGGGCTCGAGGGCCTGCGGGCGGATTCGCTTGACGTTCCAGGCATGAAAAAATTCGTGCGCGCAAAGATTTTCCAGATCGTCCCAGGTTTGCGCGGCGATGGCGGTGGAGTTGGCATGTTCCATGCCTCCTCCGCCGACTTCGGGGAAGGGGCCAATGTGGAAGAAAAACGTGTACTCGCGAAAGGGCGGACCGCCCATGAGATGCAGTTCGTAGGTGGTGATGCGCTGAAGGTAGCTTTCGAGGCGTTTGCGGTCGAAGCCGGAGGAGGAATCCACGACGATGCGGAAATGCGCGCCATCGTTGTCGAAAGAGAATTCGTCGAAGCGGCCTGCTTCGACGGGGGCGTCGACGAGGGCGTCGTAGTTGGGCGCGACAAAGGAATTGGGATCGGTGCCGGGGCGAAGCTCGGCGGCTAGTTTCCAATCCGGCGGAAGATTTTCGAACTGGACCTCGACGGGCTCGGAACGGCGGTCCGGGAGGTACATGAGGATTTCGGCGAGATTGAGGAAGGCGTGACGCGGGTTGAGCTGCGAACTGAACGGGCCAGGCTCATTCCAGTCAACCGAATAGTGGAAGGTGATCGTGCGCGGAGGATTTTTCAGGGAAGCGCAGCGGCAAAGGAGCCACGTTTGTTTATCGAGCTCGTCGGGAACGGCGGGAAGCGTTCCAGCCGGGGCGACCACGAGGAGGGAGCGCACGCGATAGGCGAAATCGCGAATCTGGTAGAGCGCGTTCCATGCGGGCATGGCCACCACGACGTTCTGCTTGCTGGCCGGGAGGGTCACGGTGACGTGGAAAATGTGGCGCTCGGGCTGCGCGAACGAAACGCGGTACTTGATTTCCGCGGCGGCGGGGCGCGCCAGAGCGACCGCGAAGGCCGCGAGGAAAAGCCAGCGGAGGGCGGGGCGGCGCAGCGCGCGAGTCACGCGCGAACCTGGAGCGATTTGAGTTTGTCGAGCACTTTGGAGCAAAGGCCGTCGAAGCTGCCATTGGACATGACCAGGATGAGATCGCCGGGGCGCGCGTTTTCGGAAAGATATTCGGCGATGGCGTCGGAGGACTGGAAATGCTCGGCGATGCGGCCGCGCCGGCGCAGGGCGTCAATCAGGCGTTCGGGCGAGAAGCGATCGTCGTCGGAAAGCAATTGCGGGCGATTCACCGGGCCGATGATAACGGCTTCGGCGAGGGCCAGCGCGTCGGGCATGACATCCTGAAAAACTTTGCGGCGCATGGTGTTCGAGCGGGGCTCGATGGCGGCCCAGATGCGGCGTCCGGGCCAGCGGGTGCGCGCGGCTTCGAGGGTCAAGCGAATAGCCGTGGGATGATGCGCGAAGTCCTCGACCACGAGGACGCCGGCGGCTTCGCCCTTGATTTCCATGCGGCGGCGGACGCTCGCGAAGCCGGCCATGGCGCGCTCGATGGCGTCAGCGGGAATTCCGCGGCCGTGCGCGAGAGCGACGGCGGCGAGGGCGTCGAGGACGTTGTGCTTGCCGGCGAGGGGCATGCGGATGCGCGCCACTTCCGCGCCGCGATGCGCCACGCGAAATTCCGTGGCGGAATCGTGCCAGAGGACGTCGCCGGCCTGCCAATCGCAATCCGGAGCAAAACCAAACGTTTCGACGGGGGAGAAGGCCTTGGCGACGACGTCCTTCAGTTCCGGCGATTCGCCCCAGATGAGGATGCGGCCGCGGCGCGGAACCAGGTTGACGAGACGGCGAAACTGCAAGGCGATGGAGGCCAGGTCGGGATAAATATCGGCGTGATCGAATTCGAGCGAGGTGAGGATCAATTCGTCGGGATGGTAATGCAGGAACTTGGGGGCTTTGTCGAAGAAGGCCGTATCGTACTCGTCGCCCTCGACGATGAATTCAGCGCCGCCGCCGAGACCGTAGCTGCGATCGCCGAAATTGGGCGCGACGCCGCCCACCAGGAAATCGGGGCGCCGGCCGGCAACATGAAAAATCCAGGCGAGCATCGCGGTGGTGGTGGTCTTGCCATGCGTGCCCGCGACGACGATGGAGCGATGTCCGGGGATGAAATATTTTTCGAGGATCTGCGGCATCGAGCAGTAGGGAATGCGCTCGTCGAGTACGCATTCGAGTTCAGGATTACCGCGCGAAATGGCGTTGCCGATGACGACGAGGTCGGGAGCGGGCTTGAGATTTTCCTCGGAGAAGCCTTCGTTCCAGGGAATTCCGAGAGAGCTGAGGAGGGTGGAGGCGGGCGGGTAGACGCCTTTGTCCGAGCCAGTGACGTGGAAGCCGCGCTCCTTCAGCATGCCCGCGACGGGGGCCATCGCCGCGCCCGCAATGCCGACCATGTGAATGTGTTCCATCAACTCCCTCGCACAGATTTTGCGTGACGCGCGGAAACGGCGGTCAGGTCACGGCAGGCTCGAGAATATCGAGCCGTGCAGTTTCGCCATCGGCTCCGGCATTGGGGCCACCGGATGCTGGTGCCGTCAGGCGGGCGCGAACGCCCAGCGGCAGAGTCAGCATGGGCCGCGAGGCGTGGCCAAGCGGCGCGCCAAAGATAATTGGAACGCCCGCCGAATGGGGCGCGCGCGGCGCCAAAATGCGCGCGACGACTTCGCGAACCGTTTCGCCTGCGTCCAAAGCGGCGCATTCGGGAAACTCCCCGAAAATGATGGCGCGGACATCGCGCAATTTCCCCGCCTGCTTGAGATGCATCAACGCGCGATCCACCTGATAGGGCCGCATGCCGCGATCCTCGAGCACCAAAATCGCGCCCGCCGTGTCGAGTTCCCAAGGCGTGCCCAGCGCCGTTTCGACCAGGGTCAAGCATCCACCCAAAAGAACGCCTTCGGCGGTGCCGGGGGCGAGAGTATCGGCCTGAAGGTCGATGGACCATCCCGCCGCGCTTTGGCCAAGCGCCGCGCAAAGTGAATTGCGATCGTATCCGGCGGGAGCGCCGGCGTCGAATCCCGAAGCGACCATTGGACCATAGAACGTGATCCATCGCAGCTTCTGCCAGAGAAAAATCTGGAGCGAAGTGAGATCGCTGTAGCCGAGCAGGATTTTGGGCGCGGGAGGCTGGAAGGCCAGGAGGTCGTCGAGCAGGTAATTCGAGCCGTAACCGCCGCGCGCGCAGAAGATCGCTTTGGTGTCCGACTCGGCAAGAGCTTCTTTCAGGGCGAGCAGGCGGCGCGATGCGGGCCCGGCAAAGAAGCTGTCGCGCGCCAGAACGGCTTCGCGGTCGAGTTTGGGAACGTAGCCGAGGCGCTCGAGTTCAGCGCAGCCGCGGTCGAGGGAAGCGGGATCGACAGGGCTGGCGAGCGAAACGACTCGGACAGCATCGCCGGAACGCAGCGCAGGAGGCTTCAGGGCGTCAGGCATGTGAACATCGAGAATAGAAAATTCCGGGGAGACAGCACAAGATCACAGTTTGGGATTGAGAGTTAAGAGTTAAAGGTGCGATTGCGGCGGCAAGCTGACCGTCGCGAGCGCATGCTTCACATGACGATGCGCGGACGGTGTCATGGCTGTGCGGCGAAAGGCGTGGTTGTGAGGAAGACGTCGCCGAAGCCGCTGGTGCGCAGGGCGGGGACCGGCTGGCGCGTGGAAAAAGCAGCAAAGCCGCCATCGTCGGAGACAGGCACGCGAACGCGGATGTCGCCGAAGAGGGGCGAGTCATTGCCCGCGGAGTCGGCAGCAGAGAGCAGCGTTGGATGAGGAGAGCAGGCGGCAATCGCTCCGAAACACGTGTCGTAGACGACGATGTATCCCGCATGCACCGACGCGGAGGCATCCTTCTGATTTTGCGTCTGCGCGACATAGCTGACGTAGCGGCCGGAGGCGCTGATGGAGGGCGAATAATTTCCGGCGACTGCGCCGAGCAGGGCCGCCTCAGCGGAAATAAGCGTGGTGGAAGGCGCGCAGCCGAAGGGCGCAGTCGGTCCGGCGCAGGTGTCGCGAAGATAGATTCGCGGGCCGGCGGCGGAATTGGCGGCGAGATTCGAAGCTGCCGATTCAAAGACGACGAAGCGGCCGTCGCTGCTGACGGCGGGCGAGCGGCTGGGCGCGTTGGCGAACTGGCCTCCGGGCGTGATGGAGACGGGCGCAGTGGAAGGAACGCAGGATTCCGCCGCGCTGACGCCCAGGCACGTGTCGCGCAGAAAGATTTGCGGCGGCGCGGCTCCTTTGGTGCTGACAGAGGCGGCGAGCGCCGAGGGCCATCCGGCAAAGGCGATGTAGCGCCCGGAACTCGAGAGCGCGGGTTGCGCACCCGGATCGACGTAAATGTCTGCGCCGTGGTCCACGGAGGCGAGGGTGGTTCGCGGGACGCAGCCGGCGGGCGCCGCGGCGCCGAGGCAGGTGTCGCGCACCAACACAATGTTGGTGGGACGCGAGCTTGCAGGCGCGGGAGTGCTGAATGCGACGAACCGCCCGTCCGCGCTGATGCCGGGATGAGCACCGGCAATCGCTTTTCCTTGCGCGTCCACGGACACCAGCTCGGTATGCGGCAGACAATTTCCGGCGGCAGAAGAGCCGGTGCAAACAGCGCGAACGAAAATGCTTGATTGCGGCGCGCCGGGGAGCGCGTGAGCGAGGAGATTCGTTGCGGTCGAAGCGAAGGCGACGTAGCGCCCATCGCCACTGATGGCCAGCTGGTTCGCCGCAGGAGCGTTCGGCGGCAAAGAAGCGGGGCTCACATCGACAGGAACGGTGCTCGGGCGGCAGATTGCGGCGCCCAGGCACGTATCGCGCAGGAAGATGTTGCCCGCGGGGCCTCCGGAGACGAGATTCTTGGCCTGGGAATAGAAAGCGACGTAGCGTCCATCGGCACTGATGGCGGGCGAGGAGCTTTGCGCATTGGCGGCTGCGCCAGCCGGGCCGGCGGAGACGAGCTGCGGGAAGCGCGCGCTGCTCGTCGGCGAGCTGCCCACCTGAAAGCTGACGGAAGGCGAGGCAATGCCGAGCTGTGAAGTGTGCACCGAGATGCCGGCGATCATTTGCTGGGTGAGATCGCTGGCCTGAATGCTGGCCGTGAGCTGCGTGGCGCTGCCGAATTGCGTCTGGCGCAGGCCGCCGTTCCAGGTCACGTAGTCGCCGGAGACGAAATTCGTTCCGTTGACGGTGAGGGTGAAGGCGGGGCCATTGAGCGGCGAGCTTGTGGGCGAAAGGGAAGTGATAGTGGGACCGCCGGTATGGGCGGGATCAATGGTAAAGGAGATGGCGAGGGAAGAACCGCCGCCCGGCGCGGGGCTGGTGACCGTGACCTGAGCGACGCCCGCATTCTGGATGTCGTCGCCGGGGACGGTGGCGGCAAGCTGAGTGCTGGCCGAATTGAAGGCGGTCGGAAGATTCGCTCCGTTCCATTGCACGGTGGAGGTGCTCAGGAACTGAGCGCCGCTTACAAACAAGGTGAAGGACTGGCTGCCGGCAGTGATCTCGGAAGGGAAGAGGCCGGTGATTTGGGGCGTTGGGTTCGGCGCGGGCGTGCTGCTGCCGCCGCAGCCCGAGAGGAGCAGGAAAGCAGTTCCGAAGGCGAGGCCCGCGGCCCGGCGGAGACGCATCAAACCGTTCCTCCTGTGGATCGAATGGCAATAGCCGCTCGGCGCTGGGGCTCCCGGCTTCCCATGTTGCCGCGCGCGCCGGCAGTTTCGGGCACGGCCCTAGCCCTCGCAGCTTCGGGCATGGCCTTCGCGGCGGCGGCTTCGCGTCCGGCACTCCTGCCGGCGTGAAATTCAGGATTCAGGCGAATCAATGGGATTGGCACCAGCGGCCGGGAAAACCGCACTCGCTTTGCGCAATTCCGCTGAGTTGCAAGCGGAAACGCTCCGGGGAGCGCGCAGAGCCCCTTTTCGAAGGCATCAGCGGCCGGAACGGGACGACAGCAGCCGCAAAATCCCTCACCGCAGGGAAAGGAATTGATAGCATCTTGGCGTGCAACACGTCAACTCGGATTCTGCGGGAAAGAGAAAGGTTGGCCCGCGGCGGGACTGACGCCTTGATCGCAGCGACCGCGCGGGGCTAGATTGGAATCAGCCAGCAAGCATAAAACAGAGAGCCGAGAAGAAGTCCGCACTTCAGCAGGAGTTCGACGGCAGAATGCGCCAATTAAGAACCAAACTTTCCAACTTGGCGGGCGCCGACCAGAGGCTGGTCCGGCGGATGGAGAAATCGCGCTCGGGGATGAGGTTTTTCCGGTACATGGACGCGGTGATCATCGTCGCGTTCACGGCGTTCGTCATCTCGCGACGCGATTACGGGGTGCGCTTCTGGGCCGGGATGGCGATCGCGGCAATCGGTTTCTCTCTTTGGGGGCTCGCACGCATTCAGCTGGGCGCTTCGTTTTCGGTGACGGCGCAGGCGAGGCGTCTGGTTACGTCGGGAATCTACGCGAAATTCCGCAATCCGGTCTATCTGTTCGGCGGGATCGGATATTTGGGGCTTCTCATTGCGCTGGGCAACTGGATCGCACTGGCGTTGTTCGTGGTGCTGTGTTCCTACCAAATTCCGCGCATCCGAAAGGAAGAGAAAGTTCTGGAAGCCACCTTTGGGGAGCAATATCGCCGCTACAAAGCGAGCACCTGGCTTTGAGCGCAGCGGCTCGAGCGCGTCCAGTGAATCAGGGAGAGACCGAGGCGGCGGGCGCGGCGGGAGTGAACGCTTTCAAAGCGGCAAGTTCCTGAGCGACCTTCTTCCACTTCTTCTTGTTCTTCCTGGTGACAATCGGGGCGTTCGGATTGCTGTAGAAATCGAGAACGACGGAACGCAGCTGGGGAGTCACTTCGGCGAAATGGGTCTTGGCCAAGCGGTCGAGGAGTTCCGCGTATGTTTTGTCCGCGAGAGGATACTGGCCGGGTGCCGTAACGGTGCCGGTATCGAGATTATCGTTGCTGATTTGCGGGCTGCCGTCGGCCGCGTCGTGGTGCAGGTCCCTCTCGTAGTCGAGGAGGGCGATGTTGAAGCTGGTCATGAAAAATTGCTCGGTACGCGGAGTGGGAGTGCGGAAGGCGAGGGCGCGAAAGGGGCCGATTTTGGGGACCAGACGGATCAGGAAAGCGAGGAATTGGGTCAGCATGCCCGGCTGCTTGTACTCCTTGCTCCAGTGGCGGTTGTAGCTGGAGCGCGAAAGGTGGTAGAGGAAGCGCTTGCGCGTGATCCCCGGAATCTCTTTCTGGATTTCGCTCTTCTTGACCTGCCAGGCGACGCGGGTCATGGTTGGAATGATCTCGCTGACGCCGCGGCGGTAGGTGCCAATGGCCAGATCGAGGTTGGTGAAGACGGCGTCCAATTTCAGACCGTAGGTTTCCTGGAAGGCGCGTTCGAGCAGCGGCTTGGCCACCTGGAATCCGATGTAGTCCTGGTAATCGTCGGAAGCGTAGCGGCCGCGCGCCACCTGCAGGACGTCGAAACCGAATTCTGTTTTCAGATGGTCCGCCGGATTTTGGTCGTAGACGACCCAGTTGCCGTACTTCTTACGCATTTTGGGATAGAGGATGGGAACCGACACGTTCACAGCGAGTTTGTGGCCGTCGTTATCGGAGGCGAAATGAGCGAGCGCGCCGAGGGCGAAGGCGTAATCGTTGATGTTCTGCGAATCGCGAAGCAGGGCGTCGACAAAATCGGCTGTGCGCACGTAGTGGACGAGATTGGTGAAGAACTTGCTTCCGAAGGGGTAGTAGCCCATGTCCTGAATGACGGAGCCGCCCCAGGCGTAGGCATGGGCCTCTTTCAGCTGTTGGGGAGTTGCATCGGGAAAACGTTTCAGGAGGAGTGGCTTGAGCGCGACGTCCCAGGCGGCATCAATGATGGCCTCGTGAGTCATCTCGGAATACGCGCCGCAATCGAGCGTGACTGTGAGGAGACACGCGAGTGCCAGGAACGCCATGACGGCGCGCGCACGCCATGGGATCGAGGCGGATCGCGCAGATGTTTCGGGTACGGACAGCGCAGCCGACGGATGGCTGGGGCGCTTCGTCATCGAGCGCGCGTTCGGCTTGGCACTGTCGGAGGTGCGTCGCATGATCAACGCGAGGCCGCCAGATCCGCGGCGTGAGCGGCGGCGCGATCGACAGTATTGTGATATTGCTGGGCCGGATCTGCGCCCGGTTTCGGCTTTTGGCCAAACAGGTTGGCCTGCACCGCTCGTTCGAATTCAGGGGAGTGTTCGACGTCGTGCAGCGCCTGAATTTCTTTGGGCACAGCGGCGAGCTTGGGCCAGAAGGCGGTCAGTTCGTTGGGGGCCGTCTCGGGATGATAGGTGATGCGATCGCCCGTTTGCATCGCGTCGATGATGGGATCGGGAGCCCAACCCTCGGGCCAGCTCTGGTTGAGGATGTCGTAGGTTTCGCGCAAGCGCGTCATTTTGCCGGCGAAGCCGTCGAGCAGCTTGCGCTGGCGGGCGAGTGCGGGCGTGATTTTCACCGCGATGGTGACGGCATCGGCGGTGCTGAAGCTGCGTGTGCGCACGATGGTCGAAAGGGTATTCCCTTCGTAGAGCCAGCCGGGCGTGACGTCCCGGCGGACTTCGCGAAGCGGAAGGCCGTTCACCGTGACCGATGCGGGCGGCCAGGAGCCGGGCAAGCGGAGTTCGTAGGCGCGCTGCTGCAGCATTCCGGTGTAGTGACCTCGGACGGGAAAGACCTTCAGGGTCAGGGTCGTTCCGTCGCTCGAAGAGGCGGTTTGAATTTTGGTCCAGGCGGCCTGGCCCAGGCGGTAGGCAGGGGTATCGCCCGCGTCTTCATACACAGTGTACTGCGAAGCCTGGCCGTCTTCCGGAGGAAAGACGGTGAGAATGAGCGGATCGACGGGTTTCTCTCCCGTGTAGCGCATGGGCGGCTCCATGGGAATGATGCTGCCGGTCTTGACGTAGACAGGCACCTGCTGAATCGAGAAGTCGCGATCGATGGTGGCTGGGCCCTGAAAGTGCGCGCCCGTTTGCCACTCGATCCAATCGCCCTTGGGCAGCCAGATCGACATCTTGGCGAGGCCTGAATCCTTGTCCACCGGCTCGGTGACTGGCGCGACCAGCATCTCGTTCCCAAACATGTATTCGCCGCGCTGATCGTAGGCTTCCGGCGATTCGGGCCAGTCGTAATAAAGCGGATGAAGGAAGGCGACGCCGGTGTCGTAGGTGCGGCGCGATTCGGTGTAGATGTAGGGCTGGATGGCATAGCGGAACACGAACATTTTGCGCATCAGGTCGGAGTAGGGTTCGGGATAGGCCCAAATGCGGCGCTCCGCGTCGGGATTCTTGGTGGTGTGCGTGCGCAGGATGGGGCTGAACACGCCGAACTGAATCCAGCGGAGGTAGAGTTGCGGCTGAATCACGCCGGGCATGTGCCCGCCGATATCGTGGCTCCAATAGGCGTAGCCGACGTTGGCGGCAGTGGAGGTGAAGTAGGGCTGAAAGGCGAGCGAATCCCAGACGGAAATGGTGTCGCCGGAAAACCCGATTTGGTAGCGATGATTGCCCAGCCCGCCCCAGCGTCCGAACAGCAGGGCGCGCTTGCCTTCGCGCTCCTGATCGGTGAAATGAACGTAGTTGAGCCACCAGGTGGGATTCACGCCCGGCAGATTCGTGATTTTTTCCTGCTGCCAATCGAGCCAGAAGAAGTTGACGCCTTCGCGTTCGAGAGGATGGTGCAGGATGTCCATGTAATTCATGGCGAATTTTTTATTGGTGATGTCGAAGGGGACATATTTCTTCGCGGCCGGGTCGATGCCCATGGCGCGCGCCATTTCCGGATAGCGCGTTTCCCACGGCTGGACTCCGGAGGCCGGGTGCATGTTGAGCGTGGCCTTGAGGCCCTGGCGGTGAATCCAGTTGAGGAACGCAGGCGGGTCGGGGAAGAGCAGGTGATTCCAGGAATAGCCGGTCCAGCCCAGCGTGTGGCCGGATTGATCGACCTTCTGGTCCCACCAATGCATGCCGAAGGTGGGATGCCAGTCCATGTCGATGACCAGCACGTCGAGCGGCACTTCGTGGATGCGGAAGGAGGTGACCAGTTGCTCGAATTCCTGGTCGGTGTAGGACCAGTAGCGCGACCACCAGGTTCCGAAGGCGAAACGCGGCGGCATGGGAATTTTTCCGGCAACGCGGGTGAAATCGTCGAGCGCGCGGCGGTAGTCGTGGCCGTAACCGAGGAAATACCAGTCCTGGCGGTCGCCGGGCGGGCGCTCCATGACCCAGGGCCAAACGCTCTTTTCTCCGCGGGTGAAGGAAAAGTCGGCGGAGTCGAACAAGGGGCGCGTGCTATCGTCCACCAGGACCCAGCCATTGCGCGAGATGAGGCCGGGCTCGAGCTTCGTGTTGGAACCTTTCACGCCGTCGAGGGTGCGCGCGGTGCCCAGCAGGTTGCCGGTATCGGGCATGCCCGGATGCCAGGTGACGTCCTTTCCATCGAGCTTGAGCGTGATGCTCAAGTTGTTAGGAGTGAATTTGCCGCTGGTGTCATTGTGCGGGCTATAGTCGAGAGTGAGGTACTGGGTTTGCAGCGTTAGAACCTTCGAGCCGCCTGTTGCGGTGATTCGCTTGGTGAATTTCGGCACGGGCAAGCGCCGGTTCAGGAAGACGAGGGAGGCGTGATCCTCGAATTTGGCGTCCGCGGACCATTCCACGCGAATGAGCTGCGGGGTGAGGATGGTGAAGCGCGCGTGCCCGTCGATCACCACCGCGCGCGGATCGGCGACAGGATTGTAGTGGCCGGGCGGATTCGTAGCGGCAGGGGCGGCGCCAGCGGCGAGAATGATGGCAGCGAGAATGAGCAGCAACGAGCACAGCGACGAGAACAACGAATTTTGGCGAGCGCGACGGTGCGAAGATCGCATAAAGCGGCTCCTGGACAACGGAGCCACATTATCAGTTTGTGGGGCCTCGCAGACAATTCCGAATTGCGAATTTTGGAAGGGGCCGGTGAAGCCCGGAACCGGCGGAGTGCGGGGTGGGGACGCCTGGGAACGCGCAGTTGTGAGTACGGCGGCGGCTTTGCTACTCTAAACGAAATCGATGGGAAGCGGAGAGGTGTCTGAGCGGTTGAAAGAGCCCGCCTCGAAAGCGGGTAGCCTGCCAAAAGCGGGCTCGTGGGTTCGAATCCCACCCTCTCCGCCAGTTGAACGAAAACCCAACAAAAACGAGGGGTCGCTCGAAAGTGTGCTAACGGTGTTCTATTTTTTTGCCGTTGTCCTCACCCAAGTGCTTTGCGCGGCTAGTATCATAGAGAAGCCGATACTGCACGAGCAGAGCGGAAACGAGGACACATGGCAGCCCCCAAGCTATACCAGCGATTGAAGACCGCAGGTTACCCGTGGCAGATCGTCACGGAGTTCCACAAGAACGGCAATCCCAAGATCAGCCCGGATGCCTACCAGCTAGGCGTGCGCTACTCCATCGGCGGCGAGCAGCGTATGGACCGCTTTGAAATCGGCAGTCTCCCCGACGCCCTGCTCCGCTTGAAACAGGCGGGCGTCGAAGTCCTCGCCGCGAAGAACGGCGTGAAAGTGGAAGGACAGGGTCAGACCCCCACCGCGAGCCGCACGCCCGTCAGCGAGGCTGTGAAACGTTATTTCGACAATCTGGAAGCGATGGGCAAAGACCCGAAGTCGATTCGGACCTACCGCTACGCCGTGGATGGTTTCGTCGCGAGCTACAAGAAGGCGTTCATCGAGGACTACGAGCCACAGGACATGATTAACTTCATGGGCTGGCTCCGAAAGCAGCCCACAAAGAAGCGGAAGCACAGCAACCCCGAGCGGACCTACTTTAACAAGTGCAGCCACGTCGCCATCTTCTTGAAGGCGTCCGGGGTCAAGCCGGGTCTGAAAAAGAACCAGTACCCCCGCTACCACGAGAAGCAGGTCGTCGCCCACACGGACGACGAGTTGGCGCTCCTGTACGGAGCCGCCAACGCCGAGGATACGTTCTTGCTCGATTACTTCATCGGAAGCATGGTCCGCGACCACGAGGCGCAGAAGTGCCGATACTCGGACCTGACCGGGACCACGCTCACCGTCCACGGGAAGCAGCACAAGACCCGCACGGTCGAGATTAGCCCCCGGCTGGCGGACGCCATCCGCTTGCGGGGGAAGCACAGCGAGTCCGAGATACTCTTCCCGAACGGCGGCGGGCGTCCGAATCAACACCTGCTCCGCGACCTGCAAGACCTTGCTGAGCGAGCCGGTGCCAAGTTCCACACCGAGTTGCACAAGATGCGCAAGACCGGGGCGAGTCGGCGGTATCTGGCGGGGGTCGGGTTGCCAACGCTCATGCACGAGTTGGGGCATGAGAGCCTTGCGGTCACGCAGCGGTACCTCGCGGATGTGAAGCCCGAGGAGACGAAGAAGGCGGTCGCGGACGCGGACTTCGTCCCGCAGCCGAAGGCGGTCGCGGCGTAGGGTGAGTGGACACGCGGCATGGAAAAGGTGCGTCTTACACCTTTTCGTCGCCGTTATCCTCACTAAAGAACTCTGCCGTGGTCCTCAAGAAATTGGGTTTCAGCGAACCACTCAAGCCCAATTTCTTGATTCCGGCTATCTTCTCGGACAAGACGCTGAACGGTAGGAATCCACAGATTCTAGCCAAGGGCTTGTCACGAAGTCTGAATGTGGGTCGCAAGAGTTCCTGCTCAATCTTGTCTCTTCGTTCGTCAGGGGCAACCAGATACAGGTCGATGTCCAGATTTGGTTGCAACGCCAGCAAATCGCTCATGCGGAGCAGCCCGGAATAAACGGATGTCGTGCACTCGACTTCAAACGCAGCCACAATTGAATTGCCACTCAGCCAGAGAACGTCAATCCACTCAATTGTCCTCGTCGTCGCTTCGTTAAACTGTGTTGGGAGTTCATCGAGCATCCTTGGCAACGATCCGAGGAGGACACCGTTCCATTTCTTGCTCCTGTCGTTACGTGCGACCCAGATGTCAACTCCGAGTTCCGCTCCGAGGCTCAGAAGCATGTATTGGATTTCGGTGTGCCGCGTCGTCGCAGGTTCGGCGGATGGTTCAGAAGTTGCCGCGACCGCCGATTCTTCGGGTTCCGGCACGCTTACGAGTGCAACCTGTTTCCGGGCACCACGTTTTGGTTCGACCTTGTAGAGCGGCTTCCTCGCCAATTTCTTTGCGTCTACGGGTCGGGAGACCGGATGCTGTTCGGCTTCCCGAAGCAGGGAGAGAATTAGTTCGCCGTCCTTCGGGTCTTCAAACTGCCTCAAACTGGCACGCACAAAACCGCGAAATTTCCCCTTATCTTTCGGACCTTGATAAAACTTTACGCGGCTCTCTAACTGCTCCATCGGAACGCCATGCTCAGGTTCAAGAATGACCATCGCTCTGACATCGAAGCGAACGGGGAAATCCTGTCCTTTCCAAATCGGTCGATTGTCACTGCTCGGTCGGATGATTTCCAGTGCACCAACCCACCGCATAACGCCCGTCAGGTAACAGAGGAAAATGTCTCCCGGCTTCATCTTCTTAGCGGATTTCACTTGCTTGGCACGGAATCCCGACACATTGGCACCAGCGTCTTTGAATTCTTGCCAAGTCGTGCCGGTAAACAGATCAAGCCAGTAGTTCATGTGAATGGGGGATTATAACGGGAACCGACCCACGCCGCAGGTGCGCATCCTTTGGCGGATTTTCGGTTCCCGCCTCGTTTTCCCAGAAGCAGGGCGCTACATTGAAGTCAATTAGGGGCTGGTGTCAAGGGCTTTGGAAGGAGCGGTGGGAATCGAAGTCACCGCATCAATTGAAAACAAGGAAGATTAAAATTTGAAAGGGCTTAGCACAATGCCGGAAACGCAGCAATCGGCACCGTCTTTTGGGCTTGTAGCACAAAAGTAGCGCAAGTCTACTACTCGCCTCTCGCGTATCGCTCTCGCTGCCGTCTCCTGCGTTCAGCTTTTGTGGGAGGCTCCTCTTCGCCGTCCAGTGTGAACTGCTCGGGCAACGGCGGCTGCACTCGCGGGGCTTGCTTATGGGTGAGGTTTAGCGCCACTGGCGGATAGTCGATGCGCTTGCGGTCAAGCAACTGCGCGATGGTAATGATTTGGAGTCGCGGATGGTTTCCCCAAGGCGACTTGTAGAATCCCGCTGCTGCCGCTTCCGTCTCCATGGGCTTCGTGGGTTCTTCGAGGGTGAGCAGCACACCGATTTGCGCCTTCTCCCGCTCAATGACTCCGCGCAAGTCGCGGATGTCCCTGACGCTCACGTGTCCTGACTTCACCGATAGGATCGCTTCCTTGCTGTCGCCGCCTGACGGCTCGTCGTGGAAGATGAGCCGACCGTCGATGCCCCGGTCGCTGCCCTTCTTGTGCTCTGCGCGTCGAGCGCCGACCTGCCCGAGTGCCCACCACTGGAATTGATATGGGTCTTCCTTTGCCAACTCCACAGCATCCGGCACAGAGACGGGTTCGCCGACAACGGTGTACGTCTCGGATATGGCTTCCCCGAACGCATCGCGGACACGGCTTTTGATGAGACCAATCGCCAAGTGCGTGATGTCGATCCCAATCCAGTTGCGCTTCAGTTTTTGGGCGACGGCGATGGCAGTTCCGCACCCACAAAAAGGGTCAAGCACCCAATCGCCCTCGTTGCTGCTCGCTTCGATGATGCGCTCCAAGAGTGCTTCGGGTTTCTGCGTCGGGTATCCCAATCTCTCAGCGGCGCGTGAGTTGATGGGGTCGATGTCAGTCCAAACGTTGCCTGCGAGGACGCCCGACATTTCTCCCAAGTATCGCTTCAACTGAGGACGCTTGCTCTTGGAGTCCGGGTACCAGATACGCCCCTCGCTATCGAGTCGCGCCATCGTCTCTTTGGAGAAACGTCATCCAAACGGAGGCGAAGCGTGCCCCTTCCATTCGTACATCATGTTGGGTCGGGGCTTTGGGCTGGTCATGTTGTCGAGTCTGTATCGCCTTCCGTCCGGTTCCGTGAACCTGTATTTCTGCTCAAGATAATCTTCGCTGTGCGGCATGAAGAGGGGATTCCAAATGTATTCTGATGTTTTCGAGTAGTGAAGCAGCGTATCCGCCACGGGACTCCACCTCTTCGCGTCGCTGTGAGTCCCGGTTCGCTGCCAAGTTATGTCTGCGCGAAAATTCACGGGGTTGAAAACGGCGTCCAAGAGCACCTTGAGGTAATGCCCTGACGTGGGGTCGCAGTGAAGGTAGAGACTGCCTTTTGGTTTCAGGACGCGGCGCAACTCGACAAGGCGTGGAGCCATCATCGTGAGGTACGCAAGCATGTCGTTGGTTCCGAGGAAACGACGAAACGCTTGCATCACATCGGAAACTCGTCCACCTGCCTCGACAAGTTCCTCGAATACCTGTACGGATTCGATGTTCCACTCCCATGTGTCCTCGAATGCCTTGAATTGGGCGGCAGCTTTTGTGCCGTCCTTCTCGGCAAAGAGCACGTTGTAATCTTGGTTCGACTTGAACGGCGGGTCTAGGTAGACAAGGTCAACGCTTTCATCTTTGATGTGCAGACGTAGAACTTCGAGGTTGTCGCCATAATAGAGAGAATTCATCGGCGCGAGTCTAGGACGGCTTCATGCCGGGTTCAAGTGCCGTGTTATACTCGGTTGCGAAACATGTCAAAACCCAACGCGAAGGCAGCGAAAGCTGCTGCACCGAAGAAGCAAAGAAGCTACCTCAGTCAAGCCGAGGTGCCGTGGTACTCGGTGGATAAGGCTCTGAAGGTTGCGCAAGCGATTGTCGAAAATTATGGCAACGGTCCTGCCAAGCCGCTCGATGTGGCACAAGTACTGCAAGTGACTCCGCAGAACTCCGACTTCAAGATGCTCACAGGTGCATCCATTGCCTACGGTCTCACGGAAGGAGGGTGGAACGCTGAACAGATTGCGCTCACACCGCTCGCATCCAAAATCCTAAAGCCGAAAACTGAAACGGACACGCTCGATGGGAAGCGTGAAGCATTGCTCAAACCTCGCATCATCAGGGAATTTCTGAACAAGTATGGAGACAATGCCGTCCCGCGTGACGACATCGCACAGAACGTGCTCGGAGGGATGGGCGTGCCCAAAGAGCGGGCAAAACAAGTGCTGGAATTGATCCTTGCCGGAGCCGACTCGGTCGGTTTCCTGACGGACATCAGAGGCAAGAGATATATCAACATGAAAGGCATCGCACCGCCCACCGAACTAGAAGAAGAGCAACGAACAGACAGTAAGCCCGCACTGCCACAACAGGGCGTAGCAGAGAAACCGGCGATCCCGCTAATCCCAAAGCCGGGAACCGATGTGCGCTTGGGTCGGGTATACATCTCGCATGGCAAGAACCGAGAGTTCGTCGAGCCTATTCGGCAACTGCTGAAATTCGGTCAGTTGGAGGCTGTGGTATCCGTGGAGCATTCGACCGTTTCACAGCCGGTGACTCAGAAGGTCATGAACGACATGCGCTCCTGCGGTGCGGCGATCATCCACGTGGACAGCGAGCGAAAGCTTATGGACCCTGCCGATACATCGAAGGAAGTCGTTGTGCTGAACGAAAATGTGCTCATCGAAATTGGTGCGGCTATGGCTCTGTACGGCGAGCGCTACATTCTTCTCGTAAGGGAGGGCGTGAAGCTACCCTCGAACCTTCAAGGTCTGTTCGAAGTCAGGTATGTCGGCGACAAGCTCGATGCGAACGAGACCATCAGGCTCATGAGTTCGATCAATGACATGAAGACAAAACCCCTGCCGTCTTAGCATCGGCAGCAAGGTTTCGCGCTCAAATGGACGCCCGCACCCTGCTCCGCGAAATCCAGCAGGAAATCCAGCGCCACACCCTCGACACCTTCGTGGATCAGCCGCCCTCGGTCGCGCAGGGCGGTCGCGGGGTCGTGGTCACGGGCTGTCCCGCGTGCCGGAGCCGGTTCGGGACGATCAACCAGTTCGTTCAGCACCTCACCGACGACGTGCTTCCCGCGCTCTTCTCCCGGCTGCGCCGCGACGCGGCAGAGCAGCGTTCCGGTACAAAATAACTCGGTCATCTTTGCGCATCATTAGTATTATAGTTGCACCGAAGTACACGACTGACGCTCACCGAGAGCCGCTGTCGCGGGTTTGATCCCCGCCAGCCGTACCGATGGCTACCAAGCAACAGCAATACCTAACCATACCCGAAGTGTCTTCAATCCTTCGCGTGGACCGCCGTACCGTCTACGCCCAGATCAATGCCGGTCGCCTACGCGCCGTCCGCATCGGGCGACAGTACCGCGTCAGACCAACCGACTTGGACAAGTTCGCCGACCGCCAGACCGTGGGCGGTGGCGCGTGACCCTCTGTCAAATTCCGCTCTGCGGTCGGGTCGCCACCCGCACGGTTACCCACAACGTGGACGGCAAGGTGATCGTCTGCCATCTCTGCGACGCCGACCACGAGGCGAAACCACGGACGGTCAGCGCCGAGGAATTTAAGCGCCTCGCCGCGCAGCCCGCGACGCCCGCCACCGAGCCGCCAGCCCGCGACGACATCACGGGAAACCGTCACGGCGGGAATCCAGAATCCAATGCGGCATGGCGGCGTGCACGTAGCCACTCGCAGGACGACTGCGTGCGCATCCTTCAATACATCCTGTCCACGCCCACCAAGACCGCGACCGCCGACGAAGTGGAAGCCGCGCTCGGGATGCTCGCCCAGACCGTGTCGGCGAGATGCTCCGAGATGAAAACGGACGGTCGGCTTGAAGTCGTGTACGTGGACGGCAAGAAGCGGACGCGGCTCACCCGCTCGGGAAGCCCCGCAGCGGTGCTGCGCGTCACCGCGCTCGGACGTGCTTGGCTCGCCATGCAGACGGGAGCCGCCGCGTAATAACGACGGAAGCCTGTCTGTAAGCCATTGCGGACGCGGGACTTGGCGGCTTTTAGAAAACGCTTTGAGCCGGTGGTATAATGCCAGCGTGCCGCGCATCACGCCGACACCGAAAGAGAGGACACACAGACATGGCAACAATGACGGACACCATCCCCGACTTCCCCGTCTGCAAACGGGTGACGGACTGCGTGTGCGACGAGAAGCGGTACACCATCCATACCTGCTTGGAAGGCGACACCAGGCTCGTCTTGGCATTGGAAACGGTCGCCCTCTATCTCGGCGGCGATGCCATCGACCGCGTGCAGGACATCATGGGATGGAATCGGCGCATGGCGAGAGGGTACGTGCTCGGCGTCCGCCGCGCCGCCGACTACACATGGAGATACCTGTGAGCCAGAGCAGGGTGGAGACCCACATACTCGTCCCCGGCAGCAAGGCGACACCCTGCGGCTACTCGCGGCGACCCACGTGCCCGCGATGCGTAAGGATTTTCAAAAAGTCAGTGGTATAATGGAGAGGACGATACAAGACGCAATCGACGAAAACGGGGACACACCGATGTAGAGAGCACACACAGACAGGGCGCAGGACGGCGGGCACGGGCATCCCGACGCCGACCAAGTGAGCGACCGAAAGGGATGCCAAAACTCACGCCCGTCAGACGGGCAGAAAGAGAGATGAAGCGAATGTCAGCCGCACCAGCCCCGATACCGGGCAACCCGTACTTCAAGCGATGGCTCGTCTCATTGCTTGAAGTCATGCCCGAGAAAGACGAAGACGGGAAGCAGCCCTTGCCGAAGGTGGTAGACCGCACCGAAGTCCTTGCCGAGAATCGCGCCGACGCGGAAGCCGCCGCGATGCAAGCCTTCAAGACCCGCATCCCGAATCTGTACCCCGGCAAGACCGTCGCGGACTTCGGTCGCGTCCGGGTACGGTCCCTGCTCGCGCAGTACGTTGACCTGTACACGACCATGCAGAAGATGCGCGTCGTGTGGAGCAACCGGGCGGACGCCGCCGACCTGCAAGACGACACCGCAGCGCCGCCCACCGTGGCGACACCCATCGCGGCACCCGTGCGGGGTCTCGCCGACATGACGTGGAAGCAGAAGCTCGCCGTGGTCCGCAAGCGAGCCAAGACCAACGGCGGGTACGAGACCGCCAACGACAAGTACTTCGACGCTTTCGCCAGCCTCGAAGCCGAAGCCCTGCGGGACTTCGAGACCGAGCTAGAGCACTACGCGGTCTACCCGTGGCTCCAATCCGTGAAGGGAATCGGTCCAAGCTACGCGGCGAAGCTGCTCGCCGAAATCGACATCAAGAGAGCCGACACCGTCTCCGCGCTCTGGCGCTTCGCCGGATTCGCGGTGACCGGCGACGGTCGCCGGGAAAGACCGACGAAGGGCGTCCGACTCCCGTACAGCAAGACGCTCAAGAGCACCTGCTTTCTCATCGCGTGCCAATTCTTGAAGACCAAGGTGTCGCCGTACCGCGACGTGTACGACCGCGTGAAGTCGCGCTACGAGTGCCAGCATCCCGATCCCGACCCGAAGAATTGCGCCCAATGCAAGGCGGCGAAGACCGACAAGGATGTGCGGTGCCGCACGCACTGGACCAAGGGACACCGCCACATGGCGGCGCTCCGCGCCACCGCGAAGATGTTTCTCTCGCACCTGTGGGTGGAGTACCGCAAAGCCGAAGGTCTCACCGTGAGCCAGCCGTGGGTGGTGCAGCACGGCGGACACGACGCCGCGCACATGATTCCCCCCGGTGTCGCAGCAGATTAGAAGCCGAACGTAATCAGCAATCCGAACGGAGAGAGCGAGCCGCAACGACGGAGCAACCCCGAAAGATTAGAGCGAGCCGGTAAGATGCGAGCAACCCCGAAAGATTAGAGCGAGCCAGCCAAGAGAGAGCAACCCGAAAAAGGGGAGCGAGCCAGCATGTCCCTAAGCAGACCGATGAAGGCAAGCGAGCCAATGGCAAGGAGCAACCCGACTGAGAGCGAGCCAGAGTTACCTGAGCAGACCGAGGTAGGTGAGCGAGCCGTGGTTCGGGAGCAACCCACTTGAGGAGAGCGAGGCTCTAGAGCCGGTCTCTAGAGGGGTCTCTAGAAGCCGCCTGGCAGACCGGCTCTATGTGCTTAGGTGTTTAGGTGTTTAGGTGTTGAAGTGGGTTTAGGCAGGTAGGCGGCTAAGTCAGGTAACTACGTCAGGTAGGGCTAGGCTCTCCGCTTCCGGGTCGTGGATGATGAGAAAGAATCATCCACCAAGAGCCAAACCCTGCAAACCAACTACACCTGTCCGCACCGAAAGAAGTTTAAGGGTTCCGCGCCGCACCCCGGCGCAAATCTGAGTACTATACATTTGAACTGGACTGGAGCCTTGAGAATGTGGACACCGAAGCAGTTGCTCAACCCCGCAGTCGTGACCGCTTTACGAGCCGCAGGTCTGCACCCGCTGCAAATTGAATTTCTCGGCTGGAAGAACGGCAACGCGACCACGCTCAACCGCGCCCACGAGCAGGGCGGCGATCTGAAATGCGTGACCGCCGCGCACACCTGTCTCGCCTCGGAAGGCAACGCGAAGATGTACGAAGCCTTCCTCGCCAAGAAGCGGGACAGCCTCAAGCCGAGATTCGCGGAACACGCCGCCGTGAACAAGATGACCGAAGACTTTCTCGTCGAGATGAAGAATCTCGACGTGGACATGGGGTACTGAGATGAGACACCGAATCGTCGCCACGCATCCCGGATTCGGGGAAGTCGTGTTCACCCTCGACGCCGAGAGCACGAGAGCCGCCTTCGCCAAGTTTAAGAACGTTGTCGGCGGGTACGTGAGCCAGTGGCGCATCGTTTCCAACGAGCCTCTCGTGAGTGTCCGCGAGTTTTTCCGCGCCGAAGAAGAGAAGCAACCCGAACCAAGCAAGCGAGCCGATACCTATCAGCAACCCGTAGAAAGCGAGCGAGCCGCACCACGTGAGCAACCCGAAAACGCCAAGCGAGCCGTCGTCCGGGAGCGAGCCAAGTTGATTGATGACCTAGACTATCCGATTTGAAAGAGAGGGAAAAAATGGTGGCACCCAACCAGATACGATTCGGATTCGGGACGGGATTCATACAGATTACCCGTGGATCATCCGCCCGATTCGAGTTTTCGAGCGACGACACGTATCCCGCATTCGACGGCGAGCACGGCATGGGTTATGACATCCCCTGCGCCGTGCTCAAGACCGACGACGACCGGCGAGAGTTTGCCGAGATACTCATCCGTGCCGCAAAATTTCTCTGCGTGGATGCCCAAGAGTTCAAGACGGTGCTCGCGGAAGCGGGCATCGTGGAACGATAAGAGCCGGAAATGTCCGAGGCAACCGAGCACTGCGAGCGAGCAGAAAAGGGCGCAAAGCGAGCCTTTAATCCGCACGGCGGTACGAGCACGAGCAGCGCCACGAGCCGTCCGCGTGCGGGAAGAAGCGATGGATTCGCCGGGGATGCACGGGACACGGCGGGTACTTTTTCGGACGCCCGCCTAGCTTCCCGTTCCGGCGCGAAGACTTCGCCTTGCGTTCCGATGTCAGGGAGCCGAGCAGCCTAGCAGCTTCCGAGAATTTGCTCATTCCGGCACCGAGACCCAAACGATTTTGTCCCGGACCACGACGGGGTAGACCACGAACCCGTGCTTGCACATTTTCGGCTTGGGTTTCTTCATTTCGTCTCCCATCCTAGCACGCTCCGCAATCGAGACCCCGTTCGCCGGGGTCTCTCATGCGCAACGCGCTACTGCCGGTCTGCCGCCCTCGCGAGTTCCGTCCCGTTCAGGCGGGCGAAGTACTCGGGAACCCACCGCTCCGCGACCGCCCGCATTTCCTCGCGGATTCTCGCGTCCTGCTTCGCTACCTCGAACGTGAGGCTTTCAATCGCGGTGACCCGAGCTTGCATCATGTGTGTGCGGTACGCCGGGTTTGAGTTCGCGGGTTCGGACGGCATCGCTTCCCATTCGCGCAACGCACGCTCGTCGGGCGTCCGCTTCCAGTCGGGATGCTCGAAGAACGCCACGCTGTACGCGCAGTCTTCCTCGAAGCAGACGTAATCCCCGAACCGTCCGGGAAACGCGGTCTCGATTGCAGCCACGGTGAGCAACCGCTCCGCCGTCGCTTTGGCGACCATGAGACCGCCGTGCGACGCCGTCGTGACCCAATGGACGCCGGGGACAATCGTTTCTTTGGTCTGGCTCTGACCCCAAGGTGTGTTCATCAGTTCGCTCCTTTCGAGGCAAGATACCGATGGCATTCGCTCGCCAGCAGCGCGGCGCGAAGGTCATCGGGGATGTAGTCCCAAATCGAGTCCCAACAGGTGCGCCACTCGTCGCGGCAGAACCGGCAACGCACGACCGGGTAGAGGACCAGCGTGTCGCCGGACGGATTCACGCAGCGCAAGTGCGCTAGCTCGAATGCGTGTCCCTTCCCGTTCCAGTGCGCGTTCCCGCCCGGTATCTCGGGCAATTTCATCCCGTGGTAGCAGGGCAGATTGAGCAGCAATCCCGAGCGTTCATCGTGGACCTGCATGATGCTCGGTCGCGTGTGCGCGGGTAGCTCGCCGTCCGGCTTCCAGTCGGTGCGCGTCTCGGGATTCCAGAGCCGGACGCCACGGAAGGGATTCTCGTATTCACCGGGCAACACGTGGTCTTCGTCAGGGAAGGGCAGCCGGAAGAAGAGTTGACCCGCGATTCGCGGATTGTTGACATCCAGACTCCCGTGCTTCGCGGCAACCTTGTCCCTGTCTTGGAACCGCAGGTAGAGCATGTCCTCGCAGGTGCCGATCTTGATTTCGGCACCGTCTTGGACTCGTATCGCGTATTCGCCCATTCGCTTTCTCCTTTCGCCGGGGATTCTCTTGCCGTACAAACCTACCGCTAGGTTAGCGCAGACACAAAAAACCACAGTCTCATGCCGCGACCGGCTCCGCCGCTAGGAGTTCGACTTCCAGCCATTGCAATGCTTCCCGGACGTTCCCGGTGGGCACCGCTGAGTAGTCCGGCTCCGGCGCATTGCCAGCACGTTCGCGCCAGATTCGCGAGAGCAAATTGCGAACATCCCCGGACGCGCCGTAGGTGTTGAACTTCGGCACCCGGATGCAGCGCGAGAGGAAACGGTCCTCGAAACGTTCGATGGAATTGCAGGTGAAAATCCACACGGTTTTCGGGCATTTTTCGGTACCGTCCAGTTTGGAGAGCAAGTAGTTTTGCGCCTGAGGCGACATCAGGTCACCCTCATCCACGATTACCACGTGCCATTGCTTCGTTTCTCCCGTGCGAAAATCCCAAGGCACGCGATGGCACATGGCGACTACTTGCTGCAAGGTTTCCAGTTTGCAATCCTGACTCGGAACATGGTGTATTTCGCTTCCGAGTTCGTTCGCGAAAGCGTATGCCATCGAAGTCTTACCCGTCCCCGGACCACCCTCGAAAACGAGACCGGACGGTCGGGGATTGCGGAGCAAGCCGGACAGGATTGCCTTTTGCTTCGCGAGACCGCAGAACTCCGCGATTTTCTGCGGGCAGTACGCCGTGGTTAGGGATTCTGGAAACGCGAGACCCGGCTGTGAATCAACCGCGAATAGCGTGCTCATTGCGCCTCTCTTTCCCGCACGAGGAAAGCACCGCGTGCGACAAACGTTTCAGCCAATTCCACATCCGAACTCCCGCATTTCGGGCAGTAGGGAATCCACGACGCGGTGCGGAACTTCTTGCCGCACTCGCAGCATTGGACACGGAACGTGTTGCCCGTCGTTTTGCTTCCCTTTGCGCGACTGCTATCGCTATCGCCAGCATGGTTTGCCTCTTTCGTTTTGTCGGGGATGACACCGCAGTGCGGGTCATCGGTGAACGCCATCCGGTAGATGTCGGCGGTCATGCGGCACCGCCTTGCTCCGCAAACCGCATGATGCCGAACGGCATCCGGGCGGAGTCCGTGAGGATTGCCCGCATCCGGTTCGCGCCTACTCCCAATTTCGCGCCGTAATAGGCGAGAATCCTGAGAGCCGAGACTTCAAAGTTTGTCGCGAGTTCCCGTTTGCAGTCTTCGATTACCTGTCCCCGTTCGCTCATTCTGTCCTCGCTTTCCGTGTTGGTTTTCCCGAACACGATGCGAGCATAAACCCTACGTTAGGTTACTACAATAGGACGAAAGTACCGTAGTATCCTAACGATAGGATAAGGCACGGGTTACGAGCGGAAAAATGTTCTGAAAATCTTTTCCAGATTTTCGGGGATTCTCGCCGAATTTTATAAACTCTTGAGTACTATAGTAGATACAAGATCAAATGTAGGACCGCAGGAACGGAGCGAATCCCTACCACATGCTGAGTACCCGTGTGTTCGTGCTGTGCCGAAACGATGCCCTGAGACATCGTGCGACCGGCAAGCTACCGCAAGGCAAACTGGAGACCGTGACGCGGGAGACCGCGTGCCACATGGTGGAATCCGGGGATGCGCGGTGGACGAACGGGAACCAGACCGCAATCATGCTGGAGACATCCGGCGAATGGTTGCCGAGACTCAGTGCAGGGTACCGCGTGCTTCAATTCGTCGCGCCTAAATGGTGCTGAGATACCCGGAAATAGACGGAAATAGAGCACGGGAAACCTTGCGGGGATTCCGACACTCGCGCCGTGAACTCGCACCGCAATGCTCGCAACATCCGGCGAAAATCGTTCCCGGATGTGCGCGGAGACCGCCGCTGTTCTACTCAGTGTGCTAGTTCTAGTCGCGTAACTTGTTGAAAACATTGGACAGGCGGAGAGGATAAGATTCTCATCCGGTCGCGAGAGTAGGGAAGTTACGAGAGGCGAGACCTACCCGCCGCCACGCCCCCAAAGGGGTTAGCGGCGGTTCCACACGATCACTGACACCCCGCACTTGATGTGGATCTGAGTTCAAAGGCTAGATCAAATGTCGTTCAAGCGCAGAGTCGTTCCAGTCGGAGCCGTAGTCCCCTGCAAGCAATGCGGGACCACCTTCGAGTCCGGGTTCCAGTGCGGACGCCGGTCCACGGGCGAGTTCTGCTCCCTGCGTTGCTCCCGCCGCTACGCGACCCGAGCCGGGAACCCGGAACGCATCGAGCGCATCCGCGCCGCGAAGCTACGCCGTGACGCCGACCGCGCCTCCCGCCAGCGCCGGGAGTCCACCGGCTTGGCATCCCTGCTCGATTCCTGAGTTCAGCCTGCCGCACTCTGAGTTCAGTCCTCAGTACGCCTGACTTCAGTCCCCGGTCCCCCACAGCGGGGCGTAAGTCCTGACGGAGCCGGGAGTCCAGTTCGACCTTCCTTGGAGAAGCACGCCACCGGCAGCGTGTCACAAGCAAGTCCGGCGCAGCACGTCAGGGATTCACCCCTGTGCTGTGCGCCCACCCGTGGGCGACTACCAAGTTCGCGGGCAATCTCATTTCAGGAGTCCCAAGCATGACCAGTCCCGTACCCGATCAGCAGCCCGATCAGCCTCTAGCCCCGGCACCCGAGCAGGAACCCGTCGTGGATCACATCACCGCCGAACTCCGAGCCTTCGAGGAAAAGCTGAAAGCCGAAGTCGTCGCGATCCGCACCGACCTTGCCACCGACTTGGATTCCGTCGAGGACGTGCTCCGCGCCCACGTCGCCGCCGAAGCCGAGAAGGTCAAGGCGGCGCTCGCGCATCTCGGCGTCGATGTCCGCAAGTTTTTCTAGCTTCCCAACTCACTTATGAGCCTACACGCGGGGAGACCCTCTGCGTGGGGACAAACCCGAGCCGCAACCCGGCTCAAAAGGTGAATCAACATGCAAGCATTCGCGACAGCAGGTATCAGCGGTATCTCCCCGGTCACCGTGGGCGGCACCGGCACCACAGCAAAGATTTTCCCCTCGCTCCTGAGTTCGACCGCAGCGGCATCCCTCGTGATCCCCGCCAGCGGCGAGTACGAAGGACGCGAAATCGTGATCCGCGCAGCGGGCAAGCTCTACGTCCACGGCACCACGCCGACGATCAACTTCGTCCTCCAGTCGGGCACCAGCCTGACGGCGGCGAGCAACACCACCGTGGCGACCCTCGCGGCGGCGGCGAGCCTCACGACCGCGCACACGTACCCGTTCGCGTTCCAAGCCGTGCTGCAAGGCGACTCGACTTCCGGCATCGTGCAGGTGGTCGAAGCCGACTTCGCGTGCAACGGAGCCGTGCAGACCGTGGAAGGTACCGGGATCACGGCGACCAGCCTCACGGGGATCAACTTCTTGGCGGGCGGTCCCACGGGCATCGTGCTCGCCGGGAACGGCAACGGCGGAGCCGCGATCAACTTGGTCTTCGGACTCACGTGGGCGGTCAGCGACGCCGCGAACACCGCGTCTCTCGACCAGTTCTTCGCCGAAGCCTAAACGCAATCAAGGGGGATTCCACACGGAATCCCCCAAACCTTTTTGGGGACGCAATGCCTTTCAAGTCTCTGGCGCAGGAAGGATTCATGCACGAGCACCCCGGCATTCTCGGCAAGAAGGGTCTCGCCGAATGGGACGCCGCCACGAAGGGCAGACATCTCCCGGAGCACAGCCACATGGCACACAAGGAATACGCGACCGACGCCTTGGGCGGACATCACGCCGAAGAGCACCACGGTCACAAGAAGCACCACGCGTTTCACCGCACCACGATCACCCATCACCCGAACGGCAGCCACACCGTAGAGCACGAGCACGAGGAAGGCGCTCACAAGAACGTGAGCTACGCGGTCCCCGATCTGGACGGCGTCCACGACGGACTCGAAACCAACGTGGGCGAGCCGAACCCCGGCGAGGCGGAAGCCGAGGCGGGCAACCCCGGCATCGAGGCGGCGGAAGCCGGAGCCGCAGGAGCCGCGAATGCGTAAGCACTCCATCTACCGCGTCATCCATCACCTGCACCACGGCGGTCTGCACAAGGCTCTCGGGATTCCCGAGGACGAGACCATCCCGCAGGAGCGCCTCGAAAAGGCGATGCACTCCAGCAACGACCACGTGCGGCACATGGCGCTTCTCGCCCACACGATGGAAGGCTGGCACAAGTAAGCCGAAAGACTTGAGCACTCCGAAGTTCACAAGCGAGCCGACTCAACCGAGCAACCCGCTTCCCGAGAGCGAGCCGCGACATGAAAAGCAAACCGTGAACTGGAAGCGAGCCGTAGGAGACGAGCAACCCACGCCACTGGAGCGAGCCGTGTTCCATGAGTAAACCCGAAGCACGAAAGCGAGCCGCAGGGGAAAGAGCAACCCGTGCCATGTGAGCGAGCCGGACTTCGGAAGCAAACCGAATGAATGAAGCGAGCCGCGTCCACGAAGCAACCCGAACGAAGTAAGCGAGCCGACAGTCCAGAGCAACCCCACAGACCTGAGCGCAATGCCTTACAAGTCCGAAATTCTGGAGAACGACGAACTCGAAAAGCTCTTTCGCCTCTGGGCGAAGGGCACCGGAGTCACGTTCGAGCAGTGGCTCGACTTGCGCGACCGATGCCGGAAAGACCTGTACTTTCTCGGTAAGAACGTGCTCAAGAAAGACTTGGTGCCTCACGTCCACGGCGAGCCGTGCCGCGAGTTTCTCGTCCAGAAAAATTTCGACGGCGTCTACCACGCCGGATACACGCTTGAAGAAGTCCATAGAGCCATCGAGCGCCAAGACCCGATCCACGAGCGAGTCTGGCTCGATCCGCGAGGCAGCTACAAGAGCACGATCCACGGTCTCGACTGCACGCAATGGCTCTTGAACTGCCCCGACATCCGCATCCTGATCCTGACCGGCGAGTCCACGCTCGGCAGCAGCATGTTGCGGGAAATCAAGCATTACTTCCATTTGCCCGAGGACAGCGAACCCACGGAGTTCCACCGCCTGTTTCCCGAGTACATCGTGCGCGGGGACGCCGGTGAGAACCGCAGCCCGCTTGTCTGCCCTGCGCGTCGCCACTTCCAGAAAGAGGCGAGCGTGTGGAGCAACGGCGTCACCGCGACTCTTTCGGGGTGGCACTGCGACATCCTCGCGGGCGACGACTTCGTCAACGACGAGAACAGCGGCAGCGAGGACAGCCGCGCAACAGTTAAGGCGAAGTACGACAACGCCTCGAACCTCGTGGACCAGTGGGGATTCCAGAACCACATCGGGACGCGATACGACCCCGACGATTGGTTCGGGCACCGGCTCAAGGTTCCGCAGGACGAAGCCCCTTACAAGATTTTGCTGCGCTCCGCGTGGACGCCCAAGCCCGGATACGAGAACGTCGCGCTGAAAGACCTGACCGAGGACATGGTCACGCTTCTCTTCCCGGAAAAACTTTCTTACCGCGCACTGCGCAAGATTCTGTTCCGTGACGGCGAGCGACTCTTCCGTTGCCAGCAACTCAACCAGCCGGTTTCCGGCTTGAGCGTGAGTTTCGACGAGGACGTGCTCCGCGCCCACTTCGAGCCGAAGGCGCGGGTCGAGCAGGGTCCGCTCTGCATGACATGGGACACCGCGCTCACCGAGACCGCGAAGGCGGACTTCTCGGCGTGCTGCGTCGCCCGCCACAGCGTGGACAAGCAGATTTGCAACGTGCTCGAAATCCAGTGCGACCGCTGGAAACAGTCCGAGCTTGCCGTCGCCATCGTGCTCGCGATCCGCAAGTGGAGACCCGACCGCATCCTCATCGAGAAGCCGAGCGGCGACGAACTCTTCCGCATGGAACTCCAGCGCGTCGCGCAGAAGTACGGCGTGAGTGTGGCGAACATTTTTTGGCTTCCCATCGACAAGCGCCCGAACGCGAAGGCGAACCGCATCAAGGGTCTCGAAACCCTGCTCGCCGCCGACCGGCTTTGGTTCGTCTCCGGCTCGTGGATGGACCAGACGGTCGAGCAGTTCGTGAAGTACACCGGCGAACGCAAGAACAAGGGGCACAAGGACGACATCCCCGACGCGGTTTCAATGCAGCAGGTCTGGCTCGCCGCCGCGCCGGTGCCCGTCGCCGACGCCGAGGAAGTCCGAAAAAAGGTGGAAGAAGAGCGGAAAAAGCTGATTAGCAAACTCTGGTATGAGCGGATTTTCGAGACGCCAAGCGACGCCGAGATGATCCGCAAGGCACTCCCGAAAGAGGTAGCGCCCGCAAAGCAGAGTCCCTTGGGCACCTTGCCCGGAAGAATGCACCTCTAAATGGAACCCGCGACTCCAGTACAGATCACCGAAGAGCACATGCACACGTCTCCCACCGGAGCCGTGATGCTGGACGACGACGCCGCGACAGAACTCGTGTTGCAGGACGCCTCCACCGGCGACAACTACATCAACATCAACCAGTGGGCGGCGGGATGGGTTCAGTGCGACGAACTCTATCAAAGCCCGCAGAACGTCACCGCGTTCGACGGCAGCGGTCCCCGCGCATCGGTTCCGAAGTTCACGGTCTCGAATCACATTTCCGCCATCGTGCCGAAGGCGATGGGCGGTCTCTTCTACGAAGGCCCTCCGTTCCTGCTTCGCCCGCGTCCGGGCACCAGCCCCGAACTCATCCGCGCCAAGACCGCGCTCTTCGCCTACCAACTCAAGGCGATGGAGTTCGAGCAGCAGTGCGAGCAGCTATGGGAGTCGCAGACCTTGCGCGGCACCTGCATCGCGAAATGGGGATGGAAGCGAGAAGTCAAGACGGAGAAGAGCTACGTCCTCAAGGAGAATCCCGCCACCACCACGGACGCGCTCGGGCAGGTCACGGAAGTCCACACCGAGGACAGCGACGATTTTGAAGTCGAGTACGAAGACATCACGACGAATATGCCTTGGCTGGCGTGGTGCGACATCCGCACCGTGCTCGTCGATCCGAAGACCCGCGTTGGCGACATCCGCAAAGCGAAGTGGGTGATCTACCGCGACTTCGCGACCTACGACGATCTGGAAGCCTTGCGCGGCGTCGAAGGCTACAAGATTCCGCCCGTCGAGCAGTTGAAGGAATTTTTCCTCAGACCGCAGGGCACCGGCACCGACAACATCACGATGCAGATTCCCGAGGGAATGTTCGGGTATTTGCAGCAAGCCTTGCCGCGAGCCGCGACTGCGGCGACCGCCGACCCCTACGGGCAGGGTCTCGAAATCTTGGAGCGGTGGGACGACAAGCGCGTCATGGTGGTTCTCGTCCACGGAGCCGATGCGTTCTGCATCCGCAACGAAGAGAATCCGTACAGCCGCAAGCCGTTCCTGTCCGCGAACTGGCGCAACATCCCGAACTCTTTCTACGGTCAGGGACTCGGGTTGCTCATCGGTCCCGAGCAGATGGTGGACCAAGGTCTCACCAACCTCGGTCTGGAATCCATCGCGTTTTGCTTGCAGCCCACCGCCGTGCGCAAGCGCGGTTTCAACGCCCTCACGCAGGACACCAGTTGGGAACTCGGCGGAATCATCGACGTAGACGAGGACGTGGACAAGGCGTTTAAGTTCTTGGAATTTCCGCAGCCGCCCGCGTCCGCGTGGCAGTACCTCACGCAATCGCAGACCGCCGCGCAGGAAACCAGCGGAGCCAACCAGCAGGTCATGCTCGGAGCCGGTGCAGCGGGCATCCGCACGACCGGGATGAGAACGGCGGCGGGCGCGGGTCTGGTGGGACAGGCGAACGCATCCCGTCTCGACGGTCCCGTGGAGCGTTTCGTGCGCCAGATTTTCGTCCCGTTCCTGCAAATCATGGACGAACTCAACAACGACCGCCTCCCGACTTCCGAGCTTCGCCGCATCTTGAACGAAGAGATGACGGAGCCGGTCAAGGTGGATCACATCTCGTTCCGCAACGCCAAGATCGAATACGAAGTCTTGGCGGGTTCGCACCTTGGTCCCAAGCAGCAGATGAGCCAGTTCCTTCCGTTCATCCTGCAAATGATGGACAACCCCACGTTCACGCAGATGCTCGCGCAAGCCGACTACATCTTCGATCCGGTCGCATTCTTCAAGGCGTTCGCCGACGCCGCAGGGTGGAAGTACACGCAGGACTTTATCAAGCAGATGACGCCCGAGCAGAAGAAGCGGGCGACCGCGAACTCCCCGGCAGGACTGACCGCAGCGAAGGCTCAGGCGGCGCAGCAGTTGCAGCGCGAGAAGTTCCAAGGCGAGGAACAGGTACAGGACGAGAAGCAATTGGGACGCGCAGGAGCCGAGGCGCTCCGCACCAACATCGAGCACGCGATGGAGAACGCGGAGCCAAATAATCAGGTGTTCGGCACCCCATGGCGGACCACGTCCGCCTGTTTGCGAACGATGTCCCACGGGGGACGCCGCCAGAACTCATCTATCAGCGGTTTGAAAAACTGCCGGAAAAGATGTATAATGAGTCTAGATACGAGAAGTATAGACAGAAAGCCGCAGGTGCAGAAGATGCCGCACAAGGTTCCAAATCGGAACTTGAGCGACGACTCCAAGCCGAAGCCGAAGGCGCAGCCCGACTCCGCCAGCGCCTTGCCGTGGAGCGTGGACGAGGCGGTAGCGCGGTACCGGGAAGCCTACGAGAAGGGACCGAGACACCCGGAGTTCGCGGAAGCGGCGGACGCCCCGCTGACCGAGGAAACCCTTCGGAAGGTGCGGGAGTTCCGGGAGTCCAACCCGAAGGACGACCCCTACGAGTTCCTGAGAACTCTGAAAACGCCGTCCGGCTCGGAGCCATCTACCGCTGGATTCAAGCCAACGGAGACGCCCGAACCCTCGCGGAAAGACGAGCGGCGCTAGAAGCATCGGACGCCGTCCGCCAGAACTACAGCCCCAAAGAACGCCAAGCCTTGCTGGACAAGTACGCCTACGCGCAGCGGCTCACCCCCGCAGAGAAGGCGCTCGCGATCAAGCTGCGTCAGGGTCTCGACGACGACTTCGAGCTTGCCTACCAGAACAACGCGATCAACTCCTACGTGCAGAACTACATCTCGCAGCTTTGGGGAGAATCCCCGGACGCCGCGAACAAGGCGGCGAACGCGCTCCGCTTCCAAGCGCGGAACGGCGCATTCGACACCAGCCTGAACTTCGCCAAGGAGCGCACCTTCAAGAACGCATTCGAGGGTGAACTCCAAGGGTGGAAGCTCAAGAGCGACGACCCGACCGCGCTTGCCGCCAACTATCGCTTTCACGTGCTCCGTGCCCTCGCAGCCCGGAACTTCGTTGACCGGCTCCGCGCCACCGACGTGCGGGCACGCGACGCCCGCCCGCTTGCCGCCATCGCGGGAACCGGGCAGGTGCTCGGCGACCACGGCGAAGACAGTCCCGCCGTCTTGGTGAACCCCGACCGCGCCCGCTCGGTGCGCATCGCCGACAAAGTCATCGAGAACATGGAGAAGACCGGCGAGCTTGCGTCCGCCGTGGAGAACGGCACCGTGCGCCAGATTGGAACCCGGCTCGTGAAAGCCGACCCCAAGGTCGCGCAGTCCGTGCGCGAAATCTTGAACTCGGGTCGGACTCTTTCCGACGAGGACATGGCGAGATTCGAGGAAGAAGACGGTCAGATTTTGGAGCGCAAGCCGCTCTACGCTTGGACGACGAGCGACTACCAGAGCATCGACCACCCGGCGTTCCGCGACTGGATTTACACCAGCCCTGACACGGCGGGGAATCCCGTGTTTATGAAGGGCGAGATGCGCATCCATCCCGAGGCGGCGGAGTTCATACGCCGCGCCGTGGGAGCCGAGCGGTCGCCGATCCGCGACTTCAAAATCGGGAACGTGCCCGTGGGCAAGTACGCCCTGCGTGCCAGCGGCGAGGCGAAGCACTTGCTGCTTTCCCTGTCCCCGTTCCACGTCGTGCAGGAAGGTCTCCGCGCGGTGATGACCGGCATCTCGCCGTTCGGCAAGCCGGACTTCGACGTGCGCTCCGATCCCGAACTGCGCTTCGGCGTCGAGCACGGTCTCACCCTCCCCATGCACCGGCAACTGGAGATGTACACCGAGGGCGTGGGCGGACACAGCGCGATCATCAACCGCGTGCCCGGACTGCGGGAGATGCAGAACCACTTGCAGGACTTCCTCTTCGACAAGTACATCCCCGGCTTGAAGGTGCGGGCGTACCGTTCGCTCTTCGAGCGGTACCGCGACCTGAACCCCGAGTGGAGCAAGGAGAAGGTCGCCACCGTCGCGGCGGCGCACGCGAACGAGGTATTCGGCGGGATCAACTATGCGCAGTTGGGACGCAGCCTGTCCACGCAGGACGTGATGCGCGTGTCCATGCTCGCCCCCGACTGGCTCGAATCCGAAATGCGTTTCCTCAAGCGTGCCGTGACACCGGGCGGCGAGGGTCAGATCGCACGCCGCGACTTGGCGCGAATCGCGGTGCTCACGTTCGCGGCGGCTCGCGTGCTGAACCTCGCCACGACCGGCAAGCTGCACCTCGAAGCCCCGTTCGGCGTCGCGATCCCCGGACAGCAGGGACAGGCGGAAAAGGTCTACAGCTTCCGCACCTTGCCCGTGGACTTGATGCACGCCATCAGCGACCCGCGAAACTTCATCCAAGGGCGCGTGAACCCGCTCTACGTGCGCACCGGCGTCGAGGCGTTCACCGGGCGCGACCAGTACGGGCGCGTTGTCACGCCGTTCAAGGAGTTCGGCGACGCCGTGCAGAACGTCGTGCCCATTCCGACTCAGGCGAAGGTCAAGCAACTACTCGGCTACAACACCGAGCTAGGGAACATCGACCAACTGACGAAGGCGGCGGGAGCCAGCGTCTACGAGTACCGCACCGAGGCGGAGAAGCTCGCGCAGCAGTACGCCAGCTACAACACGCCCAACGGTCCCGTGGATGCCTCGCAATTGGCGAAGCACCAGATGCACATCCGGGTCGAGGACATGATCCGCAACGGTCAGGTCAGCGGGGCGCAGGTCTACCGCATGATGCCGCGCCGGGAAGCGCAGCAGGTCATGCAGGACGCCATGCTCACGCCCCTACAGGCGCGGTTCATCCGCTTGCCTCTGCTACAGGCGTTGAATGTTTGGGATGTCGCGACGAACAGCGAGAAGAGTTTGCTCTTCCCGGAATTGCTCAAGAAGCGGGCGAACTACCTGAAATCCCATCCGGCTTCGGAGCGGGTTTCCGACCCGACCAACACCCGATTGTTGCAGGTCTTCCCTCAGTAGCGGGCGACGAGCGGGAAGTCGCCCGCACAGTTGCAGGATACCCGGAACAGCATTGCGGACTTCCGGCGCAGTTTGGTTCAGTAAAATGGACGCCCGTGTTATAAGGGGGTTGGCAGACCAATTGTCCGGTAAGCCGACTACACGTCCACTCGCTATCGGATTGCTGTTCAATCAAGAAGGTGTACACTCCACGCATGCTGCCAGAACGTTTGCTCGTCTTCAGTGCTTTGCTCGTATGCATCCCCTTTTCAATTCGCGCACAGTCAGCGACACCGGATTTCCCAGAGGCGGAATCGATGCTCCGGGATCTAAACCATAAGCTTCCGAAGAGCGGCGTTCAAGTGGGCCCAGGAAACACGATCACGATCCAATCAGGTGTAGGGACACCGACGAGCATCAATGTTCTTTCATTTGGACAAAGCGGAACCTTGCTAGCGGCGGGGAAAGATTTTGGTCGCGTCGTGGTTTGGAACGTTGTGACTCGGAAAGTCGTATGTGCAATCGAGACCGGACAGGGGATCATCCACGCTGTCGCCATCTCTCCCGATGGAGAATTCCTGGCGACTGCAGGCGAGGGCGACAGGTCTAGCTTGAAGCTGTGGCATCTGCCGAACGGCAAACTGATCAAGAAATTCCGCAGTTCAGCCGGGTACATTCAATCGCTGAGTTTTGGGCCGAATAGCAAGTGGGTTGTTTTCTCCGAGAATTCTGGTCCGACTAGGGTCCTTAAACTTTCGAGTGGCAAAACGCTGCTTGATTTGCAGGGAGCGTTTTCCCCTGTTCTGTCTGTCGACGGCACGGTGCTAATGGTGGCGACCAAGGACCGTTTGAGTTTATGGAACACATCAGACTGGGCGATGATTAGGGAATTGCCCAGCAAGCACGCCTATGCTGTGCCACTTGCCGTTGATCCAAAGACAGACAGATTTGTTTTTACTGCCGGCGGGGCATTCTATCTAGCCAACCTACGTACAGGTGAACTGATGCAAAGCACCCAGAGACCAGTGTTGCCGGGGTTCAACTTGGCCGCGGGTGGGTTTGCTGCATTCGACCCCAGCGCTCCCGATCTGCTATTTGGCCATAGCAGTGGAAGGCTCTGGGGGTGGGACGTTAGGACCGGGAAGACGTGTGCGTCGGGAGTGCTTTACAGCGAGAGCGGTGCTTTGACGCCCGATGGGACTCTGCTCGCCGGAGCCAAGGACAATTCCATATTTCAGCAGGGCCAGTCGCCTGATGGAGTACTCCTCTGGGACACGAAGCAACTGGCTAAAACCTGCGGTCTTGCGCCTGATAGACCCGTACCCGACGAGCGTTAGCTTCGCGCTACACACCGAAGTCCTGGTAACGGGGGAACCGGACAGTCACTGGGGGAATGTACGGTTTGCCGACTTACCGCCCCGTCGCTGTTAGGCAGAGCGATTGTGGCGTCCATCTCTTACCAAAGTCGCACTAAGCTGTAGATATCGAATATCCCGTGCGCAACGATGACTGGCAGAGCCTTGCGAGCACGCGCGTAGTAGAGAGCAAACACTAGGAACAGAAATGAAACCGACAGCGCTCCAACCCATCCGTAATACAGATGGTACGAAAACTGGACCGCAACACTGACGACGACAGCCAGTGCTGAAGATCCAGTGAGTTCAGCGACCTCCGTCATGAGATACGCCCGGATTATCAATTCTTCGAAGAAAGGGTTCAAAAGAGAAAACGGAATGAACATCACAGACGGATGGCCGAAGAACTGATTCGGGCTCGCACTACTTGCGATGTGCCCGAATATCTGGCGAGACCCCATCTGAACCAGGGCGGACCCAATGCCGTAAACCACGTAAGAAATCACCGCAACGAGCAGCCCCACACCGACATCGCTTAGAGACCAGCGCAATCCAAGATCCGCAAACTTGAGCTGTCGGCGAGACAAAACATATCCCACCAACATTAAGCATCCAGCTTCCTGGACAATGCCGACTGACCATCGGGGGTTAGAGATCGCTGGCATCCCTCCAGGGCCGGTTTTCAAGAGATAGATCGCGTTCAGAACAAAGCTTCCGCACGCCAGCAAAAGGACGAGACAAACCTCGAACCAGCGCTGGCGCTTCTCGTGTGCGGGCACTCGGGGCAGGGGAAAGCGAGCACCGGCCGAGGATTGGGCGGAGCCGCCTAGTTCCGGTTCGGCGACGGGAACATTTCTCTCTCTGCGGAGGACGAATGCCATGCCGATAGTATTGTCTGCTGGACTTATCTACGCACAAGATAATCCGCCAGGCGAGCGAAAGGGTAAGTCTTGGCATGCAGGTAAAAACCAGGCTGCGGGGGAATGTCCGGCTAGACGTGCCCACTCGCTCAAGGGCGGCAGTGCGGGAAGCACAGTGACGAATTGCAGCCTGCGTCGGACGCATCAGTGCCGCGCTGCAATCGAATGTTCAAGGTCCTTTGTTCTCCTGATTTAAGGCGCAATGGTTTCGCTTTCGATTTGTTACTCGTTCCCGGGTAATACCACGGCAGATAGCCCTCGTGCCAAATCTTCATGATCAAATCTTGGTTGGGAGGCACCAGTACGCGGTATTTCGCGTTCACGAGACCGGTTCCAGACAAGAAGTTATTTGGGTCGGACACTAAATGGAAATCAACACATGGGTCTATCGGAACTTTCGTGACTGCGTCTTCCACTCGGCCGACCAAAACGCCAGCCTTCGGCCCTAGCAGGACAGTGACAGTCGCCGATGGCCTCTTCGCCGTCAATGTGACGTATTCGAGTTTTCTGCCGTCGCTATAGAACGGTTTGCCTGTATCGGGATAGCCTTCGTTTTCTTTCTTCGCGCCGATCGCAAATTGACCCAGCCACAGATGCGCAATCTGGAACCGCCCCTGTTCGTCCGTAGTCGCAGACGGGACGTTTCCGGCCATCCCTCTATCCGCGGGATACGCGTAAACTGTTGCGCCGTCAACGGGCCGCCCGTCCTCATAAAGAACAGTCCCGTCAATCCGGCCAATCTTGTTCGTTTGAGCGAATACCTTCACAAACGAACACGAACTGAGAGCTATGGTTGCGGCCAACAAAACTGCCCGCCCGACTAGAGTCATCGGGTTCATCTTGCCATAACTGGCAGCTCATCGAACCGAAGTCCTGGTAAACGGGCTTACCGTACATTCCCCCTAGCGGCATCCCTCTGGGTCAGTACACGGTTTCAGCCCGACTCCGTCAAATTGTATTACTGAACCACCGGCTCCGTCCTGAGTTTCGCCGCTTCCCTTGCATTGTGCGCGATACCCTCGGCATCGTTCGGTCCAGCAGGGACGACGAGGTTCGCGACCGGGGGCTTGTCCTCGCCGATGTCCTCGACGGCGCAAGCGGGGGAGCAGTACAGCCGCTTGGGTACAAGCGTTCACGAGGAACTATACCCCAAGGGGCTGCCGCTGCGTTCCTTCTACTCTCGGTTGCCGCGTGCCATCCACTGAGCCGTGACGAACAGCAGTTTGCGCTGGCTGTCATTCATTCGAGAGAGCGCCTTGGCAAAGGCGCGTAGCTCCTGCCGCTCCTTGCCGCTTGCACCCCACGTGTCGTTCGCGTTCGGCGACGCTGGCAGCTTCGGTACCTGTGGCGGCTTGTCGCCCTCGTAGAACAGCTTGTACATCGGGACTTCGAGTGCCCTCGCGTACTTTTCCAGCGTTTCCACGCTGGGGACAGTGTGACCATTTTCAACCCGAGAGGTGTAGCAGCGGAGCATACCTGTCCGCTTTTCTATGTCGCCTTGGCTGAAGTTCTTGGCTTCGCGCAGTTCACGCAGTCGTTGTCCTATGACCATTCGGCTGCCCCCTTTCGGCTCTAAACTTGTGCGGGGTAGAACGAGACTACAACAATTGCGAAAAAGATCAAGTCTCGCTGCCCTCACCCAAAGCGTGTCGTCGGAGTCGGGCAGACGGACTCGACTTCCGCTTTCTACGTTTCGCCTGTTTGGGTTTCTTCTCCGATATGCCGAATATCGCTTCCCACTTCGCTTGAGTCACGTCGAGGGGACCGTAGGTTGCCCGGAATCCCCCCGACGCCAGCACGTCACCCTTGCCCATTTGTCATCCCTCTCATGCCCGGATCACGCTCTGCTTCAGCTTCGCGGCTTCCCGAGCGTTGTGCGCCGCCGTGACCACGTCTTGAGCCGAGGCGGGCACGACGAGATTTGCGACGGGCGGCTTGTGCTTGCCCTCATTCATGTCGAGGATGGCGCAGGCGGTTCCGCAGTACCAACGCTCGTACCCGCTCTCCGGCGAAATCACGCAGACCACATCCGCCAGCTTGGTCGGCAGCTTCTCAGCAGGATTCGGCTTCCCGTTGTACACGATCTTGGTCCCGCACTCTGCGCGGTCGCAGGTGAACGTGTTCTCAACCTTGGTTTGGATTCCCATCCGCTACCCCTGTTCTCCCTCAACTGCCGGTCCCCGGCTTGAAGTCCTCCGCGACGGCGCGTCCCACTACGAAGGTGTGAACCACGGTCGCCAGCCAGACGAAGTCGTGCCCGGACAGCAGTCCCTTGAATAATGCAATGCTTCCCACGATGAGAATCGCGGCGGCGAAGACCGTAGAGCGTGCCAGCCAGCGGGTCATGCTCCCGCCATGTACCGCATGACGGCGTCCCGCGTGAACCGCAACTTGTTGCCGACCAGCTTCCCGTCGAGTTCGCCGTCGCGCCAAAGTCTACGCACCGTGGCGGCACACACTCCGAGCGAGTGCGCGACATCCTGCGTCGTATACGTCTCCGGGACGGGAACCAGATGTGGTCCCACGATTTGCTTGAACGGTTTCTTGCTCATGTTGAATAGTACTCAATCTGGTGAAATCCGAGGCAAACCCGTTGAATCTTTTTCGAGCAGGGATTCGAGTTCGGCTACCTGTCCGGTCCAGAGATTGTCGGGAAGCGGTTCGTAGCGGCGCAGCAGGGGAGCCTTGGTATCGCGGGAGTACTCCCACCAGATGGGATTCGAGGACCACGGTGCGGCGAGGCTCATTTCAGATAGTACCCGGTTCGGATTCTTATACTCGCGGACAGGTGGTGTATGATGCCGGGCAAAGCCATTTATGAACTGGAATATCTTCTACGCTGTCGCCATCGGGATTCTCACGGTCTCGGGCGCTGGTCTGGCTGGTTATCTGGCAGCCCAAAAGAAGTGGCACAAGTGGTTTTTCTGGGCTTCCGGGCTGGTCATCGTAGTGCTGATCTTTTTTCAAGCACGCTCGCAAAAGGAACCTGCCACCGTGGACCAGATCGCAAATGCGGTGGTTGTAAAGATGCGGAAGACGCAAGACATTCCACCAACACTGACCGCAGGAAACAAGCAGATCGAGCAGCACAGCGGCAAGCCATTGAAGCCATTGAGTATCGCCAAGAAGCACGCAACCGTCGCGTATAACCCGCACCCGGAGGAGTCTTCAACAACCCCCGCAAGACATGAAGCGAGAAAAGGCGGGGAAACCTCGAACGAGGCTCCGGCAGTTAGTCCTATTCCGCCTTACGTCTCACCGCTCAACCCGCCAATTCAGGCGCATCTCACGGTGACGCAGTCGTTCAAAATTTCGACGCGCTCAGACGCTCCGGTGGAACAAGAGATTGTGGTCCAGACTGACACGACATTCCCCTCGTTGAAGTTTGTGATGCAGTGCAACGGACCGTTGGTGGACGCAATCCCGATGATCGGCGGCTCTAACGCGGTGGCGCAGATGGCGGTCAGTCGGGGCATTGTGCCCTCGCAACCCAACTTGGTGGTGTATTCGTATGGGTCTTCAACGCCTCCGTTCGGTCCAGCCAACCCCCTAGTCATCGATGTTTGGTCAAAGAAGCCCGTAACTTGTAAGCAGGTTAAGACGTTCTAGCTGCCTTCTGTTCTACTCTGTGCTACTTTCCCTTTGGTTGTGCGTATTGGCGTGTGCTATAATGTACCTAGATGGACAACGGCTTAGGGACACAAACCCAAGCGATCCTTCATAATAGCCCCACTTGCTCGGTTTTCTTCAAATCGCGGTTTCCAATCCCACCCTCTCCGCCATAATTCTGGATACCGCGTAAATACTGAAAGTCGGAACCCGCACCCTTGCAGATGGCGCAAGGGATGCGCACCCACGCGTTTAGGGCGGGTTATAGGCGAGGTGTCGTGAGATGGTCAACAGTGAGGCACCCGGCGGCGGAACCGAAGCATCCGCCACCCGCCACTTCCGAAAGCGCCAGTCTGATGCATTTGTCCCACAAAGCAAAGCGTGTCTGTGTGTACAGTCACGTTTATGGTAAGCGTCTGGTTTGAGCCGTCTGGACAGTCGTGACACCCAGCAAGGACGATGGCCTTTGTGGACACGAGGATCGTGTCCACGAAGGTGAATCGTGGACACTTCGCAAGCTATACAAG
>Ga0075272_1000017_pt1 | contig 60887 bp, 51 predicted proteins | sample SF_Rice_5C_0N_40_FD_69776 | JGI IMG/M metagenome (GOLD analysis project Ga0075272, IMG submission 69776) | Rice paddy soil microbial communities from Twitchell Island, California, USA - SF_Rice_5C_0N_404 | ecosystem: Environmental > Terrestrial > Soil > Paddy field/soil | place: USA: Twitchell... | reverse complement strand
TGCGCGATCACGGCGGAATTCAAAAAGGACCGCTACACCTACTACCGCTGCACCGGGTATCGCGGCAAATGCGACCTGCCTCGATTCCGCGAAGCCGAGCTTGGCGACCGGCTGGCAATCACGCTGCGCAATATCCATATCCCGGACGACGTCCTGATGCAGCTCGAAAAGTCCTTGCTCAGCGATAAAGGCCGGGAGGAAGCGATTAGGAAGGAGCAGGGCGAACGTTTGCGGCAGAGGCTGAGCGGAGTGCGTCACCGGCTCGATCAAGCGTATCTGGACAAGCTGGACGGCAAAATCACGGAAGAATTCTGGAATCGCAAATCAGCGGAATGGATGAGCGAAGAGCAGCAGGTTTTGTCCGCGCTGCAGGGCGTGGAGCAAGAGAAGCCCGAGAGAATGCTGGACGCGGTGAGGACTTTAGAACTCGCGAATAAGGCGTATTTTCTTTATCTTAAGCAGGAACCTGCCGAAAAAGCGAAATTGCTCAAAATAGTGCTTTTGAACTGCGCGATTGACGCGACAACTGTTTATCCCACATACAGAAAGCCCTTCGACTTGATCTTCACGCGGGCGAAAAATGAGGAATGGCGCGCCTGAGAGGATTTGAACCTCCAACCCCTAGCTCCGGAGGCTAGTGCTCTATCCAATTGAGCTACAGGCGCGCGGTTGGGCCTGAACGCGATACGAACGCTTCCGGGATCGAACCGCGAACCGCATAGCCGTCCCGCAGCGATTCAACCCTCGTCGCAAACGTACGCACCACACACCGTTGCGCAACAGCCGCACTTCGAACACACTGCTTCGCAACCCGCGCGTGGAATGCCCTTCTCTTGGGGATTCTACTTGATTTCAGCGGCGCGATAAAGGAAGCCCGGCCCCGCAATCAGTAGAAACCGAGGCCGCGAGGCAGCCCGCTCACTTCGCGGCTGCCAGCTTCCCGATCTTCTTGGCCAGTTTCTCGATCTTGCTCGCCTTGTTGACCAGCCCGAGCGACAGCACCTGCGTCGAATTCGTTTTATCCGACTGCTCCTTCAGTTGCTGCACCATCGTGTAGAGCTGGTTGATGTCCTTCTTCATGTCTTCCTGGTTCTGCTGCAACATCGGACCTGGATTGTTCTCGGCGAGTTCAGGATGCGGAAGCGGCGGCAGTCCCATGTTCGGATCGTTGGGGAATATGGATGGGAATGGATTGGCTAAGGATGGCGGACCCTGGCGCTGTGGCGCGGCGAAGCCCGGCGCGGCTACGACGGCCAACAGAATCGTTCCCAGCATCAGAATCAGCGCCAACACGAATGGAAAACTGCGATTTCTGTGGTGCACGGCTGCTCTTCTCCCAGTTGAAGCTTGGGACTGCCACGAAGGTCCAGGGGCGGGGCGAGTCTGGCGAGGTGGTATAATCCCGCTCTTCCATATGACGGATTCCGCCGCCACGTGGATGCATGAAGCCGGGCCTGGTGCCGCCCGCAGCCGCATGATTTGCAGAATCGCTGTAGTTTGGGTCGGAATTCTGCAGGAGCGGGAGCAGCGCCGCATCCAATCGCCGTCCGATTCATACAGCATTTCCGCCACGCCCGCCTGCACCATCCGGCGTCCAACAGCGTGACCGCCGCTGAGGAAAATGAAGGCGCTTTGGGAAAAGAGGAGAAATGGCAGAAGCAGCAGTGAGTGGTCGCCGCGAGATTCCGCGCCAGATGATTGACGACGCGCGCCGGCACGTCTATGAGGCCGCCGTCCGCACGCCGCTCGTTCGCTTCTCGGAACCGGGCACGCCCGCGGAAATTTATCTGAAGCTCGAGAATCTGCAGCCCATCGGCTCGTTCAAGATTCGTGGCGCCTACAATGCCGTGCGCTTGCTGCCCGCCGATCAGCGCGGCGCCGGCGTGTGGACCGTGAGCGCCGGAAACGCAGCGCAGGGAGTGGCTCTGGCCGCGCGAAAGGCGGGGGTTCCCTGCAAGGTCCTGGTGATGGATACCGCGCCCGCCACCAAGCTGGCCGCCATCGAGCGCCTCGGCGCGCAAATCGTGAAGGCCGGTTTTGACGAGTGCTGGCAGGCGCTCGGCGCGCGCAGCCATCCAGCCATGACCGGCACCTTCGTTCATCCTTTCGAAGATGACGCCTTCATCGCCGGCAACGCCACGTGCGGGCTCGAAATCCTGGAAGATCTTCCGGACGTTGGCGCGGTGGTTGCGGCGTTCGGCGGAGGCGGGCTGAGCTGCGGGATCGGCACGGTCATGCAGCTCCACAAGCCCGGCGTCAACGTGTTCGCCGCGGAGCCGGAGACCGCTTCGCCTTTGGCGCTCTCCTTCGAGAAAGGATCCGCCCAGCCGTTTCCGAACTGGAGCCGCAGTTGGGTCGACGGCTGCGGCGGCAAGAGCGTTTTTCCGCGCATGTGGGCGCTGGCGAATCATGTGCTCGCCGGGTCGATCGTCGTTTCTCTCGAAGAAATCCGCCGGGCCATGAAGCTGGTGGCCGAGCGCAATCACGTGATTGCCGAGGGTGCGGGCGCTTGCGCCGTCGCCGCAGCCCTGAGCGGCAAGTGCGGAAACGGAAAGGTGGTTGCCGTCGTGAGCGGCGGGAACATCGACCTCAGCAAGTTCAACGAGCTGACCTCGGCGTAGCACCGCGCCAGCCTTATCCGTCCCGCGTGCCGGCAGTATCCTTATGCCAGACCTGTTTCCGTGCCTGCGCCCGAGCTGACCCTGCAAACAATCCTCGACGGCGGCCTCGGCTTGCCTTATAGTTGTCGCCAGGGGTGGCGCGTTACATGCGCCGTCATGGCTGCTCTCGGGCAAGGTCGACTAGCCGGCCAACCTCCGTTCCTTCGAAAAACATGCACAGCGAAATTCGTCTTGCTGTGCACCGCTCGGCCGTCTGGCGAACGTCCGCATCAGAACGCACCGGAAGCAGCGATGCGCGCTCATCGCATCGCCAATAAGCCGCCTGTCCCGCTGGGTCGTAACTCCGCGACCGCGGGGCAAAACTTCTTTTTCTCACGGCAGTCATAAAATCGCAGGAAAAGCGGCGATGTAAGGAGGGCAAGCGCTGCACCCCTCGTTCCGTAGGCTGGACCATTGCGCCGCGGATTTGGAACTACGCAAGATCTAGCGCTCCAAGGAGGAACAGAAAATGCATCCCCTGGCAGCAACTGCCCGGCAAACCGACCCACGCTTTCCAGCCAAGCTTTTGCCCGCGCACGCTCCCTCGCTCCTCCGCTCGATCGTGTGGGGCCCCCTTTGGAACGCATTCCGCGAGTCGGGACAGACTTCACTGGCCCTCGACGCGATCTTGTGCCCGTTCGGGCGCGCCTTCATCAGCAAAGGCCAGATTGGACTGCACTATCGGGCAATTTCGCGAAACGGCCTGGTCCTGCTCGTTTGCCCCGATCCCCCATCGAGATTGGACGGTGTTCGCGCGAGGCTGCGGCTTGCGGTCTGGCATCGTGCTTTCCTGCGCAACGAGCCTGCCGAGCCCTGGGGCATTCTGCTGCATGCAAGTCCGCAAATATCTCGGCACACGGAGGGTGTTTCCGATCTCCTGCAAGCTGCGATTGAGCGGGAGACTCCTCGAACCGCGGTACTGTCGATCGATCTCGGCGGAGAGCGCATCCTGAATTTTGCGGCTTGAAATTGCACGATGCGACCCGACTGCCTGGCGCAGGCGAGAATTCAGTGAACGCAAATCGGTCAGATCGCTTCCACAGCGTCGAGGACTACCGCAACAGATGCGGCAGCAAAGGCAGGATCACGCCGCTGCCCCAGGAATGAGCGAAGGGCGTCCAGCCGCGGGTAAGTTCGTCGGCCAGCATGAACGCCATCATGATGGCCAGCCAGAACAGCGCCGCGATCATCACGATTCTCGGCATCCCGGTGATGTACTTCACGTGCATGAAGAACAGCACGACCAGCATCATTTTTATCCCGGCGATGACCAGAGCAACCACTGTGTTGTACACGCCAAGGTCGATATAAGCCACGCCCGTGGTCAGGGCCGTGAGGATCAGCAGGGCCGCCCATGTGGCGATGTAAACACTGGCAGGGACGAGGTGCCGTGGAGACTCTTCGCCCAGCCGATGCTCAACCATCAGTGCCCTCCCGTCGTATAGCGTCCGCCAATCAGGTACAGCAGCGGAAACAAGAAGATCCAGATGATGTCCACAAAGTGCCAGTACAGCCCGCTGATATCGAGCGGGGCCGAGTACGTTGGGCCAAAACGCCCGCGCGCGGTCATGACGATCAGCACGGTGAGGATGCCGAGTCCCACAATCATGTGCAGCGCGTGCACGCCCGTCATCACGAAATAAAAAACCATGAACATTTGCACCACGGGCCCGTGCGTGCCCCATCCGGCCTGGTATTTCCACGCTACGCCAGGAACGATCAGGTTGAGGTAGTCGTGATACCACTCGAAATAGAACTTGATGCCGAGAAAAGCCAGCCCGAACAGCATCGTAATCACCAGGAAGGTGATGATGCGCGCCTTGCTCTTCCCCGTCTGCGCCGAATAGATGGCCATGGCCATGGTCAAGCTGCTGCAGATGAGCACGGCCGTGTTGGTTGCCCCGAACTTGACTTCCAGCAAATGGCTGCCGATCACGAAGGCCTGCGGGTGCAGCGACCGGTAGATCAGGTAGGAAGTGAACATCCCGCCGAAAAACAGAATTTCGGTGGCCAGGAAGAGCCACATACCCAGCGTGCCGGCTTCGCGCTGCTGCTCGACCGTCTCGAACTGATGCGACAGCTCCGGCCGGTGCGCATGGTGTCCAGGAGCGGGGTGCGCCATTTCAGACACCGACCACCGCCTTCTTCCCCGGATAGTTGTAGGCCTCTTCAGTCACCACGGGTATCTCCTCGAAATTCTCGGTGGGCGGCGGCGAGGGTGTTTTCCACTCCAGGCCCGTCGCCCCAAACGGATTTGGTCCAGCCGCCGGTCCATAGAAGAAGGACCAAATCAGGTATATGAGCGGAATCACGTATCCCACCCCGAGGATCGAGGCGCCCGCCGAGGACATTACGTTCAGCGTCTGAAATTCCGGCGGGTAGACGGCGTAGCGCCGCGGCATTCCCAGATAGCCCATCACAAATTGCGGGAAAAACGTCAGGTTGAAGCCGATGAAAATGATCATCGCGGCGAGCCTTGCCCACAGATCCGGATAGAGCCGGCCGGTCATTTTCGGCCACCAATAATGGATTCCGCCCATGAAGGCCATTACCGCGCCGCCCACCATGATGTAGTGAAAGTGGGCGACGATGAAATAGGTGCCGTTCAGGTGCACGTCGGTCGAAAGCGAGGCAAGGAATAGGCCGGTCAAGCCGCCCATGGTGAACAGCCCAATGAAGCCCAGCGCGTAGAGCATTGGCGCTTCGTACGAAATCGAGCCCTTGTACAACGTCGCCGTCCAGTTGAATACCTTGATCGCCGACGGAATCGCCACCGCAAAGCTGAGAACCGAGAAAATCAGGCTGGTGTAAACCGACTGGCCGGTGACGAACATGTGGTGTCCCCAGACCAGGAAGCTCAGCAGCGCGATCGCCATGCTCGAATACGCAATTGCCGTATAGCCGAAAACGCGCTTCTTCGAAAACGCCGTAATCAGCTCGCTGACCACACCCATCCCGGGAAGAATCATGATGTACACGGCCGGATGCGAATAGAACCAGAACAGGTGCTGGAACAGCAGCGGGTCGCCTCCCACCGCCGGATCAAAGATGCCAACGTGAAACAAGCGCTCCAGCACCATCAGAAACAGCGTGATCGCAACCACCGGCGTCCCCAGAATGAAGATGATGCTGGTGGCGTACATGGACCACAGGAACAGCGGCATGCGGAACCAGGTCATCCCCGGCGCGCGCATCTTGTGGATCGTTACGATGAAGTTCAACCCGGTCAAGATGGACGAAAACCCCGCGATGAAAATCGCCATGCCCGCCGCAACCACGTGCGTGTGCGAATACGTGCTGCTGTATGGTGGATAGAAGGTCCAACCGGTGTCCACTCCGCCCGAGAGGATGGCCCACAGCAGCACCAGCGAACCCGTGATGTACAGGTACCAGCTCAGCAGGTTCAGTTTCGGGAACGCCACGTCGCGCGCCCCGATCATCATGGGGATCAGGAAATTGCCCAGCGTCGCGGGAATCGACGGAACCAGGAAGAAGAAGACCATCACGATCCCGTGGATCGAGAACAGCTTGTTATAGGTTTCCGGCTCGACAATGGCGCCCTGCGGCTGAATCAGCTGAATGCGCATCATCACCGCCGCGATCCCGCCCACCGCAAACATGAAGGTGATCGATACCAGGTACAGCAGCGCGATCCGCTTGTGGTCGGTGGTCAGAAGCCATGACTTCAGGCCGTAGTTCGCCGTCAGATAATTCGGCCGGCTTTCAGACGGCGCCTGCGGAAGTTCTGCGACTACCGTACTCATTGCTTCGAAGTCCTTTCTTCAGTTCCCAGCGACTTGATGTAGGCCATCAGTTGCAGGACTTGCAGTTCGTTCACCTGGCCCTGGAACGTCGGCATGATCGGCGGATACTTCGGCAGCAGGACGGAATTGGGCGTGATGATGGCCTGCCGGATCAGACTTTCATCCACTATGCGCGTCGAACCGTCCTTCAGCGTCTCCGGTTTTCCGTACATTCCGGCCAGCGACGGGCCTTGGCCGGTGCCATTGGCCCCGTGGCAGGTGCTGCATCCCAGTTGGGCGAACAGCCTCGCGCCTTCCTGCGCCATCGACTGATCCTTCATCTGGCCGTCGAGCCAGGCCGTGTAGTCCCGCTGGCTCATCACGTAGACCCAGCCGATCATTTTCGAATGGCCCGCGCCGCAATACTCGGTGCAGTACAGATGGAACTTGCCGACCTTGTCCGGCGTGAACCAGATCTCGTTGTAACTTCCCGGCAGCACCGACTTCTTCACCCGAAACGCCGGAATGTAGAACGCGTGGATGACATCCTGCGACGTCATCGTCAGCTTGATGGACTGATTCACCGGGATGTGCAAGGCGTCAATTTCCCGCGGGCCCTCCGGATGCTGGATGTGCCACATCCACTGTTTGCCGATGACGTAAATGTCGGTCGCGTTCTTGGGCGGGCGCGCATTGCGCACGTACAGATAGGACGACCACACGAAAATGACCGCGCAGATGATCGAGGGGATCACCGTCCAAATCACTTCCAGCGGCAAGCTGCCGTGAATTTGCTCGGGGAGATCGTCCTCCGAACGCCGCCGGTACTTGATCATGAAATAGAAAATGCATCCGAAGATCAGCACGCTGAAGAACACGGTAATGAACGTCAGGAAATAGAAGACCTGGTCCACCTGGCCCGCGACATTACTCGCCGTCGGCGGATGCAACGGAATCAACGCCGCCAGCGCAGCCGCCGAGTTCAACCCTTGCTGAGCAAAGTGGATCATGATCTGTGCGCGGCCGCTCCTTCTGCGCAAAAGCTTACCGGCATCCCGTTCATGCGTGCCGTCCCTTCAATTTCCCGTAGTGCTCCCGGCGGAAAAGAAAAAACATCAAACCGCCCAGCGCCAGCAGCGTCACGCCTCCCGCCAGCTGAATCACGTGCGAGATGATGACCCCGTATTTCCCCGTCGCCGGGTTGTACTCGCAACAGAACAGCAGTACGGCGTCGACCGGCGACCCGATCTTGTCCGACGACGCCTGGTCCAGCGCGAGCCGCAAGTCGATCGGCCGGAAGGTGATCCCGTAGAAATACCGCGACAGCTTGCCTTTCGGTGTAGCGATCATGATTCCGCTGGCGTGCGCGAACTGCTTCGAGGTGGGATCGTACTTGTACCGGAACCCCACCGCTGCCGCCAGCTCCTTGATCTCCGCCTGCTTTCCAGTGAGAAAATGCCAGCCCTGCGCGCCGCCCGGCCGGTCGTAGATTCCGGTGTACAGCTGATGCTTCGAGTCGGCCTCGGCGGTCGTGTCGCTGGGATCGATGCTCACGGTCACCACGTTGTAGTCTTTGCCCAAGTTCAGCGGAATCGCCCGCAGGCTCATGTCCAGATTGTCCAGAATGCGCGTGCACAGCATGGGACACGTGTAATACACCAGCGTCAGAATCACCGGCTTGGAACCGAAATACTGGCTCAACTGCACGGTTTTCCCGTTCTCGTCCGTGAACGTCAGGTTCAAGGGAATCTGCGCGTTGAGCTTCTGATCGATTCCCACATCTTTCAGCAATGACGGACGCACACCGATGTTTTGCACCGGAACCGAACCGCCCAGCTCCTGTGCTGCAGCCCCGGAAGGAAGAACGACTGCCACGGCAAATAACGCCGCCATCGCAATCAGCGAATGCCATCCGCCGCTCCGGAAGCCTTCAACCAGTTCGCGTGCTTTTCTTTCTGTTTTCAACTCCCCACCTTCTTACCGAGCCCCTCTTGGTGAACTGCTCTCGCTCTTGGCTTGGCTCGCTCGTGCTTGCGCATCCACGAACGCGCACTGCCCCCCAATGCCCTCCGGCGGCAGCGCGTTCACGTTCCCCACGGGAACGATGGCCTGTTTGTCATACGGGCTGATTTCGCTCTCCGGCCGTGCTGCAAAACCCTGCTGCAACACGATATCCATGGCCTGCTGGATCGGTATGTGGACCACGCCGGCCTGCTTGTCCACCCAGCCGTAGCTGTTCAGCTCCTTTAGTTGTTGCTCGCAATATCCCTGCAAGTCCTCGTGGGGCAGGGCCTGCACCTGCGGTGGCGGCGGCACCTGCCGGATATTCGTCTCGTACGGCGCTGGCGGCGCCCCCCGCGGGGTTACGTTCACGAACCAATTGAACGTCCACTTCATCGCGAAGAACACGAACACCAGCAAGGCCGCCAGCAATATGCCGAACACCAAGAGCCCGCGGATACTCGCGTCCCGCCTTTCGTATCCCTGCTCCCGGGTTGGCTGAATCTCATTCTCCGGCTGCATGTTCGAGCGCTCCCTCAAATCGTGGATCGCGCTGCGGTAACAGCGGCCATCTCTTCAATTGCCACAGAAACGCCGCGATCCACAGCCCTCCCACCGCCAGCAAGGTGACGAAATCCAGCGGGTGGAAGTACGGCCCCTTCTGGTCCGTCCGAAACGCCGGCGTCACCAGCCAGTACACGTCGATCAAGCTCAGGCAGAACAAATACAGTGCGATCCGCGAAAGCGAACTCAGATTCCTCTTCAGCGGCTTCTGCAGCAGCAGGAAGAACGGCACAAAAAAGTGCAGCACGATCAGAACGATCGCAATTCCCTTCCAGCCCCCGAAGGCCCGCGCCAGGTACCATGGAATCTCATCCTTCAAGTTCCCTTCCCAGATGATCAGGAACTGCGAGAACGACAGGTAGGCCCACAGCAACAGGAAGGCCAGCATCAGGTTGCCTAGATCGTTGTGGTCCTCCGCCACCACGCAGTCCTTCAGCGGATCCTCGTTCGAGAGCAGGCGGTAAACGAACAGGATGAAGGACAGCGCCGCCAGCGCCGCGACCACCATGAAGATCATTCCGTAGATGGTCGAAAACCAGTGCGACTCGATGGACATCACCCAATCCACCGCAGCCCAGGTCAACGCCAAGCCCCACAGGATCAGCCCCGGCCCGCTCAGCTTTTCCATGCGCTTCTTCAGTTTCCATTCCTGGCTGCCCGGATCGTCCTGCTGCTTCGACCAGCGGTTGAGAAAAATCGCCAGGATGAGCCAAATCGCGAAATAGATGATGGTGCGGATGATGAACTCGCTGGAATTCATGTACCCATGCTTGTATTGCAGGATCGGGTCCGCCTTCACCATGTTCGCGTTGGCCCAGGGATAAATCTGCGACAGCCCGAAAAACAGCGGAATAAACAGCACGGCCATCAAGCCAAAGGTCCGCGTTCCGGCCTCCAGCAACCTTCGGATGGGATAGCCCCACCACCCGCCGGTCAGATGATGCAGCATCAATACCGCTATGCACCCCATCGGCAGCATCAGCCAGAACACGAACGCGAACAGGTAGGAGCGGAAGAATTGTCCCGGCGCATGGGGCAGGTATAGCGCAAACAGCACGCACAGCACGGCCCCCACCACGCCCGCGACCAGCGCGGCCCTTTGCGCCCGTTCTAACCGCGATTGTATTGTCCCTGCTCCGTTCACTGGTCGTTTCTTCCTGTGCCCGCTGGCATCCCGTTGTTGCCGGGCTTCGCGTAAGTTGTCACCGGAGGCGCTGCGGGTGCCGGGTGATTCAGCGTCTGCAGCTCATTCGCCGGAACATCCTGCACCGGCGCGTGCTGGCTCAATTGCAGAGCCCGGATGTACGCCGCGATTCTCCAGCGGTCTGCCGGCGTGATTCGCGACCCGTAGCTGTACATCGCTCCAAACCCATTCGTCATGACGTTCACAAAGTGCCCCACCGGAGCGTCCCGCAGCCGCTGTATGTTGTACGACGGCGGATGCGTCAGCCCGCGCTGCACGATCATTCCGTTCCCATTCCCGGTGTAGTCGTGGCACGGCGTGCAGTAGATGTTGAAGCGCTCGCGGCCCCGCTCCAGATCGGCTCGCGTGATGGGAAAGGGGAAGCGGTTCGACTCCACACCGTTTTCCATCCCGGTGTACAGCAGCTCGTCCGTCTGCAGGTGCCCGCGCGCAACCGTTCCCGGCACCACCGGCCTCTCCGAACGACCGTCCGCGAAAAATCCGGTCGGCTGCTCCGTCACATATTTCGGCTGCACGTGCATATCCAGGCGGCAGCCCGAAAGGCCCGCGAGCAGCGCTGCAGCCGCGGCCACCTGCGCCATCCGGCTCGCGCGCTTGTGCCACCTCGAATTCCTCTGTAGCGCCGGCGCGATTCTAGTTTTCGACTTCATAAACATCATCAGGATCCAAGCTCTCCAGGAACGCCTTCGTTTTCGCGAAATCGAACTGCTGGTCGCCCGCCTCCACGCACAGGAAGAAGCGGTCGGTTGAGGCTCGCGCGAAATTCGCCACGTTGAAGACCGGATGATGCGGGCGCGGCAGGCCGTTCAGTCCGATCATGCCGAAGGTGGCGGCCAGCGCCCCTCCCAGAATCGTCAATTCGAACGTGATCGGAATCCACGCCGGCCAGCTGTTGTGCGGGCGCCCGCCGATGTTCCACGGCCAGCTGATCACGTTCGCGTAATAGCACATGAAGAAACCCGTCAGCCCGCCCAGGATCGCTCCGATCATCACGATCAGCGGAAGCCGCGTCTTCTCGAACCCGACCGCCTCCGACAGCCCTTCAACAAAAATGGGCGAGTACGCGTCGATGCTCCGGAAGCCGGCCGCGTACGTTTTCCGCGCCGCCTCCAGCACCTCTTCCGGCGTCGTGAATTCCGCGATCAGACCGTACAGTTGATCGGTTTTCGCTTTCATCGCCTTACCCGGCCATCTCCGGATTGGGGTTACGCACCCGCGCCAGATAGGTGGTGCGCGGACGCGTGTTCAGGTCCGCCAGCAGAACGTAATTGCGCGACTGCGCCTTCCAACGCGTCACGTGCGCGTTCTTGTCGTTGATGTTTCCGAACATGATCGCGCCCGCCGGGCACGCTTGCTGGCACGCCGTCAGAACCTCCAGGTCGCGCACCGTGCGGTTCTCTTCCGCCGAGCGGATTTTGGCCGCGTTGATGCGCTGCACACAGTACGTGCACTTCTCCATCACTCCGCGGCTGCGCACCGTCACATTCGGGTTGCGCACTCCGTACAGGCTCGGCGTCGTGTAGTCGGAATACAGATAGAAATTGAAGCGCCGCACCTTGTAGGGGCAGTTGTTCGAGCAATAGCGCGTGCCCACGCACCGGTTATAGGTCATGTCGTTCAGGCCTTCGGAGCTGTGCGTCGTGGCGCCTACCGGGCAGACGTACTCGCACGGCGCGTTTTCGCATTGCATGCACGGCAGCGGCTCGAAATACATTTCCGGCGCCTCGACCGCGCCGTGGAAATAGGTATCGATCCGGATCCAGTGCATGACGCGCCCGCGGTCCACCTGATCCTTGCCCACGGTCGCCACGTTGTTTTCCGAGGTGCAAGCCACCACGCAGGCATTGCAGCCCACGCATTTATTCAGATCGATGGCCATGCCCCACGCATACCCCGTGTACTGATAATTCGGATAGAGCGAGAGACTTTTTGTCTCCTGGGCTTCCGGAACCTGAGCGAAATTCGGGTCGCGCTTGAACTCTTCGAGCGTGGCCACCTGCACCAGGTCGCGCTTGAAGGCGTTCACGCTGACGTCATCCGACTCCACACCCTTGTTGTCGATCAGCCACTGATGCTCTTCGGCGGCAAACTCATACTTCTTGCCCGTGTTCTCGATTTGTACGGGCGCGCCTGCAATCCAGGGAGCCGTCGACGTGCGCAACACGTACGCGTTAAACCCGAACTGCCTATCCTTGGTGCCCCCGGGACCGATAATCAGGTGCGGCGGCCCCGGCGCGCGCCAGCGGCCATAGCCCAGGTGCACCGTCACGGCATGATCCACGTGCCCGATCGCCAGGAAAACGCCGCCGCTCACCTCGCGCCCGCCGCAGCGCAGCGTGACGTAATCGCGGTGATTCAGCCCGTGCTCCGCGGCCGTCGCCGGGCTCATCAACACCGCGTTGTCCCAGGTGATGCGCGTGATCGGTTTCGAAGTTTCTTGCAGCCACCCGTTATTCGCGAACCGCCCGTCAAAAATCGTGGGGTCGGGACGGAACGTCAGCTCCAACTCCTTCCCCTGCGCCGGCGAAGACGTCGGCGCCTGCTGCAAGAAACCGTGGCTCAACGGCACGCTAATGGCCGGAAGCGCCGTGTTGGTCATCACGCCGTTGTACAAGGTGACTTCCCAGAACTCCTCGAACTTCTGCCCCTTTGGCGGACCCTGCGCCTGCCAATAGCCTTTCACCAGGTCGTGATTGCTCAGCTCTTCATCTCCCGTCAGCGTGGCGATCATTTCCTGGTACGTCTTCCCCCCATAAATCGGCGCGATCAGAGGTTGCTGAATGCCGATGGTGCCGTCGTAGGCTCGCCCATCTCCCCACGATTCAAGGTAATGCGCCGCCGGGATGTGCCAATTGCACCATTCCGCGGTCTCGTCCTTGTACAACCCGCAGTGCACACGCACGGGGGCTTTCATCAGCGCCGCCTGGAAGCCCAGATCCACGGGCGCGTCGTAGACCGGATTCCCTCCGAGAATCATCAGCAGGGTTACCTGCCCGGCGTTCAGGTCGTTCACCAGTTCGCGCAACGACTCCGTCTGGTTCACCGGGCTCAGTTCCACCGGGTCCGTGTAGTAGACGGTCTTGCCCACGTTCTGCAGCGCGTCGTTCATCGCGTGCGCCAGGGCATGAACGATGGGCGGCTGCCCTTCGCCCGCAATCACCAGGCTTGCCCCGCGGTTCTTCAGCAGATCCCGCGCCACGGCTTGTACCCACTTCTCCGGCACGTTCGCGCTCTCCGCCCCAGTTCCGCCGGGAAGCGCGATCCCAATCGCCGTCGCCAGCTGCCGTGCCAGCCCTTCGATTTCGCTCGAGCGCACCCGTAAACGATGATCGGCCATCGCGCCCGTGCTTGTGGGCATGCTTTCGGCCGTGTAGAGCCGGTTCAGATTCTGTTTCGTTCCCTCGATGCTGCGGCGCGACGCGAATTCTCGCGTGTAGCGCACGTGTCCCGGCCCGGACACCAGAAAATCCGACTCCAGCGACACGATCACGTTCGCCTGGTCCACTCGATACACCGCGTTGACCATCCGCCCAAACGCCAGCCGCGACCCCTCCCGCGCCGAATCCAAACCGCACGGCTCGTACTGGTGCCACTTGGCGTTCGGAAATTGTGTTTGCAATTTCCGGAGTTGCGCGCCGAACGACGGAGAACTCGTCGTTTGCGTCAGAATGCGCAGGCCCGCGCCCTTCGCGGTCAACGCCGCGCGCTGATTCCCCATTTCCGCCACAAAGTCTTGCCAGCTGCTGATGCGCCCGTCGCGCAGCACCGTTTGCGAGCGGTTGGGATCGTAAAGGTCCAGCACCGAAGCCTGCAGAAAAACGTCCGTCCCGCCCAGGCTACCCGGATGCTCCGGATTGCCCTCGATCTTCGTCGGACGGCCCATGTGGCTCTCGACCAGCAGCCCCGTCGCTACGCCTTGCATGGTCATCGCAGTGGCGTAGAACAGTGGCTTTCCGGGAATGATTTCTTCAGGCTGCCGCACGTAGGGAACGATGTGTTCGGTGGGAAGAATCGTGCACGCGCTCAGGCCCGCCGTTGCTGCGCCTACTGCCGCCAGCTTCAGCAGGTCGCGCCGGTTAATTCCGTCCTTCGCGTCCTGGGGCGCGGCGCTTGGCGCTGCAGCCTTCTCCAATGCGGACGAACTGTCCGCCAGGCGCATCTGCTGCTGCAAATCCGCATCCCGCAGCCACGCTTCCCACGGCCGCGGACGCCACGTCTCTTCGGCCTCCGGCTTCGGCGCTTGCGCCGCTGCGGAAGACGTCAAACGCCCGGGGGCATCGGGCAGTTGCGCGTCGGCGCTGAATTCGCCCTCCAAGGCCGCCCGAAATTCCGGAGTATTGTGGTACTCCTCGATGCTCCTCCACTCGCGCGGCGCATCCTTCCCTGCAGCGGAAGGCGCTGCAGGAGCCGTCGGCGCCGCATCGGCAGGATTCGGGCCCGCTGCTTTTCTGTGAATCGAATTGGGATCAGAGCTCATGGTCGCTTTATCGATGGCATGTATCGCAATCCGTTAGGCTATAAACCTTGTAATCCTTCATCAGTTGGCGTCCCAGCGCGAGTTGATCGGTGTACTTCACTTCCCGGTACGTCACCGGATGCACCGCTGACGGCGGCTGATAATACGGGTCGAAAACTTCCGATCTCGGCCGCAGAAACTTCGATGGCTGCCGGTGGCAATTCAGGCACCACGACATGTACAGCGTTCCGTAGCGATAGGTCAGCGGCATGCTGGCAATCGGGCCGTGGCACGTGGTGCACCCCACGCCCATCCGCACGTGAATGCTGTGATCGAAATACACGAACTGCGGCAGCGCGTTCACCCGCACCCACGAAATCGAAACGTTGTCCCGGTAGCTCGCGCGCACCGGCTCGAGCATCGCCGCGTTGGTCCAGATCTGCGAGTGGCAGCTCATGCAGGTTTCGGTGGGAGGAAGGCCGGCAAACGCGGACTTCTCAACCGAGGTGTGGCAGTAGCGGCAGTCGATGCCCAGCTCCCCAACGTGATGCCGGTGGCTGAACGGCACCGGCTGCGGCCTAGCCTCGCCGATATTCGTATACCAGGCCGATTCTTCGATCTGGTAGAGCGCGTAGGTGAGCACCCCGATCAGCACCACGACCGCGATGATCGATACTCGCGCGATCAGGTTCGCGCTGCGATGGAAGACTTGCGGCATAGATGTCCCGATGCTCGGCCTAAGCGGCCGCCTCCTCCTTCTTCTCGGTCTTGTGCACCAGCGCGCGCATTTCCACGATCGAAATCATCGGCAGGAAGCGAATGAACAGATAGAACAGCGTCAGGAACAGCCCCATCGAGCCGAACAGCACCGCCCAGTCCCAACGCGTCGGGTAAAACATGCCCCAGTAGGACGGATTGTATTCGCGGTGCAGGCTCACCACGATGATCACGAAGCGCTCCAGCCACATGCCAATATTGATCACGATCGATACGAGGAACAGGAACAGCGGGTTCCGCCGGACCTTCTTCCACCACAACGCCTGCGGAATTACGATGTTGCAGGTGATCAGCGTCCAGTACACGTACGTGTACGGCCCCACCATGCGGTTCATGATCATGTAGCGGTCGAAACCATTCCCGCTGTAGAAGGCCATGAACGTTTCCATGATGTAGCCGTAGGCCACGATGACCCCGGTCGCCAACATCACCTTGCCCATGATGTCCAGGTGCTTGACGGTGACCATGTCTTCCAGCCGGTACCATTTCCGCAGCGGAATGGCCAGCGTCAGCACCATCGCGAACCCGGAATAAATCGCGCCCGCAACGAAATAGGGAGGGAAGATCGTGCTGTGCCATCCCGGCACCAGCGCGATCGCAAAGTCGAAGCTCACCACCGTGTGCACGGAAACGACCAAGGGCGTCGCCAAGCCGGCCAGCAAGATCGAAGCGGTTTCATACCGCGTCCAGTGCGACGCCGAGCCGCGCCAGCCCAGCGAAAAGAACCCGTAGAGCACCTGCGACACTTTTTTCTTCGCGCGATCCCGCAGCGTGGCCAGGTCCGGCAGCAGGCCGATGTACCAGAACAACAGAGAAACCGTCAGATAGGTCGATACCGCAAAAACGTCCCACACCAGCGGGCTGCGGAACTGCGGCCACAGCCACATCACGTTCGGATAGGGCAACAGATAATAGAAGAGCCACGGACGGCCCATGTGCAGCAGCGGGAACATTCCCGCGCAGGCCACCGCAAAAATCGTCATCGCTTCCGCAAACCGATTGATCGAGGTACGCCACTTCTGATGCATGATCAACAGGAAAGCGGAAATCAGCGTCCCAGCGTGCCCGATTCCGATCCACCAGACGAAGTTGGTGATGGCGAAGGCCCAGGCCACCGGGATGTTGATGCCCCAGATCCCGACGCCTACGAAAAACAGATACCCCATCGCCACGTTCAGCAGCACGAACAGGGCGAACGCAACCGCGAAACCGCCGACCCAGCCCATCGTCGTGCCGCGCGTCAGCACGATCGAGCTGATCTTGTCCGTGACCGTGGCCATCGTGTGGCCCGGCTGGATCAGCTTGTCCTGGGTTTGTGTTGTAGTTTCTGTTCCTTCAGAATCCACTCAGCGTTCCCCAGACACTTGTCTTGGCGGATGCCTGCGAAATATTGAAGGGCTTCGTACTTAGGACTACGAATCGGCCGCCCTGCCCCCACGGCGGCGGCGATTCACGGCCCGGCGGCCTCAAACCCGGCGCGGCACTTCTTACAGCGCCTTTGGGTCCACCCGTTGATACCCAAGAGACCGCTCAGGACCGACAAGCATAAGACGTGAAATCGCCGGACGCAAGAAAAAATCGAAAAAAAACTTCAGTGTAAAAAAATTCGTGTCTTACCCGATGTGACGGCGGTCACAGTTCACTGTAGCCGCGCGCACGCCGCCACGCCCGCCCACCCCGTCATACCAAGATCGAAATTCGAAAGTCGAAAGTCGCTGGCTTCCTCGCACACCGCCGGACTCCTCGACGAGTAGCGCCCGCATCTCGCCGGCGCTTTTGGTTTTAGTTTTGCTCTTCGTTTTGGTTTTGTCTTCCCCTCCGGTTTTGTTTTGGGTTCCGCACGGCGCCCGAGGTTCAGCCCGCCTTCACGCCATCGTTGCTTGGTTTCCGAGGTTCGAATTTCGATTTTCGAATTTCGAATTTCGGGCTTTTGCCCTCTGCCTTCAGTGCGTCACACACAGCAGTGTCAGTTCCGGGTCGATGAGCAGGCGAGAAGGCCGGAAATGCGTCACGAAGCGGAATTCCGTTTCTCCGCCCGTGGTCACCACCACCCCCAAGCGCTCCGGCGGGCGTCCCGGCCGCGCCGCATAGATAGGCACTGCCGCGGTGAACAGATCGTCCACGTCCGCTTGCCGCAACCGGCCGCGGACGATGAATTCGCGTCGCGCGCGCCGCGTCTCGTACTCCACCGAGTAGCGCGGTATGCCTGTGTTCTTCACCCATTCCCGGAAGAACCAGTTCAGGGTGTGGTCGCCTTCCAAATCCATCGCCGGTGTCATTTCCTGCTCGACGGCGTGTTGGAAATCCGCGGTCGAAAGCGCCTTGAAGCGGTACTGCGTCAGAACCGTTTGCAGCAGCTGCCGGAAGCGCGCGTCCGGATCGCGCGAGGAAGGATCGCGCAGCATCTCGCGGATCATGTGCATCACCCAGGCGCCTTTGCCGTAGATGATCGCGTTGTACGCGTTCGGCGCTTTGGAAGAGTCCAGCCGGTAACCCAGCGTCAGCGGTCCGGCTTCTTCCACGTCCTCTCCCGTTCCCGGCGGAGCGGCCAACAGTTCGTTGCGATAACGCTCCAGCCAGCGGTCGAGCAGATGCGAATTCGGTTTTTGGGTGTTGGCGTACATCAACGAGAGATAGTTCGCCATCCCTTCCTCGATCCACACGTCGCGGTAAGTGGCCGCCACGGTCACGTTGCCCCACCACTGATGCGCCACTTCATGGAACGGCATGATCTGGTGCGCCATTTCCTGGGACTCGCGGCTCAGGCCGGCGCGCTCCTCCGGTTCCGGCGGCAGAAACGCGTAGGTCGAAAGGTAAACGAGGCCCGGCCAGCCCTGCCCCACCGTGCCGGGGATCTGCGAAATCTCCAGGCTGCCGAAGGGAAACGGCCCGTTGAGCTTCTCGTAGAAATGGATGGCGTCAAGAATCCGGCCGCCGAGCTTTTTCAACACCGATGCGGGATCGGGAGTTGGCAAGGAAGGCGCGTCCAGCCCTGCCGAGGGAAGTCCTGGTTGGCCCGGGCGCGGCACTCGCAGAAGTGGCGCCGCGCGCTGCTCGAGGCGCGCCACAATTGCGGCTTCGAGCCCCTGATTCGCGTACAGCTGAATCTGCGGATTGGCGGCATTCGCCTTTTCCTTCTTGTATTCCCCCAGATTGAATCCGGCCACCGCGAACGGCACTTGCGAAACCCAGTGGCCCCACTCGAAATCGCCTTCGTCCCGCGATTCCACTTTCTTCCCCGTCGCCACCAGCGTGTAGCGTTTCGGCCAGCGAAACTTCAAGTCGAAGGACGCGAAATCGGCGATGCCCTCCGGATGCGCGTACCAGGTCTCGTGCTCGCCCACGTATTCCACGCCGTTTCCCGCGTCGCTGATCACGCTGCCGTGGTAGGAGACCGCCAGCCGGAGCTCCTGGCCTTCGCGCAGCGGCGCGGGAAGCACCACCAGCACCATGTCGTTGCCGCGCGTGGCCACCTGGCGCTTGCTCAAATCCTCGTTCTGGAAATAGACCAGCGGCGCGCCGCTCCCGTCCTTCACGCTTGCAATCACCAGCCGCCGCGAAAGCTCCAGAGGAACCACGCGGTCGCCGCCGCGCAGCGCTTTCACGTCCATGACCGTCGTGCCGTCCAGCGAGAGGTCATCCGCAATTTTGGTGTCGATGTCGTAATCGATGGGCGCCACACTCTCGCTCGAACCCGGCGCTGGTTGCTGCGCCCGAAAGGAGGCCCATACATCGTAAGCGATCTGCCCGCCGGGGAGCCGCCGCGGATGCCCGAAGAGCACCTGCTCTTCCCGGCGCTGGTCCACGTCCAGGTCGATCATTCCCGCCGTGTTGCTGACGATGCCGGCGTAAAAGTACGGAAGGGGCGCGGTGGAAAGCCAGTCCTCCATGATCCGCAACGAATGCCAGGCGTTCGTGTTGGCGAAGATGGGATCCCAGTTCTCCACGAACTGCGCGTCGGCCTTTGGCTTCTCGCCCGCTCTGGCCAGCTGGGCCGCGATTTCCTCGGCCGTGTTGTCGTCGAAACGAAAGTAGGCGCGCGAGAACGACTGGTCGAGGATGGGCACGCCCGTGAATTGGGCCAGCGAGCGCCGCTCGCCCGGACCGTGCGGAATAGCGATGGCATGACCCTGCCCCGCAAACACCATGCCCGTGATGCGGCCGTCGAGCGGCTGCAGGAAGGCGATCTTGCCCTCCTCTAGCGTGATATTCAGAACGTCGCGGCGCAGGCTCAGAAACTTGATCGAGTAGACCTGCGAAGCGTCGGGGCGCAGCGCGTTCAGCGCCTGGAAAAGCGCGCGAGGAGCATCAGGCGCGCTCTCGTTTTGCGACGCGGCCGTTTGGCCGCCGGCGGGCTGGCTCGCCTGCGGCTGCGGCGGTTGGCCCTGCCGCGGTTGAGTTTGCGGCTGGGTCTGGCGCTGCGGCGCGGCGGGAGCCGTCGTTTGGCTCTGCGTCCGCGTCGATGCGCCCGTGCAGAATGCGGCGATCGCAAATCCGACGGCCAGCGAAGATCGCAGGAAGCGCAACACGCCCCGACTGTACCGCTTAGGACAATGCCCAGCAAGCGAGCCGGGCGGCGCTGCCGGGCCGTTGCTTAAAATTGATGTATGCGCGCTGCGCTCATAGTCGTTCTCTTTGCCGCCACCGCGGTCTCCTCGGCGGGCGACACGATTGTGCTGAAAAACGGCCATCGCATTACCGCCGCGAATGTGACGGAAGACGCGCAACATGTGAGCTATGAGACACCAGCGGGGCGCATGTCGATTCCGCGGGCCATCGTCGCGCGCATCGAACGCGACTCCCTGGGTTACTCCCCGGCGGCCAGCGTGTCCGAAGCAGCGGCATCCGTGCCGCAAGCCCCTCCCGTGCGCGGGTATGAAGACGTCTTCAAACTTGCGGTGCACGACAATTCCATCGATTACGCCTACATCGCGAATCTGGAGACGGATGCCCGCTCGGGCTTGCCGCAAGCGGTCGCCAAAGCCACCGCCGCCCACTATGCGGCGGCGCAGTTCCTGATCGCGCAGGGCGATCTCAATTCCGCGGCCGACCAATATCGCCAGGCGCTGATCTTCGCACCCGATAACGTCCCGCTGCTGCTCAATCTGGCGGCGCTCGACCTGCGCGAAAGCAAATTCACCGCGGCCCTCGATCCGCTCGAGCACGCCGGCGAAGTTGCGGGCGATTCGGGACCGGAAGCGGCCGTAATTGCCAAGCTGATGGGCTGGGCTTATTACGGCGCGAACAAAACGTCGCAAGCCATCAGGGAATGGAAGCGCTCCGAAGAGCTGCATCCCGATGCGCAGGTCGAACAAGCGCTGGTCAAAGCGCAGAAGGACCAGCAAGTCGAGGAAGGATTCCGCGAGGGCGAAACCCAGCATTTTGCGCTGAAATATTACGGCGGAGCGGCGCCCGACCTGGCGCACGAGATCCTGCGCGTCCTCGAAAGCGATTTCGACGATATCCAATCGCAGCTGGACTACGCGCCGCCGAATCAGATCAGCGTCATTCTGTACACGCAGCAGACTTTCGAGGACATCACGCGGGCGCCGGACTGGGCCGGCGCCATCTACGACGGGCGCTTGCGCATTCCGGTGCAAGGGCTTACCAGCGTCACGCCGGAACTGGCGCGCGTGCTCAAACACGAACTGACGCACAGCTTCATCACGCAGAAATCGGACGGGCGGGCGCCCACCTGGCTGCAGGAGGGAGTGGCGCAGTGGATGGAGGGCCGGCGGAGCACGGGGGATGCGGGCGCGCTGGTCAACGCGGCCGAGCAGGGCTCGGTGCCCAGCCTGAAATCTCTGGAGGGCTCGTGGCTGACCTTGCCGACTGATTCGGCAGGGCTTAATTATGCGTGGTCGCTGGCGGTGGTCGAGGCCATGATTCAGAATGACGGAATGAGCGACGTCAGCCGGCTGATCGATCGCATGGCGACCGCACCCACGCCCGAAGACGCGGTTCGCCAGGTCCTGCACTGCGGCTACGACGATCTGCAGCACCAAACCATCGACTACCTCAGGAACCAATATTTACAATAAGGATCGCGAAAACTGCACCAGTTCTGGTGCACCCGTCGAGAAGCCCAAAGAATATCAAAAGTGTATCGAGTAATTTTTCGTCTTCTAATTGATAGCAAAGGACTTAGGCACGAAAATATCTCAACACGTGTATCGAGTAATTGCGTGCAGAGGTGCGGGCAAATCCCGGGAGCAGCGACGAAAGACCGTGCTGATTCAACGAGGGTTAGGACGAATCGGCGTGGCGTAGCAGTTGGACGTCGAACAATGGGTAATTTCGATACAAGTGTGCAGAGCTACGATGCCGGGACACTGGCGCCTCCCGATTTCGGACCGTCCCGGGTTCGCATGAAGGCGCGAGGAGGGCGGTTAGGGACTGAGTGGGACCGGCCAGTGCTTAGGCTGGCCGTTTTCGTCCACAACGAGGGATTGGGCGTTGGCGGGAAGCACTTGCAGGGTCTTCAGGAACTCGATCAGGTCGTTCTGAGCGGAGGCGGTCAAGTCGTCGAAGGCGCGGTGCGAGGCGAGGGCTTCGCCATTGTGATGCTCGATGGCCTCGCGCATGGTGGAGAAATCGCCGTTGTGCATGGCAGGCAGCGCAGCTTTGGGATTCCGGGCCGGAGATGCGGTTGAAGTTTCGGGGGAATACGAGGGGGCTGGAGGGATCGGAGAGCGGCGCTCCGGTGCCTTTGGTCAGCGGGCGACCGAGGCCGTCCTCGGAGGTGAATCGCGCGACGAAGAGGGATTCGCCAAAGGCGATCAGACTCCGCAGCGACATCTGCTGCTCCTGGCCATCCTGCAGATGAACCGGGACGCCCTTCTCCTGACCGATCTGCGATTCCGGTGACTGGGCGGTCGCAATGCCGCCAATCGCGACGATGCCCGCAGCCGCGATTATCGCTGCCGCGTGTCGCCAATGTGCCCTTCCCATCCCGCCCCTCCAGAAGTTATCGTACCTGGCCTATTTCGTTATCCTCAGCGTGAGAGTGTTGGACCAGACGATATTCTTGCTGGACGGGGGCCAAATACGCCCGACTCGGACCGTGTAGGTGCCCGGTTGCGTTATCTTGAATAGCTTCGCTAGGTCGGTGTGCTGCGTGACTGTTTGGTGGGGCTGGACCGGCACAAGCTCCCGGCTAACTATGTCGATAAGTCCAGAATGAGCAGCCGCTCCGTACTTTGTTCGTGGAACCGCGCGGCCAGCGGCGTCGAGCAGGTTTATGTGGTAATCCAGTTCGGCTTGCCCTTGGGCGACGATTCTGCCCACCTTCAGCTCATGATCCGAGACGTTCTTCAATTGGACCTGTATAAGGACGGGCTGGCCGACCCGAGCTGAGGTTGTGGGCGCGCTAATACTGATGCGCGCCTCCTGTCCAGGAGCGCCGGTTCCTTTGGTGAGCGGGCGACCGAGGCCGTCTTCGGAGGTGAATCGGGCGACGAAAAGGGATTCGCCAAAGGCGATCAGACTCCGCAGCGACATCTGCTGCTCCTGGCCATCCTGCAGATGAATCGGTGCGCCCTTCTCCTGGCCGATTTGCGTCCGCCCGCTCTGCGCGACCACAACGGGAACGGATGTCGCAAGGGCAAATGCTGTGGAACAAATGGCAAACCGGACTTTAGGAGTTGTTCGCATCAGTGGCGCGAGTACCTTCATGCTAACTGGACGAGTCGCCGAATCGCGCGCGACCTTCGTCTTTCCACCATTGCTTCCAGAGCTGGATGTAGTTCTGGGGGTTCTTGTTGAACAGAGGGATGCTTGGGCCGTAGTTTCCATTCTTGTTAAAGATGTCGTTGAGTGTGATAAGCGCTTCGTACGAAATGATCGGGTTCGAGTCGTCCAGCTTCCGAATTAGGAAGGAGGCACTTTTGGAGCTTCGCATGCTTCTTATCGCTTGCATCGCTCCGTACTGAACGGAAACAAATCGCGAGCCGCTGAGCGCCTCAAGGTCTAGGAGGGCCAGTGGATTAGTGATCTGAGAGATCTCCGTGCCGAGCGCGATGATCGACATGGGCTGCTGGGCTCCCCAATAAGTTTGCAAGTAATACCTGACGGTGTTCAGGGCGGCGGGGGTCTTTGTCTTGAGCAAGATTCCCAGGGCTAAGAATTGTTCCTCCGGGTCCGGCGACGAGTAGAGGGGGGCGACAGCAGACAGAGTCTCCGGGCTAGGTTGATCGAATCCCTCTAGCAGCTGCATCGCGTTGATACGATCGTTGTGATTGCCCGTTTCGACGATTTGCACGAGTGCCAACTCTAGTTTCGAGGGTCCCGATGGAACGCCGCTGAGGGGAGAGATACGGCTAAATTGAGTTGTGCTGATGTCTTTTTCCGTAAACGTATACACGCCCGGTGAGATCATCCTCAGGAAAAGCAGGACTGTTTCTCCGGGGGTGAGAACGGGGGTGCCGTTTTGGGCTCCAAAGTTCGCGGGCGCGTAGCGCACCTTGACCATCTGCGGTTGCGGCTCCGAGCCCTTGTATACGTCTTCCAGCCTTATCGACGCGGTGTCTTCGCGACCGGCAGGCGCGAGCGCGAAGCTGGTGGCTGCAGGACTGGCGGTCTGTACTCGTGCAGCGCAGACCAAGTCTGAGTCTGTAAACACGGGGCCGATCGGGACTGTTCCGGGAATGGCAGCTGGCCACGCCCAGAGGGCACATGCGCACCCCACGGCCGCGAGACAAAGCAAGATTTTCATTCCGAATCCTCCGCTACCGTACAGGCGACGTGATGCCGGAATGGGTTCCGCGATCGCCGGACTCCGCCTCGCACAAGTGATCACTAAAGGAGCCGTCCGGATTGAGGAGAAGGTACCCACGTCTGCTGGCAGCCTATCTTGCCGCGAGGGCCATACCAAGGGCCAACAGCAAGAAGCCTGAAGTCATGTAGAGGTAACAAAGCGTCCGCAGTGCTGTTTCCCTGTGCGGCTCGGGCTCGCGAAAGTAACGTGTCCATGCGCCGATAAACGCACCAACGCCGAGAAACAGCCATGCGACGGTAAATGGGTGAATGCTATGCCAGAACCGGAACAGAAGGGCAACCCCCAGAGCGGTGTCGATCACCGTGAGCGCGATGGCTACGCCCTTCAGGAATCCGTACCAGCGTGTTCTAACGAGCGTCATCGTTTCGTTCATCGCGGTTTGTCCCTAAGACAAGACTTTATTTTAGCGCCTAGCATCCCTCAAGCACGCCGAAGCCGCTGAATGCGACATTAGTACTTTGTTGGGCAACGGTAAGGCGCCGCTTGCTACGAGGTGGCGAGGAGGGCGGCGAGGAGGGCGGCGCGTTCGGGGAGGTGGCGGATGACGACATGCTCGCGGGGGCTGTGGGCGGCGTCGCCGATGGGGCCGAGGCCGTCGAGTGTGGGAATGCCGAGCGCGGAGGTGAAGTTGCCGTCGGAACCGCCGCCGGTGGACGCTTCGGCGACGGAGATTCCCATTTCGCGCATGAGCGACTGCGCGCGCGCAAAGAGTTTGGCGGACTGCGGCGTGCGTTCGAGGGGCGGGCGATTGATTCCGCCGCGGATTTCGATTTTTGCGCCGGGCAGGATCGGGCGAAGCGAGTGGAGTTTGCGTTCAAGCGTCTTGGAATCGGCCAAGTAAGAATAGCGAAGATCGACTTCGGCGCGAGCGCGGTCGGGAACAACGTTGGAGACGGTGCCGCCGCCGATCACCGTGGCTTGCACCGTGATGCCGCGTCGCGGGTCGTTCATCTTCATGAGGCGCGCGATTTGGAGCGCCAGTTCGTGGACGGCGTTGACGCCGCGCTCGGGCTCGATGCCCGCATGCGCGGAGCGGCCGGTGACAATGATCTCGGCCGTGCCGACACCCTTGCGCGCGGTTTTCAGGCGGCCGTCGGGACCGAGGGCCGGCTCGACAACGAAAACGGCGTCGCTGTGGCCCGCTTCCGCTTCGATGGCCTTGCGCGAGGACTCGCTGCCAATTTCTTCGTCGGAGTTCCAGAAGAAGACGAGACGCTTGCGCGGGACAATTTTCAAAGCGCGCAGCGCGTCGGCCGCAAACAGCGCCAGCACGATGCCGGACTTCATGTCGAATGCGCCCGGACCCCAGGCGCGCCCGGCGGAAACGCGAAACGGCATGCGGGCCAGCGTGCCGAGCGGATGCACGGTGTCCATGTGGCCGAGGACCATGAGCTGGCCCAGCGCGCGTCCTCCGCGAGGGGCGATTTCGGCGCGAATGTGGCTACCGCGATTGAGCTGGGGCAAAACGCGGACTTGCGCGCCGCGTTTTCGCCATTCGGCGGCGACAATGGCGCTCATGCGGTCGACGGCATCTTTGTGGAAGCTGGGCGATTCGCAGCGGACGAATTGGCCGAGCAGGCGAAGCATTTCATCCTGGCGGGCGCGCAGGAAGCGCAGGAGTTCTCGAACCGGAATGTTTGCTTCGGGCATTTCTGTTATTAATGACCGCAAGGTCCGGGGCTAAAGCCCGTCAGAATGCGCGTCTCACAAGGCCTGCGTATGCTATCAGTCAGGCCAGGCGGTGGCAACGCCAGCGATGACGTGCCCGCGATGGCGGGCAGTTTCCCAGTTGATTGCGGAAAATCACAATTTCTTGACGGAGGTGGCGAAGTGCGGGAGGCTATGGGCACTTTTTGGTACTGGGTCAGTTTGAATTTTGAGTGCTTGTGTCACGATCAAAGAAATTCAAACCGACCCACTACCCACTTTCCGCACGGTGAATGCAAACAGGAGGATTCGTGGCCTCCTCGATATCGTCGCTGATGTCGGCGGCCGAGCAAGGGGACAGCGCCGCCAAGGAGGCACTGTTCGCCGCGCTGTATGCGGAACTGCACCGACTGGCGCAGCGGCAGCTGGCGCGGCAGGGCTTCGGCGTGACGATGAGCACCACCAGCCTGCTGCACCGGGCGTATATCGACATTGCCGAGCAAGAGGGAGCCGCCTTCCCCGACCGCACCAGGTTCATGGGCTACGCCGCGCGCGTGATGCGCGGGTTGATCATCGATTACGCGCGCAACCGGCAGGCGCAGAAGCGCGGCGGGCAGTTCGAAATCACGTCGCTGGGGATCGAAGCCGGCAACGCGGCGGACAGCGGCAAGTTGATCCAGGTAAGCGACGCGCTGGACGAACTGGCCAGGGCCGACCCGGGACTGGCCGAAATCGTGGACCTGCGGTTCTTCTGCGGTTTTACCTTTGCCGAGATTGCGGCCATGAAGGGCGTCTCGGAGCGGACGGCGCAGCGGGAGTGGGAAAAGGCCCGCATTTACCTGCATCAAGCGATCCGGGCAGAACTGGAGAGCTGAAAGCGTGGCTACCTTAACTCCCGAGCGGTGGCGCGAAATCAGCCCTTACCTGGATCGCGCGCTTTCGCTTGCCGAGAGTGAACGGGAGGATTGGCTGAAGTCGATGCGGGTCGAAAGACCTCAGCTGGCCGAACTGCTGCAGCGACTGCTCGCCGAACACCGCACATTATCAGAAGAGCGATTTCTGGAGCGCTCGCCTGTCCATCCACAAGCCCAAACGAGTTTAGAAGGCCAGGAGGTGGGGCCCTATCGATTGGTTTCGCCCATTGGAGCGGGCGGGATGGGGAGCGTGTGGCTGGGCGAGCGCAGCGACGGGCGTTTCGAGCGAAGAGTAGCGATCAAGTTTCTGAACTTTGCGGTGGCGGCGGAAGGAGGAGCGCAGCGCTTCCAGCGCGAGGGACGCATCCTGGCGCGCATCGCACATCCCCATATCGCGGAACTGATCGATGCGGGCGTGATGGGGAACGGGCAGCCTTACCTGGTGCTGGAGCACGTCGAGGGGCAGGCCATCGACGAGTATTGCGACGGGCGCAGGCTGGACGTGGACGCGCGGATCAAATTGTTTCTGGACATTCTTGGCGCGGTGGCGCACGCGCACGCCAATCTGGTGATTCACCGCGACATCAAGCCATCGAACGTGCTGGTCAGCAGCACGGGCGAGGTGAAGCTGCTGGACTTTGGGATCGCCAAGCTGCTTTCGGACGACGGAGATCCGGCGGCCGGGACGATGCTCACGCTGGGAAGCGGCGCGATGACACCGCTGTTCGCCGCGCCGGAACAGGTGAGCGGCGGGGCGATTACAACCGCGACGGACGTTTATGCGCTCGGCGTGCTGCTCTACCTGCTGCTGACGGGACAGCATCCGGCGGGAGCGGGGCCGCGCTCACCGGCGGAACTCGTCAAGGCCATCACGGAAACCGAGCCAGCGCGGCCGTCCGACGCGGTGGCATCGGCCGGGCCCGGCACGGAAACGACAGCGGAGAGGCGCGCCGCCACTCCCGAGCGGCTTCGGCGGCAGCTGCGCGGCGACCTGGACACGATCGTGGCCAAGGCGCTGAAGAAGAACCCGCAGGAACGCTATCCCTCAGCCGCGGCAATGGCCGACGATCTTCGGCGTTACCTCCAGCACGAGCCGATCAGCGCGCGGCCGGACACAATTGCTTACGTCGGCGCGAAATTCCTCCGGCGCTACTGGTTACCCGTAACGGCTGTCGCGGTAGTGGTGGCGAGCCTCGTTGTAGGGCTGTACATCGCGAACCGAGAACGGGTAATTGCGGAAGAGAGGTTCGGGCAGCTGAGGAAGCTATCCAGCCAGATGTTTGATCTGGACACGGCAATTCGAAGACTGCCTGGGTCGACACAGGCCAGGGAGCGGCTGGTGTCCATCGCGGTTGGATATCTGGACGGCTTAGCCGCGAACGCCCGTGGAAATCTCGATTTGATTGAGGAAGTTGGCGAAGGCTACTTGCGCGTCGCCAGGGTCCAGGGCGTTCCAACGGACCTGAACCTGGGCGAGCCAAAGCAAGCCGAAGCCAGCCTAGAAAAGGCAGATGAATTGATGGATGGAGTGCTGGCGTCGCGGCCGCACGAGCGCAGGGCACTTTTCCTCTCGGCCCAGATTGCGAACGCCAGCATGATACTGGCCACGGAAGAGCATCGCAACCAGGATGCGCTGTCGTACGCGCGGAAATCGGCCGAGCGGCTCGATCGTTTCATGCGATCGGGCGGCGCACAAAAGCCGGAGCGGAACACCGCTGCCGGTCTGTACTCGAATATTGCGGCGGTCGACTTGGATCTGCACTTGTATTCGGAGGCGGTCGTTTATGCTCGCCGACTGGTGGAACTCGGGCGTTCGATCCCCTCGGACCTCCGAGTGGTCGACGGGCTGACGTCGCTATGCGAAGCGGAGTTGTACCAGGGTCATTCGCAAAGAGCCCTTCAGGACTTGCAGGAAGCTAGAGCGATCTCCCAGCACATGATCTATGAAGGGCCATCGGCAGGCATTTTCGATGAATTTGGGACACTGCTGCACGAGGGGTTGCTTCTGGGCGAGGATGGCGCCATCAACCTGGGCCGACCCAAGGAGGCGATCGATCTCATCCAGAGGGCGTTCGATATTGCAGATAAGGCGGCGGAGAAGGACTCCCGGGACGCCCTAAGTCGCGAGCGCGTGGTGAACGCCGGAATCCCATTGGGCAATCTTCTCCGCGAGCGGGACCCCGGTCGAGCCCTGGCTGTCTACGATTTGGCCCTGAAGCGAAGTGAAGAGGCGGGCAGCAGCGTGGTCATGATGCGCAAGCGGGCGCTGCTGCTGGCCGATTCATCCGGGGCGCTCATGCGTTTGCGTCGGTACGCTGAAGCGAAGAGGCGCATCGACGAGAGTCTGGCCATCCTGCGCAAGACGAAGGATTATCCGACTGCGCAAATGGGACTCGACAGCGAAGCTTACGTGGTTTTGTCCGCCTGGGGTGATTATGAGGGGAAAAGAGGCGATCCAGGCCAAGCCAGGCAGATTTACGAGCAGCTCCTCGCCCAAGCCATAGCCGGCAAACCGGCAGCGGACACCGATCTGACCCATGCGCCCAGGATGTCACGAGTCTATGAGCGGCTGGGCGAACTCGATCGACGCACAGGCAGAGCCGCTTCGGCAGAGGATATGGACTCGCGACGGCTGAAACTGTGGCAAGGATGGGCTCAGAAACTTCCCAACAACAGCTTTGTCCGGAGTGAACTGGCTGCTGCAAGCTTTTCAAAGGCCGCCAGCACGGGTGTCCGGCGTTAGCCGCTGCGACACCGTAGGCCCCTTGGAATTTTACTTTTCTCGTGTCGTGTTTTGCCCGCCGTTTCCGATTATCTAGATAGAAGCCGCAGAGGGTGCGGCCGCGGTGCATTCCTACGAAATGAGATTTAGCCTGACGTCGACGTCGCAGGAGGAATCGGACCTTGTGGCGTTTTTGCGTTCGCTTTGATGGAGGCGGGAGCGGAACTTGAGAAATAGACTGGTTTGGAGGGAGACATGAAACGCGCACTGGTGCTGATCTACGGAGTGGTCTGCTACATCGTGTTTCTGGGTGTGTTTCTGCGCGCCATCTGGTTCGTGTGGAAAATGGACAGCCTGGCGTCCGGGGCGACGTTGTGGCGCAGCCTACTGATCGATGCGGGACTGCTGGCCGCGTTCGCCATTCAGCACAGCGGGATGGCGCGGCAGGGATTCAAGCGGGCGTGGACGCGCGTTGTTCCGCGGGAGGCGGAGCGCAGCACGTACGTGCTGTTTGCCAGCCTTGCGCTGCTGGCAGTCGTCGAATTCTGGCAGCCGCTGCCGGGAGTAGTGTGGCACGTGGGGAACGCGTCCGCGGTTACGGCGCTAAACGTACTGTTCTGGTTCGGGTGGCTGCTGCTGTTCGTGTGCACGTTCCTGATCGACCATTTTGATTTGTTCGGGCTGAAGCAAGTGTGGCGTTACATGCGCGGGATTCCGTACGATCCGCCCACGTTCCGGACGCCGGGGCCTTACAAGCTGGTGCGCCATCCGCTGTACCTGGGATTTCTGATCGCGTTCTGGAGCGCGCCGCTGATGACCTCGGGGCACTTGTTCTTTGCGGTGATGTGCACCGGGTACATCGTGGTGGCGATCCAGCTGGAGGAGCGCGACCTGATCGAATTTCACGGGGAGCGATACAAGATTTATCGCAGCGGCGTGTCGATGATCGTGCCGTGGCCGGCGAAGAAGAAGCAGCCGGAAGCAGTCAGAGAGCTGCGGTAATTGGATTGGCGCAGCCGCCGCGGGCCATGTCGCGGCTCGCGGCGACGGCCGCTGTGTCGCGGCGCGGTCACTTGCTGAACGCGCATTGCCCGCGTGATTCGCGGCGAACTCCGGCGTCCGGCCGCCGCGCTCAACTGCATTGACGTTCGCTGCTGTTCGTTTGCTCTCCTCAGCATCCTCAAGCCTTGGACACAGCAGTTGCAGCCGGATTCCCCATCGTTGGGCTTTCAGATAGAATTAAGGGACTTGCGCGGAAGTGGTCTTGCGGGCGATGTGTGGGGCGCAATGGGTGTGGGTCGACTGCGCATAACAAAGGCGGGCTGATGATCCTCGACGTCAACGGAATCCAAAAGATACTGCCGCACCGCTATCCTTTCCTGCTGATCGATGCGATTGAAGACATGGAACTCCGGAAGTGGATCGTGGGAATCAAGAACGTCACCATCAACGAGTATTTTTTCCAGGGGCATTTTCCGGAGAAGCCGATCATGCCGGGCGTGCTGATCATCGAATCCATGGCGCAAACGGGCGGCTTGCTGCTGCTGCAGGAAGTGCCGGACCGTGAGAAGAAGCTGCTGTATTTTGTGGCGATCGATAACGCGCGCTTCCGGCGTCCGGTGGTGCCCGGGGACCAGCTGCGTGTGGAGGTGAAGGTCGTGGCGTTTCGCGGGGATTTCTGCAAGCTGGAGGGGCGCGCGTCGGTGAATGGGGAGCTGGCAGCGGAAGCGACTCTGATGTGCAAGATGGTGGATATCGAGACGCAAGCGCCAGCGTCACAGGTGCCGGTGGGGAAACGGGAGTGAGCGGGGCGAAGCCGGCGTTTTCCGCGAAGGCAAATCGAAAGGCTCAGAGAGATCCTTCGACTTCGTCCCGCGCGATGCGCGGGACTCCGCTCAGGATGACACGCGGGCACTATGCGCGGAGAGCGGGAAGGGCCGGAAAAGCAGATCCCTCACCCACATTCCCGCAAAAACGGCGGGACTGGGTTCGGGATGACACATGGCGCGATTGCACGGCGCAAAGTGTCGGTAGCATCGATGAGCGAGCGCGATGAGTGAGATTGATGCGCGGGCGATGGTGTCGCCAACGGCGCGGATTGGCAGCGGCGTGCGCATCGGGCCTGGCGCCGTGGTGGGCGATGAAGTCGAGTTGGGCGACGGCTGCGTGCTGGACCATCACGCGGTGGTGCACGGGCCGGCGCGGCTGGGACGCGAGAATCACGTTTTTTCCTTTGCGGTGATTGGTGGCGATCCGCAGGACCTGACCTACCGCGGCGAGCGCGTTGCGCTGGAAGCGGGCGACGCGAACGAGTTCCGCGAATTCTGCACGGTGAGCCGCGGCACGGTGAAGGGCGGAGGCGTCACGCGGGTGGGCAGCCACAACCTGATCATGGCCTACGCGCACATCGGCCACGACTGCCAGGTAGGGAGTCATACGATTTTCGTGAACGGAGCGACGCTGGCGGGACACGTGGTGGTCGAAGATTACGCGACGATCGGGAATTTCAGTCCCGTGCACCAATTTTGCCGCGTAGGGAAACACGCGTACGTGGGCGCGCACACGGTGATCACGCAGGATGTGCTGCCGTTCTCGAAGGTAGTGTCGCCGCGCGAGACGAAGTGCTACGGCGCGAACACGGTGGGGCTGGAGCGGAACGGTTTCTCGCCGGAGCGCGTGCGGGCGATCGAGCAGGCCTACCGGCTGCTGCTGCGATCGAAATTGAATACGGCGCAGGCGCTCGAGCAAATGCGCGAAACCCTTTCCGAATCGGAAGACGTCTTAAGTTTGATCGGTTTTATCGAGTCGGCAGAGAGAGGCATCACGAAATAATCAGTACGGGAAATTCTAAACAGAATTTTTTGGATTTGCAGCCTCCCGCACCTTGCTAATTTCGGCATGCGAACTGGCGTGGCTCGGTTTTCTTGGTGGTGGTGGCCGCTGAGGGAGATGTGAGGACGCATAAGCAGGAAGGAACGGGCGCGGCAATCCTTCGCAGAGTACGTACTGGCGAGGAGTGGTTTCCTTATTCCGCCCTAGGCTGAATCGAGCGGGCACGAAGATCGGAGTTCGAGCCAGATCTGGCGGCGGTAAATAGCAAGGGAACCATACCATGCCAGTTCGCGGCGGGGTATTCAGAGCGCAGCGGGAGGCGGCAAAAACAAAGCTTATGAGTTTTGAAAGCGGGAGAGCGTGACGACAGAGAGCAATCAGAGCGCACCGACAAATCATCGGAACGCCAACACCGGATGGGGACTGATCGCGGGGAACGGGGATTTTCCGTTCCTGGTGCTGGAGGGGGCGCGGCGGCAAGGCATCGAAATGGCGGTGATCGCCATTCGCGAAGAGGCGTCGCCGGGGCTCGACCGCACGGCCAAGCGCATTCATTGGGTCAGCCTGGGCGAGCTGAGCCGGGCCATTTCGCTGCTGCACGAAGAAGGAGTGACACGCGCGGTGATGGCCGGACAGGTGAAGCACAACAAGATTTTCAGCTCGATCCGCCCGGACTGGCGGCTGGCGAAATTGCTGATGTCGCTGGCGTCGAAGAACACGGATTCGCTGATTGGGGCGGTGGCGCGCGTGCTGCAGGACGAAGGAATCGAGCTGGTGGACTCGACGAAATTTCTGGGGCCACTGCTGCCGCAGACGGGCGTGCTGACGCGGCGCGCGCCCAGCGAAGTGGAAGCCGCGGACATCGCCTATGGCCACGAGGTCGCGCGGCAGATTGCGGGTCTCGATCTGGGGCAAACGGTGGTGGTAAGCGGGCGAGCCTGCGTGGCGATCGAAGCGATGGAAGGCACGGACGAAACGATCGAACGCGCCGCGCGCATCACCGACGGGCAGCGGCTGGCGGTGGTGAAAGTCAGCAAGCCGAAGCAGGACATGCGCTTCGACGTTCCGGTGATCGGGCTGAAGACGATCGAAGTGATGCGGCATTCGAACGCCACGGCGCTGGCCATCGACGCGCGGCGCACGCTGCTGTTCGACCGCGCGGAGTTGATCCGCGCCGCGGACGAGGCGGGCATCGCGATCGAAGCCTTTGAGCCCGCTCCGGCTGCCGAGCGCGAGGCGGCGAACGCGGGAGCAGAGAAGAAGAAATGACTTCGCGCGCGATTCGCGTGGCGGTGGTGGGGACGGGCGAATTCGGGCGCAACCACGTGCGCGTGTGGCGCGAGATGGAGGGCGCCGAGCTGGTTGGCGTCGTCGATACGAACGCGGAGCGCGCGGCGAAAGTAGCGGCGGAATTCGGCACGCGCGTCCTGCCCGGCATCAGCGCGCTGGGGGCGGAGCGCGTCGACGCGGTGAGCGTGGCGGTGCCGACGAAAGAGCACGCGCGTATCGGGTGCCAGCTGCTGGCCGCAGACCACGACGTGCTGGTCGAAAAACCGATGGCCGCATCGCTGGAGGAAGCGGACGAGCTGATCGCCGCGGCCAGGCGTGCCGGGCGCATGCTGCAAGTGGGGCACGTGGAGCGCTTCAATCCGGCGGTGACTGCGGCACAGAAAATCGTGAGCCGCCCGATGTTTTTCGAGGTCCACCGGCTGGGCGTGTTCACGCCGCGCAGCCTGGATATCGACGTGGTGTACGACGTGATGATCCACGACCTGGACATCCTGTTGACGCTGGTGGACGCGGAAGTGGCGGAGTTGAAGGCGGTGGGAATTCCGGTGATCACGGACAAGGTGGACATCGCGCAGGCGCGGCTGGAATTTTCGAACGGGACGGTGGCGAACGTCACCGCCAGCCGCGTTTCGACCGAGCGTGTGCGCAAGATGCGGTTCTTCCAGGAGCATGAGTACATTTCGATAGATTTTGCGCGGCAGGACGTGCTGCGCGTGCGCGTCGAGCCGGGCGCGAGCCAGGCAATGGCCGCGGGCGCGCCGCCGCCGATCGGTTTCGAGAAACTGGCGACCACGCCCGAAGAACCGTTGAAGGCGGAATTGCGGTCGTTTCTGGAAACGGTGCGGACGCGGCGAGCGCCGCTGGTGGACGGCGAGGCGGGGCGCCGGGCGCTGGCGCTGGCGGACCGGGTGATGGAAGGCATCCTGGAACATGCCCGGCGCGTCCAATTAAGGACTGGCAGAGCGCTCGAGGGGCGATCTGCGTTTACCCCCCAGGAAACTCGATGATTTCTCGCACCGTGGTCCCGCCGGACGTACGGCCACCTTCTCCGGAGCAAACGAAGAAGGCGCCACAGCGGACCAGCACGTACATGGACGAGCGGACGGTGGTTCCGCCGGAACTGTCGGAGAATGCCGTCCCGCTGGACGGCAAGACATCCATTCCGGCGCATCTGCCGCTGGACGTCCTGGTGGATCGCACGCTGGTGCCGCGGGGGATGCCGTCCAAGCCCATCGAGAGACGCCGGAATGGGGACGGGCCCAGTTCCATCGCGGTGCTCGATGAGCGCGTGGTGGTTCCCGCCTACGTCGAACCGCCCGCCGAAGAAGAACTGAAGCAGCAGCCCAGGCCGCCGGTGCTGACGGCGCAGCTTCGCGAAGTGATCGAGCCGGACATTTTCATCACCGGCGATGCGAATCTGCTGGTGACCGCCGAAGCCAAGGGAGACTTAAAAAGCGACACGATCGTGCGCGTCGCGTCGGTGATCATTCACATCGCGCTGGTCATCTTCCTGATTTCCGCGCCGAAGATTTTTCCGGCGCACGTTCCCACACAGGAGGAGCTGGACCTGGCGCGCAAGCAACTCAGCTTCGTGTACATGCCGCCGACGGTTTCCACGCCGGCGCCGCCGGTCCCGAGGATTCACATCGACCCGGGAATTTTGAAGCGTCTCTCGCCGCCAGTGGAAAAGGCCCCGCTGGTGGCACCGCCGGTAGAGCAGCCTGCGATCAAGCCGCTGCCGGCGAAGCCCGCGCCGGAACTGCCCGCAGCGCCCACACCGCAGATTCCCATTCGCCCTGCGCCGCAAAGGCAGCCGGCCGTTCCACAGCCGTCGCACATCGAGGCGCTCAAGCCGAACACACCGCAGCCGGGGAAGTACAAGTTGAATCTGCCCTCGGCCAATGAGTCGCTGCAGGACCAAATCCAGCACGCCATCCAGAACCGGGGCGGCGCGCAAGTCTACCGCGAGCCGGGGACCGGCGGCGGTTTGCCGCGCGGGCAAGGAGCGCCAGGCGGCGGACCGGGAATGCAGGGCGGAGTGGCCATCCTCACGCCGACCCAGGGCGTGGATTTCAATCCTTACATTCAGCGGTTGCTGGCCATCGTTCAGCGGAACTGGTACGCGGTGATGCCCGAATCGGCGCTGATGGGGGATAAGGGGGTCGTGGCCATCACGTTCCACATCAACCCAGACGGCAGCATGGTGGTGACAGATCCAGTGTTGGAGAGAAGCTCCGGCAAGGAACCGCTGGACGCCGCGGCGATGTCGGCGATCCGCACGTCGAATCCGTTTCCGCCGCTGCCGCAACAGTTCAAAGGGCCGAATCTCGGACTGCGCTTCATTTTCTTCTATAATCTGCCCATCGATTACTCGCATTAGCGACGCGCAAATCCTGGTACGCATACGCGCAGCCGTTCGGGTGAATGCTCATGCAGGTGAACCTGAATCGCACACAGATCGTCGGGGCATTGTTGCTGGCGGGAATCGTCCTGCTGATTCTGCTGTTTCGTTATTGGGCGCTGCCCAGATGACCAGCGAGTTCGGGCCGCTGATCGTGGTTCTGGGGCCGACCGCGTCTGGAAAATCCTCCCTGGGAGTTTCACTGGCGCGCGAAATGGGCGGCGAAATTCTGGCGTGCGATTCGACGCAAATCTACCGGCATTTCGATATCGGCACGGCCAAAGTGCCTCGCGCCGAGCAGCACGGCATCGCACATCATCTGACGGATCTCGTCGAGCCGAACGAGGTGTTTACGGCCGGAGAATACCGGAGGCGGGCGCAGGAAGTACTGGCAGACCTGCGGCGGCGCGGCAAGGTGCCGGTGATCACGGCGGGCACGGGACTGTATTTGCGCGCGCTGCTGGAAGGGCTGGCCGAAGCGCCGGCGCGGTCAGAGGAATTGCGGGAACGGCTGCGGCGGCGGGCGCGCGAGGGCGGCGGCGAGCACCTGCACCGCATTTTGAAGCGGCTCGACGCGGAAGCGGGCGCGCGGATTGCGCCGCGCGACACGCAGAAAGTGATTCGCGCAATCGAGATGCGCATCCTGACGGGCAAGCCAGTCGGCGAGATCCATCGCGCGGGCCGCGAAGCGTTGCGCGGATACCGCGTCATCAAGATCGGGCTGGCGCCGGAACGCGCCGAGCTGTACGCGCGGATCAACGCCCGCGTCGAGGCCATGATCGCGGCGGGATGGGTGGGCGAAGTCCAGGAACTGATCGGGATGGGCGTTGCGCGGGAGGCGAAGGCGTTCCAGTTCATAGGCTACGCGGAACTGCGGGAGCACATCGAAGGCCGGCTGGCGCTGGAGGCGGCGATGGCGAAAATCGAGCAGGTCACGCGCAATTTCGCCAAGCGGCAAATCACGTGGTTCCGCAAAGAACCGGGCGTGCGCTGGCTCGCGGGTTTCGGCGACGATTCGAAGATCGTCTCCGAAGCCTTGGAGATCGCTTCGGTGCGCTGATACGGGTAACGGTTCGAGACAAGGCAGCGCCGCAGCGCGCGGGCAGAACTTCAATTCGATTGGCAAGCGCGGTATACTTTCTGTAGATGCAATCGAACCACTCCGGCACGGCCAGACGTCCGTTATTATCCGAATGAAATCCGTACATCCCCTGAATCAACGCGAGCGAGTGTTGCTGGTCGGCGTGGCGCTGAAGCGGCCGAGCCACGGCGTGCCGGGCGTGGCGGCAACGACCGGGCGTGAATCGCTGCAGGAACTCGAGGAGCTGGCGGCCAGCGCCGGAGCGGAAATCTCCGGGACGATGCTGCAGGTGCGCGAGGGGCTCGATCCAGCCACGCTGGTGGGCAAAGGCAAGCTGGAGGAAATTCGCTCGGAGGCGCACGCGCGCGGCGTCCCGCTGGTGATCGTGGACCACAACCTGACGCCGGTTCAGCTGCGCAACATGGAAAAAGGAATCGGGCGGCGGGTGATCGACCGCACGCAGCTGATTCTGGATATTTTCGCGTGTCATGCGCGGACACGCGAAGGCCAGCTGCAGGTGGAACTCGCGCAACTGAATTATTTGCTGCCGCGATTGACCGGGCGGGGCGAAGAACTCTCGCGGCTGGGAGGCGGCATCGGCACGCGCGGTCCCGGCGAACAAAAACTGGAGACGGACCGGCGGCGCATCCGCGCGCGCGTGGCGAAAATCCAGCACGCCATCGAGACGGTAAGGCGACAGCGAGCCACGAGGCGCACAGCGCGGCAAGCGGTTCCGCTGGGAATGGTCGCGCTGGTGGGCTACACCAACGCGGGCAAGTCGACGCTGTTCAACGCGTTGACACACGCGGAGGTGGCGGTCTCCTCCAAGATGTTTGCCACGCTCGATCCAACGATCCGGTCGGTGCGCCTGCCTTCGCACCGGCGGGTGCTGCTCTCCGATACGGTTGGCTTTGTGCGCGACCTGCCGCCCGACTTGATTGCGGCGTTCCGCGCCACGCTGGAAGAGGCGCAAGAAGCGGCGCTGATCCTGCACGTGACGGACATTTCCAACCCGCGCCATGCCGAGCAGGACGCGGAGGTGCTGAAGGTGCTGGCCGACCTGGGGGTGCAAGACCGGCCGCGGCTGCACGTGCTGAACAAGATCGACTGCTTGGGTGAAGACGAGCTTGCGGAACTGAAAGAAGCGAACGCGCAAGGCTCGCAGGCCGTTTTCGTTTCCGCCAGCAGCGGAGAAGGTCTGCCCGATCTGCTGCGGAGAATCGATCAGGCGATGCCCTTCGATCCGCTGGTGCGGCTGCGGCTGTATATTCCCACGGCCGACGGGCGGACCCTCTCGCTGGTTCATGCCTGCGGACGCGTTCTCCGCGATGAGGTGTCGGATGGCCACTTCATTGTGGAGGCGGAGGTGCCGCAGTCTCTGACGCGACGCCTGGAAGAATTCACGCAGCCGCCTGCCAGCATCGAGGCCTGATGTGGGCTGGCGGGGTTGGCATTGCCGGGCCCGCAAGCGCATGCCCCAGCGCGATTTCCGGTCCCAATCTGAAATCCTTAGCGGTGGAAAACGCTGTGGAAAAACGGCCACGGAACTGTTCGGGGACAGACGGGGCGCTTAGCTTGCGGCAGCGGCTGGCCGAAACTGGTCCGGTCCTATATGCTTGGAAGTAATAGACTTACCTACGGACGATCACGGCTCTGAGGCGTGACTGACCGCGTCCCAGAATCCGAATGCAGCCCCGGGAAATTTGCACAGGTTTGCAGCAATCACTGTACTAAGATCAGGATTTTACTGTAGTTGCGCCTCTGCAGGCGGATTGCGCCACGGCGGAAGCGTGGACCGATCCCGTTTGTACGGCCGAAGGGTGTTGCCTTCCGGAGGCGAAAGCCTCTAGCGTTGACTCGCCTGCTGGTGCAGACTATATTGAGAGCCGAGATCCGGCGGCATCTCACCGAGAGCAGCAATGAATCTTCCTAACAGCCTGACCGTTCTGCGCATATTTTTTGTTCCTCTACTCGTGGTCGTGCTGCTGACGCGCCAGCCAAACTGGAACATCTGGGGGATGCCGATCGATTTCGAGGTGCTGGGCGTCCTGATTCTGCTGATCGCAGCGTCCACGGACGTAATGGATGGTTATCTGGCGCGCAGCCGCAAGGAGATCACGACGCTGGGCATTCTGCTGGACCCGATCGCGGACAAACTGCTGATTTCGGCGGCGTTCATTTCGCTGGTGGCGATGAATCTGGTGCCGGCCTGGATGGTGGTGATCATCATCGGCCGGGAATTCGTGGTCACGGGCTTGCGCGACATCGCCGCGACCGAAGGGCTGATGATTCCGGCCTCCGCGCTGGGCAAGACCAAGATGATCCTGCAGGTGATTGCCTGCTGCATCGTGATCCTGGCGGCGAAGTACGTAGCGTTGAAAATGCTGGGGCTGGTGTTGATGTGGCTGGTCGTGCTGAGCGCGATCGCTTCGGCCGTGCACTATTTCCAGATGTTCTGGAGCCAGATCAATTCGCGGGTGCAGCAGCGGCAGCACAGGCAGGTGGTGGTCGAGTCCAAAGAGAAGGCGGAGAATGTCCTCACTCGCTGACGGCCAAAAGAAACTCCTCCTTGAAATCGCCAGGAAATCGATTATGGCCGCGGTAGAAGGGCGGAGTTGGCAGCCGGCGGAATTGCCCGGCAATGAAGAATTACGGCAGCCGGGCGGCGCGTTCGTGACGCTGCACCGGCGCGGGCGGCTGCGCGGCTGCATTGGCCAGCTTCCCGGCGTGGAACCGCTGATCGAAGTGGTGGCTCATTGCGCGGGGCTGGCGGCGCTCGAAGACCCGCGCTTCGCGCCCGTGGCGCCGGAAGAAGTAGCCGAGCTGGAAATCGAGATATCGGTGCTGTCCGCGCCGGCAGAAATCGCTCCGGAAGAAATCGTTCCCGGCAAGCACGGGCTGCTGGTCAGCCGCGGTTGGCAGCGCGGCGTGCTGCTGCCGCAAGTGGCCACGCAGTTCGGATGGAACGCGCTGAGATTCCTGGAAGAAACTTGCGTGAAGGCCGGACTCGACCCGCACGCGTGGAAGGAGCCCGGCACGAGCGTGCAGGCATTTACCGCAAACGTATTCAGCGAGGCAGATTTCGCCCCGCAGAATGTCCCCAAAGAGAGCTATTCGATTTCGACGTAGTCGCCGGCGTAGATCGTCTTGAGCGTGAAAGTGAGCAAGACGGTGGACGCGTTGGGCGAGGTGCGCAACACGATGCCTTCGCCAAGCACCTCACGGGGAGTGTTGGTCCAGTCCCATTTTTTGGGCGCGGCGCCAAAGCCGTAGGTGGGTCCCCAGTCCCCTTGCACATCGAAAGCGAAGCGGGGCTCCTGAAAAACGGTCTCGTGCTGCGTTCCGGTGTAGCGGAAGACGCGGAAATAATCGCCCACCCGGACGCCCTGGTGGTTGCCCAGATTGACGTAGGCGATGTCGTTGGTGCCCAACTCCTGCTGGAAGTTCTTGCCGACGATGATCATCGCTTTGTCTTTTCCGCTGGGCGCGGCGAACTGGTCGAAATTGGCTTCCGACTTCAGCGGCGGCGGGGTGCGCTCCGCGAAGGGCAAGATGATGTCGCCGCGCTGGATGTAATTGCAGGAGTTCGAAATCCGGGCAATGGAGGTATTGCGTTCGACCACTGCCACTTTGACGCGCCCTTCGTCCTGCCACATGGTGCCCATCTTGTGCAGGATGGAGTACTGCCATTTGTCCCACTGGATCTGGACTGTGTCCACGAGCGGTCGAACCACAGAAAACTCGTCGCCCACCTTTACGCCCTGATCTGAGCCGCGGTCGATGTAGACGTATTCTCCCTGAACAAACACAATGTTGTGGTCCGAGCCTTCGCCGGTGATCACGTAGGCGTCGTGCGGAATGCTTTCGGTGGTGACGATCCCGGAGCAGTAGAGATCATTATCGATGGGGACAGGGGCCTGCTGCTCCTGAGCGAAGGCCAGGGATCCTGAAAGGGCGACGACAAGACCCGCAAAGATCATTTTCCCGCGCATGACGGCTCCTTTGGACGGCTTTGACACTGTTCGCCGCAGCGGATCGGGCCGCTGCCGGACGGGATAGCTCGGATCTGCGCCACTCGTTCGCACGCGCGCCCGCTCGGGGCCTTCTGGAACGAGTGGTCTTCTCGATAAATCGACCGTAACAAACGCGTGTGGGAGCGTCAAGACAACGCTGGGCGGCGCTTTACACTTTGTGTACCGCATGGTAGAAGCCTGAACTTCCCTGTACGAAAGGCCAGGGGGAGCGATTTTGGCGCGTCGGACGGAGCCTGTTTCGTGTCCCGGCATCGAATTCCAAGCATGATCGGCACAGACAAAATTTGCGCGGTAGTGGCCGCGACGGATGCGCGTTCCATGTGGGTTCAGCTGGAACGCGCGTTGCGACGGCGGCCGTCCAAGGCGGGCCCGCCGCAACGCCGCATGCGGACCGTCGAACTGCGCCTCGATTGGCTGAAGGATGACGCGGAAATCGGGCGGTTCCTCGCCAAGTTGGCCCGGGCGAAACCGCGCGCGGCTCTGATCGCCACCTGCCGGCGCCGCGCCGCGGGCGGCAAATACCGCGGACCGATCGCGAAGCAACTGGCGCATTTGGCCGAAGCGCTGCGCGCGGGCTGCCGCTGGTACGATCTCGAGATCGAGACCATTCGCGAATGCCCTGCGGAATTGCTCGACGTCCTGCTGGGCGAGGGAAGGCGTCTGGCCTCCGCGCATTTTTTCGACGGTGTGCCGCGCGATTTGGACGCCGTGGTTCGCGAACTGACCGGCACGCGCTCGGATGCGATCAAGGTTGCGGCGCAGTGCGGCTCGCTGGGGGAAGGCCTGAAAGTGCTGGAGCTGGCGCGCGGCAAACAGAATGTCGTCGCCGTGCCTATGGGCGAAGCGGTGCTGGCGTTGCGCATCCTCGCTGCGCGGGAAGGCAGCGCTCTTTCTTATGCTCCCGTAGAAGAGGCCACAGCGCCCGGGCAAGTTTCGCTGGAGGAGATGGAAAATCGGTATCGCGCGGGCAAGCTCGCACGGGGCACACATGTTTACGGCGTGATTGGCAATCCGGTGGGCCATTCGCTTTCGCCCGCCATGCACAATGCCGCGTTCCGCGCGCGAGGCCTCAACGCGGTTTATGTTCCGTTCTTGGTGCGCCGCCTGCCAGACTTTCTCGCCGCCATCAAGCCGCTGGACATCCGGGGATTCAGCATTACCCTGCCGCACAAGGAAGCCATTCTGAGCTATCTCGATCGCTGCAATCCGATTGCGGCGAAGATTGGGGCGGTAAACACGGTTGCCGTTCGAAACGGCAAGCTGCACGGCTACAACACGGACTACGTCGGCGTTCTGCGGGCGCTGGAGCGGCACATGCGCCTGCGCGGCAGCCGCGTGCTGATCGTGGGAGCGGGAGGCGCGGCGCGGGCCGCGGCTTTTGCCGTCGCCCAGGCAGGCGCCGTGGTGTTCATCTGCGCGCGGCGAAAAAAACGCGCTGCCGACCTCGCTAAGGCGGTTCGCGGCAAAGTCGTCTTTTGGGACGAGCTGCGCCGCATGCAGTTCGACGCCATCGTGAACACGACGCCGGTGGGCATGCATCCCTTCGTGCAGGATTCGCCGCTCGAGGCACGCGATTTGAATTGCCGGCTGGTGTTTGACATCATCTATCGCCCGCGCCAAACGCGCTTGTTGCGTCTGGCGGCGCGGCGCGGCATCCAAACCGTTTCGGGCCTCGAGATGTTTGTGGCGCAAGGAATCGCGCAGTGGGAGATATGGACCGGACAGCGCGCGCCGGCGGAGGTCATGCGGCGCGCGGCGCTTCGCGCCCTCGATGCGGAGGCGTAAGGCATACGCTGGAGCAAAGGCCGTTCTGGACCTGAGGCCGTTCGGTTCGTTGGGTTTTTTATCTGCGTTTATCTGCGTTCATCTGTGGTTTCAGGTGTTTGCGTCTTGAACCGGAAAGAAATGATTCAGCCTGACTTCAAAACGTTTTTGCGGCTGGCGCGTCAGGGCAATCTGGTGCCCGTGTACGAGACGTTCACCGCCGATCTGCTCACACCCGTGGGAGCTTACCTGCGCATCGCCCGCGACGCGCGCTATGCGTTTCTTCTGGAGAGCGTGGAAGGCGGAGAGACGATCGCGCGCTACACCTTTGTAGGCGCCGATCCCGTGGAGGTGTTTCGCGCGCGAGGGCGTGAATGCACGCTCGAAACGCAAGGATCGGGGACGGGCTTACCCTCCCGCGCGCCGAGTCGAAGGCCAGCTCTGCGCGCCCGCGAGAATTTCATCGGCAACCCGATCGAGGAATTGCGGCGGCTGACCGGACGCTTCCGTCCGGTGCGCGTGCCGGGGCTACCGCCGCTGATTTCCGGAGCGATCGGGTACGTGGCGTACGACATGGTGCGGCTGATGGAACGCATTCCCGCGTCGGGCCGCGACGACCTGGGCCTGGACGACTGCGTGATGATGTTCTATCTCGGGCTGCTGGTTTTCGATCACGTGCAGCACCGCGTGTGGATCATTCGCAACGTGTTTACCGAGGATGGAGCGGGCCAGACGCGCGCCGGCGCCACCGCGCTGCGCGAACGGTACGATGCCGCGGTGCGCGAGATCGAGCGCACGCGCCGGCTGCTGGAACAGCCGCTTCCCCGCCGCAAGGCTTCGCGCAGGGCCGCACGCCTGCGGTTCGAATCCAACATGAGCAAGGCGCAATTCATGGACGGGGTGCGCAAGGCGAAGGCCTACATCCGCGCGGGCGACGTCTTCCAGGTGGTGCTCAGCCAGCGTTTTTCGGCAGCCATCAGCGCCGATCCCTTCGAGATTTACCGCGCGCTGCGCGTCGTGAATCCTTCGCCCTACCTGTGCTTCCTGCGCCTGGATGACGTTTCGGTGGTGTGCAGCTCGCCCGAAATGCTAGTGAAGGTCCAGGGGCGCGACGCGTTCTACAGCCCCATCGCCGGAACGCAACCGCGCGGGCGCGACGAGAAAGAGGACCGCGCGCTGGAAGCGAAGCTGCGCGCCGATCCCAAAGAGCGCGCCGAGCACATCATGCTGGTCGATCTGGGACGCAACGACCTGGGGCGCGTGTGCGAATACGGCAGCGTGAAAGTGGAGCGGCTGATGTTCGTGGAGCGCTACTCGCACGTGATGCACCTGGTTTCCAGCCTGCATGGGAAATTGCGCGAGGGCGTGGACTGTTTCGACGCGCTGATGGCCTGCTTCCCGGCGGGCACGCTTTCCGGCGCGCCGAAGATCCGGGCCATGGAAATCATCGACGAGTTGGAACCCACGCGGCGCGGGATTTATGCGGGCGCCATTCTGTACCTGGATTTTTCAGGGAATCTCGATTCCTGCATCGCTTTGCGCACTCTGGTGGCCAAGAACGGCCGCGCGCACGTGCAGGCGGGCTGCGGAATCGTGGCCGATTCGGTTCCCGAGCGCGAGTACGAGGAAAGCGTGAACAAAGCGCGCGCGCTGTTCAAAGCCGTGGAGATCGCCAGCGACAAAGCGCGCGGCTAAGACCCGAAGGCGCGAGCCGGAAAAAACGAGCGGCGAAGAGGATGGACTTCCCTCTTCGCCCCGTTTGCGTTTGGCTCCGTGTCCGTCGAGAAGAAAAAAGATCAGACCCCGGCGGCACGGCCGAGCTGCGCGGCGCGAGGATTGATGGTAGTCTCGCCGAGTTCGGTCAATTTGGCATCCGCCGCTTTCTCTTCCGAAAGGGTCTGTTCGAGCAAGCGCACCGCGCCTTCCAGCCGCAGTTCCTTGGCTAAGGCCACCAGCGAGCCGTACAGCGCGATTTCGTAGTGCTCGACCGCGTTGCCATTGATGATCAATGCGGCGTCGCGCAAAGGCGACGGCTCGATATGGCTCCCCGAGTCCTTTGCTGCGCTCATCATCTTGTCGAGGACGTCGTTGCTTTTCGTATCGGGTGTGAGGCCCGCCTCGGCGAAGACTTGTTCCAGGCGGCGCACGTGGCCCCTGGTCTCTTCGAGGTGATGCTCCAATCCTTTCCTGAGGTCGGGGGAGCTTGTCCCGTCGATCATCGCAGGAAGGCCTTTCTTGACCAGCTTCTGCTCACAGTCATTGGCGTAATACAGCTCAATCTCGAACAGCTCACGCAGAGTGTTTATTTTCATTGACTCGACTCCCTGTACCCGACTTGCAGTGCGGGTTTGATTGGGTCTGGGCCAGGAATTTTCAGCGACAGGCCATTATAAGAATGGCGCGCGCCCGCCATGAATGGGGGCACTCGGGCATTTTGAAATATGGCTTGCCCGAGCAAATATGGAGTTCGCGTGGGGCAAAGAAAACAGGCCGTTTGGAGACGGGATGCATGGCCTGAGCGGTGGAGAGCGAGGTATTATTCGACGGACTTTCACGACAGGGGCGCGGCCCGGTTGTTTCAGGGCATCTGCGAAGCCCCCTGGGCGATGCCGGCCAGACCTAGTTCCGGCGCGATGGAGCGCATGGCCTCAATGCAGAATGAAATGTGCTCTTCGAGAGGAAGGCCCAGCTCTTCGGCACCCTGGTAGACGTCCTGACGATTCACGCCGCGGGCAAAGGCTTTGTCCTTCAATTTTTTCTTTACCGAGGGCATCTCCACCTCGTGGATGCTCTTGGAGGGTTTGATCAGGGCGCAAGCGGTCAGAAATCCGGCCAGTTCGTCGCAGGCGAACAGGGTGTGATCGAGGGCGGAAACGCGCGGCACGCCGGAATAGTCGGCATGCGCCAGGATGGCGTGGATCATCTCCTCCGGATAGCCGTTCTCGCGCAGAATCTTGGAGCCTTCGTAGGGATGCTCGCTGGTCGGGCTGTGGCCGGCATTGGGCCAGCGCTCGTAATCGAAGTCGTGCAAGAGCGCGGTGATGCTCCACAAGGCCTCGTCCCCGCCGGTCTTGCGCGCGTAGGCGCGCACGCAAGACTCGACGGCCAGAGCGTGCTTGCGCAAGCTTTCGCTCTGCGTGTATTCGCACAGCAGTTTCCATGCGTCTTCGCGATTCGGCATTGGTCGTCTTCTCCCGCCCCTAAAACTAACACAACGAGCGGCGGAGTTCGCAGCGGCGCGTGATTTGAATCACAAGGTATTTCGCAAGTTGAGACGTTTTTGGTGTGGTGCATTCCGGCACAGGAGCGCGCTCTGGTCTGCGCACGCGCGCGTTGGTGGCGCGGAAAATGTCACGTTGACACAGTGCGGCGCATTCCGCGAAATCGTTAACAGCCGCGGAAAGTCGAGGCGAAGATGAAGAGAAGCGGTTATTTACGCTTACGCACGGGTCTAAAATCTTTGCTTTGCCCTAGTTCTAGTACTACCCTACAATGCCCGACTTAGGGAAGCCTACGGAATTCGCTTGACAAGAATTGGCAACCTGCGGAGAATGCAGTCGCGCCAGTTCCTGCCTTCCCTAGAAAGAGACGTTCCTCCCCTCCGCATTGTCGGAACAGTCTGCGAGGAGAACCCGGTGTCGGAAAAAGAAGAGGTACGTTCGAATGCTGAACTGGACCGAGAAGTCATTCGTTGTCAAGTCTGCGGTTTAGTCCAATACCGCACACGGACAGGCAATTGCCGGCGCTGCCTGCGTCTGCTGCCCCCCAAGGTGACGTTTGTAATTCCGACGCCATCCCCCCAGGATTTACCGGGGGACGACCGCCAACTGTTCGAGAACTGGCCCAACCGGGAAACCGTGGAGAATATCGGCCAGCGTATCCGGCAGTTGCGCGAGTCGCGGGGCATGACGCAGAGCCAGTTACAGGCCCGTTCGCGGGTTTCCCGTTCGTATCTCTCGCGGATTGAAAGCGGCCAGATGACCCCCAGCCTCGGCACGCTAGAAAAGATCGCCGAAGCCTTGGGAGTCGGTTTGAACCGCTTCTTCATCCCCGAGAGCAACGGCGAGACCGTGCTGGAAGACCCGTTCATTCAAGGACTTCGCCCGTTCCTGCGCCAGCTTGACTGGGCGCAGTGGCAGGGCATTCTCAAGAGGCTGCAGGCGATCAGTGAGCACGTCAACACCAATCAGAACGTGCGTCCGCTGGCGCCGCCGCAGCGCATCGAGAGACTGCCGCATTCAATGACGGGCAGACCGCAGATGCCGGGGCACATCGCAGCCAGCGCGATGCAACGCTGAACGCTCTGCTCAATCGAAATTTTGGCCCGGAAGCCGTCTGCTTGACGGGTTGCGCGAGAACACCGCACAGCTTTGCTTCGCCCGCTCGAGAAGGGGCGAAGCTGGCGGCCGGGCGAGTCGCGGGGACAGCTCTATCCGGGCGTAAACTGACCTATCCTGCTATTTCGAAGGTGAAAGCTCGTATCCTCTGCTTCGGGCCGCTGCGCGGGGAAACCGCTGTTCGCCGGTGTCTGCTTGAGCTTTGGCCTCGGAATCGTAGTGGCGGCACGCATTTCAGCGTCATTTTCGCTCTTCCCAAGCACATTTTGGCTTTTTTAGCAGGCTGTGATGCCGGAGAATGGGTGCCGTGCGGGTTTTGGTTATCGGCGGAACGCTGTTCATCGGCAGGCTCCTTGTTGAGGGGCTGCTGGACGCCAGCCATGAGGTCACACTTCTCCATCGCAAGGACGAATCTCCCTTTGGCAACCGGGTGAAGAACGCGGTGGCCGACCGCAATGACGCTGCGTCCGTGCGCAGCGCCCTGAGCGGCCACCGTTTTGACGCCGTCTACGACCTGGCCTACGACTGGCAGCGCGGCACCAGTGCCGAGCAGGTCGAGGCGACGGCCAAGGCCGTACCCGGGGATCTATCGCGTTACGTCTTCATATCCAGCGTGGCGGCCTACGGCGAAGGACTCGATCATGACGAGGATGATCCGCTGGCGCCGGATGACCACCCCAATCCCTACGTCCGCAACAAGGCGGCCAGCGAGCGAGCGCTCTTCCGGCTCCACGCCGAATCCGGGTTTCCGGCAGTCACCTTTCGACCCCCATTCGTCTACGGGCCCGAAAACCCGTTTTATCGCGAGGCTTTCTTCTGGGACCGGCTGGGGCGGGGGCGCCCCATCATTATTCCGGGCAGTGGCGAGCGGCTGATGCAGTTCGTGTACGTCAAGGACCTGGTCTCCGCCTGCCTGGCGGCATTGGACAGCGCCGCCGCGCCGGGGCACGCCTACAACATTGCGCACGAGAAGCCCGTCACGCAGATCGAAGCGGTCCGCGCATTCGCGGAGGCGATGGGCCAGCAGGCTTCGCTGGCGCATGTTCCGAGGGAAGCGATCGAACGCAACGGCGGGAACGTGTTCGCGGAGCCGCTCTACTTCGCGGAGTACTACGATGTGCATCCCATCACGGAAAGAGTGGAGCGCGTCCAACGGGACTTGGGCGTCAAGCTGACTCCCTTCTCGACCGCCCTGCGGGAAACTTACGAATGGTATGCGGCGCATGGCACGCGCCGGAAGCTCGACTTCTCGTTTGAGGACAGGCTGATCCGGCAGGCGGCACAGTAGCCGCACGCGTCCGCGCGTCTCGGACGCAAATTCTACAGTTAGCTGGCGACCCAGCTTCCTCCGGAACCGGAGGGAAGTCCAAAAATTTTCGGGACATGCGATTTTCGGGTTGCCAAACGCCGCCGTTTGGATCAGAATCCTTCCAGAAACACAATTACTCTCTTAGGGCCCGCGCAACGCCATTTTTCCCCTTTTCGACGTCCCGCGCGGGCCTTCTAATTTCCGCCTCCAGCTTTTATCGGCCGATTGGGTTCCAGGAAAGCGCGCGGGCGCTCGCGATATGTGATCGAGCGCCCGCGCTGGCACAGACGCGGCTCGGCGCGTCCGGCTCCGTAGAACGAGCGAATGCGCCGCAGGCGCTTAATGCGAGCCCGGACGCTCCGTCTGGCCAACTCCGATGGTGTTTCCGTTTTGCTCCCTTGGCCCAAAGGGATCACACTGCTCGTTTTGCTTGCAAGTGCAGTACGTAATGGCCTGATCTTCAACGTCGGGATAGAACGGGCCGTTGTCGCCCGGCAGGAGCGTTATGTACCCATCGGAAGACTCGCCCTGAAACGCAAGGCCGTTGCTCTTGTAGGGCGGAGAGGTATGGATGCGGCAGCCGTCCTTCAAGGAGGAGTCGACGTGGAAATAGACCTGACCTCCGTTTGGGGGGTCGAGCTTATTGGGATTGTCAACGTGCCCGTCTCGCGGCTGGCACTCAAGGTTGGCATTGATCGAGATCTTCAGTGTCTTTGTATCGGCAACCGGTGCAACTCCTTGTTCTGCCATTCTGCCTCTCCAGTGTGAGATTTACTTCTTCCCGCTTGACGGGAAATTCGGGTCTCGCAGCAAATTCTGGATGTCCGGATTGTTCTGCAACTGCGCGAGCGGATAGCCCCTCTTCAATCCCAGCGCCATGTATTTGAGAGCCGTGGCTCGGTCGCCGAGGTCCTCGTAGGTCTCGCCCGCATTCACCAGGATTTGCGCATTATTTGGCGCCAGGGCCAGCGAAGATCGAACGTGGATCAGGGCTTGGTCCTGCTGTTTGGCCGCCGCATAACAGACCGCCAATATGGACTGCACCAGTGCATCCTGCGGACGCGCTTTGGCTTCTTGAAGCACCAGGGCGAGTTCCTGCCTTCTTGCGGCCTCTGCTTTGTCTTTTTCGTTGAGCCATTCATAGGCGATGGCCAGGTTTTCCCAGACCAGATAATTCCTGCCGTTGATCTGCAGTGCTTTCTCAGTGGCGGCGGCAGATTCGGCGTAGCGTTTCTCGTTGTAGTAAAGGATTCCGAGATTCGCATAGGCCGGATAGGACGGGCTGAGCTCGATGGATTTCTTGAGCGCTTGTTCTGCCTGAGGACGGAACTTCGGGTCGTCCGCATCGAGGTATGCTTTGGCCAGATTGCTGTAGGCGAACGGGTTGTCCGGGGTCAATTGAACCACGTGCTGAAACTGGGCGATGGCGTCCGCATAGCGCCCCTGACCGTCGTAAAACAGTCCCAGTTCGTTGTATCCGCCCCAGTAGTCCGGACGCAGAGCCGCCGCGCGCTTGAACGTCGCTTCCGCATCTGCGATCCGGCCCATGCGTTCGTAGGATTTCGCCAAGCCAGCGAGCGCATTGGCATTGCGCGGATCGATCTGCAGCGCCTTCTGAAATTCCTGAAGGGCGAGGTCGTCTTTCCCCGAAGCAGAGTGCAGTTCGCCGAGGCTTACGTAAACGGCGGGCGAGCGGTCATCGAGCTGCAGCGCCTTATTGCAATCGGCGGTGGCCTCATCAATCCATTGTGGGTTCGGGTCTCCCTGATTCTTCAGCCGGTACGCCTCGCCCAGCTCGGCGTAGCCGAGGGCGAAACTGGGGTCGGTTTTTACCGCGTCGTTCAGAGCGGCGATGGCGCGGTCCAGATTGCCGGGCTTGTCCCAGCGCTGAATGTAGCCGAGCGCGGTGAGGTAGGACTGGTAAGCCGCAGGATTGGCTTTGCCGCCGGTGTTCTTCAGCATGTCGGCGGTGACGGAAATGTCCATCAAGCGGGCCAGGCGCGCGACCGCTTCGTCCTGCAACGTGGCCAGATCGCCGGCGGGATCTTCGAGCTGCGCCGAACCGATTTGCCGCAGCGTCCTCGCGTTGATCAGGTTCACCGTGAGGTGAATGTCCTGGCCTTCGCGCTCGATGCTCCCTTCCACCACCAGCGTGGCCCCCAACTCGCGCAGGGCGGCGGACGGATCGCTCACTTTACGCGCGCGCACGATGCTTGAGGGCACCACCCAAAGGGATTGATTGCCCACGTCGAGGTTCGAGAGCATGCCGGTGAGGCTGTCCATCAAGCCTTCAGCCAGCGGCGCGTTCGCGGCGTTGTTCCCGATATTTTCGAAGGGCAGGACGGCAATGTGCTTTTCCGTGGCGCCAAACAGCCCGGCGTCGATGCGCGAGCGCACCGACGGAAACGCAAATGCGAGAGCCGCGAGCAGCGGCACGGCCAGCGCAAACCACCAGGGCGAGGCCCTCTTGCGCGGAGCGGCTGCGGCCTGCCACGCGCTGGCCGAGGCGCGTTCGATATACTTCTGCACTTCATCGTGCCGGAGCGTAGCGGTGGGCGCGGAGAGATCGACGGGCTGCTTTCCCGCCGCCGAAACGATCGATGACCGGAATGTCTCCAGGTCTTCGGACATTTCGGCGCAGTCGGCGTAGCGTCCGGCCGGATCCTTGGAGAGCGCGCGATAAATGATCTTCTGCAGCTCGGGAGGCGCGTTCGAAGGTGATGCGGGCGGATCGTTCACAATGGCGAATAGAATCGCGGACGCGCTGTCGCGCTGAAACGGGTTCGCGCCCGCCAGCATCTCGGCCAAAATCACGCCGAGCGCCCAGACATCCGTACGCGCGTCCACCGGCTTGCCCAGCGTCTGCTCGGGCGACATGTAGCCGATGGTGCCGGTGGTGACGCCCAGAGTGCGGGTTCCGGACGTCCCGCTCACCAGGCGCGCCAGGCCAAAATCGATGATCTTTACCACGCCCTGCTTAGTGAGAAAGATGTTGCCCGGCTTGATGTCGCGATGGACGATGCCCTGCGCGTGGGCCTCGGCCAGACCGCGCGCCACCGGCACGGCGATTTCGACAGCTTCGCGAGGGGATAGGACGCCGCTCGAGCGGATGCGGCGCGTGAGCGTTTCGCCTTCCAGGTACTCCATGACGATGAAGTCGCGGTCGCCGTCCTGGCCGATGTCGAATAAGGTGCAGATGTTGGGATGATTCAGGGAAGAGGCGGCGCGAGCCTCGCGCTGAAAGCGCTCGAGCGCGTCGGCGGAAGTTGCGGCGTGTTCCGGTAGAACCTTGATGGCCACGCTGCGGCCCAGGCGGGTGTCGCGCGCGCGGTACACCTCGCCCATGCCGCCCGAGCCGAGCGGCTCGACGATTTCGTAGGGTCCGAGCTTGCTGCCCGCCGGGAGAGCCAAGCTGTGCCTCGCATCACCGCAAGATGCGCAAACAAGCGGCGAAAATGTGAAGGGGCAGCGGCCATCCTAGCCGCCAGTTACCGCGAAGTCAAACAAGAGGAAGCAGATTGTACTTCGCCGCGGCAAGCAGTGCCGGAGACGCGTCCGTCATCCTAATGCAGGATGCGCGTGTAGAGGACCAGCAGCGCCAGACAGGAAGCTATTCCCAGAAAGAATCCTCCGAGGTGCAGGCGCGGATGGATCGCGCGGGCGTAGCGCACGCTGGCGATGAAGAACGCGGCGTTCGCCGCCACGGCAAACACGAGCCAGCACGCAACGAGCGCCTGGAAATTCAGCGCGCTCCAGACCCAGCCCACAGGTGCCAGAGTGATGTACGTCAGCCCGGCGGAGCCCAGCGTCAGAATGGCGCTCATCGAGACGGCGTAGCCGCTGGCAAAGCCGACGTTGGCGTGCAGAAGGATCAGCAGAAAAGCGATCACGTATTCGAGCAAGACGACCAACGCAACCGCAGCGCGATACGGCGGGGACGTCACACCAAAGATGTGCATGTCGGAATAAAAGACGGCGGGTACCAGTGCATTCGCCAGAGCAGCGAGCCACAGCGCCGTGCAAATGGCGTGGCGCCGAGGGCGCGCACACGGCGTTTCGGCTGCATCCGCGGTATCGGCTGAAATCTTGCTGCTCATGAAGCTAGCCCCGCCACATCTTAGCAGCTTCAGTCGACCGTAAGGCGAGAAAAGCGGCTGCACGCAGTGTTCGCGGCCATCGCGCTTGTCTAGGCGTCAGGACGCCTTTCGTTCGCGCTTTCGTTCGCCCCAGGCACAACGGCGCCCGGCCGATCTTGACCGCTCGAAATTCAGAAAACTTCAAACTTGCCTCGAACCGCGCTATAGTCCGGGTTTTGGGCCACCCGCCAAGCCGGGAGTGCCAGTATGCTGAGCTGCGCGGACAAGAAGCAAAGCAGAAGGAGATCTTTTTCCGCGCCGCGCGACTGCGCTCTTGGCGGGAATGAAATCTTCGGCGCAAGAAGGGCGCCTCAGAATGACAAGCCGTATGGAAGGGAGTTCCGGTTCATCGAAACGCAGGATTCGAGGTGAGAAATGAAATCGTATAACACCGAATGGATACGCAACATCGGCATTGTAGGTCACGGCGACACGGGGAAAACCCAGCTCGTGTCGTCGCTGCTGTACACGGCGGGAATGACGCCGCGCTGGGGCAAGGTGACGGAAGGATCGACGATCACGGATTGGGACGAAGAAGAAGTCGCGCGAAAGATTTCCATCAATACGGGGCTGGCCTACGCAGAATGGACGGCGCCGGGAAAAAGCGAAAACACCAAGATCAACATTCTCGATACTCCTGGTTATTCGACCTTTATTAATGACACGAAGGCGTCGCTGATCGCCGCCGATGCCGCGCTGATCCTGGTAGACGCGGTGAGCGGCGTGCAGGTGGTCACCGAAAAAGTGTGGGACTACGCGACCGAGTACGAGCAGCCGCGGGCGTTCGTGCTGAACTGGATGGACCGCGAGCTGGCCAGTTTCGAGCGCGCGCTGGGGTCGCTGAAGGAGACGTTCGGGCGCGGGGTGATTCCCATCCAGCTGCCTATCGGGTCGGAAAAGAATTTCCGCGGCATGGTCGACCTGGTCACCATGAAGGCGCTGATCTACACGCCGGATGGGGACGGCAAGGCCAAGATTGAGGACATTCCCGCGGACATGGCGGAGGAGGCGCAGGCCGCGCACGAAGCGCTGGTCGAACTGGTGGCCGAGGGCGAAGACGAATTGATGCAGGAGTTTTTCGACAAGGGGACTTTGCCGGCCGAAGACTTGAAGAAGGGGCTGCACGAGGAAGTGCGCGACAAAAAAGTGTTTCCGGTGCTGCTCAGCTCCGCGCTGCACAACATCGGCAGCGACGCCATCCTCAATTTCATGGCGGAGATTTTTCCTTCGCCGGCCTATCGCGCGAAGTGGCGCGCGAACAGCCAAGCCGACCAGAAAGGCGAAGCAGTCGAACGCAAAGTGGCCGATTCGGAACCCGTCTCGATGTACGTTTTCAAGACGCTGGCCGACCCGTTCGCCGGGCGCATCACCTACTTCAAAGTGATGTCGGGCGTGCTGAAGAACGACGCGACGGTGCAGAATTACAACCGCAACACACCCGAGCGGCTGCAGCACATCCAGGTGACGCAAGGAAAGACGGCCACGGCGGTGAACGAGCTGCACGCGGGCGACATCGGCGCCGTCGCCAAACTGAAGGAAACGGTGACGGGAGAAACGCTGGGGGACAAAAACGCGCCCGTTTACTACACCCCGGCGCGTATTCCCGAGCCGTCTATCACGTTCGCCATCGAGCCAAAAACCCGCGCGGACGAAGACCGCATCGGAACCGCCATCCATAAAATTCTGGAAGAGGACCTGGCGCTGCGGTTCGGGCGCGACGCGCAAACAAAAGAGTTCCTGCTGAGCGGCGCGGGACAGCAGCACATCGAAGTCGTGGTGGCGAAACTGCGCAAACGCTACCACGTCGAGCTGACGCTGAAGCCGCCGAAGGTTCCCTACCGCGAGACGATTCGCGGCAAGGCCGACGCGGAAGGCAAACACAAGAAGCAGAGCGGCGGCCACGGGCAATTCGGCGTGTGCCGCATCAAGATGGAGCCGCTGCCGCGGGGTAAAGGCATCGAGTTCGTCGACGATATTTTCGGCGGCGCGATTCCCAAGAACTGGATTCCTTCGGTGGAGAAAGGCATTCGCGACGCTGCCGAGCGCGGGTATCTTGCGGGATTCCCGGTGGTGGACTTCCGCGCGGTGCTCTACGACGGCAAGTATCACGATGTGGATTCGAGCGACATTGCGTTCAAGATCGCCGGCACGCTGGCCTTCAAGGAAGCGATGAAGCAGGCGAGGCCCGCGCTGCTCGAACCCATCATGACCGTCGAGGTCTACGCGCCGGACCAATACTCGGGCGATTTGATGGGCAATCTGAGTTCCCGGCGGGGAAAAATCAGCGGGAGCGAGACGCGCGGCGGAACCGTCATCATCAAAGCCCTCGTGCCGCTCTCGGAAATGCTGAGCTACGCGAATGAGCTCACCTCGATGACGCAGGGGCGCGGAAGCTATTCGATGGAGTTTTCGCACTACGACTTCGTGCCCAGCGAACTGGCGGAAAAGGTGATCGCGCAGCACAAGCCGCACGCGGAGGGCGAAGAGGCCGAAGGCATGTCGGCCTAAGACGCCAACCAGCTCAGCCGCAGGTCGGGGGCTATTGCGGCGAGCTCAGGACTTTGATGAAGCGATAGTAGAAGTCGAGGCCTTCATAGAACGAAGCGACGGGCAAGCGCTCGTCGCGCCCGTGCGAGCGGTCGTCGTTGATGTCGATGAAGACGCCGGGAACACCATAGGTGGGAAGGCCCGCGGCGCGCGTGATCGCGCCATCGCTGGCCCCTGCATCCATCACCGGAACGACAGGAACTCCCGGCCACATCTGGTTCACCACTTTTGCGAGCCCTTGCATGACATCTCGTCGCAGCGGCGAAGGCGGATTCGCTTTCAGCCCCAGCCCGGAATCGTCAACATAGACGACGCTGACTTTCGGGTCCGCCAGCACGCTGACGAGTTGCTGACGAATCTCTTCCGCCGAATGGCCGGGGAAAATGCGGCAGTTGACGATGGCTCGCGCGAACCCCGGCAGCGCGTTGTTGGCATCGCCCGCGTCCAAGCGCGTGGCCACGCAGGTGGTGCGCATGCGCGCGTTGTAATACGGCGAGTTGGACAGCCGCGCAATGGCCGCCGGATCGGGAGACGTTTTCAGGATGGCCTTCATGTCCGCGCCATCCTGCCCGCCGACGATGTCGGCTTCGCGGGCAAAATAGCCGCGCGTCACTTCGTTCAGCTCGAAGGGAAATTGGTAGCGTTCGAGGCGCGTGAGCGCGGCGGCCAGTTCGTAAATGGCGTTGTCCTTCCGTGGGAGCGAGCTGTGCCCCCCCTTGTTGCTCACCTCAAGCTGAAAATCGGCGTACAGCTTCTCGCTGGCCTGGATGCCGACCAGCAGATGCTTGCCCTGATCCATCTCAAAATCGCCCGCATCCGGATTGAGGACGTAGTCCGCATCGATCAGGTCGCGGTGCGTCTTCAGCAGCCAGGCCACGCCGTTGTACATCCCACCTTCTTCGTCCGCGGTGAGCGCGAGGATGATGTCGCGATCCGGCTTGTAGTGTTCGCGGTGAAGGCGAATGAAGGTGGTGACCAGAATGGCGTCGCCTTCCTTGATGTCTTCCGTGCCACGTCCGTAGAAGTAGCCGTCTTTTTCGATGAATTTGAACGGATCCATGGACCAATCCCGGCGCAGGGCCTGCACCACGTCGAGATGGCAGATCAGCAGGATGGGCTTGCGGGCGCCCGTGCCATGGATGCGCGCGACCATGTTGAACTTGCGCGGATTGGGGCCGAGCACCTGCACGTCGGCGGGCGGAAAGCCGGCGTCGAGAAGGCGCTGGGCCATTGCTTTGGCCGCGGTGGTCACGTTGCCCGCCGGCGTGTCGGTCGTATTGATTTCGATCAGCTGTTTGAAGATGGAGCGCGCGAGCTGCCGGGTGGGCTCGTCGACCTGCGCGCGCAGCACAATGGGCGCGGCAAGCACGGCCAGCGCGAGAAAGAAGACGAACCGGCTGCGAAGTTTCATTCGATAGCTCCCGATCAAAGAGGACGAAGACTATCAGAGGAAGCCAGTTCCCGCCAGAGGAGGAATCGCGCACGCAAGTTTTGAATGAGGCGATTTGGCGCGCGCGCTGAAATCAAAACGGCGGCGGGCTGAAGGGCTTCCCGGAAGGCGGCTCGAGAAGGAAGACGGCGTAGCGGTACAGGGCGAATTTTATGGCCATGCTGACCTGGTGGATGCCGACAATCTCGCCAAACGCGGCGTGGACCTGGTGCGCGCTGGCGTCGGGCAAGCCGCCCAGCAGCTCGCCAAAACGGTTCTTGGCTTTGGTGAATTCGAGGTCCTGCGCGGGCGTGAGGGGAGGGTTCAGGTTCTTCATTTGATACTCGCGATAGAACTCGTAGCGGAATTGTTTTTCGTAGAGATGGGCGCGGGCGATTTTGCTCGCGCCGGGAGCGGGCTGTGCATCCGCGATCGCTGTCTGGGTGAACTGCTTCACCGCATCTTCGAATCCGGCAAAATCGGCGAGAGCGCTTTTCGGCGGGCCGGAGTGCCTTCGGCGCAGCAGCGCGGCTAGATGGTCTGTGCGCTCTTCATAGCACGTCCCGTAGACGCCGATAGCCCGGATCGCTGTGTGTGGCGTCGCGCCTCGTTCTTTTTGAAACTTGGAGACCCAATCCGTCGAGGTCATGGCCAGGATCCGCGGGCAAGAGAGGCCGAGGCGATCCGCGGCAAGCGAGCGCCTGTTCGCTTCGGCGCGCCGCGCTCTGGCCTGAGCGTGCGCTCCCGGCGCCACGAAGAGCAGAACAGAAAGAGCGACGCAAATTTTCATCGCGTTCCAATCATGTGAAGAATCGCCTTTCGGCACGGCAAAGAGATCTCCACGCCTACAAACTCTCGACGACTTTCTTGAGTTTGGCCTGCACGCGCTCGGCGGCCTGGCGCAAGCGCGGGTTTTCGATCGCTTTCATGGAAGCCACCGGATCGATGGCGGCAACTTCCGCTTTTCCGCCCCCGAGGTCCTGCACGACGACGTTGCACGGGAGCATCGTTCCGATTTTGTCTTCGATTTGCAAGGCCTCGTGGGCGAGCGCCGGATTGCAGGCGCCCAAAATGCGGTAGCTGCGAAAGTCGACGTTGATCTTCTTCTTCAGAGTGTCCTGGACATCGATTTCAGTGATGATGCCGAAGCCCTCCTGCTTGAGCGCGTCGGTGGCGCGGCGCACGGCTTCAGCGAAATCGACCGGCAGAGTTTTCGCAAAGTAGTAGCTCACGGAAACCTCCTGCGGATGCCTGCCGCAGAAACACGACGTTGCGTTGGGGCATAGCGCTCTGCGGAAAGCGTCTCTGAGAAAGATTATGTTCTCACTCGCTGCGATGAAGTGCACGGGATTTCGGCGGGCGCGACGGCTTGCGTTCCGGGCCGAGCAGTGCGCGTTCCAAAAGAATATCGATCGCTCGAGCCAGCCGGCGGCCGCGCGCCGCGGGAGATTTTGCGGAATCGAACCACAGAACGATCTGGCGTCGATAGCCCGGAGGGAGCGCTTGAAACGTCTTCCAGGCTTTGGGATGCGGCTTCAAGCCGGCGCGCAGGTCGGGCGGGACGCGAAGTTCTCGCGATTCGCGGTCGAGGCGAAGTTCGACGCCGACCAGGTCGCCCGCATCGGCGCGGGCTGCTTTGCGCAGCGCCGCGTTGATTCGCATGCGAAACCGGCCGCCGCCCGCGGGGAATAGGGTCGTTCGCGCGCGCCTGCCGTTTACCAGCGCCACAACTGGAATATATTTGGGCGGCGCGCTCCGTGATTTCGCCTGACCGCCAAGCATCTGTTTCTGCAGCTCGTGGGCGATGGCGTCCGGTACATCCACGTGCCGCATCATCCAGATGCGGTAGATGACCGCCTGAAATCGATATGCGCTGCGCGCCATGGCCGTCGACGATTATCCGTCACGAATCAAGCGATACGCGCGATTTTCCGGCGGGATTGCGCGCCCCGGGGCGCAAGGTTTTTCAAAGATTTCGCTTGCCTGCTGCTGCACAGTTGTGCACAATGCGCGGTCGCATTTTGCAGTTTGATTCTTTCGATGTGGGGATCCTGGGCCATGAAATCGTGTGTACTTGTATTTCCTTCCGGCAGCAAACCGCAGATCCGCTTCTTCCGCGCAGGACGAATTCTCGCTGGAGTTCCGCCGGCAAGACGGGCGCTGGGCCGCTTGCTGATGGCGATCCTGATGTTCGCCGCGGCTTCCGCGTTCGCGCAAGAACCGCAAATGGCGAGCGGCGGACGGAACATCCAGCCGATCCCCGCAGAAAAACCGGCGCGGAAATTCTCGCGCATCAAGCTGGGTTTGCTGTGGGGCCGGAGCGGAGCAGCGAACGGGCCCAACGGCTACATCGAATTCGATCCCATACGATGGTTCGGCGTCGGGCTGTTCGCCGCGGATTCTTCCGGCGCGGCAAACATGTACGGCGGGCGCGCGTACGGCTGGAGCTTCAGCGGCGGCCTGCTGTTCGCCGTGCATCCGCCCCGGATCAAGGGATTCGAGATTTCTCCGTTCGCGCAGGTAGGATTCAACCACGACCACGGCCGGCTGATCATTCCCCTGGGAATGCCCGGCCTCTACTGGAAAGACGGCGACAATCCCGAGCGCTATACCTGGACCGTGGGACCCAGCATCTCGCGGCAGCTCTTCAAGAACGGCCCAAGCTGGGAATTTCGCATCGGCAAGAATTTCGGTCCGGTAACGGCGGCGCAGCATGGAGGCGGAATTTATGCTGTCGGTGGCTTGGTGTTTCCGCTGGATCATCCGCTCGAGTTGGTGCGGAGCTTCCGAAGATTCTGAGTCGCCGGTTCCTTCCGGAGTAACTCCAGGGTCTCCAATGGCGACAATCGAGTTGACTCTTTGAAACGAGCGCCTTAGCATCAAAGCGACTGGCAAGCTGTTCCTGCGGGCCAGTGTAGTTTCCCTTCCAACTGCAGACCCTGGGATACCCCTTCCACAGGCGAACGAGGAGTTGTGCGGTCGAAGCGTGCCATCAGGGACGCCGGAGTCGCCATGGCCAACGAACCGACGCGGACGCAAAGCAATGGGGAGAAGCATCGGCGGCTGATCGCGAACATCCCGGACGTGGTCTGGACCGCCGATTCGAACTTCCATTTCGCCTTCATCAGCGACCGCATCGAAAAGATAAGCGGCTTCACCATCGACGAGATCTATGCCGGAGGCGCCCGCCTGTTTCTGAGTTGCATCCATCCGGACGATATCGAGCGCGTCCGGGCCGCCTTCGAAGCGCTCTTCCAGACCGGCGCTCCCTATGATGTGGAATGCCGGATTCGGCGGAAGGACGGCCGCTGGATCTGGATTCACGACCGCGCTTTGAGCACATACGTGAAGGACGGCGTGCGCTACGCCGACGGACTGCTCTCAGACATCACCGCGTACAAAGAGGCGGAGGAGAGCCTGCGGCGGAGTGAGGAGAAGTTCCGGCGGCTGGTCACCAATCTTCCTGACGTGACTTGGACGTCCAATGCCAATGGAAAGACGACCTACATCAGTTCCAACGTCACCGACGTGTTCGGCTACACGCCCGAGGAAATATGCGAGAGAGGAGACGAACTATGGCTTCCAAGAATTCATCCGGATGACTCGAAACGGGTAATCGAGGGATATCAGGCTCTGTTTAGCGAAGGGCGGCCCTTCGATATGGAGTATCAGATTCAGCGCAAGGACGGCCGCTGGATCTGGGTTCACGACCGCGCGTTGAATACCTACGTAAGAGATGGCATGCGCTACGCCGACGGCGTGTTCGTGGATATCACGGACAACAAGCGAGCAGAAGAGGAACTGCGCGCGAGTGAGCAGAGATTCCGAGTCATTTTCGAAAATGCCGCAGAGGGAATACTTGTTGCTAGCCTCGAAAGCGGGAGGTTCCTGTATGCGAACCCAGCGATATGCCGGATGCTGGGCTACTCGCCAGAAGAGCTGAAATGCTTAAGCGTGTCCGACCTTCATCCGGAGGAGGATTCAGCGGCGATTGAGGCCGAGCTCAGCGATAAGAATCGAGTTGTGTCAGGAGTTCGCTTCAAGCACAAAGACGGCTCGATTTCCTGCGTGGACGTCATTGGTAGCCGTCTCAAATTGGATGGCCAAGAGTGCAGGGTGGGCTTCTTCACCGACGTCACCGAGCGCAAGCGGGCCGAAGAATCCCTGCGGGCGAGCGAAGAGCAGTTCCGGCAACTGGCGGAGACCGTGCGGCAGGTCTTCTTTGTCTCGGAGCTGCGCCCCCTGCGCCTGATCTATATGAGT
>Ga0075272_1000016_pt1 | contig 64712 bp, 58 predicted proteins | sample SF_Rice_5C_0N_40_FD_69776 | JGI IMG/M metagenome (GOLD analysis project Ga0075272, IMG submission 69776) | Rice paddy soil microbial communities from Twitchell Island, California, USA - SF_Rice_5C_0N_404 | ecosystem: Environmental > Terrestrial > Soil > Paddy field/soil | place: USA: Twitchell... | reverse complement strand
TACGCCGCGCCGGGGAAAATCCTGATCGCCGGAACCGGCGCCGAATCGACCGCGGAGACCATCGAACATACCGCGCGTGCCGCTGCACTCGGCTTCGACGCGGCGCTTGTGCGCACGCCAAGTTTCTACAAGCCCGCCATCAACGACGAGATGCTGGCCGAGCATTATCTTCGCGTCGCCGATGCCGCGCGCATTCCCGTGCTCATCTACTCGGTTCCGGTGTTTACGCACGTGACGGTCGAGGCTTCGCTGATCGCGCGCGTGGCCAGGCATCCCAACATCGCGGGCATGAAGGACAGCTCGGGCAACGTCGAAGGCGTTGTGAAAATCATTGCCGCCGCGCCGAAAACTTTCCGCACGCTGGTCGGGTCCGCCAGCACGTTCTATGATTCGCTGGAACGCGGCGCGTGCGGGGCGATTCTTGCGGTGGCCAATGCGCTGCCCGAAATGTGCTGCGAAGTCTGGCAGGCGTATCAGAATCGCGATGCAGGGCGCGCGCGCTCGCTGCAGGAGAAGCTGACGCTGGCGGGCCAACTGTTCGGCCCGCAGTACGGCATTGCCGGGCTCAAGTACGCGCTCGATCGCCGCGGCTACTATGGAGGACCGCCGCGCCCGCCGCTTCTTCCCGTGAAGGACGCCGGCCGGCGCGAGATCGACGCCATGCTCGACGCCCTGTTCTCGGAAGCTACCGTCCGCCTTTGAGCCGCGTCTTGGCGACGTTGGCGCTCGAAATTCTGAATCGCGCCGCGCCGTTCATCATCCAACACTGAGGCTCAGCGAGGGCGCCCAAATGAGTCAATCTCGAGTATCTGCGACGCTGCTCAATTTCGCTCCGGTGCAACGTAGCTGCAGGCGGTATAGAGCCGCGTATCCGTTGGGGTGTCCCGTTGCGGGCGCCGGCGCTCGGGTTTCCGATCTTCGCCTTTCGGGCTCGAACTTCTGCCATCGAAGCGCTGCCGTTCGGATATCATGATTACCTCGATGGAATCGCACTGCTTGCCGTTCCGCGAAATCCCTCATACGAGCGAGCTGTTCTCCACATTTCTTGAGCAATTTGACCGTGTTTCGCAGTACTACGCGCATCCGCCGACCGCGCAGGGCATCGTCGATTCCGCGCGCGAGGTGCGACTCGATCCCGAAACGCGGCGCGGAGTGGTGGAAGTTCTGCGCGAGCAGAACGAGCGCTTCGGGGCGGGCGGCGACACGAAAGCCAGTCTGGATCGGCTGGCGGCCGGCGCGCTGGCCATCGTGACAGGCCAGCAGGTGGGACTGTTCTTGGGCCCGCTTTACAGCTTCTTCAAAGCCGTTTCCGCTGTGCGCTTCGCGGAAGAGATCGGGCGGCGCGGCGTCGATGCGGTGCCGATTTTCTGGCTGGCGACCGAGGACCACGATCTTGCCGAAGTGAACCATTCGTTCTGGCACACGCGTTCGGGCCTGATGCGTTACGACTTCGCGCAGGGTGCGGAATCGGAAGGCAAGCGAAGCGGCGAAGTTGTTTTTGGCGGCGCGATCGAGCCGCTGGTGGAGCAGGCGTCGGCAAGCCTGGAAGGGCCGTTCGCAGGGCACGTTGCGGTCGCGCTGCACGAGTCCTACACGCCTTCGGACACGTACGGTTCCGCGTTCGGAAAGCTGATGGCGCGGCTGCTGGCGGGCCGCGGAATCATTTTTATCGATCCGCTGGATGCGCGCCTGCACCGGCTGGCGGCGCAAGTCTTTCGTCGCGCGGTGTATGACTCGGAGGAATTGCGCGCGGCATTGGCGGCGCGGTCGAAGGAACTCGAGAGCAGCGGTTATCACGCGCAGGTGAAAGTCGCGCCGGGGGCGACGCTGCTGTTCTTCAATGTGGACGGCCGGCGGTCACCCGTACGCGCGCAGGACGGCAAATTCGTCGCGGGCAACGCTGAATTCAGCCTCGACGAGCTGCACGCCGCCATCGAATCGCGGCCCGAAGCCGTCACGCCCAGCGTCCTTCTGCGGCCCGTTGTGCAGGACGCGCTGTTGCCCACCGCTGCGTACATTGGCGGCCCTGCGGAGATCGCTTACATGGCGCAGGCGCAAGTACCGTACAGAAAGATTCTCGGCCGCATGCCCGCGATTCTTCCGCGATCGAGCTTCACGCTGATTGAACCGGGCGTCGCGCGCGTTCTGTCGAAATACGGGCTGGACCTGCGCGACGTTTGGCGCGGAGCGCAGCACGTGCGCTCGATCATGGAGCAGAAGGCCATTCCCAACGCGCTCGCGCGCCGTTTCGAAGCGGACGAAGAAAAGTTCCACGCCATGCTGCGATCGTACGCGGAGGCGATCGAGCATCTCGACAAGACGCTGCTGGGCACGTTGGATGCGGTCGAAGAAAAAATGCTGTATCAATTCACCAGGCTGAAAGAGAAGGTGGGGCGCGCGGAAAATTTCCGCACCGGCGTTCTCGACGGTCATCAGGCCGCGATTTTCGATTCGCTTTATCCCAATCACGAGCTGCAGGAACGCAGCCTCTGCGCCCTGCCGTTCCTCGCGACTTATGGCTCCGAGCTTCTCGACGAGCTGACGCACCTGTCGTCGCTGCCCGATTCAGCGGAAAGCCGCTCCTGCGCCCACGAGCACCACGTCCTGTACCTCTGAGACGAATGGATTTCCGGGTTCGTGGCAGCGCCTTGCGCGAGTGGCTACCCCTTAGTCACGCAAGATCTCGCGGAGGGTTTGCGCAGCCCGCTCGCGCCCGCGCGCATAGTCTTCATCGCTGACGGTGCCGTCCTGGCGGCTGCGCTTGAGCTGAAGGAATTCTCTCTTGACGCGATCGAGGTTCTCTTCGAGGCCGGTGGCGATTGGGCCTGTCGCTCGCTCCTTCCCGCCTTCCTCTTGGTTTCCGCTTACTGGATCCGGCAGGTTGGGCTGCGCCGCGCTGCCGCGCCAGAAAAATAGGGTTCCGACGAGCAGGAGGACGGCAGTCGCTCCGCCAACGATCCAAACCAACTGGCGATGGCGTCCCGGGAGGGTCGCGATCGCAGTCTCTTCCGAGGGCGGGGATGGGTTTCCGCCGTTTGAGGCGGCCCCCGGCTCGCCGGAAATGGAAATTGCCAAGGGAGCTTCGGCCGGCACGGACTGCCGGGCGTAGATGTTGAGCCCTTGTTCCGAACCTACGGGACTGAAACCGTCGCTCGAAACCTGGATCCCTGGAGGCACGGCCAGGAAGACGTGCGTGGCCGGATAAGGAGACTGCGATTGAAGCGTTGCCTGGTGCGAGGCGTAGGGTACGGCGTAGAGAATGCGCACGACGCTCTTGCCCGGGCGAAACGGCCAGTTGATGGCCTTGCGATCCGCGGCCACGTTCACAGCATCCTGGCGCGTGGGGATCGTGGTGTGGACAGTCCATGCGAAGACTTCTCCGAGCCGCGCGTTTTCGGGAACGGGAAACGCGAACGTGCCGTTCGGAATGGAGAAGGCCAGTGGCGGACGGCTCTGGTTCTCCACGATGTACTGCTCTTCGACTTCAAGATCCGGGCCGTTGGGCCGGAGCATGACGGCGTGTGAGCTGACTACGATGCTTTCGCGGCTGGCCGTCGTATCGTAGACGACGATGCTGGCATTCTGTTCGCCGGGCGAGGCGGTCTGGTAATACGGCACGCCTCGGTAAGACACCTCGAGCAGCATTGGCTCATGGCCCAGTGCAACGTTGCGGAAATGGAATTGCCCGCGCGAATCGGTTTTGACCTTGCCTACGGGCGTCATGCCCTGCTCAAGCTTCATCAGCACGACTTCGCCGCCTGGAACGGGTCGACCGGTTGTGCCATTCTTGACCGAACCGTTCAGGGTCTCCGCCGCCGCGAGGTTTGCCGCACCGAAAACGAGAATGAAGATTGCCAGGCTGCGGCCCAGTCGCCTGCAGACGATTCCTGCGCTGCTCCGCAGTTGTTGCGCGTTTGTCATTTTCGGCTCTCCTGGTATTCCCCTAGCAGAATTCCGGATACCCGTAGTTGGATTTACGCCACTTCGTGCAACGCTCGCCCAGCCAATTTCTTCGATGCTAATGTTCTCGTGCGACCAAAACGGGCTCGCCTATCTCTTCACTCACCGCCGTTTCGGTCTGCGGCTTGGCTGGAGGCGCAGAACTCTCGCTGGGAACCAGCGCCAGCACGATGCCGAGCACCATTACCAGACCGCCGAGCCAAATCCATCGAACCAGAGGATTCAGAAGGACGTGAATCACGGGCAGCCCGTTCTGGGGACTGTCGCCCTCGTAGACAACGTACAGATCGCGTGCCAGCGAGGAGTAGATGGCCACCTGCGTTTCGGTCACCTGGCTGGCGGGATAAAAGCGGCGTTCCGGATACAGCATCATCGTGGAATGGCCGTTCTTGAGCACTTCGATGTTGGCCCGCACGCCTTGATAGCTGGCCGTTTGCGTGTTGTCGAAGTCCTGGCTGAACAGCGTGTAAGGACCGATCGTGACTTCGTCGCCGGGCCTCATCGTCGTCTGAATCTCGCGATTGAACGGCTGGCCCGCGATTCCCAGGAAAACCAGCGCGATTCCCAAATGGGCGATGTAGGCGCCGTAGCGGCGCGTGTGGCCCATGGTCAGGTTTCGCATTTCGAAGAAAGGATTCGAGTGCGAATGCGCTGCGAGTGCACGAGCACCCAGAACGAACTGGAGCACGATGCTGACAGCCGCGAAAGCTCCGAGGCTCGCGCACAAGAGCGAACTGAAATGACGCAAACCGAACCAGTAGGCGATCGCGCCGGTGGCGATCCCGGCGGCGAGTGATGGCCACAAATGCCGGATCAAATGCGCAAAGGAATTCTGGCCCCACTCCAGAAACGGCGCCGCTCCAATCAGCAGCAGAACAACCAGCGCGATGGGGACCGCAATCGCGTTGAAATACGGCGGGCCAACGGTGACTCTCGATCCTTGCACCCATCCGGAAAAAACGGGAAGGAGCGTGCCCCAAAAGGCGCCCAAGCAGGCCAGCAGCAGAATCAGGACGCCGAAGAACAACACGGATTCACGTGAGAGAAGCGAATCGAAGCGCCGGCGCGGCCGCAAAGACAGGCGGTTCCTCCAGGAGGCCCAAAGGCAGACGCCGAGAATCACGGCCAGGAATGCGATGAGCCATACGCCGATCTCGGATTTCCCGAAGGCGTGAACCGAGCTGACCACGCCCGAGCGCGTCAGAAACGTCCCGAAGACGCTCAGCCAGAACGTGGCGAACAACAGCCACACGCTCCAGCGCCGCATCATTCCGCGACGCTCTTGCACGACCAGCGAATGCAGGAAGGCGGTGCCGGTCAGCCAGGGAAACAACGAAGCGTTTTCCACCGGATCCCAGGCCCAATACCCGCCCCAGCCGAGCACCGCATAGGCCCAGTGCGCTCCGAGCAGAATGCCGATGCCTAGAAAGGTCCAGGCGACAATCGTCCAGCGGCGGGTCATGTGCAGCCAGGTGTCGCCCGGCTCGCGCCGAAGCATGGCTGCTAGCGCAAACGCGAAGGGGACGGCGAACGCGGTATATCCCATATAAAGCAGGGGCGGGTGCAAGACCATCTCGGGATACTGCAATAAGGGATTCAGCCCCTGGCCGTCCGCCAAGCTGACCAGGCGTGCTCCTCCCGTCGCGGCCGTGACCCCCAGCACGTTAAACGGGCTTGCCGCGAAGTTGTTGAGGAGCAGAAAAAAGAATTCCAGGCCGGCCAGGATCACTCCCGCGACAGCCATCCGTTCCTGGTGTTTGTTGCGGTTCTGGATCAGCGCAATGAGCGCGAACAGGGAGAGGAGCCAGGTCCAGAACAGCAGCGAACCCTCCTGCCCGGCCCACAGGGCGGCAAACTTGTACACGGCAGGCAGCGCCCGGCTGCTGTGTTCGGCGACGTACGCCATCGAGAAGTTGTTGCTCAGAAGGAGATACAGCAGGCTCGCAACCGCCAGCGAAACCGTGGCGAACACCACAACGCTGGAATAACGAGCCGCCCGCGCGAGCAACGGTCGGCGGCTGGCTAGCCCCGCGATCCCCGCAGCAACGCCGTACACCGCGGCGAAAAGGGCGAAGACCAAGGCCACAGAACCAACGATGTCCACCGAGCTTCTCCCGTCCGGCGCCGGCGTCTCGGCCTCTCTGAGGAGACGGCAGCTTCTCCCAACGAGGCGCCATAGAGGTTCAGGAGCTGCAAAAAGCCTCTACCGCCGATGAGGAATTCCGCTCCTGAACGCCCTCGCCCGCAACACTAGCGAACCGCCGCACCAGCGACTGTAGCGGGGATCACAAGCGACCGTGACAATCCTCACGGAACGGCGTGAGCCCTTGCCGTAACTTGGGCTCGATTGGGCTCTCCGCGTTCGCCACCAGAGGCGTTTTCTGGGCGCATGGGCGAGCTGATGATGCACTTCCACTTCGGTGAGTGGGAGAAGGCACTTGGGATTGGCTCGGATCCTGATGATTTCATTAAGCTTTCCTCTCGCCCGAGGGGGCGGCCAGCCCGCCGCGCCGTTGTCACGCGACCCTATGATCAGTATCACGTGGCCGGCTGTTGCGTTTTTCATCGCGTTTGTTCTGGACGGCGAACCGACCGACACATATTCCATCAGGGCTCTCATCCCCTGGGTCCTTGTGCCGTGTTTGTTGATCGGTTTGGCGGTTCCTCGCGCCAGCGCCGACAAGCATCCGGTGCCCCTCGACAAGAACGCCGATACAACCCAGTGCGTTAAGTGTCACGCGGATAAGACCAAGGGCAAGGTGGTTCATGAGGCCGTCAGTGCCGGATGTTTGACATGCCATGTCGCACGGCACACGCGCGACGTGACCCGCGTGAACTTGAAGACCGCGACCGTGGCAAAGCTTTGCTTCGAGTGCCACGCGGACAAAGATCCCTCCCAAATCCAAGGGCGCATTCACCCCCCCGCGGTGCGAGATTGCCTGAAGTGCCACGATCCGCATACCTCTGAAAACGAGAACTTGCTGCTGAAGCCGCTCTCCGGAGCCACGGCCAAGGAAAACCTCTGCCTTTCCTGCCACACCATCGGGGTGGACGTTCCGCAGGGAGGCAGCCGTCACCTGGCGCTCGATGCGGGCTGCGGAACGTGCCACGTCACGCACAAAGTGGGTGACCCGGCTAAGGCCGAATTCGCGTATCACCTCACCAAAGACGCTCCTCAGCTCTGCCTGGATTGCCATGACGCGAAGGACCCGACGCTGGCCCAGGCGCACCGCGGTCAGCCATTCGCCACAGCGAATTGCATCCAGTGCCACGACCCGCACCAGTCGGCGGCGCCCAAACTGGCGCAGAAGTTTCTCCATCCGCCCTACGCGGAGAAGAGCTGCGACATGTGTCATCAGCCCTCCAAGGACGGAAAAGTGGTGCTGACGGCGGCGGACGTCAACACCGTGTGCGTGACCTGCCACGCCGATCAGGCCAAGGAGATCCAGACCGCGAAGGTGCAGCATCCCGGGGCGCTGGGCGACTGCACCCAGTGCCATAACCCGCACGCGGGAAGCTCGCCGGGGTTCCTGCAGCCAGGTCCGGTGGCGGCGTGCCTGGCCTGCCACACCGATTTGGCCGAGCAGGGCAAGAAGGCGCATCCGCACCAGCCGGCCTTCCAGCAAGGCTGCGCCACCTGCCACACGCCTCACGGGGGAGAGAACGCGAAGCTTTTGCGGGTGAGCGATGTCAACTCGCTCTGTTTGGAGTGCCACGCTCCGAACGCGCGGCCGCAAGGGATCAAGGGAACAGACCTGGTGGCCATTTTCGGCGGCAAAGTGGAACTGCCCAAAGACTATTTCAGCAAAGTGCCGGCGTTGGCCCTCGTGGATGGCCGCGGCCACCCGACCCTGAACCACCCCGTTTCCGGGCTCGTGAACATAAAGGGTAAGGCTCCGTTCCAGATGACCTGCCTGAGTTGCCACCAGCCGCACGCTTCGTCGAAAGCCAACCTGCTGCTGGGAGATCAGGAGCCCAACATGACGTTTTGTGGCAGATGCCATACGGAGGGCACGCTCGCTGGGCGTTAGAAGGAGACCTCAAAAATGCTTCGCGCTCGCTACAACTCGCAAGTGCTCCGAAGTAGTGGGGCGGTTCTGGCGCTCGCGCTGGCCGCGCTCCTGAGCGCGGGCCCGTTGCAGGCCGGGGCGCAGAAGAAGAAAAAGCAGAAAGGCGAGCAGATCGTTGTGCCGCGAACGACCACCTTTGACATCTCCAAGATCGTTTGGCCGGAACCCCCGGAAATCCCTCGCGTGAAATTCCAGGAGATCCTGACGGGCCAGAAGATCGACCGGGCCGCGCTCGAGAGCCAAAAGAAATCAAAGCGATCCTGGATGGATCGCCTGGCCGGAACGGAGCCGGACCAGCCCATCGCGGACCTCCAGCAGAAGGTTGGTTTCCAGCTGATGCGGCCGTACGGAATCGCGGTCGATTCCCAGGGGAACATTTACGTTGCCGACCAGGGAGTTGGCGCCATCTTCATTTTCCCGCAGTCGCCCTCGGGCAAGCTGCAATTGCTCAAAAACCGGGTGGATGCGCCTTTGCCGATGGTCGACGGCTTGGCCATCGATGATGAGGACCGGCTGTTTGTCACCGACGCGAAATTGCATCACGTGGTGGTGTTCAACAAAGAACATCAGGCCGTCGCCGAATTTGGCGCAGGCGTCCTGGTATCGCCGGCGGGGATCGCGGTCGACAACGAGAACCGCTTCATTTACGTGGTGGATACGCAACAGGACCAGGTCCTCGTCTTCGATGCGGACGACTTCAAGCTGCTGCGCCGCATCGGCACCGGGGGCAAGGGCCACACGTTGACCAGTTCCGGAAATTTCTCCCTTCCCACGAATGTTGCCTTGGACAAGGACGGCAACGCCTACGTCACCGACACCTTGAACGACCGCGTGGAAATCTTCGACGCCGATGGAGACTTCATCAGCCAGTTCGGGACGGCCGGCGACGGCCCCGGCCACTTTGCCCGGCCGAAGGGAATCGCCATCGATCGCGACGGCCACATCTGGGTCGCGGATGAAGTTCAGAGCCGGGTGCAGGTCTTCGACAGGCAAGGAAGGTTGCTGATCTACTTCGGCGAAATGGGGTGGTATCCGGGCCAATTCCAGGCGCTCTACGGCTTGGCCAGTGACAACCGCAACAACCGGATCATCACCAGCGAACAGTTTCCCGGACGTGTGCAAGTGTTTCGCTACGTCACGGACGCCGAGGCGGCGGCCATGAAGGCGCAGCGCGAAGGCGGCACGAAGAATGGCGCTGAAACGGCGCCGGAAGGCAAGAAGCCGGTTCACACGGATTTAGTGACGGCAAAGGGTTCAGCGGCGCAATAGCGTCGCCAAGAGTTTGTCCGCCCGCAGACGGGCAAGAACGCGGCTACCGGTAATGCGCAAGGCCGCGTAGCAGTCAATTCTCCTTAAGGAGGTAAGGCAACTGACATGAAAAAACTCAGTTTGGTAATGCTCGGAGTCCTGGCGATGGCAGGGTACGCCGCCGCGCAGGTCACGAGTCCGACCAACGACGTTCTCGGAGCGCACAACGTGTATGGTCGTGGCTGCATCGCCTGCCACGCCCCGCACAGCGGCGCCGCTGCGAACGGCGGGGCGAGCAGTCCCAACAGCGGAAACCTCGCTCTATGGGGCGAGGATCTCACGCCGCTGTACGGTCAGACCCTGACGTTTGCCGGCGAAGCGGCAGTGACGATTCCCAACTATGGCACGTCTACGATGCCCACCGTAAACGGCATTGCCCCAACGGGGCTGCCTTCCAGCGCGCATGACGGCACCTTCGTCATCGCCGCTTGCCTCAGCTGCCACGACGGCAACGTGGCCAAGAGCGGCATGCTGAAGGGCACCGCGTATGAAACGGTGACCATCAACGGCGCTACCTTCAACCCCCCGACGCTGCTGGGGAACGACGGCTCGACCCCGGGCAATTACTTGAACGACCACCCGGTGGGACCGACGGCGACCCCAGGCTGCGGCGGGCCCTACAACTGGGACTGCACGGCAAACGCGGACGGCACGATCAGCTTCAACGGAACCGCGTCCAGTGCATTCCTCACGGACTACTTCGACGTCACGACGTATGGGCCCATCGCCAACTTGGTCAAAGTGGCTGGAACGACCGCGGGATACAAGGGCGCGGTCAACTCCAACTCGTGGGTGACTTGCACCACCTGCCACGACCAGCACGACATGTCCTATTTCCGAGCCGACGCCAGCGGCACGATACGGCCTACGCACTTTTTCGTGCGCGGCTGGTACGACCCCGGAAATACGACCACCAGCAACAGCGCGGCGCAGTTCTGCCGTAGCTGCCATGGCGGGGAGTCCAACGAAATGCACGGACTGAACGCGGCCACACACTAATGTTATCAACCCGGGGGAGGGAACCCTTCCTCCCCCGGTCTTTTCTCAACGAAGTTTCGGGTGGAGCGATTGAAATGAGATTGCGAGACTTCAGCGTCACTCCATTAGTTCTCGTCCTGTTCTGGGCCGTGGCCTCGCCAATTCGAGCGCAGAAGTTGGCATCTTCTCACGCTCCCGCTGCAACCGGGGGAGCCTTTGCAGCCAGCGGTCCGCTCCTGCCGGTGGGACGCGTGGTGGCGCGCGTGAATGGCGCCGCGCTCAGCGATCGCGACCTTTTGCACGAGATGTACGCCATCTTTCCCTACGCGCGGCAACACAACGGGACCTTCCCCAAGGCCATGGAGCCCGACATTCGCCGGGGCGCCCTGCAGATGATCGAGTTCGAAGAATTGGTCTATCAGGAGGCGCTGCGCCGGAAGATGACCATTGGGCCGGCGCGGCTCGACCGAGCGCAGGCGGCTTTCCGGCAGCAATTTACAAGCGCGCAGATGTTCCAGACGTTTCTGAAGACGGAGTGCCAAGGCTCACCGCAAGTCCTGCGCGGCAAAATCCAGCGCTCGCTGCTGATCGAAGATTTGCTGAAGATCGAGGTGACCGACAAGTCCGCGGTTTCCGTCGCGCAGGCCAGGGCCTGGTACGACAAGCACCCGCAACAGTTCCGCATTCCCGAATCGTACGCGCTGCAGACGATCTCCGCGATGGCCCCGGCCAAGCCGACCCCCGAGCAATTGAAGCAAGCGCGCCAACGCGCGGAAAACGATCTCCGCCAAGCCAAGGCAAACAACACCTATCAGCAATTCGGATTGTTGGCGGAAAAAATTTCCGAGGACGACTACCGCGTGATGATGGGCGACCACAGGCTGATGCCCGCCTCCAAGCTGCCCGCTCCCATCCTGGCCCTTGTCCAGAAGATGCAACCGGGACAAGTGAGCGGGATCGTCCAGGTGGACGAAGTATTCGCCATCGTGCGGCTGAACCAGCACGTCCCGGCCGGGATGACGCGATTCGCCGACGTAAGAGATAGCTTGCGCCAGGAACTGCAAAGAGAGAACGCGGAGCGGCTTCGCACCGAGCTGAACCGGCGGCTGCGCAAGGGCGCGAAGATCGACGAATTCTGAGGGAAGGGAATGGAGAGCCGGAGTCTGAGCTTGAGTCCGCAGATGCCGAGGCGTTTCACCGATGAAAGCGCCGGGCCAGTCAGGCGCGGCATGTCGAGAACGTATGCGCGGAACGCGGTAATTCTGGCGGTGCTCGTTCTGTTGCACACTGCCGTCGCAGCCGCGCAGGTGACGGCCGGCGACGCGAGCATGAACTTGAACGGCAGCGTTAGCGGCGGATACTCGGGAAGCTTTGCGGACCAGGGCCCCTCCGGCCACGGTTTCGGCGCCGGAGGAAACGCCGATCTCTCGGGTTTCTATTACAGTCCACAGTTCCTGTCGTTTGATATTGCTCCCTTCTACGACCAATCGCGGAATAACTCGAACTATCAGTCGATCACCGCCAGCTCCGGCGTGACCGCGCGCGTCAACCTCTTCGACGGCAGCAAGTACCCGGGCTATGTGGATTACAGCGATGTCTACAACAGCGAAGGCAATTTCCTTCTGCCCGGGATCGCCAATTACCGAACCAACGGAAACGCGCAGAGCTTCGGAGTGGGCTGGTCCGGAAGGCCCACGGATACGCTTTCCTTTGCGGCGGGTTATCAGGGCAGCGCCAATAACTCCTCCGTGTACGGCACGAGCAACAACCTCGATTCGCACTTCCACTCGTTTTTCGCATCCTCGAATTACAACTTGGACGGCTTTCGATTGGCTGGAGGAGTGCGCTATTCCAACGGGAATTACTCGTTCCCGCAGATCTTTGCGGGCCAGACCAGCCAAACGAGCCAGATGGACACGACCACCTACAACCTGAGCATGTCCAAGAATGTGGCGTGGGAAAATACAAGCACCTGGGTGAATTTCTCCAGGAATACCACCGGCTACAACTCCTTGGGAACAAGGGATTCGCAGACCGATGACATCGTGATGGGCGGAGTCTCCCTCAAGCCCGCCAAGAAACTGGACACCAGCTTCGGCGCGGACTACGACGACAATCTCGCGGCCACGGTGTACCAAGCCGAGAACAGCCCCAACGGCGTTCCGGTCCTTCCCCTCGTGCTTCCCTCGGAAAAGTCTCATTCCTGGGGCGTATACGGGCAGGCGCAATACAGCCTGGCGGATCAGTTCTACTTCACCGGGGACGTCATCCACCGCCAGCAGCTTTTCCTGGGAACGCCCCTCAGTTCGACGGCCTATAGCGGCGGGATGAATTACGGGCACTCCTTGCTGGGTGGGCATTTCACGGGAGGCGCGACGGTGACGCGCAGCGATCTGGGAACTCTGGGCGGCTCCCTGGTGGGTCTCTGGAGCAATGCCATTTACACCCGCCACATCAGCGTGTGGAACGTGAGCGGCTCGTTCGGATATTCACGGAGCGCCCAAACACTCCTGATCGGTTACACCACTTCCGGCTACAGCTACTCGACTTCGCTCAGCCGCCGGTTCGGCACCTTGAATTGGAATGGAACGGCGGCCGGTTCCAAGAGCCTGCTTTCGGAGAACCAGGGCACCACGTCGTACACGCAGAGCTACTCGACGGGCCTTTCCTCCCGCTGGTTGGGGGCCAGCGCGGGCTACTCGCGATCGAGCGGGATGGGCATATACACCACACAGGGAATCGCTAACTCGAACGGCCTGCCGCCATCGCTCCTGCCCTCCCCCATTTTCTACGGCGGCACGACGTATTCAATCGGTGTAGGAGGCGAGCCCATTCGAGGCCTGACGTTTAGCGGCAGCTTCAGCGATACCCGGAGCAACACGGCGAACGGGGTGCTCGCTTCGAACAACCACACGCAGGAAGCCTACACGTACATGCAGTACAAATTCCGAAAAGTGTTTTTTACCGCGGGCTACAGCCGCTTGGTCCAAGGGTTCAGCGCAAGCACTCTCGCCCCGGCCATGGTGTCCAGCTACTACGTCGGGATATCGCGATGGTTCAAGGTGTTTTGATGAGCGCCGGCACGATTGGGCGATGCCACGGGAGAAGGGAGGCGAGTCACTCGCGGCCGGAAACCACTCCTGCCGGTTCCGGTTCACTCAGAAATGAGCGAGCGACCGCCTCCCGCTTCTACCATTCCGCTCGCATGTCCCGCAGTTTGGCCGCGTGGATCACCTGTCTTGGTGTCCTGGTGCTGAATCCGCTCTTTCTCTACGGCGCGGCGGCTCGCTCGAAAACAAAGGGCGCGCGCGCAGCGACCATGCCGGAACTGCAACTGACCGGCGGCCGCAAGCTTCTCTATGAGGGCAGCATCAGTTCGGAAAAACAAGTGGCGCAGCATCGTTTCTGGGGCCGGCTGCTGGACGCCGTGGTAGGAGAGCCCACGCTGCACAAACTGGCCGACCCCTACAGCGTGGTGACCGACTCGCGCGGCCGCATCATTGTGACAGATCCGGGGGCCGGCGGGATCCACATCTTCGATTTCACCCGCCACAAGTACAAATTCATTTCGCACCGCAAAGACAAGGACGGAATAGTGTCGCCGCAATGCGTGGCCGTGGATGCCGGCGACAACATCTACGTCACCGATTCCTACTCGGGGAAAATCTTCGTCTTCGACGCCAATGGCAAATTCCGCCGCGTGATCGGCAGCATCAAGGGTGAAGGCTATTTCAAGCGGCCCACCGGCATCGCGGTCGATTCGCAGGCGGGCCGCATTTACGTCAGCGACACGCTGCGCGATCAGATTTACGTCCTGGATATCGACGGACACGTGGTGCGGATGATTGGCCGGCGGGGCTCAGGCGACGGGGAATTCAATTTCCCGACCGAATTGCGCTTGCAAGGCAACGATTTGTTCGTGGTGGACGCCATGAATTTCCGCGTGCAGGTCCTCGACCGTTCCGGGAAGTTCCAGTACGCGGTGGGCACGGTCGGGGACGGCATGGGCCAACTCTTCCGGCCAAAGGGAATCGGCGTCGATTCCGAGGGACACCTCTACGTTGTGGACGGCCTGAGAGGGATCGTGCAGGTCTTCGATCGCCAGGGTCGCCTCCTTTATTACTTCGGGCAGCCCGGGACGGGGTTCGGAGATCTTTCGCTGCCCGCCGGACTGTTCATCGATCGCAGCGACCGTGTCTTTGTCGTGGATTCTTACGACCGCCGCGTGCAGGCCTTTCAGTACTTTGGGGCAGAAAAGAAATGACCGCCGCCAAGAAATTCCGGCGAGGCGCTGGCGAGCACAAGCTGGGAGCCAGGACAGGGCCCTCATTCGCCTGGATCCTGGCGTGTGGCGCCTGGGTCCTGCTCGGGTCTTTGGTCGCCATCGTTGCTCTTTCTGGAACGGCGGTGGCTCAGGACGTGCTCGGGATGCATGACCTCTCGCCTTCCGGATCATCCCCAATCAAGGGCGGGCTTTCCGGCTCCTGCTACTATTGCCACGCTCCGCACTCGGGGTTGAACGGCGTCGGCGGCGTCACGCAAACTCCGCTTTGGGATCAGAAACTCTCCAGCGTGCAGGTCTACACACTGTATAGCGCAACGACGAACCAGACGAACGGCTCGCTCACGCCGGGCTCCAACAGCACCCTCTGCCTCAGTTGCCACGACGGCACGGTAGGAGGGGCGACCGGTATCTCTCCCGGCCATCTGGTTCCTTACGGCAATGTCACCATGACCGGGAACTGGTACACCGGCGACATGCTGGGCACTGACCTCACCACTACGCATCCATTCAACTTTGTCCTGCCGTTGGTCGCGGCACCGGATTTGTGGCCTTCTTTGGTGGGCAGTTCACCCGCAACCCACGACACGACCGGGGCGGTGCAACTTTTCGGTGGGAACGTCGAGTGCGGGAGTTGCCACAACCCACACGTCCAGAACACCGATCCGACCGGCTATTTTCTGGCGATGGACAACACGAACGGGGCGCTTTGCTTGGCGTGCCATTCGACCGTTCCCACAGGTTCGGGGATGGGCATGGCCAGCTTGAAACACAATACGACCAGCGCAGCGCCCGGGACGCGTCTTTCCAACGGCAGTGCAGCGAGCAACGCAAATCCGTTGGCGGGGTGGATGTCGAGCATCCATGCGACGGCCACGAACAAGGTGGCGCTGCAGATTGTGCAGGACAGCAATTTCGCGGGTTCGAGCCGCGCGGCAATGAATTTGCGCACGGCTTCTCTGGGACCGTATGCCAGCGTCAACAGGAATGCCTGCGCATCGTGCCACACGATGCACAACGCCCCGGGAAAGGACTCGCTGCTGCGCGCGGGCGCCGACGAGACCTGCCTGACCTGCCATGATGGCAGCTCGAATATTTCTCCGCCTCTCCCCGACATTCTCTCGGAGATGGTGGCGCCGAAGTATGGGCACGCGCCCTCCTTGGGGGAGAGTCCGCACCGGCCGCATGAGGCCGTTTTGCTGGACCAGGACGTTCATGCAACTTGCGTGGATTGCCACAACCCGCACACATCGCAGCGGGTTACGGTCTTTCCGCCCGCACCCTCCGTTCGTACATCCCAGGCCGGCGTGCCCGGGATCAGTGCTACGGACGGGAAAACCGTGGTGAACCCGGCGGTAAACCAGTATGAAACTTGCTTGCGCTGCCATGGCACGAGCACGGGGAAAAAGACCAACGTGAATTCCGGCTATTTGCCGCGCCGGGTGGTTGCGGCGGCTGATCCGCTGGACGTCATCCCGGAATTCGGCGCCTTTGCCGGTTCCAGTCACCCGGTTTTCCAGGACCGCCGCAGCACGCTTCCGCAGCCCAGCTTGCGTCCCTACATGTTGAATCTGGACGGCAAGACGCTCGGGCGCACCATGGGCACCCGCATTCTCTGCACCGACTGCCACAACAGCGACGATAACCGGGAATTCGGCGGCAAGGGACCGAACGGGCCGCATGGATCTATTTTTCCGCACATCCTGGAGCGCCGGTACGAGTTCAGCAAGGCGCCCGTTCCCGGCGAATTGATCACGAATCTATTCCCCAATCCGGACCTGAGCGCGATGGGCGGCATCGGTGGCGGCCCGTACGCGCTCTGCGCCAAGTGCCACGATCTCTCCCGAGTCATGAGCGCCGAAAGCTGGAGCGGACATTTGCAGCACGTCGTGCAGGACGGCTTCTCCTGCTCCGTTTGCCACACCGCTCACGGCGTGCCCGGGCGCTCGGCCGCCATTTCCGGCGAGAGCCTGGTGGATTTCGATGCGAACGTCGTCGCTCCTAATGGCCCCGTTCCGATCTCCTATAATCGCGCGACGAACTCCTGCAGCCTCGTTTGCCACGGTCATGCGCATCAACTTCAGGCTGGCGCCATTTCCGGCGCTCGCCGGTAGGCCGGGCGTGTTATGCTCTTAGTGTCTGGCCCATTCCACAGAAGATTGACGCCACCGTCGCTAGCCGACTAAGATTTCTAACATCAAGGACGCCCCGGCCGCCCCTGAAGCAAGAAGGAGGACACGGGCGTGTCCAAAGCGCTCTTCGTTCAGCCCAGCACGTTTGCCCGCTTCAGCATTGCCGTTGTTGCGGCACTCATAGCTCTCCTCATTTCCGGGGCACTGAATCGGCCGGAGCCTGCCTCGGCTTATCTCTTGGCCCTTGCCGCTCTGGCCTTTTGCAGTTGGTACTGCGGCGTCTGGCCGGCGGTCGTGTGCGCGGCGATTTCGCTGTCGGGTGTGGAGCTGTGGTTCGCTCGCGAAACCCATCCGCGCGCGATGGCGCCGGCTGCCGGATGGTTCAGCGCCCTGGGATTCCTGTTCGCAGCCGCCGTGATCGTGCTCATCGGAGAAGCCAATCGCCGCCGGGAAAGCCGTCTGCGCGATGCGGCGGGAGAGCTGGAAGAAAGCGTCCGGCAGCGCACGCGCGAACTGGACAGCACGAATCAGAGTTTGCGCGAACTGTCGGCCCAACTGCTCAACCTGCAGGACGAAGAGAGACGGCGCATCGCGCGGGAACTGCACGATAACGCCGGGCAGGCGCTGGCGGCTTTGGCCATCAATCTCGGCGCCGTCGGCAACGACCTGAGCCGCCTGGTGAACACCATCCACACGGTGAAGGACAGCGCGAGCATCGTTCAGCAGATGAGCGACGACATCCGCACGATGTCCTACTTGCTGCATCCGCCGCTGCTCGACGAGATGGGGCTGGTCTCGGCCCTGGAATGGTATGTCCAGGGATTCGCCCAGCGCAGCAAGATCGCGGTGGAGTTCGATTGCGCCCGGAAGTTCGGCCGCTTTCCTCGCGATGTGGAAATCGCCGCCTTCCGCGTGGTCCAGGAGTGCTTGACCAACATCCATCGCCACTCCGGCAGTGCTACCGCTGCCGTCCAGATCGCGCTCTCCGACGGCCATCTGCAATTGGAAGTCAGCGATCGAGGCAAGGGCATACCGCGCGACCAACGCGAGCAGATGGAATCGGGAGGAACCGTTGGCGTCGGAATCCGCGGGATGCGCGAACGCGTCCGGCAATTGGGCGGCAGTCTGAGTATCGTCCCCAACGGCGCCGGAATCGGAACGCGCGTCGTCGTGCGCTTACCGGCGGTCGAGGCGGCTTCTGCCCAAGCTGCTGCGAGCACTGAAGTAGCGTAGCAAATCACGCGGGCAGCAGTGAGACTTTGATCCGAACGCGTGTCCAGCGCAAGCCAACGACTGTCAGAATGTATGCCCGCCGCGAAAACCGGAGCTACGGCCTGGGCGCCACGCGCTCTGCGAGTTCGAACTGCTGAAGCGCCCGCAGCAACTTCGTGAATTCATCTTTCGCCACAAGAGTTTCGATGCCTGCCGACAGAGCCGCATCCGTGATGGGCGAATCCGCGTAACACGTAAACATCAGCAGGTGCGCTTCGGGCACGAGTCTGCGGATTTGGGCTGCGGCTTCGACGCCATTCATCAAAGGCATGGAAAAGTCGAGCACGGCCACGTCGGGCTTCAACTGCGCCGCGGCCGATACCCCTTCCGCTCCGTTCGAAGCCTCACCGCAAACCTGCCAGCCGGCGTGCGTGTTGATGAGCAGCCGCAGTGCCGACCGCATTCGAGCGCTGTCGTCCACGATCAGAATGCGCAACAAAATCACCGCCTCGGGGTTGGGGGCTCGGCCTCAGTCTCCTAGGGCGGATGCGCAGAAACCATAGGATGGTCACTGTAAAAAGCGGGGGCTGTTCGTGGAGAGCCCCTGTATTCACAGCCATTCCACAGGCGCTGGAAACCCGCGTCTCAGCCCGCGCGCGCTGTGTGGCCGGCGCCCTGCTAACTCTTTGTATTCGCAGAGCAGTTGCGTACTATTGCGCAACCCACATCGCTTCTCTACGCTTCTGCCCTATGAACGCGCTCGGCCCGCAACTCAAGTGGGGACGTCAACTTCGTCGAAGCAAGCGGCTGGGGCTGGCTGTGCGCGTATGCGCGTATGGGCAGAATGTCTTTCGGGAGCGTTTTCGCGAATTCACCCAGATGCTTTCGGTGAACGCGCACGGCGGCTTGATTGCTCTTGCCGCGCCGGTGGAAAAGGGACAGACCATCCTGATTGAGAACAGGAACACGCGGGAAGAGCGCGAGTTTCGAGTGGTAGACGTCAGTCCCGCGCACGACGGCAAATGGCGCGTGGGCATCGAGTTTGCGCAGGTCCCCACCAACTTCTGGAAAATTCATTTCCCGCCAGTCAACGGGCAGCGGCCAAGCACCGGTCGGCAATAAGAGAACGGTTCTGCCTGAGTCGCGTCGCACCTCACCGTGATTGAGATCACTGACATTTTTCGCCTCTGGCGCGAACGTAACCGTTGGACTTGGTGATCGCGTTGCGCAGGTCGGTTTCTACCGCGGGAGTGGACTCCTAGCAGAGCGACCGCCTTCCCCCGGAGACTGCCTTAGCCTGTGCCACGCGCGAGAGACACGGACGCGGGTTCCGCTGCAGCACAAGCCCGCGATAGGCGAATCCAGATTTAGGGGAGGCAATCATGGCGTCACACGAGACGTGTGTTTGCGGCCATCCGCAAGCTGCGCACAGAACCTACGGCTGCACCGCCTGGATGCCCAACCCAGACCCTAAGAAGACGGATCGCATTTGGTGCCAATGCAAGGCGTTCCAGTCCAAAGAGTTGATGCACCCTAGCGAATCTCCGCGCTTGCTCAAGACGGGGCGGTTGCCATGAACCAATTGGGAAAGGTCGGCATGAAACCTGGCTGAGACGGCGTGCGAACTCAACCCGCCGCTCACGTCTCAGCTTGCTTTGATGGCCTCGGCAACCAGCAGAATCGCGATCGCGTAGAAAACAAACATCAGCACGAGAAAGCGCCTGGCGCGCGTATTTGCGCCGCGGAATTCGCGCCAGGCGAAAATGCCCCACAGCGCGGCCACCATCGGCGCGGATTGTCCGATGGCGTATGACGTCGCCACACCCGTATAATTTGCGGCCACCAGGCTGAACACGGTGCCCGTGGTCCAGATGAAACCGCCCAGCAGTCCGAGCAGGTGACCCTTGACCGGCGCGCTGAAGAATCCCCCGAAGCTGACGCGCTGGCCCACAATCGGATTGGCCATGAAATAAAGGTTCCAAAGGAAGCAGGAGAGCAGCGCCCCCAGCGTCAGGAACACCACGACACCGTAGGGGCCCAGCGGCATGCCGTGCGTCAGCGCGCGCGTGGAAAATGGCGCCCACAATCCCATCAGCACCCCCGAGATGACGCAGATCGCCAGGCTCATGCGCGAGCGCGCGCCGCCTCCGCCCAGCTCGCCATAGGCTTTGCCGTCGAGCACCACCGCGACGATCGCGCAGATCACGCCGCCCGTAAGCATGAATCCGTTGCCCTGCGGCTGCTGCACGTAGCTGAGCACCACGCCGACCACCAGCGCGATTCCAATCGAGACGGGGAACGCGGTCGCCATTCCCGCCAGCTCGATTCCGGCGAGCAGCAGCAGGTTCGCCAAGTTGAAGATCACGCCGGCCAGCAGCGCCCAGCCGATGTTGGCGAGGTCGGCGAAATGCACGTTGGGCGCGAAGCTCGAAAGATTGTGCCCGCTGCTGCCCAGCGTGAAAGCGTAGACCACCGCGGCCAGAAAAATGCCGATGGCGTAGTCCCAGTAGAAAAGCTCGAAACGGTATTCCTTCACACCCTTGTACGTGTTGGCCCAGGAGCCCCAGCAGATCGCGGTGGCGATCATCATGGCCAGAGCCACGCCGAGGCTTTGCGGTGTGAACATGGGGGTTCGGCGGGATCAAACCGCGGATTGACGGCTGCTTGCGCCTCGGCCGCTTTTCTGGATGAAGGCGGCCACTTCGTCGTGTCGCGCCGTGGCCCGCGCGCCGATTTTCGTGCAGCACAGCGCCGCGCAGGCGTTCGCGAAAATCCCCACGCGCTCGAAATCCCAGCCCTGCAGGATGCCGTAGGAAAGCCCGCCCATGAAAGCGTCGCCCGCGCCGGTGGTGTCAACCGCATCCACCTTGAACGCCGGGACGTGCACCCTCTGCTTGCGATTGGCGAGCAGGCAGCCTTCCGCGCCTTGCGTGACCGCGACCATGCTGGGGCCGAGGCCGAGCAGGTCGTCCGCAATCCTGTCCCAATCGGATTCCCCGGTCAGCTCGCGCGCGGCCGCTTTGCAGGGCTTGAGCACGTCGACGGACTTCAGCAGTTCAGTCAATTCCGCCTGCGTCCCCAGACTCATTTGCGCGAAGAAACTGGGCGCCACGTCGAGATCGAACAGCACGCGCACGCCGGCCTGCCTGGCGATTTCAATCGCTTCCCGCACGGGAGCGATGGGGAGCTGCGAGGCCTCAGTATGAAAATGCTTGGCGCGCTGGATGTGCGGCGCGAACCGGTTGCGCACCTGGTGCGGCGTGATCTTTCCGTTGACGTTCGGAAACATGTAGATGCAGCGCTCGCCCTGCGCATCCACCGGAATCCAGGTCATCGAGGAATGCTCCCCTTTCACCACTTCCACTCCGGAGAGGTCCATGCCGTCATCCACAAACGCCTGGGTGATCAGGCGCCCGTTTTCGTCGTCGCCGATCTGCCCCAGCCAGCCGGTGCTCGCGCCCAGCCGCGCCACCTGGGTCAGGTTGTTTCCCGTCACCCCGCCCGCGTGGATTTCCATGCGGTCCGCGTTGATTTTTTCTTCGGGGCCCAGCAGGCGCGGCACGATGGCGAAGTAATCCACGCCGCAGCTACCGATACCGACTACGTCCACATTGGGAGTCACGTTGTTTCCTCGCAAAAAGTGAGTTCAGGGCTCGAACCATGCCGCAGGACTGCCCTAAGGTCGATAGCGCGCCGCCTCTGCGCGCTTCAAGAAAAACCGGGTTGCCCCAATGCGCCGCCAAAGGAAAAATCGCGCGAGGGCGCCCGCCTACCCCTGGCAGACAGTGTACGGGATATGCGCAGAGCGGGAAGGGAAATTTCTGCTGCGCGGCATGGCGCACCGGCTCTCCACACAGCGACGCAGGATACAAACCAGAGCATCCTCCCGTATAATCGGCGGCGACGACTCTGCCTGCATCCGTTGCTCAGATGAACTGGGGCGTGCCAAAAGCGGTGCGACATTTTGTGCTCGGGTGCGGCCGTATTTTCCCCGACTGCATCACCGTCAGCCAGGCCATTGCCTTTAATCTGTTCGTCGCCTTTTTCCCCATGCTGCTGTTTGCGCTGGGCCTGCTGAGCGGCACATCGTTCTTCCACGACGCCGTCCGCGCCATTCCGTCCCGCTTGAATCTGATCCTTCCGGCCAGCAGCACGCAGGTTGTCTCCGATTATTTTTCGCGGCGCGGGCTGCACCCCCGCGGTTGGACGTACATCGGCCTGGGCGGAACGTTGATCGCCGGCTCGCAGGTGATGGTCGGCTTCATCGAAGCCTTCCGCATGATTGAAGGCGACCCCATCGCGCTGAGTTATTGGCGCCGCGAGTGGCGCGCTCTCGCCATGCTGTGCTTGACCGTCGTCCCCACCCTCATCGTCATTGCCTTCACCGTCTTCGGCAAGGCAGTGCGCCTGTGGTTCATGCACCGCGAGCAAGTCTCACCGCAGTTCGCGCACCAGCTGGCTTTTGTGGTCTATGTCGCCGCCGTGTTCCTGTTCGCCATGACCGCGCTCATCGTGATCTACCGCCTGGGCCGTCCCGGACATCCGGGGATTGTGCAGCTCTTGCCCGGAGCCTTGCTCGCCACGATCTTGTGGTGGGCGGCCGACGTGGTTTTTGCCTACTACGTTCGCCGTGTGCCGTACACCGTCGTCTACGGGGGGCTCGCTGCCGCGATCGGTTTACTGCTGTGGATGTATCTCACGGCGACGATCGTCCTTCTCGGCGCAGCCTACAATGCGGAAGCCGAGGAGTATCGCCGCTCGCAGAAGTCCATTCTCGCCCGGCAAGTCGTCTCGCCGCGCTGACCCGCCGATTAGGCACTGAAAAAAGGAAAAGGGCGGGTTGCACCCGCCCTTGCCCCTGGCTGCCCCTCGTTTTGACTCGTGTGGGCCGAATCTCTTTGTCTTAGCCGATACGAACCGCTTGCGTCTTGCCGCTGAATTCCACTTCGCTGACATGGTGCTGGCTCATGATGACTTCCGTGTTGCTCGGTGCTTTCTGGACCTGAATCCAATGCACCGGAACGTCGGCTACCGTCTTCGACGTTTCTGCGTTGACGACCTTCATTTGCGTCTTGTTCGGTTGCACTTCCAACTTGTACGTTCCCGCCTTGAGCGTTTTTCCGGCAACTGTCGCTTGATGAAGGACGGTCAACTCCGCCGTGTCGGTATGAGCCCACACTGGCAGGGCAGTGAAGGCCAGCAGGGAAAGCGCTACCAGGTAATGCTTTGCGCGAATACGCATAGCTCGAAATTCTCCTGTAGAAGCGAAATTTACTTCGCCGGAAAATCGAGCAGGCCTGCTCCCATTCCTGAGCGCGAGAGCCGCAGAAAAGGCTGGACTGCTACCGCGACCCCTCAAACGTTACGATGCGGCTTTTGTATTTCGGGTTTCAAAGAATTGTGGGAGGCTGCTGCCGAGCCGATTGTTTGTCGCGGGCCGCCACCGGTCAATTACAGCGTGATGCACGTCACAGCGCGTCCGGCCTCAAGATATCATGCTTGCGGTATGGACCGGGAAGGGCGGGAACCGCTGAACGGGTCGCGCGAGCGCTGGAGAAACACGAAACTCGAGTTTCTGCTTGTGGAGTTGCAGGCCGCGGACGTCTCCGCCGATCTGGCCACGACGTCGAAAGACCCTGAAAAGGCTGCACGCTATCGCCGCGAAGCCTGGAAGGCTTTGGACGCCGTCGTCTTTTTCTTTCCAGCGGTTCGCCTGTGGGAGAGCGAGAAGACTCTGATCGACAGCAGGTTGGCGCAACTCGAAGACAAACTAAGCCGGTTGGGCGAAACGCAAACGGAAGAAAACGAAGTTCGTCATAACGAAGCAATTCTAGCAACCAGCAGGTCGCAAACTCCGGCCGCCCCTAGGCCGTTGCCCGAGCCGCGCTGACCAGCGTCGCCACCATCGAGCGGAATACGACGAGACCATCCGCGGAGCCCAGCGGCTCCTCCACTGCGCGTTCCGGGTGCGGCATCATGCCCAGGACGTTGCGCCCGCGATTGCAGATCCCCGCTATGGCGGCTAAAGCGCCGTTGGGATTCGCCGCGCGGTCGTTTTCCGGCGCAAGGCCGCGTGACGCATCGCCCGCATCGCGCCCGTCCGCGTGAACGTAGCGGAAAATGACTTGGTCGTTGCGCTCGAGTTCCGCCAGTGTTTCGGCGTCGCAAAAATAATTTCCTTCCATATGCGCGATGGGGACCTGCAAGACTTGCCCGCGCTTGGCGGAGCAGGTGAACGGCGTGTCCGTGTGTTCCACGCGGATGTGTACCGGGCGACAGAGAAAGCGTAGGCCCTTGTTGCGCATCATCGCGCCGGGAAGGAGTCCCGCCTCGAGAAGAATCTGAAAACCGTTGCAGATGCCCAGCACCAGCCCGCCCGAGCGCGCAAAACGCGCCACGGATTGCATTACGGGCGAAAAACGCGCGATGGCGCCCGTGCGCAGGTAGTCGCCATAAGCGAAGCCACCGGGCAAAATGATCGCGTCGAGGCCGGAAATATCGTGCGACTGGTGCCAGACAAATTGCGCCGGCTGGCCGATCACGGCGCCGATTGCGTGGTAGGCGTCATCGTCGCAATTCGACCCGGGAAACTGCACCACTCCGAATTTCATGGGTTGTTCCCCTCGCGTGAAAACCTCATTTTAGCACGGCGCGCGATTCCTACAGGACGACCACCCCGGGAAGATTCTTGAAATCCGGATCGGCCGTGACCAACTCCGCTCCGTATTCCTGCGCCGTCGCATAGATGATCGCGTCCGCGATAGCTAATCGCCGGGCGATGCTGATTTGCGCGGCGGCCATCGCCAGAGACACGTCCAGAGAAACCTGCACGGAGAGCAAGGCACGTGATAGGAAGATGCGCAGCGCCGGTTCGTTCGCCGTGAGCCTCAGTTTCTTGCTTACTTCATAAAATACGATGGACGGAACGATCAGCCTGTCTTCCTGCTCCAGGAATGAAGCGAATGTCTCGGCTTTAGGGCCGTCGCCCAGGTATTCGACCCACCCGGAAGAGTCGACCAGATAGAGCTTAGAATCGTTCCGTGTGATCGCGATCGGAAGGCTCCCAGCGTATGCCTTTGGCGATGCCCCGCAGCTCCTTGATGGAGCGGGGCGGGTGCAGGTGGATCGAACCGTTCATGGAAACCATGACCAGTTCCTGGCCAGGCTCGATTTTCAATTCTTCGCGGACGGCTTTAGGAATCACGACCTGGAACTTCGGCGATACCCTCACTTTAGCGGAGGTCATGGAACTTGGCTCCCTACTACCCATAATATCGATCGTCAGACCGTATGTCAATTTTACCATCGATCATGATCGATCCGTATGTTGTAATGCCGCCTGCCGGGCTGCCCGCGCCGCAGCAAACGCCCTCACTTCTTCCGGGCTTGCTCGAAGGAGTCCCAGGCCGCATCGGGGAAGTCGAGTGCGTCGTTGAATTCGCCGGCGCCGCGAAGCCATAGCCCGCCGTCGATGATCACGCATTCGCCGTTAACGTACTCGGCTTGCGGGCTGAGCAGGTAGGTGGCAAGATTCGCCAGCTCGTCGTGGCGCCCAAAGCGCTTCATCGGGTGCGAGTTCTTCGCCTGCTGCTCGAAATCCTTCGACGGCATCAATCGCGACCACGCGCCTTCGGTGGGAAACGGGCCGGGAGCGATGGCGTTCAGGCGAATCCGATGGCGCGCCCATTCGACGGCCAGAGAACGAGTCATCGCCAGCACTCCAGCTTTCGCGCAGGCGGAGGGCACCACGAACCCCGAGCCGCAATTCGCGGCGGCATAGGTGGTGGTGATGTTGAGAATGTTTCCGGGCTTTTTCGCGGCGATCCAGCGGCGTCCGAGGGCGAGCGTGCAGTGAAACGTGCCGTGCAGGACGATTCCGACCACCGCATTGAACGCGTTGGGCGATATTTTTTCCGTGCGCGCAAGAAAATTGCCGGCCGCGTTGTTGACCAGCGTGTCGATCCCGCCAAACGGCGCCCCGAATTCCTTCTCCGCAGCCCCAATCGCCGCTTCCACGGCGGCGAAATCGCGCACGTCGGCGCAGGCGTACGCGGCACGCGCCCCTTTGGCGCGAATCTCGGAAACCGTCTGCTTCAGAGGATCTTCGCGCCGGCCTACCAGGAACAAAGTGGCGCCCAGATCGGCGAAACGCAGAGCCATCGAGCGCCCGAGGCCGGTGCCTCCTCCGGTGATCAGGATGGTGCGGCCCTGGAACAGCTCCTTTTCGAACATGAGCGCGGGCTCCCTTCGCATTCTTGCCGCTGGCTGGCCTAACGTAACCGAATCCCAGCGCGAACCAAAGCGGTTTCTATTGGCGCGAGGGGAGCGTATCAGTAGGAGAGCTGGGCCGAACTCACCGGTCCTTGCCCCAAGTCCAGTAGATGCCGATGTAGGCGTAGTTCTCCGCGAGGCCGGCGACAGAGTGTCCGTAGGCAAACAGCAACTGGTGATTGGGATTCTTGAAATGGTAGTAGCCGCCGATGTCCATCATGGTCGAGCCGCGGATTTGCGGCGTGGCGTAGCCCTCCGCACCATGCGAGAAGACTTCTACTCCCAGTTCGAGCTTGTTGGGTATCATGTCGCGTTTGACCAGGAACCCGCCGTAGGGGAAATTGCGATACATCGTTTGCGGCACGATGGTTTCGCCGGCGCCGCCGTCCAAGGTCCACTTGCCGATATTCTTTTGCGCCCAAAGCGGAAGCCTGTACCAGGTTGTTCCGACGCCCAGCCCTTTGGAATAACTCCCGAGCGGCAGTTCGAACATGGTGAAGCTGCCAATTTGCGGGAAATGCTTCGTTTCCTTGATCCATGCCAACTTGATGCCGGTTTCCGCATCGATGGGACCGAAGGCGTTGGGTCCGGTGCCGGCAGGCAAATAGGCGGGATTGCTGGACGGGACGATGGCTCCGAGCGGCAGAACGGCGTGCAACTGAACGCGGGGCAGCGCGCCCCAGTTGAATTCGACGGCGGGGCCGGTGGTGTCCATCTCGACGGGCGTGCCGTCAGCGGAGCCGAAGATGTAGAACTCATAATGACCGTAGTCGACCGGAACGGGATCGTCCGTCTGATACGGAGGCCCTTGCGCCCACACCCTGGGAACCGCCAGGAACATGAACGCGAGCACCGCTAGTTTGAAGCACATCTTGAACATCATTGCCCCCATCACGACTTCTCTTCGAAAAGCTCTCCGAAGAGCTGCTTGACCCGCTTCTTGGCACTGAGCAGCGCCGTGCGCCCCGCCGGCGTGGCTCGATACATCCGCCTCAATTTGCCGTTGACCCTCTCCCGCGACGACCGCAACAACCCTTTCTTCTCCATTCCGTTCAGCAGCGGATACAGCGTTCCCGCGCTGAGCCGATAGCCGTGACGCGCCAGCTCCTCAATCATCCACAAACCGAAGATTGGTTCGTGGCACGCGTGATGCAGCACGTGCAGGCGAATCAAGCCGGAATACAGTTCACGCCGTTGGTTCAACGTATTCCCCGCTGATTGCGATTTGTTCACGAGGTCCAGGTCACTTGCGAAGCAAAAGGTCGGCGAATGGTGGAAAGGTGAGAAGAAGGCCGCACGCCAACAGGAAATAAGCCAGCGCATTCGTCTTCGCGAGATTGACGCTCTTGCTCCGCCAGACCTTGGATAGCACGAACCACACCGCCAGCCAAATCAAGACGGCGACGGTGGTGACCCCCGACAAAGGCCCGGACGGCCGGTAAAATCCAAGCCATTGCCCGATGGTCTTGGAGCCGTCCGCCACCACCGACAGAATCCCCAGCGCACAAGCTCCCGCTCCCGCCGAAAGGATCGCCGCGGCGGCCGCGCCATTCGGAATGGTCTCTTCGGACGCCTGCGCTGGCGGTGTTTCCTGCTCTGCGGTTCTTGAATTCAGCGGCATCAGGGCTCCTTCAAGAAGTGAATTTCCGAACCGCCCTTTACCGGGGCGTGCTTATTGATCATGGCGCCGAAGAAGGCTGCAATGCCCGCCGACGCAAAGGCAACCAGGGCAAAGGTCAGCACCGCTCTGCGCACCTGCGGGTGCTTGGCAATGGCCGAACGCTGCTTGATCATCACGTACGCGACCGCGGTGATCAGCATGGGAGCGAACCAGGCAAGGTGCTCCTTCCATTCCATGCCCAGCCGGTGCCAGCCCGAAGTTGTGCTGCTCGCCAGCAAAAGGCTTTGGGGGAAACCGGTCAAGGCGGCGCCCGCCGGCGGAATCGCGCGGTACCACGGGTAGACGATATAAGTGCCTGCGAAGACCGCCGCCCACCCGAGGATGGCTGTCACGCAAAGGTAGAAAGTAGCGAGCGAGCGGCCTCGCCCGGTCAGCTCCGAAGGTTGTGCTGCGTTAATCGAGCGGCTCAGCTCGACCAGAACGCCGAACGCTGTCAATAGAAAGAAACCGCCGAACAGGAGCCCGTGAATGGCGCTGACAAAGGCGCGTACGCTGATCTGCATCCCATCTCCCGGCTGAATGGGCTGGAGAAAGCATCGGCTGCCCGCGCTTTCTCGAGTTTCTGATAGCGAACTTCGATATCTAGATTCGATATATAGCGGGCCACCGCGGAAAAATCAACGCTGAAGGTCAAATTTTACGGCAATGTCCCATAAAAGCGTGCGCACAGGCGAGGGGCAGATCCGGCCCAGGCGACAGCGTCAGAGAAGGCTTAACTCTCCCGCAAAGCGACCAGCAGATCGACGCGGCTGGCGCGACGCGCCGGCAAGTAGCAGGCCACGAACGCCACGCCCAGCAGGACCGCCGACGCGCCCACCAGGCTGACCGGATCGGCGCCGCTTACGCCATACAGAAACCGGGACAGTCCATGGCCGGCCAGCAGCGCCAGCACCACGCCGAACGCGAGGCCCGTGAGCACCAGCGACATCCCCTGCCGCAGCACAAACAACAGGACGGTGTGTTGCCCCGCGCCCAGCGCCATGCGCACGCCGATTTCCCGCCGCCGCTGGTTCACCGAATAGGCCATGATTCCATACAGGCCCACCGACGCGAGCGCCAGCGCCAGCATGCCGAACGCGCCCAGCAAGCCCACGCCGATCTTCGTTCCCCAAAGCGCCTGATCGATCACTTTGCTTCCTGTGCGGAGGTCGTCCACGGGCAGCCCCGGATCGATGCCTCGAATGGCGCCCTGGACGCTGCTGAACATCGCCGAAGGCTCGCCGGCGGTGCGGATGTACAGGATCATGTCGTCGCTGTAGTTCTGGCGAAGAGGGATGTAGACGCAGGGCTGAGGCGGTTCGCCCAGCGTTTGGTAGTTGGCCGTCTTCACGACACCGATCACGGTCAGGAAATGCTTCCCGCCCGGCAACTGGAACTGTTTGCCGATGGCGTCCTGCCGCGGCCAGAACCGCGCGGCCATAGTGTCGTTGACAATGGCGACCGGCATCGACTGATCGCTATCGTTCCGCGTGAAGTCTCGGCCCTCGCGAAACGGGATTCCGAACGTCGAGAAGTAGTCCACATCGACCGTGTCCACCACCGCGGAGATGGCCTCCGATTTCCTGCGCTGCGCGCGCCCTTCGATCTCAAGCCCCGTTTCCTTGCGGCCCCAGAAGGGAAGATTCGAGGCCCAGGTAACCGAAGAAATGCCCGGCAACGCGCCCACGCGCTCGCGCACATCCTTGTAAAACTGCTTGGTGCGCACCTGGTCGTATCCCGCCTGGCCGGGATAGAGCATGAACAGCGCGAGATGCTTCGTCTGGAAGCCCGGATCGATAGTGTACTCGCGCTGGATGCTGCGCAGGAACAGCGCCGCGACCACCAGCAAGAGCAGAGACACAGCCACCTGTCCCGCCAGAAGCGTGTTGGCCAGCGTGACGCGCCGGTGGCTTCGGCCGGCCGTGCGCGTCTCTTCCTTCAGCGCCTCCGAAACGGAGGTGCGCGAAGAACGAAGCGCCGGAGCGATTCCGAAGATCACCCCGGCCAGGATCGATACCACGAACGCAAAGGCGTACACATCCGCGCTCATGTGCAGCGTGAACAGGTTTGCCGCATACTCGGCCGGACGAAATGACAGCAGCAGTTGACACCCTTCGTAGGCGAACAGCAGGCCAGCCAGCCCCCCGATCAGGCCCAGAAGAATGCTTTCGGTCAGCAATTGACGGAGCAGGCGGCCGCGCCCCGCTCCCAGAGCCATGCGCACCGCAATTTCCTGCCGGCGCACCGCAGCGCGCGAGAGCAGCAGGTTCCCGACATTGGAACACGCGATCAGCAGCACGATTCCCACGATCGCCATCAGCAGCATGCTGCCCAGCACGAGCGTTTGCTGATCGGGCCCGAAAGCCGCTTGCTTCAGGGTCTCGAGAACGATGGTGCGGCCCTGATTGGCGTCTGGATACGCCTGGGCCAGCGACGCGCCCGCGATTTTCATTTCGGCCTGCGCCGCTGCCATGCTGACTCCCGAACGCAAACGCCCAATTCCGGTAAATACCGGCAGCGAGCGGTCGCTGAGCGCATCCTTCTCCTCCGCCGGCAAGACCTGCTCCGCCATCATGGTGGGAACCCATATATCCGGCCCAAAAACGGCGTAGACGCCGGTGAATCCCTTTGGCGCCACGCCAATTACCGTGAACCGTGTGGCGTCAATCTCGATCGTCTGCCCGAGAATCTGCGGATCGCCGCCAAAACGCCCTTGCCACGCGCCGTAGGTCAGAACGGCCACTGGGCTTGCGTCAGGCACCAGGTCTTCGCCCTTCAGGAAGAAGCGCCCCATGAACGGACGAATGCCCAGCGTATCGAAATAATTGGCGGTCACCAGCTCCAGGAAAGCCCGGTGCGGCGCATGGTTGATCGTCAACATGACCGACATGGGCGACGAGTGTCCCGCCAGGCTACTGAACGACCGTTCTTGTTCCCGCAGGTCCCGCAGATTCAGGAACGACAACGGCTGTAGATCGTTCCATTGCGCTGTCTTCTTCAGCGGGCTGCTGTTGATGGTGACCAGGCCGGAAATATCCTTCACCGGAAGCGGATTCAGCAGAAACGTGTTCACGATGGTGAAGACGGCCGTATTCGCGCCAATTCCCAGCGCCAGCGTCAGCGCCGCCACCACCGTGAACCCCGGATTCTTGCGCAGCATGCGCGCGGCGTAGCGAAAATCCTGCAACAGGTCCGCAATCCACCGCCCCGTGCTGCTCCCGCCTTCGGGCAGAGGCGCGCGATAGATCGGTTCCGTTCTGCGCAGTTCGGCTGCGAGATTGCGTGTGTCGAGCTCGGCCAGCACGCTTTGGAGTGCATGCTGCTCGCTCTCGCCCTGCGCCCGCAACGCGGCGTAACGGTCCTCCAAATCTGCGCACACCTCCTCGACGATTTCCGCTTCCCGCTCGGGCCTCAGATTCAGGCTCGCCAGGCGTTTCCGCACTTCTTCTTTCCATTCAGGCATGTTCCACCCCTGCCACTCGTCCTACTGCTCCGACAAACTCCTGCCATTTCTTGCGCTGCACCTCGAGCACGCGCTGTCCTTCGCTGGTCAGCCGGTAATACCGGCGGCGCCGCCGGCCCGCCTTCTCCACCCATCGCCCTTGAATCCAGCCTCGTTTTTCGAGGCGGTAGAGCAGGGGATAGAGCGAGGCGACGTGGAAATGAAGAGCGCCGCCGGAACGCGCCTCGATCAGCCGACCGATGTCATATCCGTGGCGCGGCTGGTCTTCCACCAGCGAGAGGATCAACAATTCGGCGCTGCCTTTCTTCCACTCCTGTTCAATGGCTGGGCTCATATGTTTATCTCCCACATATGGCTTTACGCATCCTCCCGCCGGAATATTTCACCTCAGAAAGAATTTCTGCGGACACGGATCGTCTGCGCATCCGCCGCTGGCGTTCGCCGCGCGAACGGGCTGCCCTGCAAAATTTGGGAACTCGCCGGCCCGCGTTCCGGAATATGTAACGAAGGCGACAGCGGGCCGTCTTATCGCTGAGATGATTCGGGTTATGCGCTTCGAGCGCGCCAAGCAAATTGAGTTGAACGACGAAGGCCTGCTGCGCCGGATGTGCGCGGGCGACGAGGACGCTTTCACCCTCCTCTATCGCCGCAAGCATCCTGCGATCTATCGCTTCGCCTTGCACATGAGCGGAAGCCCGGAAACGGCGGAGGATGTCACGCAAGAAGTCTTTATGACGCTGATGCGCGATCCAGGACGATTCGATCCAACCCGTGGCAACTTGACCGGCTTCCTTTTCGGCATCGCCCGCAATCACCTGCGCAAGCGCTGGGAACGCGACGCGCGGCTGGTGCCCTTGTCTGGCGCCAGTGACGAACTGGGGCAACTGGCAGCGGCCGCACAGGCCGGAAGCAACGGCAACGGTTTGCATCATCCGCGCGGAAACGGAAATGGTTCCAACGGGACAGGGCCCGAAGCGATCGACGATCTTGCCTCCTGGGAAGCGGTTCGCAAGCTGCGCCAGGCGATTTCGACCCTGCCTGAGAGTTATCGCGAAGTGGTCGCGTTGTGCGAGCTCGAAGAGATGAGCTATGAGGAAGCTGCGGCAGCGCTGGATTGCCCCATCGGCACGGTGCGCTCGCGATTGCATCGCGCGCGGGCGCTGCTGGTCGAAAAGCTGCGCGACGTCCAGCGCAGCCGCAAGGCAATCGGTGAATTATCGCACGGCAATTTGACGGATTTGAACGAGAGAGGCGTCGTATGAATTGCGCGGAATTCGAGCAAACCGTCCACGAACTGGATCGACAAACGCTGCGCGGCAACCCGGCTGTCGCGGTGGGCGCGGACGCGAATTGCGAAGCGGCGCTGGCTCATGCGGAATCGTGCGGCCGTTGCGCCAAGCTGTTGATCCAGGTGGAAGGCCTGAATTTCGCGCTGAGCGCGCTCGCCGTTCAGGACGCGCGAGAACAGGCTCCTGCCCGCGTAGAAGCCGCGCTGCTCCGCGAGTTCCGCCAGCAGGTTGCCGCCCAGCGGCGCGAGCGAGCCCGGCATGACTGGACGCGATTGGCCCGGGTCAAAGCCTACGCGTGGTATGCAGCCGTCGCCGCCGCGGCCGTGGCGGCAGTTTTCGCCCTGGGCCTGATCCGCTCGCGAGTCGGTCTGGCGCCAGACCATTCGGCGCGAAATACGCCAAACGCGCCAATAACCGCGACGAACTCGCGTTCGCAAGGCCCCGCTATCGTCAGGAACCCCTCGCAAATTGGCCACGAGGTGGTTCGCCCCAGGGAGCAGCAACGAAATTCGCCCGCAGCTGAGGCGGAAAATTCGGAAGAGGCGACTTTCTACGCCTTGCCGTATGCCGACGACCTGGCGTCCCTCGACGGTGGCGCCGTCATTCGCGTTTCTGTGCCGCGATCGGCGCTGGCATCGTGGGGCGTGCCCGTGTCGGGCATCGGCGGCGCTGGACCCCTTCCCGCAGACGTCGTGGTAAGCGCGGATGGAACGCCGGAGGCCATCCGCCTGGTCGCCCAGAGCAGCGACTAGCGGCAATTGTGGGGGCGCTGCGAATCGCTGTTACAGGGCACAAGCCGCGCCTTCAGATCGGCTGGCTCGATGAGATTTGACCTGGCCGCAACGGCAGGCAGCGCTCGCCATCAGCGGGCGCAAGGAGGAATCAAGAATGAGGAGCATTTTCATGGACGCCAGTATTGGCTTGGCCCTCGCAGCCGCGGCGCTGCTGCTTTGTGGCGGAGTCGTGCGAGCCCAGGACAGCGCTTCCGCCCCGCCGCCCCCGGGCGAACCGGGCGGGCACATCATGATCCGCACGTTTGGCCCCGAAGCCGGAGGTACGGGCTTCATGCGCTTCGAGGCGGGCATCGCCGGCAGGACCGTCGTCAACGCCCCATTCACGGCAACCGTATCGACGCAAATCACGCGCACTTTGGCCGACGGCAATAAAATCGACCAGACCATCACAGGGACGATTGCCCGCGATAGCCAGGGACGCACGCGGCGCGATATGACCCTGTCCGGCGCGATTGTAGCCTCTACCAACGGAGGTCCCGCGCCCCACGCCGTCTTCATCAACGACCCTGTGGCGAACAAAAGCTATATCCTTCATCCCGACAGCAAGATAGCCGTCCAGGTGCCCTTCCGGCCAGTCAAACGCGTCCTCCGGGCCTTTCGAGAAGACGTTCGGACTGGAGCCAAGCGGCGGTTTGCGAACGAAACCAGGACCATGGATCTGGGCGAAAAGGTGATTGATGGGGTGATGACGCACGGCACCCGCGTCACGCGGACTATTCCGGCAGGACAGATTGGTAACGAGCGGCCCATCGTCATCGTCAAAGAGCGTTGGTATTCGGCCGATTTGCAGATGAACGTGTTGACCACAACCAACGACCCTCTTACCGGCAACACCGTCTTGCAGTTGACCAATATCCAGCGCGTTGAGCCCGACGCCTCCCTCTTTCAAGTCCCGGCCGATTACACTGTGCGCCACGGACCCGGTCGAGCTATGGTCTACCGGCAGCGAGGGCGCGAAGCAAATCCGCCCCCGCCTCCGCGGGACTAGGACCGCACTACCTAGATATCCCCCTTAGTAGCTTACACTTGCGGGCGGATTTCCCCGACCACGCTTCCGCCCGCAAGCCCCCTCCATAGTCGGGAGCTGGCCCCACGCCTCTGTGTTAGCCAACCGCTGCGCCCTGTCCGCCACTTTCGAAGTTATTATTGCTATGGTCCGTAAACTTATGTTAATCTCATGTCCGGATTTGTTAACCTATTGGTGCGAAAAGGCTTAGCGTCGGAGCACCGGCCGATTGACGGTTAAGCGACAGCTCCTCAAGTCCGCTTCGATCATAGCCTTCGCCACCGCTATCAGCCGGATTTGCGGATACTTACGCGATCAGCGCATCACCCTCCTTCTCGGCACGTCGCCCGCCGCCGATGCCTTTATTCTGGCCTTTCGCATTCCCAACTTGATTCGCCGCATGACCGGCGGTGGCGCGCTCTCCGCCTCCTTTATCCCTGTGTTTACACGGCGTTTAAAGGACGGCTCGCGCAAAGAGGCCTTGCTCCTGGCGCGCCGGATGCTCTGGACCATTGCTGCGATCCTGGCCATCGTGGCCATTCTCGGCTCCGTTTTCTCCCGCCAGGTGATCTACATCTTCACCCTCTTTGGTGCGACGCACATGCGTTGGGATATGGCGGTCTATCTGAACCGCATCATCTTCCCCTGCGTGTTCTTCGTGGGAATCGCCGCTCTGCTGGGCGCTGTGCTCAACAGCTTCCACGAATTTGGCGTGCCGGCTTCGACGGCCGCGGTCTTCAACGTAACCATCATCCTTTTCTCGCTGGGCATCGTGTACCGGCCCATCATGCGCTGGGCCCCGCCCGAGTTTCGCTCGCCGGCTGTAGCTCTCGCCGCGGGAGTGCTGCTGGGAACGGTGGTGCAATTCGTGATGCAGGTTCCCGCTGTTGCGAAGCGCGGCATGAAATTCGCGCCGTCCCTATCGCTGCGCGATCCGGGCGTGCGGAAAGTGGGACGCCTGATGGCGCCGGCCTTCTTCGGCATGGGTGTCTATCAGATCAACTTCTTCGTAGACACGGTGTTTGCGACCTCCTCGCGCATGCCGGCAGGCAGCGTAACTTCGCTCTACATCGCCGACCGCGTCATGGAGCTGGTGCTCGGAAGCTACGCCATCGCGATGTCGACCGCGCTACTGCCCACCATGTCGCGGCAAGCGGCCGAAGGGCAAGTCGGCGAAATGAAGCACACCTTCGCCTTCTCCCTGCGCATTGTCTCGTTCATCACGATTCCGGCGGCCGTAGGATTGATTTTGCTGCGGCGGCCGATTGTGCAGGTGCTGTTCCAACACGGGCGGTTTGTGGCCGAATCCACGGCGCTGACCGCGCACGCTTTGCTGTTCTATTCCATCGGCCTGCCAGCCTACGCGGCCATCAAGCTGATCACGCCCATGTATTACTCCACCCAGGACACTGCGACGCCCGCTCGCGTGGGCGCCTACGCGCTGGGCTTGAACATCGCGCTGAACGCCTGCTTCCTGTTTTTGCTGCTGCGCTACCTGTCCAACGCCGCGCCCGCGCTGGCCAGTTCGCTGACCGCCTATTTCAATTTCATCCTGCTGTTCCTGATTTTCCGCCGCCGCTATGGGCGCCTGGGCGGCAAGGCGATTTTCCTGTCCATGACGAAAATGGCCTGGTGCGCGGTAGCTATGGCTGCTGTGTGCTGGGCAGGACTGCGGCTCGCGAGTTTCCATCTGACGCAGCCGTTTATGATCCGCGTGGGCTTGCTGGCGGCCATCATCCTGGTTGCGGTGGGAGCCTATTTCGGGCTGGCCCGCATGCTGCGTTGCGAAGAGCTGCCTGAATTTCTGTTGCTCCTGCGCCGCGGCGGAGCCGAAGAAACGGAAGCGGCAGCCGCACTGGAATCGTAAGGAAGGAAGCTGCACTATGAAGGAAAGAGCTCTGAGACGAACGAGGCAACTGGCGCACGCCGACGGCGCTCTGCCTCCGGCCACTAACCCGCACATTGCGGCGTTTCTGCACTACGCGCGTGCCGAAAAGGGCTTGTCCACGAACACCATTCTGGCCTACCGCCGCGACATGGCCAAATTCGCGGAGTTCCTCGAGCCGCGCGGGATTTCCTTGCTGCAAGCCGAGCGCAGCGATGTCGTCGATTTTCTGAGCAGCCTGTACACCCGCGGCCTGGACAGCCGGTCGGTAGCGCGGCAGCTGGTCACCCTGCGGAATTTTTACCGTTTTTGCCTGGGCGACGACCTGATCGCCAAGGATCCGGTCGCCAACATTGAATCGCCAAGGATCTATCGCACGCTTCCTCACTTTCTCAGCGTCGAGGAAGTTGACAAGTTGCTGGCGCAGCCCGATGTCAAAACGCCTATCGGCTTGCGCGACAAGGCCATGATCGAACTGATGTACTCGACCGGCTTGCGCGTTTCCGAGCTCTGCGGCCTGTGCGTCTCCGACATCCAGATGAACGCCGGAACGTTGCGCTGCATCGGAAAGGGGAACAAAGAACGCATCGTGCCCGTCGGGCGCAAAGCGCTGGCCACCCTCACGGCTTACTTGCGCGACTCGCGCCCCATCCTCCTGCGCGATCAAAGTTCGCCCTATCTGTTCCTGGGGCGCCAGGGACGCAAGATTCACCGCATCCAGTTCTGGATGTTGCTCAAGGAATACGGAAAGATGGCCGGCCTGCGCGAGTCGCTCAACCCGCACATGCTGCGCCACAGTTTTGCCACGCACCTGCTCGACCACGGCGCGGATCTTCGCTCCGTGCAATTGATGTTGGGCCATGCCGATATTTCCACCACGCAGATCTACACCCACGTGGTGGAGGAGCGCTTGAAACAGGTTTACAAGGCGCATCACCCGCGCGCCTGACGCTTTTCGCGCGGCATTTTGAGGAGGCGCACACCTCATGCCCGATTACATGTTCTTGCTGGAAAGCCGGCTGTCTCCCGAGCAGCGCGCCGTGGTCGAGCGCGTGCAGGAGCTGGCGCGCGCCCAGGAGCTCAATATCTATCTGACCGGCGGCGCGGTCCGCGACCTGATTTCCGGCCAGCCTATCCGCGATCTGGATTTCACCGTGGAAGGCAACCCGGCGCGCATCATAGCCGAGCTGGAAAAAGGCGGCGCGCGTGTGGCCGTTGAAAACGAGCGCCTGCGGCACTACGAGGTGGTGTTCGCCGGTGACGTGGACGGCTCCGTTTCGGCCGCGCGCGACGAGTACTACGAGCGCCCGGGCACCAGGCCCGAGCACCGCTTCTCCAGCATCATGGAAGATCTGCGGCGGCGCGATTTTTCCATCAATGCCATCGCCATTTCCCTCAACGCGCAGTCGCGTGGCCTGCTGCTCGATCCCACCAACGGCCTGGCCGACATCGAAAAGCAGGAAGTGCGCGCTCTTTCCATTCATTCCTTCACGAATCAGCCCATCCGCTTGATGCGCATCCTGCGCTACACCGCGCGCATGGGTTTTCGCATGGAGTCGCGCACGCAGGAATGGTTCGATCTGGCCCTCGAACGCGGCTTGCAGGAGAAGTTCGAGGGCGCGGCCGTCGGCGAAGAAGTGCGCAGCCTGGGACGCCAGGATACTCCGGTCGCTGTGCTGAAGCAGTGGGACGCGCGCGGTTTCCTGGTCGCCATTCACCCGCAGCTGCAAAAACGCAAGCCCGATTACGACAGCCTGAACAAGCTGGCCAAGGTGCGCCTGAATTGGTTCGCGGCGGGGCTGCGCCCGAAGCTGCCGGTGGCGGTCACCTACTACACGCTCAGCCGGCTGAAATCGCGCGAGGCCGCCGCGGCCATGCGCAACATGGAATTCCGTTCTGCGGAGATCGAGGCGGTGAACGATCTGGTGCCCAAGGCGCAAGCGATCGTCAACACGCTGAAGAGCCGCAAAATGAATGCGCCGAAGGACGCGTATTTCTACCTGGCCTCGCTGCCCGTGGACATGCTGGCGTTCATCGAAGTCGAAATTCCGAACGCGGCCGCGCTGTCCAAAATCCGCGCGTACGTGCAGAAGTGGCGGCCCATGCGCCTGGCCTTGCCGGTTGCCGAGCTCGATGCTTTGGGCCTTCCGCGGGGGCCGAAATTCGATAAGGTGCTCGAGGATTTGTTCGAGGCGCAACTCCGCGGGCGCGGGCGCGATCCGGAGTCGCGCGTCAAGCTGCTGCGCAAGCTGGCCGGAATCAAAGAGGAGAAGAAAAAGCCCGAAAAGGAAAAGAAGAAGCGCAGAGGCGAGAAATTGGGGGGCGCGAAAGAGCCGCCTGCGGGAGAAACCGGTGGAGAGGCAGAGAGGGGTCCCGTCGCAGCGGGTGCGGCGCATGGTGCTTCGGCGAAGGCATCCGGCCAACAGGCTCGCAGACCCGAAGGGTCGCACGCGCGAAAGCACGGATCCGGCGCGGCCGGAAAGTCAAAAACGCGCCACGCAAAGAAGGCTCGCCGCTAGGGTTTTTACCTGATTTTCGATGCCGGCCGGGGCTGCGAAAGTAGTGGCGCGAAGCCGCGCGCTTTCGCCGTTCATGCAGACGGCGGGGATGAAGCAAAGGGAGAAAACGGATGATCTATCGTCACGCGCACAAATTTACGATCGCCGACGAGGAAGCGGTGCGCACTCTCGTCGAAAAACATTTGCGGGCCGGGACGCCGGAGCAGTCGCGCGAAAAGCTGCTGCGAGCCCTCGATGACGCCGCGCGCCATTACCGCGATTCCGATCTGCAGGCACGGCAAGCCTTCTTCCACGGCCTGTTGACCGGCTACGCCGTCGCCCTGAAGATGAAGCACGCGCCGGCCTGAGCGCGCGTCGCAACCCGGTTTGCGGACGGCCGCCGCCTTTGCGCCCGTCTCTCGTGTCATCCCGAACCCAGTCCCGCGTTCTTTGCGGGAATGGGGGTGAGGGATCTGCTTTTGCCTCGCGCTTCGGTCGCGGCCCCTGCCACTCTGTGGTTGGTTCTTGCGTTGACTTTGAACGGCAATCCCATTTCGCATCCTTGCCGAGGCAGGTTCAGCCGCGCGACTGGCTAGCACCCACTGCGTCACGCGGCATGAACCTGTAGCCTCCAGGGCGCCCCCGACAAGCTTGTTCGATCCCGTTCCGCCATGCGCGAGGCGCCCTCACGACTTCTCGCGATTCAGAACGATCTCGATTTCGTGTTCCGCTTTTGACCCTTGCCCGGGGGGAGTGAACCCCGCCCTTCGTTTCGGGCCTCGCGGAGAAAGCAGCCACGCCATGTCTTCCATCTGTTTCAGGCTTTGCCGCTTCGTTTCCAGATAGCCGGAGCATTCGCGCACTTGGAACTGGACGCGATGCTCGGGCCAGGTCTCCTGGCAAAAAATGGCGGCTTCGCTCTCGCGATAGCCCCGCTCGATGTGTGCGTGGGCGCAAGTGTCGCAAAGCGACGGGCCATATAAAGGTGTGCCGTTTTTCACCTTGTTGGCCATGATTGTTTCACCTTTCTAGAAGGGTTCGGCCCTTCGAAAGCGCGCGCCGATGGCAGCGCGTGGACGCGGGTGATTTGGATTCCGAAAACGCCCTCCAGACTTCCTGCAGGCGATCTTCGGCGCGAGCGTGTCAGTGTGTCGGGCTAAACAGCGAACGGTGCCTTAATGCGCGGGACTGAAGCTCATTCGGCCACAATCCCGGAACAGCAGCGCTGCCGCCCAAGTCGATAACGAATTGTGTTTTTCGGTGTACGTCATGCCAAATGTTCTCCAGCGTTCATAATACTAGCCGAGTGCTCTTCGCCGGCGCAAGCGCAAACCGGCAAAGAGACGAGAATTTCTGTTGAAATGTTCTTGCCGCGGCGCGAAATGCGATTTTGGCCGCCGAATCGTGCCTGGAGTACAATCCCGCGCACCGGAAGGGCGGCGGGAAAACATCTCGCGGACGACCGAAAGCCGCGAAGGAGCAGGGAGTTGCCGGAGCCAACCGTGGCCGCGAAGCCTCAGGACAAGGAAACAGGGCGCCTCGAAGCCTTCAGCGACGGCGTCTTTGCCGTCGCCATCACCTTGCTGGCCCTCGATCTGCGCGTTCCGCGGCTGGGCGAACACGCGACGGCCCTGAGCGTGGCCTCGGCGCTGGCGCACAACTGGCCGTCGTATCTCGCTTTCGTCACCAGCTTTTTTACTGTGCTCATTCTTTGGGTAAGCCATCACTCGATTTTTCGGCTGGTTCAGAAGACCAACGCGCGCCTGCTGTTCGCCAACGGCCTGCTGCTCATGCTGACCACCGTCGTGCCCTTCTCCACCTCCCTGGTCACCGAATACCTCCGCTCTCCGGCGGCCAAGCTGGCCTGCGCGGTGTATGGCGGCGTGTTCGTGGTGATGAGCCTGGCGTTCAGCTTGCTCTGGTACGGCGTGCTGGCGGACCGCAAGCTGCTCAAGCCGGACGCCTCGACGGAAGTAGTGGAACGCATCAATCGCAATTACCGCCTGGGCACCCCGGCGTACGCCCTGGCGACCGCTGGCGCTTTCGTCAGCCCCTACCTGACCATCGGCATCTGCACCGCTCTCTGGGTTTTCTGGGCCTTCACCGCCCGCGCCGAATGCGACGAGGAAACCTCAAACGGATGACTCGGCCGGAGAAAATTCTAAAGCAAGATCCCGCACGCGTCGCAGATCGAGTTTGCCGGTGCCCAGCTGGGGTAGTTCCTCCACGTGGAAAAACTGGTTCGCGCGCGGGGTCCACAAATTCGGCAACCCGGCTTCGGGCAGGTGTTCGAGCACGGCCCGCAGTTCGTCCGGTGTCAATGTGTGCAGCACCACGAGCCGCTCGCCCTTCTTGCCGTCCGGAACGCCGGTAACCACGAATTTTTGTTCGGTGGCGCCCGCTAGTTCCTGCAATTTCTCTTCGATCTTGATGTGCGGCACCATTTCGCCGCCAATCTTGCTGAACCGGCTCAGCCGGTCGGTAATGGTGAGGAAGCCGTCTTCATCCTCCGACGCGATATCGCCGGTGACGTACCAGCCGTCTCTTAGGACCTCCGCCGTCTTCTCCGGCTTGCCCAGGTAGCCCTTCATCACGTTGGGGCCGCGCACCAGCAACAGGCCTGGCGTGCCCACGGGAACCGGTTCGCGCGTGTCCGGATCGACGATGCGCACGCTGATTCCCGGCAACGAATGGCCAATGTGCCCGCGCTTTGCCCCAACCTGCCGGAATCCCGGCGCGCGAAAATCCTTCGTATTGACCGCAACCACCGGCGAGCATTCCGTCGCCCCATAGCCCTCCAGCGGGCGTATGCCGAAGCGATCGTCGAACGCCACTGCCAGCCGCTCGGGCAGCTTCTCCGCGCCCACCACCACGAATTGCAGGCTGCCGAAATCCTCCGGCGAGCAGCGCCGCAAATACGCCTGCAGGAACGTCGGCGTGGCTAGCAGAAACGTGACGCGATAATCGCGCACGATTTCGCTGATGGCGCCCAGATCGAGCGGGCTCGGGTGATACGCCACGCCCACGCCCAGCACCGCGGGCATCCACAGCGTCACCGTAAAGCCGAAGGAATGAAAGAAGGGAAGCACGCCCAGCAGGCAATCCTGGCGGTCGAGCATGAACGTTTGCCCCACCTGCTCGATGTTCGACGCAATATTATAGTGCGTCAGCATCACGCCCTTAGGCTCGCCTGTGCTCCCGCTGGAAAAGATGACGGTGGCCAGATCGTCCAGCGCGCGTCGCTTGCTGCCGCTCAGCTTTCGTTCGAGCCACCAGCCCGGCAGGAACCACAGCAGCAGAGCCATTATTTTCTCGCCGCCGCTGGGTGCAGCCGCCGCTTCTTCGAGAAAAACGGTTTTTCCCGGAACCTGCAGCGGGATCTTTTCGAGCAGGAGCTTTGTGGTGATCACGGTTTCAAGCTTGCACTGCGCCGCGCAGGACGCGAGCGTCTCGTTCGACGCAGTGTAGTTCAGATTGACCGGAATTTTCCCGCACAGCGTCGCCGCGAAATTCACCAGCGCGCCTGGCACCGATGGCGGCAGCAGGATCCCCACCATTTCCTGTCCCGCCCAGATGTTTCGCAGCCGCCGCGCCAGCAGGATCGACGCCAGCAGCGCTCCGCCCCATTTCACGCGCGGGCGCCGCTTGTCTCCCATGGCGAAGCGGAACGCATGCCGGTGCGCCGTGCGGATCAGGTCGCGATGCAGCGTGCTGAGCCGCTTCTTGTGGTGCTTGTAGGCCTCGCTCTGCAGGTTCTGCACCGCGCGGCGCACTTCGAACGCGGTCGACGTCGGCAGCATCGGCGTGCCAAAGCTCACGGTCACGGGGTAGGGAATCGACCGCGGAACCTTCCACAGAAAGCGCCCGCGCTCGTAGCTGAAGATGCTGCCCCACACGCCGTCGAGATTCACCGGCACGATCGGCGCGTCCACGCCCTTCATGATGCGTTCCATGCCTCGGCGGAAGGGAAGCAGCTGCCCGATGCGCGTGATCTGCCCCTCGGCGAAGATGCAGACCACCTCGCCCGCGCGGATGGAGTTCGCCGCTTCGCGCAACGAATGCAGCATTTCGCGCGGCCGCAACTCCGCAAAAATAGGAATCACGCGCAGCATCTTGGCGAACGGCTTGATGTACGGCAGTTCGTAAATTCCCTTGTACATCAGGAAGCGGATGGGCCGGTCGGTCGACGCGATCAGCAGGCAGGCGTCGACCAGCGACATGTGATTGGCCACAAACAGCGCGCCGCCCGTTTCGGGAATGTTGTCGCGGCCCTCGACGCGTATGCGATAGAACGAGTGCGTCAGCATCCACAGCACCAGCCGCAGCAGCGAGTCCGGCAGCAGAAAAACGCAGTAGAACGTGGCGAACAGCGTCATCACCGCCCCATCCAAGAAGATTGCCGACGGCGATTGATGGAACACTGTGGAGAACAGGCCATACGCCCCCGCCGCCAGAAAAATTCCGACGAAGGACAGAAGATTCGCCGCCGCGATCACCCCGCCTTTCTCGTCCGGCCGCGGCCGGTGCTGGATCAACGCCCCCACTGGGACCGCAAAAAATCCACCGAAGAACCCGAGCAGCGAGAGGTGAATCATCGAGCTGAGCATCGTCTGGTGCGGGTGATAGAGAAACGCCGAAAAAACCGTCATGCCTACGGCGCCCAGCGGAATCAGCCCGTATTCGATTTTTCCGCCCGACAGGTATCCAGCGGCGAAACTCCCTAGTCCAATTCCGATCCCCACCGCCGCTTGCAGGTAGCTGACGTACGCCGCATTCACGTGCAGCACGTTTTCCCCGTACAGCACGATGGTCAGCTGCAGCAGCGCCGCCAGGAAAAACAAATACGTGTAGCCCAGCACGGCCCAGCCCAGCACGCGGTCCTGGCGGATGATCTTCAGCTGCGCCCACAAGTCGCCGAGTGGATTCGCGCGAAACTTCTTGGCAGGATCGGCTGCGGGCACCCGCGAAATCCCGAAGCTGGTGGCGAAGCCGACGCACGTGCATGCCAGCAGCAGGAATCCGGCGATCGCTTCGCGCCCGCGATAGTGCACCGCGAGAAATCCCGCCGCCATCGTCCCCGCAATCGACGCGACGAACGTCCCCAGCTCGATGATCCCGTTGCCCCAGGACAATTTCTTCTCGGGCAGCAATTCGGGCAGCAGCCCGTACTTGGACGGCCCGAAGAGCGCCGCTTCCGAGCTGATCAGGAAAACGCTGGCGCATTCCATCGCCAGGTTGTTCAGGGCCAGCGCGGCGATCGCGAATGCCATGACACCGAACTCCAGGGTTTTGGTGCCGATCGTTGCGCTTCGCTTGCTGAAATGGTCGGCCAGGAAGCCGCCGGCCATGGAAAACAGGATGAAGGGCAGGGCAAACATCGCGCCCACGACGAAGACGAGCACGTTCTGCGTCGTCTTCGAGAGCGCCATGGCCACCAGGATGTAAATGACCAGGAACTTCAGCGCGTTGTCGTTGAACGCAGTCTGAAACTGCGTGGCAATCAGGCTCCAGAACCCGAGCTTCCAGTCCTCCACGCCGTCGCCCGCGGACGAGTGCCGCGCGCCGGCAAGGCCGTCCTGTGTGGGATTGGCTGTTTCAGTGGGCATGCGTCTATCCGAAACGCTCAGTCGCGCCCAGCGTGCGCGAGTCTACCGCAAAATGAGCCCTGCAAGGAGATGAGCGGGAACAGGGTGGCCTGTGAGCCCTTTGAACCTACGCGATGACGCGCAGCGAGGACTTTCCGCCGCCATTCGACGATCCGGCGTCGGCGCTTACAGCAGCAGCGGGAAGCGGTGTTTCGCGCTTGTGGTATTTCGTGGAGACGTAGTCGTCGAGCAGCGCGCGGAATGCCCGCGACAGCTCGTCGTAGGTGCCTTCGAGCGTCGTGAATTTCTGCCCATCGATGTACACAGGGCAGCGCGGCGCTTCGCCCGTTCCCGGCAGGCTGATTCCGATGTTCGCCGCCTTCGATTCGCCCGGCCCGTTCACGATGCAGCCCATCACCGCCAGCTTCAATTCCTCGACGCCTTCGTACTGCCGCTTCCACTCCGGCATCTGCTCCCGGATGTAGCCCTGAATGCTTTCGGCCAGCTCCTGGAACGTGGTGCTGGTCGTGCGTCCGCAGCCGGGACACGCCGTCACGCTGGGCGCGAACGTGCGCAGCCCCAACGACTGCAGCAATTCGCACGCGGCATACACTTCCTCGCGGCGGTCGCCGTTCGGGCGGGGCGTCAGCGAAATGCGAATCGTGTCGCCGATGCCCTCCGCCAGCAGGATGCCCATGGACGCCGCGGACCACACCAGTCCCTTTGCACCCATGCCCGCTTCGGTCAACCCCAGGTGCAGCGGCTGATCCGTCTTACGCGCCAGGTCTCGATAAATCTCGATCAGATCGCTGGGCCGCGACACTTTGCACGAAATGATGATCTGGTCCGTGCGCAGCCCGCATTCCAGCGCCAGTTCCGTCGATTCCAGCGCGGAAAGCGCCATGCACTCGTTAATGATTTCTTCCGACGTTTTGCCCAGGTCGCCGTCGGTATTCTCCTGCATCTTGCGCATCACCAGTTCCTGGTTCAGCGACCCGCCATTCACGCCGATGCGCACGGGCTTCCCATTGTCGCGAGCCACTTTACAGATGGTGGAGAATTGCTCGTCGCGCCGCTGCCCGTGCCCCACGTTGCCGGGATTGATGCGGTATTTGTCCAGATCGCGCGCGCAGTCCGGATACTTCACCAGCAGGACGTGCCCGTTGTAATGGAAATCGCCGATCACCGGCGCATCGCAACCCGCATCCAGCAGGCGCTTCTTGATTTCGGGCACTGCCGCGGCTGCTTCCGGAACGTTCACCGTGACGCGTAGCAGTTCCGACCCGGCCTGCGCCAGCTCCAAGCACTGCTTCGTGGTCGAAGCCACATCGGCGGTGTCCGTGTTCGTCATCGACTGGATGACGATGGGCGCGCCTCCGCCCACCTGCACTTTGCCCACCTTCACCCCGACAGTGCTATGCCGTGTATGCGTCATATCTCGACTATTTTAACGGATGGAAGAGGAAACCGGGTAGCGAAGCCGGGCGCCCGTTCCGGCCCGGTCTGTGGGAAACGCCAACGCCGCCGCGCAAGGCAGCGTTCACCGGCGCGCGGCAGGCGCGGGCTTCACACCGCGTTGGGGCGGAGGAGGCACGGTCGCCATCTTGCGAATCATGGCCAGCACCAGCCGTTTGTCTTCCTCCGAAAGCGTGGTGGAATATTTCTTGATCTCGGCGAGAAACCGGATTTCTTCCTCGCTCAGCTCACCCAGCATTTTCCGCGTTTCGCGGTCCTGCGGCGTGTCGCTGCCGGGGAAAAAGTCGGCCAGGTTGATTTCCATGGCCTCCGCGATCTTGGCCAGCGTTTCCAGCGACGGCACGGTGTGACCGTTCTCCACCCGCGACAAATAGCAGCGCAGCAGCCCCGTGCGCCGCTCGATGTCGCCTTGCGACAACCCCCGATCGCTGCGGTACGCCCGAATCACTTCGCCAATATTGACCTTCGGTTTCTCTTTGGGCATGGGTATCGTTTCCTACAATGCGCGGTTATCTTACGAAGCACCCCCTACCGGCGCAAGCACAATTTCCAGCCGCGTTTCCTAAGACAAGCGGCGCGCCGCCAGGCCTTCGATCCGCGGCAATCTTGCTTTCGGTCCGGGCCTTATACGGCCGTGGGCAAAGGTGCAGCCGCGGCGACGTTCGGGTTGCCTTTTCTCGCCCGTTTGTGCGCGTAGAGCGCGGTGTCGGCGCGCTTCATGAATTCCTGCGCCGTCTCCCCCGCATGGAAATCGGTCCAGCCGCGCGAGAAGCGACATTCGAAATTCTGCCGGTCGTACTGGACCTGCAGACCTTCCACGCGCGCCAGCACGCGTCCGACCTCCTCCATCCGGCACTCCGGCAGCAGCACCATGAACTCGTCCCCGCCCAGGCGCACGGCCAAATCCGACCCGCGAATGGCGCGCTGCAAGCGGTCCGCAAACTGCTTCAGCAGCATGTCTCCGGCCCCATGCCCCCATTGGTCGTTGATCTCTTTCAGGTTGTCCAGATCGATCAGCAGCAGCGTCAGCGGGCGGTGGTGCCGCACAGCGCGTCCCATCTCTTCCGCCAGTCTCTGTTCCCCGGAGCGCCGGTTGTACAAACCGGTCAACTGATCCAGCGCGGCGAGCTTGTAGACCTCGCTGGTCAGCGTTTCCACCTTGGCCAGCGCCTCAATCTGGTCGGCGATCTGCCCGCGCATGCGAATGATCTGGTGCTGCTGATAAACAGCGTAGACGGCGAACACCAGCACGATCCCCACCAGCGCGCGTACCGCCAGGTTCAGATAGAAAGAATCGCCCGGCCTTCCGGTGTTCAGAAGCGCGGGAAACTCGAACGAGGCGATCGCGATGGTCAGCAGAATCAGTACCAGGACGGTCGACGACCATAGCCACCACTGCCGCCGGTCCAGCCGTCGGAAGCCGTCGCGCAGTGTTTCTGCTTGCGCCTCGAGCGCCGCGTTGGGCGCTGCTGTTGTCCCCTCTGCCATAGAAAGAAGTGTGCCGGATGACTGTCTCTTAGATACAGCGAATCCTGTACAAAGACCAGCCAGCAAAACGATATGGTTCCCAATCCGTTATCTGCTTGCTGTGTACGGGGGCTCCTCTCCGGGCTGGCATAAGCCTGCGCCATCTCGGCGCCCATCGGCCTCCTGCGCAAGATACCTGCCTGGATCGACGATCGCGCCTGGAACCCCCCTGCTCGGTTTTATAAGCAAGACCCCCTCGCGTGCCCTCCCGCGGTCCGCCCGCCACTAGAGTACCCGCGTTTTTGATCGTGCCCCGAATTCCCAGGCAGAAGAGGAGAAACGATGAAGAGAATTGCGTTTTACGTTGTCGTGATCGCTTTCGCAGCGCTCGCTCTATCCCTTGGCCCAACTCAGCGGTTCGTCAGCCCCAGCCAAACCCATTTTGCGGATGGCGTCGTACCGCCGCCTCCTCACACGTCGACCCTCAACCTGCTGGCGGACGGGGTCGTACCGCCGCCTCCTCACACGTCGACCCTCAACCTGCTGGCGGACGGGGTAGTCCCACCGCCTCCCCACACGTCGACCCTCAACCTGCTGGCGGACGGGGTCGTACCGCCGCCTCCTCACACGACCCTCAACCTGCTTGCGGACGGGGTTGTTCCCCCACCTCCCCATTCGTCGACTCTCAATTTGCTTGCGGACGGGGTTGTTCCACCGCCTCCCCATTCGTCAACCCTCAATTTGCTGGCGGATGGGGTCGTACCGCCACCTCCCCACACGACCCTCACTCTGCTCGCGGATGGGGTCGTACCACCGCCTCCTCACACGGGAACAACCGCAACTGCGGCGTGCTGAACAATCTTGCTAACCGGGAGGGAGAAAGCGGTTCTCTCTCCCGCGTAGTTCCATAGGAGAGAGAGCCGGTGCGTAGCGGCATGGTTTGTGCCAGAAAGCGATTGCGCGACGCTCGTTTTGTGTTAGCATTGGCCGACGAGCGACGTACCTTCAATGACAGCAATCGCAATATGGTCGGCGGCGCTGGCCTTGGAAGCCTTGATCCTGTTCCGCTGCCTCAAAACGGGCATCGTGCGCAGCTATCCCCTCTTCTTTGCTTATCTGAGCTGCGTCTTCTTGGGCGATCTGGCGCTTCCTCCGCTGTCCCGCATTTTGGCGCCCCAGCCCTACGCGATCAGCTACTGGACAAAGGAGTTCGTTTGCGTGATCGCCGGATACGCCGTCGTCATGGAGATCGTCGAGAGAGCCTTTGCCTATTTTGACGGGCCGAAAAGGCTGGGCCGCAATGCCGCTCTGCTCATCTTTGCGGCAATCGTCGGCTTGACCGCGCTCCGGGCTGCCTTCGAAGCGGCGCCCAAGACCGTCGGCGCCTGGATCGATATCGAAGCGAACTTGCGCGCCGCCGAACTGGTGATTCTCTCCATTGTCATCGCCGTGATTTTTTATTACAGCGTCCCTATCGGCAGGAACCTGAAAGGCATCATCGTGGGATATGGCTTTTGCACCGTGGCCGTGGCCATGAATGAAGCCATCCGCTCCTTTGCCGGGCATTCCTTCGAGGCCGCCTTCACCCATATCTGGTCCTATTCCTATTTGGTTTCGCTCGTCGTCTGGGCGGCGACTCTCTGGTCCCGCCAGCCCAATCCCGCCGCAGGACTTGGCCAGATCGATGGCGACTATGAAGCGCTTGCCAATCGCACCCGCGCGACTCTCGCGGACATGCGCGGATATCTTCGCAAGGCGGTGCGCCCGTGATCCAGCTGATCCTGATTCTGTTGCTCAGCACGGCCTTCTTCATTCTCCTGTACGTTTTCGTCCGGCGCTCGAGTGCCCGCGCGGAAGGCGGGGCGGAAGCGCTCGTCGAAGCGCGTCAGGCGCTCAATGCGCTGCAGGACAATCTGCTGCCCTCCGAGCTGGTCCGGCGGATTTTTGCCCGCGAAGACTTGAACTTCGTTTCCTCCAGTGCTTCCGGAAAGATCCGCGGCGCTTTCCTTCGTGAGAGGAAGCGCGTGGCCCTGAGCTGGGTTTCCCAGCTGCGCAAGCACGTGCTCAGACTCAAACAGTTTCATTCCGGACGTTCCCGCTTCTACGCGCAGCTCGACCTGCGCACAGAAATCGCGCTCGCGCTCAGCTTCGCCTCCCTGCTGTTCGTTTGCCGCGTCCTGGAAGCCGTGTTCTACATTCGCGGGCCGTTTGCCGCTCCCCGCATCGTGGGCGCGGCCATTGCCGTGGCTGGAGACATCTGCGCCGCCTCGGAGCTTTCGCTCGCCTTCCTGTCTTCGCCCGCCCCGGCCCCCAATCTGGCCGGTGGCGGATCGACGCACGCGGGCACCATCTAGAGGAGAGATGAAGTGGGAACGCTGACCAAACGCATGGACGTGCAGAAAGCCGCCGAGGACGTCCGCCTGCGCACACTGGCCAGGATTCCCCGCCTGCTGGACCGTTTCATCTATCTCGCCTCCCTGCGCGACTACAACACCGGCCTGTATCATCACGAAGGACTGGCTGCGCGCTTTTCTCCGGAAGTCGCCTGCGAGGCGCTGGCCGACTGCCACCGCGAAGTCTACCGCCAGTTGCTTTCCTGCTCCCTCGAAGACTTGGTAAAACAGATGGAAGGTTACCTGGAGTCCTCGCATTCTTCGCCGCACGAGTTCCTCTCGGTGTGGAAGGGCATTGAGCCGTATCGCGTGGCCGTTCCGGTGGATACGGACTCCTTCTCGGCCAAATTCCTGTTCTCGAACTTCAGGATCGCTTTGGCAATCGTGGAAGAGCGCCTGGCCGCTCCTCGCTGCTCGGCACAATCCGCATAGCCACCGCAGTCACCTGCCCCACAATCTCGGCCTCATCCGGATAAGCGAACTGGCGAGTAGGCCACCCCGACAGCGGGTGGGGAATCAGGGTGATTTGATTGCCCTTCACTTCGCACCACGAACACGCGTAGCTGTCTCGCAGTTCCAGAAAATAGATGGGACGGTCGAACTCCGTCCGCCAGTCCGCCGCCACCGACCGCCGCGTCAGCGTATCCACCTGCACGAACGACCCTGGCCTCAACAGCGGATACATCGTGTAGTCCTCCAGCCCGATGTACCCGTACTGGCAATGCCGCAGGTCCAGCTTTTGGATCAGCCCGGCCGGCACTTCGCCCCACACCTCCACCATGCGCGACACCAGGCTGGTCTGGCCCGGATCGAAGCCCTTGTCGAATCGCACCGGGAAGGTAATCGGCTTTTCCGGGTCGGGTGTTTCCAGCGCGACCAAGTGCGTGTTCTGCAGCGGAAACGCCATCTGGTACTGCGCGCTGTCGCTCAGATCCACTCCGAAGATCTCCAGCAGGTCGGAAAACTTCGTTGCGTACACCACGCTCAGGCTGAACAGCTTGTAAATGCTGGGAATCGAGTTCTTGTTCTCCAGCTGGGTCAGCCAGGCATTCGAGATATAGAACTCCTCGTTGTGGTGATCGTCCGCGATCACCCGGCTGTACTCTTCCACTTCGCGCGTGGTGATGCCCCGCCGCGTGCGCAGCTCGCGCAACTGTTCGCCGGTTCTTAAGGGTGGTTCGGCTGGGGATTTCCTGTCAGCCTCGTTCGCAAACATCGCTCTCCTGAACTTGGGGTGAGCCAGAGATTAGAGCTTTCCGTTTCTAGAATCAATGGGTAATACCCGGCGCGCGGTGTCGAGGATTGAGACGAAAGGCTCCTGCTTACTATACGAAGCATTTGCGCCCATTTCCTGTTCCGGAAGGTGCCTGCCCAGGGTGCATTCCTTGCCCCACGTTTGCTTCCCGGACCCGCCCTTTTGCCTTAAACGTGCCCGAGTCTCACCCCGGCCCGCTCGGAAATAACTCTGTTGCAAACATCGACGGCGAAGAGAGAACGCGGCCGCCCGGATTGCCCTTTTCGTATCAGCCTCCCCGCCTCGCTCTGGACACCGTTCCCTATGTGTGCAAAGTTGAAGTTAAGAAACCTCTTATGGACGCTTCCAAACCAGCCGATGCTTCCAAAACGGTGAGTTTCCGCGAACGCCGTAGCGTTCCGCGCTATCCCCTGATTGCCACGGTCGAAGTTCTCGAAACCGCCAGCCAAACTCGCCTCTCCGGCCGCATTTCCGAAATCAGCCGCAATGGCTGCTACGTCGACGTCCTCAATACGCTTCCCACCGGTACCACCGTGCGCCTGCGGATTTCACGCGATGAGGGCACCTTCGAAACCCCCGGCAAAATTATCTACACCCAGCCCGGAATGGGCATGGGCGTCCTGTTCCTGGACACCCCCGCGCCTCAAGTGCAGGTCCTCGAGACCTGGCTCGCTGAATTCGCCGGCTCCTGACAGGGGGGCTGAAGAAGGCCGGTTCCTAGGGGGTCGGAGCTTCAGCTCCGACATAACGCATCCTTTTCTTCAGGGGTTTTAACCCCTGAAGCTCGGGCCGGCTCTTTCCGGCAAGCTCCTAGGGATTCACTTCGCGGCCGGGCGCCATCCCGTATCGCCCCCTCCCAAATTTTCGGGCCCCGGTTTTCTTTCTTCGCGCCGACCTGCGCTAAGATATCTCCCCGGCTCGAGGAGGCGTGGTGGGTTTTGGTGCGAGCACGCGGCAACTTGACGGCGTCACCATCGTGGATGTGCGCGGGCGTTTTACCCTCATGGAAGGCCAGGCCGTGCACGATCTCTTGCTGGATTTGTTCCGCGAAGGGCAGCGCAAGGTCGTACTGAACTTCCGAGGCGTCGCCTACCTGGATAGTTCCGGACTTGGCGAGCTCATTCGCAGCTTATACGCGGCCCGCAGCCATGGAGCGCAGTTGAAGGTGGTTGAGCTGAGCCCCCGCGTGGCCGAGGTCTTCCAGGTCACCAATCTGCGGAAAATGCTCGCCGATTATCCCGACGAATCCTCCGCCCTGCACAGCTTCTCCCAACCCGAACTCCCCGCGGGGAAGTGAATCCCCAAGGCCGCCCGTTCCACGATCGCTGTTCTGGCGCGCAGCAATGTGCTTCGCAACGGCACGACTTCGAGTTGTCATTCAGGCGGGTCGGTGGTGCTGGTGGAGGGAATCGAACCCACACGGCCTTAGCGGCCACCGGATTTTGAGTCCGGCGCGTCTGCCAGTTCCGCCACACCAGCTCTCGGTTGTTCGCAGGTTAGCACGCGCCCCACGCGCACTTCAACAGCTGCGCGCCCATGTCATGCCACAAAGAAAGACTCAGGAAGACTGCCGGTCGCTCGCCGTGCGCGAAACTAGCGTGCGCGGATCGAGGAAGTGCCGCATCATCTGCCCGGCGGTGATCCCGAACTGGCTCCACAGCCGGTGCTTCAGGCTGCGATAGTCCTGCGAACCGCTGAACACGTCGCGGATCAAGTCGCGAAACGCCGGCGAATAATTCAGCAGTTGCACCATGCGCGTGGTGATTGCCGAGCCCAGAAAATTCCCCAGGAAAAGCTTGCGCGCGATGTTCGCTGCAAACTCCAGGTCCGCCGAAAAGCACGACCGCAGCCGCTCGGGATAGCTCTGCGGCTGGCCCTCAATCAGCGCTTGCGCCAGCAGATCCCCCGACCGCAGCGCGTAGTACAATCCCTCGCCGGTGATGGGATCGACGCACGCTGCCGCGTCGCCCGCCATCGCCCAATTCCTCCCCGCGATGCGCCGCCGCCGGATGGTTTGCGCCTGCGGTGACGGCAGCACGTGGCTGAAGAACCGCGCGCCCTCCATCGGAATTCTTTCCTCGGAGATAAACTCTTCCAGGTTCCGCCGCAGCTGATGGCTCGACCGCTGCCCCATCTTCGCGCAGATCCCCACCGACAGATGGTCCGAGCGCGGGAACGACCACAGGTATCCCTCGAATTGTTTCAAAAACTTGATCTTGATGATGTCTTCTTCGGTCGGGACGAAATAGCCCAGCGTCATTTCCAGGTCCGGCGTGCCCAGCGCCGTCGTCTCCGGCAAAAGTTGGTTGCGCGCGCCCGCGGCCAGCACGATGAAATCCGACCAGCGTGTTTCGCCCGACGCCACCAGCCGCGCCCGTTCGCCCCCCACCTCCACCGACGTCACGCGCGACTGAATCGTCGTGCAGCCCGCTGCCGTGGCGCGGTCGAGCAGCAGCGCATTCAGCACCTTGCGCGCGTAGATCACGATGGGATGGCTCATCTCGAAGCGCGCCCGGTGTCCCCGGCTCGAAATCAGTTCCGCCACGCGCACGATCTTCTTCGGCTGCGGCGAATCGAGCAGGAAGGGATAGGCTTCGATCGCTTTGTGCGTCAGCCCGCCGCCGCACGGCTTTTCCCAAGCTAGGCGCTCGTCGAAAATGGTCACGCGGAAGCCCGCGCTGGCCAAACGCTCGCCACAAATGGCGCCGGCCGGCCCTCCGCCGATGATGCTGATGTCGCGAATCTGCGTTTCGGGCATGTAAATTCAGATTAGCCGGAAATTCTCTCCCATGGATAGCCGGAGTATAGCACCGAAAACGTCCCTTCCACGCCAAACGCTGTACGAGCGCCTCGCATCAGTACTGGCACCGCTGCGTGGCCCTCGGACGCACGCGTCGCGCCGCCAGCCGTCCTCCTGCTGAGCGGCGGCAGCCGTCCATCCTGAGGCATTCTCCCGCACATGCTAGAATGACATCTTCCCGCGCGTTTTTCGCTGCCCTGCTCGCGAAGGGCCGAAGAGAAGAAAGGTTGGACGGTGGGCCAGGTCGTGCCGCAATCGGAGTTGATTCTCCACTGCCGTCGCCGTCAGCAGAGCGGCGAGAAAATCGTGTTGGTTGCCGGCATTTTCGACTTGCTGCATCCCGGCCACATTCGGCTGCTCGAACAAGCCCGCGCGTTCGGACGCGTCCTGGTCGTCGCTGTGCTGAGCGATGCGAGCGTTCGCTCCCTGCTCGCTGACGACGCGGGCCCGGGTCCAGCGGCGCCGCGCGAACGCCGGCAGTTGCCGCACGGGCGCGTGCAGCGGCCCATCACGCCGGCCGCCGAACGCGCCGAGATTCTGGCCGCGCTGGCTGCCGTCGATTACGTCGTGCAGGTCGAACTCGAAGATCTGCCCGGCCTTCTCGCGACCCTGCGCCCTGACGCCGCCGTGGAAAGCGCCGAGCCCTCCTCCCCCGCGCTGTTGGCCCCCATGGCCGCCGCCGCTGGGGTCAAGCTCGTCCGTATTCCGTTCGAGCCGGGCCATTCGGCCGCGCGGATCATCGAACGTATTGTGCAGTTGTCTGGGTCTGGATGATTCTTTCGGGGGTATCGGAGTCTCTCGCGCGTGTCGGGCGGCTGAAGGCGGTCGAGGAGACACTCGACGCGATCCGTCGCCTGGGCGGGGAAGTGTGCCTCGCCGGCCTTACCGATTCCGCCAAGACCCTCCTCGTTCCGCTGGCCTTGGCCCAACTCGGCCGTCCAATCCTTCTTCTCGTCGAGTCCAACGAGCGCGCCGAAGAACTCCTTCCCCCGCTGCGCTGGTTCTATCGCGCCGTGACCGGCAAGCCCGCCTCGCGCGTCCTCGTCCTTCCCGCCTCCGACGTTCTCCCCTACGAAGGCCGCTCGCCGCACCCCGAGATTTCCGAGGACCGCGCCGTGGCCCTCTGGCGCTTCACCTCCGGCGAGGCCGATCTCCTCCTCGTTCCCGTGGCCTCCGCGCTCGGCCGCTTCCGCGAGCGCGATTTCTACCGCCAGCTCGCTCGCACCATCGAGCGCGATCAGGACATTCCCCTCGAGGAATTCCTGAGTTTCCTTTCGGCCGCGGGCTACGACAAGCAAGCCAGCTGTGAAATGCCTGGCCAGTACGCCGTGCGCGGCGGCATCATCGACGTTTTCTCGCCCGAAGCCGCGCAGCCCGTCCGCATCGAGCTCCTGGGCGACACCATCGAGTCCATCCGTGCCTTTGATCCCAGCACGCAGCGCTCGACGAATCCGGTCCAGCGCGTCACGCTCATGCCGCTCACCGAATTTCCGCGGCACGCGGACGTCCTCGAACGCCTGCGCGTCGCTGTTCCTTCCGCCTCCGCGCGTGAAGACGATCTTGCGCCGCCGGGCTTCTATCCCGGCTGGGAATTCCGCGCGTTTCTCAACGACGAGCGCCGCGGCACCGTCTTCGATTTGGTCAGCGAGCCGTTGATTGTCCAGGACGAGCCGGCTTCGCTCGATTCCGCCATCGACGAATACCGTTCCGAACTGGCCAAAGCGTTCGAAACGTCCGATGATCCGCTCGCCGAGCCCCCCGAGCGCTATGTCCTCGACGGCGAAGAATGGTCGCTCGCGTTGCAGATGGCCCCGCGCCTCGACCTTGATCGCCTCGCTCTCGATAGCGCCGCCGCGGATTCAAACTCGATCGCCAGCGCGCTGCCCAGCGGAGCCGATCCGCCTGCGCCGCACGCCGCCGAAGCCTCCGCCGCGAGAACTCCCGTTGCGCACGTGCGCACGCTTCACACACAACCCACCACGCGCTATCACGGCAATGTGCCCGCCTTCATGGCGGAAGTGCGCGGGCGCGTCGCGGCCGGCGAGCATGTCCTGCTTTCCGCCGCCAGCACCGGCGAACTCGAGCGCTTCGCCGATATTTGCCACGAATACGAATTGCCCTACCGCCTCGGCGAACTCGAAGACGACGCCACCGTCGCCCGCCTGGCCGAGGAAGCGACCAGCAGCATGCTTGCCGCCGTCTCGCTGGTGAAAGCGCCGCTGAACGAAGGTGTCGCGTTTCCCGACGCGAATCTCGTTCTTTACGGCAACGCCGACCTTTTCGAGACCCTGCCTGCGCCGCAGCGCCCGCGCGCGCGGCCCAAGGCCGCTGCCTTCTTCAGCGACCTGTCCGATCTGAAGCCCGGCGACTTCGTCGTGCACGTCGATCACGGCATCGGCCAGTTCGACGGCCTGCGCCAGGTCGCGGTCGACGGCTCCAGCGGCGAATTCATGCTCCTGCGCTACGCCGAAGAAGCCAAACTCTACGTCCCGCTCGCCCGCCTCGACCTGATCCAAAAATATCAGTCCCTGGGCGGCGCTAAGCCTTCGCTCGACCGCTTGGGCGCGGGTGTTTGGGAAGCGCGAAAGACGCGCGTGCGCAAATCGCTCAGCGACATGGCCGATCAGCTTCTCGCCCTCTACGCCGAACGCAAAATGGCTCAGGGCCACGCCTTTCCGGTCGACACCAATTTCCAGCGCGAGTTCGAGGACGCCTTCGAATTCGAGGAAACGCCCGATCAGCAGCGCGCCATCGACGATGTCAAGCGCGACCTCGAATCGCCTCTGCCCATGGATCGCCTCCTGTGCGGCGACGTCGGCTACGGCAAGACGGAAGTCTCCATGCGCGCCGCCTTCAAGGCCCTGGCGGATTCCAAACAAGTGGCCGTCCTGGCGCCCACCACCGTGCTCGCCTTTCAGCACTACGAGACTTTCCGCCGCCGCTTTGCCGCCTTTCCCGTGCGCATCGAAATGCTCAGCCGTTTCCGCACGGAAAAAGAACAGAAGAAAACTCTGTCCGATCTGGAAGCGGGCAAAGTCGACATCGTTATCGGCACGCACCGCATCCTTTCGCGCGACGTCAAGTTCCACGATCTCGGCCTTCTCGTCGTGGACGAAGAGCAGCGCTTCGGTGTGGCCCACAAAGAACGCCTCAAAGAAATGCGCAAGAACGTCGACGTGCTCACTATGTCCGCCACCCCCATCCCGCGCACCCTGCATATGTCCTTGGTCGGCTTGCGCGACATGAGCGTGATCGAAACGCCGCCCAAGGACCGCCTGGCCATTCAAACCAGCGTCGCCCCGTTCACCGAAACCCTCATCCAGCGCGTGGTCGAGGAAGAATTGAACCGCGCCGGACAGGTCTTTTTCCTGCACAATCGCGTCGAGTCCATCGCCTCTGTCGCCAATATGATCAAGCGCCTGGTGCCCAAGGCGCGCGTGGTCGTTGGCCACGGCCAGATGCGCGAAAGCGAACTCGAAAAAGTGATGCTGAAATTCGTGCGCGGCGAAGCCGATATCCTCGTTTCCACCACCATCATCGAGAATGGCCTCGACATCCCCCGCGCCAACACCATCCTCATCAATCGCGCCGACCGGATGGGCCTTTCCGAGCTCTATCAGTTGCGCGGCCGCGTGGGCCGCTCGAATCAGCGCGCCTACGCCTATTTGCTCGTTCCGCCCGGCGGCAATCTCACTCCGATCGCCCGACAGCGCCTCGCCGCTTTGAAGGAATTCAGCGATTTGGGCGCCGGCTTCCGTATCGCCGCGCTCGATCTCGAGTTGCGCGGCGCCGGCAACCTCCTTGGCCGCGAGCAGCATGGACACATCGAGGCGGTTGGCTTCGATATGTATTGCCAGATGCTCGAACGCGCCGTCGCCGAGCGCAAGGGCGAGGCCATCGTCCCCGAGCGCCGCGCCACACTCAACCTTGGACAGGAAATCCGCATCCCACCTGAGTACATTGAAAGCGAGAACCTGCGCCTGCGCATTTACAAACGCATCGCCGAAGTGAAATCCGATGCGGAACGCGGCGAGGTTCGCAAGGAATTGGAGGACCGTTTTGGCCCGCCGCCTCCGGCCGTCGAGAATCTGCTCGATTACGCCGTCTTGCGCGGGCTGGCGGAAAAATTGCTCGTCGCGACGGTCGATCGCCGCGCCGAGCAGGTGGCCATCAAATTTTACGACGACACTCCGCTCGGCCCGGAGCGCCTCGTCAAACTCATTCGCAAGCGCCGCGACATGCGCCTGGATCCCAGCGGCGTGCTTTGGCTCGACTGGCGGGGATACCAGGGCGGCATTCTTGCCGCGGTCAGAAACGTGTTGCTACAGTTGCAAGCGTAGCGCTAGAATTCCGGGAGTTCTCATGAAAGTCGGCAATTTTCCTTCGTTTCGGTTTGTCCTTGCGGGGGCCTTCATTTTGCTCTGCGCCGGCATCGTTTCGGCGCAATCCAAGCCTCAGGTCATCGAAGAGATCGTGGCCCGCGTGAATAACCGCATCGTCACCCTCTCCCAGTATCAGCAGGCCGAGCAGGAGCTGCGCGACAAGATCACCCAGCAGTGCCAGGGCTGCGCGCCCGACAAGATCCAGGCCCAGTTCGACGAGCAGAAGAAAGACATTCTGAGCGGGATGATCGACAACCTGCTCCTGGTCGAGCGCGCCAAGGACATGAACATCAACGTGGATACCGACCTGGTCAAGCAGCTCGACGATGTGCGCCGCCAGAATCATCTCGACAGCATGGACGCCCTGCAAAAGGCGGTCGAGTCCAGCACCGGCATGAGCTGGGAAGATTACCAGCAGCAGATGCGCAATGATCTGCTGCGCCAGAAAGTGGTTCAGCAGGAAGTCTCCGGCCGCATGAACATCAGCCCCGACTCCGTGAAGCAGTATTACGACGCGCACAAGCAGGACTTCGTCATGCCCGAGCAGGTGGTGCTCTCGGAAATCTTCCTCAACACGGAGGGCCGCACGCCCGAGGAAGTCCAGGCCATCCGCGAGAAGGCCGACGATATCCACGGGCGCCTCGTCCGCGGCGCCGATTTCGCCCAGATGGCCCAGCGCTATTCCCAGGGCCAGACCGCCCAGGACGGCGGCAGTCTCGGTTCCTTCAAGCGCGGCCTCATGGACCCGCAGCTCGATGCGGCCGTCTTCAAGCTGAACAAGGGCCAGATCACCCCTGTCATTCAGACCAAGAACGGTTTCGAGATCCTTAAAGTCGATCAGCACTATCAGGCCGGCTTGCAGCCGATGGCCAAGGTCGAAAGTCAGATCGAGGACAAGCTTTACTTGCAGCAACTCCAGCCGGCCATGCAGAAGTACCTGGCCCAGCTCCGCGAGGAAAGCTACATCACCGTGCACCCCGGCTTTAAAGACTCGGAGGCCGTTCCCGGCGGTATGGCCATCGAGGAAGTCCCCGCGACTCCCGATGCGGAATCGAAAAAGAAGAAAAAATTGAAAATTCCGAAAATCCACGGCTCATGAAATCTCCCGCCGTCTCTGACTTGAAAGACGGCCAGGCCGTCGAAGCGCTCTTCCTCGTCTGCGAAAAAGAAGTGCGCGCCTCCGCCCGCGGCAACACCTCCTGGCTCCAGCTCGAATTGGGCGACCGCACCGGCTCCATTTCCGGCAAGATGTGGGACAACTTCGAGCCTCTGCTGCCTACCTTCGAATCGGGCGACGTCGTGCGCATTCGCGCTCGCGCCAAGCTCTACAACGGCCGCCTCGAGTTGACCGTCGATCAGATCACGCCTGTCCTGGAAAGCGCTTACGATCTCGCCGATTTTCTTCCCCACACCACGTACGACGTCGACGCGCTCTATGCGGGCCTGCTTTCCGCCGTCGCTTCCGTCAAAAATCCCTGGCTGCGCCAGCTGCTCGGCAGCGTCGTTGAAGATCCCTCGATCGCGCCGCGCCTCAAGCGCGCCCCCGCCGCTATGACCATGCATCACGCCTTCATCGGCGGGCTGCTCGAACACATCGTCAGCCTGATTGGCCTCTCCACCGCTCTCAGCGCCCATTATCCCGAGCTCGATTCCGATCTCCTCCTCGCCGGCGTCGTCCTCCACGATATCGGCAAGATCGACGAGCTGCGCTACGCTCGCGAAATCGACTACACCACCGAAGGCCGCCTGCTCGGACACATCATGTTGGGCGTGGGCATGGTGCGCGATAAAATCAAGGCCATCCCCGGCTTTCCGCCCGCCCTCGCGGTTATGCTCGAACATCTGATCCTGAGCCATCACGGCACCCATGAATTCGGCTCGCCCTCGCTGCCGCAAACGCGCGAGGCTGTCGCGCTGCATTACATCGACGATCTCGATTCCAAAATGGCGGCGATCCGCGCCAGTCTCGACTTGCCTTGCGCGCCGGACGGCTGGAGCCAGCGCAATCCCTCGCTGCGCCGCGCGCTTCTCAACGTCGACAAGTATCTCGACGATCGCGCCGGAGCAGGGAAGCCTCTCGCCGGTTTGCGTGGAGCGGCGGGCAGTGTCGCCGCCCCAGCCGGCGCGGCCGCGGGCCATGCCAGTGGCGGCGCAGGACAGGGCAACGGCGGCGCCGCAAAGCAACTGTTCATCGACGGCGTCGCCAAAAAGCCCTGATCGCCGAGGCTGCTTTCGTGTCAGGGCATGGCGCTGGTCGAAGCCCTGTCATCCCCAGCCCAGTCCCGCCGCTCTTGCGGGAATGAGGGTGAGGGATCTGCTTTTTTCTTGCTCGTTCAGAACTGATCGGTTTAAGAATGTCTGACGGTCTTCACAATTCGCCGAACGGCTCGGGCCCGTCGCCAGCGCGCCTCCGCCGCCGCTCCGTCCTCGATCTCGCCCCTCTCGAGCTCGATTGCATGAACACGCTCTGGCCGCTCGGCGAAGCCACCGTCCGCGACATTCGCGACCAGCTGGCCCAGCGCCGCCCCCGCGCCTACACCACCATCATGACCATCATGGATCGCCTCGCCCGCAAAGGCGTGGTCGAACGCCGCAAGTCCGGGCGCGCCTATCTGTACCGCGCGCGCCTCACCGCTGACGAAGCGCGCGCGCAAGCCCTCACCCAGCTTGTCGACAATTTCTTTGCGGGCTCGAAAGACTCGCTGCTCGCGCAGCTGCAAACCGCCGCGGCAACGCAATCCGCCGCTGGCCTGCTCTCGCCGCCATGCCAGCAGGCGTCTCCGCAGCCGGATGGAGCCAAGCCCGGCGCCGCTAAGACGGCCGCCGCGCCGCGCGCCCTCGCCGCCTCCGCCGATTTCTCGAAATAGCTCCGGCCGCTGTGCGGTTCCGATTTCGTGTTGTTTGCTCTCTCCTCGTTTTCCGTGCTCTCCTGCTGCTCTCTCGCTGTTCTCTGTGCTCTCCTGTTTTTCTCTGTGAACTCTGTGGTGAGCTTTTCCCGGTCTTCAGTTTTTCTCCACAGCAGTTCTCTGTGTCTCTGCGGCAAATTCCCGTCTGTTTCATCCGCGCACAGCAAGTTTTCATCCCCGCCTGTGATTCCCATCACTGACACCGCCGCGCCCCCGGCGCGAACTTATTTGTGGGCTTGGTACTCTGCACAGAAGGGGGGAATCAGAACAATGACTCAAGGAACTGCCGCCACCAAGGCTGTGCTTCGCAAAACGAAAGACACCGCATTCACCACGAACCCGCCGGAATCAACCGTCGCGGCCGAACCAACCATCGAGCAAATCCGCCAGCGCGCCTACGAACTCTATTTGTTCCGCGGCGACCGCCCGGGCAGCGAACTCGAAGATTGGCTCGAAGCCGAGCGCGAACTCTGCGCCAAAAATTCCTAGCACCCGGTTTGGCGCGCGTATAATACGCAGTATCTCAAGGAGCCGTCATGCGACTCTCTGTCAAAGGTGTGGCCATTGCGTTCGGGTTGATCTGGGGAGGCGGAGTTCTCTGTCTCGGCCTGATCCACCTGGCGTATCCCGTCTATGCCACCAGCTTTCTGACGGGCGTCAGTTCCATCTATCCGGGTTTTCACGGAGGGCGCAATTTCGCTGATGCTCTGCTGGGCGGGGTCTACGCGTTCGTCGATGGCGCGGTCGGCGGCGCCATTTTCGCGTGGCTCTACAATCTGTGCGCGGGCCGCGCCTCCTGAGCGCCCGAATTTTTCTGCTCATGCGTCTCAGCGGTGCGAGTCTTCGCCCTCGGGGTGCGCCTCCCTGCGCTGTCTTCCCTTCACTTTTCGCGGCGTCCTCCCGCGCTCTTCGCCAATTCGCAATCCGCCGATCGGAGCGCTGCGGGAGGCTGCAAAACAAAAAGATCAGCGTCCTAGACGCCGGCGCAAATCACCCCGCCGTCCGCGTCGCCCCGCTCGCAAAGAACACGTCGACGCGCTCCAGAATCTCCGCCGCGGAATTCGAGTGGTGCACGTCGTAGCGCAGCGTCGACCCGTTGCGAATCCCGTGCGTGAACAGGCTCGCGAACTGCTTCATTTTCCCCACGGCGTCCGGCATCTCCGCCTCCATCAGGCTGCGGAAGTACCCGGATAGCAGCCGGTAGCGGTCCATTTCCGTGGGCTCGTCGTAGCGCCCCGTCGCCAGGTAGTCCGCGATCTGCCGGAAGATCCACGGATTCGACGAAGCCGCGCGCCCGATCATCACCGCGTCGCAGCCCGTTTCCTCCACCATGCGCACCGCGTCCTGCGGCGTGACGACGTCCCCGTTCCCAATCACCGGGATACGCACCGCCTGCTTGACCTCGCGGATGAGCCGCCAGTCCGCGCGCCCGCCATAGCCCTGGATGCGCGTGCGCGGGTGGATGGCCAGCGCCTCGATGCCGATTTGTTCGGCCATGCGCGCCACTTCCACGGCGACGATGTTGCTCTCGTCCCAGCCGGAGCGGATCTTGATGGTCAACGGGATGCGCACCGCCGCGCGCACCGCTTTCAGCAGCGTTTCCAGTTTGGGCAGATCGCGCAGCAGCCCCGACCCGCCGCACTTCACCACTTTCTTCACCGGGCAGCCCAGGTTGATGTCCACCTGGTCGAAGCCCAGGTCCTCGATCAACGCGGCGGCCGACGCCATCACTTCCAGATCGGCGCCAAAGATTTGCGCGGCGATGGGATGCTCGTCCTCGTCGAAGTAGAGGTAGCGCAGGGTGCGCGCCCCCTTCCGGCTCAGCCCTTCCGCGCTGGTGAACTCGGTCATGATCAAACCGCATCCGCCCAGCCCGCGAATCACCCGGCGAAACACCGTGTCGGTGACGCCGGCCATAGGCGCCAGCACCGTCGTCGGCCGTATGGCGTACCCGTCGCGAATTTGCAATTGCTCAGGCCACATGCTGTTCGTCCCAAAATCATAGCTCAATCCGCGGTTTTTGTGGCGTGGGCCGACTGTTTCGAATTGTAATTGGGGCTATGCGATAAAGACCTCCGAATTCGGACGCGGGGAAGCAGGAAGCAGGGAAGCAAGGAGGCAAGGAGGCAAGGAGGCAAGGAAGCAGGAAGCAAGGGAAGGCTTCTCATTTCTTCGTTGTTCGTCCTGCGTTTTTTGATGCTCGCCAACATGTCGATTTTGTATCGATCAGATTTTTGTTATCTGAGTGACTCTGCTTGGGTTAAGCCCTTTTTTTGTTCGTCGCGTGTATCGATCAATTCCGACTGCAGTAGCGAGTGACGAGTGACCCTTCGTCCGTCGCTGGCGGACTCAGGGCAAGCTAGTGGCGAGGCAGGACCAACCCCTCGAGCGTCTGTCGGGGCTGCCGTTTGCTGCGCAGGAAGAGGGACTCGTGAGCCTTCGCCAGCCACCGGAGGTCTCGTGGCAAGCGAGTGAAGTTCCGCTGGTTCGGCCAACTCGATTTTCAGGAGCATGGGAGGGTCGGCACTCGACGCGAGACCGCCGGTGATTGCCTCAGGGCAAGCGGCTGGCGGGATCGAATACTCGCGGGCGGGGATGCTTCGGTCTGCAGGAGCAGGGGAAGGTAGAGCTGCGGGAGCAGTGACGTTGATGATCTGGTGAGTGATGACCACTTCTTTGCGGGGCTCGCGGTAGCGGCCATCGGCGTCGAAGCAGCTCAGAGCTTTGACAGCGCGGATGATGCTGTCGGCGGTGGGCTTCACGCTTTGGGCCTGCTCGATGAGGTAGCCGAGGGCGTGTTGGCCTCGTTCATTGCGGCGCTGGGAAAGGGCGAGGGCGCGGGCATGGCGGTAGACCACCAGGCGACTGCCGAGGCCGAAGTGGTAGGCGATATCGCCCGGGCGTTCCCAGTGGAGGAAGGCCTGCTCGATGGCGTCGCGGTCGGGGTGCTGGCAGATGCTGCAGCGCGCCGCGTGATGGCTGAGGCTTATGTCTTCCGTGCGGCGCTTCCTGCGGGGTTTGGGCCGGTCAAAGCGCCCAGCGTTGTCGAGCGCGCTCGAAGCGCAACTCACCGAACCCGTGAAGGATGGGGCACCCGAAAATTCTTCTTCGCGCTGCTGTGTCTTGCGCTCCTGAGGTGCGACGGCGATTGGGAGTTCAATACTAGGTTCGGAAAAGTCTTCGTGTTCGATTTCCGGTGGGGCGGTGAAGCTGGAATCGTTCATCATTTCGTTCATGTGGCCCGCTTCAAGCTGAACTGTTTGGCTGGGCGCCTGCGAGTGCGGCTCCGGCGGGACAATCTCCTTTATTTCGATGATTTTGTTGACTGGAGCGTGGGGTCGTTCGACTCGCTGCGCTCGTTCAGGCGTGACTTTCTCTTTCCTCTCAGTGATTTGGATGACTTGTTCTGGCGGGACCGGGGACTGCGGTGGCGATGGTTCGCGCGGCGCAATTGGGCCTGGATAGGCGAGGGGTGCATCGGGGCCAAAGGCCCATTGTGGTGCGCTGGTCAGGATCCGAACGTTGCCGCCCGGCACCGGGGAAGTTGGCGGAGGCGGCGGGGTTTCGCCGGGTGCCCAGGGGCGGCGGCGTTTTCGCTCCCAAGGCGGGCGGTAGTCGATAACGTGTCGCATAAGAGAAA
>Ga0075272_1000015_pt1 | contig 65479 bp, 48 predicted proteins | sample SF_Rice_5C_0N_40_FD_69776 | JGI IMG/M metagenome (GOLD analysis project Ga0075272, IMG submission 69776) | Rice paddy soil microbial communities from Twitchell Island, California, USA - SF_Rice_5C_0N_404 | ecosystem: Environmental > Terrestrial > Soil > Paddy field/soil | place: USA: Twitchell... | reverse complement strand
ACGACATCGTTGACAAACATGATTGACCTCCGGAAGAAGCATCCGAGGACGCGGAATGGCGCGCCTGAAGCACCATTTTACTCCAGTTCAAGGAGTGGCGAGAGCGACCAGCGTGTTGCCGCCGCGCTGGCGAGCTTCATCGAGCCCCGACTCGGCGCGGTTGATGACTTCCGTGACGCGATCCTCCGTATCGTCGCCCGGACGCGAAGCCGATTCGGCAGCCACGGCGCTCACCGTCAGGTCCGCTCCCCAGGAGGGCCGCGCCGAAATCGCGGCTTGGCGCAGTTTGTCCGCCAGGACCTGCGCGTTTTCGAGAGACGTGCCCGGCAAGATGAAGGCCAGCGACCACGCCGTGTACTTCACGATCAAATCGGTCTGTCGGGTCGACGAAGAGAGAATTCGCGCCAGCTCGTCCATGTAACGCTCCAGGGCCGCATCGCCGTGCTGCCGCAGCAGTTCGCCGCCGCGATCGGTCTGCAAAATGACCAGTGAAAGCGGAACTCCCTGGGAGCGCGCGCGGTTCGCCTCGGAAACGAGACAATCGAGGTACGCGCCGCGGTTCAGGATGCCGGTCCGTTCATCGGCTACCGAGAGCGAGCGAACGAGAGAACGCAGGCGCGTGTGATTCACGGAGATCAAGAGCTGATCGCCTACCGCTTGCAGAAAGAAGCTTTCATTCGGCTTCCAGGCGCGCGTTTTGGTGTCGGCAACCACAAGCGCTCCCGCGGCCGACTGCGTTTCCTTGTCCGTCAGGCTGACTCCAAGGGCGCTCTCAATGCCCAGCTGCGCCAGAACGGGCAGGGAGGAGGCATGCAGTTCCACTCCGCCCAGCGCATTGGGAGTCGCGGCGGAAACGGCCGACGCAATCGAAGCGATGCTCGGCGAGGCGGCCGCAGCTATTCCGGGCGCAGCGTACTCCGCCGTCATTTGTCCGGGTTCGGACGAGGCTCCGATCGCGATCATACAGCGGGCCAAGCCGAGATACTTGCCGACTTCCGCGGCCGTCGTCCCCAGCACCTCCTGGGGCGTAGCTTGCCGGTACATCAAGCGATTGATTTCGGCCAGCGCCGCGAGGTCGCGGTGCATTTCCGCGGCAGACGTGGATGAAACGCCCGGGGCCTGCCCGGCGTCGGCGGAAACCGGTACCGGCGCAGCTGCAGCGGCGGGGTTTGGCATGGCTGTCCGCGGTTCTTCCTTGGGCCACCAGTTCGCGCGCTCGTACACCGTGCGCAGCCGCTCGTTCGTTGCGCTTTCTCCAGGGAAAAGCTCGGCAATTTTCTCCAGGCGTTCGACGGCCTTTGATTGCAGACCGTATTGCAGGAAGATTTCGACTTGCACGATCAGGTCTTCGAGCGTCTGCTGCGCGCGCTGTTCGTCCGAGACGGCGCCGGCCGCGCCGGGCTCAGCTCCCGCGCCCGAAAAGCCGCCCGAGCGGGGGGACACTGTGGCCGCCTTTGCCGCACGTCCCACAATACTCTGCAAGAAGGCGGGATCCGCTTTGCCCCGCAGCCGCTCGATGCGCTCGTGATTGCGATAGTCATAGGGATCGATGTCCACGAGCCGGTCGAGAGTCTCACAGGCTTGCTTCACGCGGCCGGCGGCGAGATACAAATCAAAAAGGCGCACGAGAGCGTCGAAATACTTGGCTTCGCGGTTCAGCTCCTCGCAGACTTGTGCCACCGCCTCCGCAAGCGGCAGGGAATCGGGATGCTCCGAGGAAATTCGATCCAACTGGGACGAGAGCTCCGCCTCCTTGCGAAGGCTGCGCATCCAATCTTTGGTTTGAAAAAGGATGGCGGCGGCTTTTTCGTCCTGGCCTGCGTTCGCGTAAGCGCCGGCAATCTCGAAGAGCTTGTCGTAGCCGTCCGGTTTTTGGTTGTAATAGGCTTCGAAAACGCCGCGCGCCTCGTCCAGGCGATTGGTGCGCAGAAGCGCTTCCCCAAACAGCGCGAGAAAAGCCGTGTCCTTTGCCTCCGGCGAGAAGCGGTTCAACAGCTGAACGGTTCCTTCGGCATCGCCTTTGCGCAGGCGCGCTTCGGCGTAGAGCAAAGCGCAGGTGCGGTCGTCCGGGGAAAGCTCGTGCGCGCGGCCGAAGTACTCGAGGGCCTCATCGAGAGCGCCGCCCGCCAGAATTAACTGGCCCGCGCGGATATAGCCGCGCGTGGCCAAGTCCACGTGACCGAGCTTGGCGGCGAATTCCGCCAGCACAAAGTGGCGGGCGGGGTTTTCGGGATCGAGCAGAGCGATGCTTTCGCAGCAAGCCAGCGCTTCCACTTCCCGCTGCTGCTGCTGGAAGAGCCCTGCGGCCGCCTGGAACTGCTCGATGGCCTCGCCCGCGCGGTTCTGCTTCTGCAGCAGCATGGCATAGCGCATCAGGCGGTCCGGCGGCTGAGGAACGGAGCGCAGGAAGCGGGTGAAGATCGCGCCGGCTTTCGCCGAGTCGCCCGCATCGATCAGCTTGTCGAACTGAATGCCGTAATAATGCGCGGCCTTGGCCGTGTCGCCCAGGCGCGTGTAGAGGTCGGGGAGCGCCTGAACCGCTTCCTGGTTGGAAGGCATCTCCGCGAGAACGGCCTGGTATTCACTGAGGGCCTCGCGAAGCTTGTTCTTTTCGAGGTTGCGCCGCGCACGTTCGAGATGTTTGGAGATGTCGGAACCCATACCACACTTCCGCGTCCGCGGGCGTGGCTGGGATGCCGACGGTCTGCCTGAGCCGCGAAAGGCTACAGAAGGGGCAGCACGTGGACTACCGGCGCGCGGGGAACGCAGGAAACAATATATACGGTCGCCGCCGCATTCCTCAAATCCAAGTTCGGGTCGCCGCGCGAAAAGCTAACGCTGCTCCCGGTTCGGAGGCGCCGAAACCGGGCGTGAGCGGCCCTGGCTTGACTTCCCGGAAATCGGGCACCTACACTCGACAATTCTGCGGGCAGTGGCTTTCGCGCGGGAGGGAGCTTCGCGCGCCAGAGACGAAATGGCAAAAACGAGCGGGCGAACGATCACAGTAGGAATCACGGGGGCGAGCGGAGCGGTGTACGCGCAACGCGTGCTGCAGCTGCTCGACTCGGATCCGCGCGTCCAGCGCGTGTATCTGGTGATCACCGAAGCGGGAATGCGGCTGGTTGCGACGGAACTCGATCTCAACGTCCCGAACGATGGCAAGAAATTTCCTGCGCTGCTGACCGGGACGGCGACAAAGAAGGTCGAATACCTTCCCAATAAGGATGTTGGCGCCAGCATCGCTTCGGGCAGCGCGACGGTAGACGCGATGATCGTCATCCCTTGCTCGGCGGGGGCGCTGGGCGCGATTGCCGGCGGCATCGCCAACGACTTGCTGACGCGCGCCGCCGACGTTTGCCTGAAAGAGCGGCGGCCGCTGATCCTTGGCCTGCGCGAAACGCCACTCAACCGCATCCACCTGGAAAACATGCTGCGCTTGCACGACGCGGGCGCGACGGTGATGCCGGCCATGCCCGCGTTCTACTACGGCCCGAAGACGATCGGCGAGATGGTGGAGCAGTTCTGCTATCGCGTGCTGGCGCAGGCCGGCCTGTCTCAGGACAAGCAGTACCGTTGGAGTGGAAGCCGTCAACGAAGTGGATGACTAGCGACCCCATGCCGAGCTGCTTTTTGTTTCGCAGCCTCCCTTAGCACTCCGAGTTCAGTTTAGCGAACTGGCATGGCGGGCTTTCCTTGCTGCCCAATCATGTCGAAAAAAACAGGCGAGCTGATGACAAAAGCGAATCGCTCCGGAGAGAGGCGAAACCAGAAGAGAAATGGCGCGGATTACGCGGTCTGGGAGAGATAGCAAGGTAGCCGTGCTACGCCGGTTCTACAAACGAATTTCGGAGCGCCGAGGGAGGCTGCAAATCCAAAAGGCCTGCAACCTTCCAATCAATGAGCATCTAGCGGACCATCAGCCCTAAACCATAGAATGGGATATGCAGTCGGTGGTCATGACGGAGTACGATCCGCAATGGCCCGCGCGGTTCGCCATGCTGCGCGAGCGCATTGCCGCGGCGCTGGGCCGGCTGGCGCTGCAGATCGAGCACGTGGGCAGCACGTCGGTGCCGAATATGTGCGCGAAGCCGATCATCGATCTGGACGTGGTCGTCGAGCATGAGGACGTCCCTGCCGCGATTACCGCACTAGAGACGCTGGGCTACCGCCACGAGGGGAACCTGGGGCCTGACGGCCGTGAGGCCTTTCGCTGGATCGGGGAATTTCCCGAGCACCATTTGTATATCTGCCCGCAGGGCAGTCCCGCGTTCGAGCGGCATCTGCGGGTTCGCGACTACCTGCGGAAGCATCCTGAAGAGGCGCGCGAATACGCCGAGGTGAAGCAGCGGCTGGCGCGCGAGTATCGCGACAACCGCACGAAGTATCAGCTGGCCAAGAAGGAATTCGTCGACGCGCTGATGGAGAAAGCGCGGCAGGAATTCGGGAACAGGACGAATGAGTAGCGGCACACAAAAAATCGCCGGCGAAACGCCGGCGCTACACACGAAGGGGCGGATGCGGACGGTGCTCGAGATGATCAAGTTCGAGCACTCCGTGTTCGCGCTGCCGTTCGCGCTGGTGGGCGCGCTGCTGGCGGCGCGCTCGGCGGGCAGCTTGCCCACCTGGCGGCAGATTGCGTGGATCGTGGTGGCCATGGTCGGGGCGCGCTCGGCGGCGATGACCATGAATCGCATAACCGATCTCGAATACGACCGCAGGAACCCGCGCACGGCGAACCGGCCGCTGGCCACCGGCCAGCTTTCTGTGGGATTCGCGTGGGCCTTCACTGTGACGGCTTCGGCGGTACTGGTGGTGGCCGCGTGGCGACTGAACCGGCTGGCGCTGGAACTGTCCCCCTTGGCGCTGGCCATTTTGTTCCTCTACTCCTACACAAAGCGGTTCACGTCGTGGTCGCACTTCGTGCTGGGATTTTGCCTGGGGATTTCGCCCGCGGCGGCGTGGATCGCCATTCGCGGCTCGCTCGATGGGCGCATGCTGATCCTGTGCGCGGCGGTGACCTTGTGGGTGGGCGGCTTCGACGTGCTCTACGCCTGCCAGGACATCGAGTTCGACAAGAACGCAGGGCTGTATTCGATTCCGAAGAGATTCGGGATTGCGCGAGCACTGCTCATCGCGCGCGGAATGCACGTCGTGATGATCGGACTGCTGGGCTGGCTGGCGTGGAGTTTCCCTTTGGGCTGGCTGGCGTGGGCGGGAACCGTGGTGGTTGCCGCGCTGCTGATTTACGAGCATTCGCTGGTGAAGCGCGACGACCTGAGCAAAATCAATGCTGCGTTTTTCACGGTGAATGGCTATATTAGTCTTTTGTTCCTGTTGTTTTGGGGCGCAGCAGTGGTACTGATGCCGCGCTGAGGTTGCGCAAAACGGGCGCAGCGAGCCTTCGAAGCTTTGGCCAAGGCAACGCCCTACCGATCATTTATTTCCATGCCGACTGACTTCAAAACGACGGATACGCGGCTAAGGCCCATCGCGGAGAAGGTTCTCGCGGGAGAACGTCTGAACGGCGAGGACGGTCTCGCGCTGTACGAATCGCACGATTTGCTGGCGGTGGGCTGGCTGGCGAATTATGTGCGGGAGAAGAAGCACGGGAACATCTGCTATTTCAACGTCAACCGGCACATCAATCCGACGAACATCTGCGTAGCGCATTGCCGGCTGTGCGCGTTCGGGCGCTCGCCGGAGGCGAATGGCGCGTACAATTTCTCGCTGGAAGAGATTTGGACGCGCGCGGCGCAGGGCGTGGCTGAAGGCGCCACGGAATTCCACATCGTCGGCGGGCTGCATCCGGATTTGCCCTTCGAGCACTACCTCGATTTGATTCGCGGGCTGAAGCAGCGCTTTCCGCAGGTCCACCTGAAGGCCTTCACCATGGTGGAGGTGGGCTACTACGCGCGCATTTCCAAGCTGTCCGTCCGCGACACGCTGCTGAAGATGAAGGAAGCGGGCGTCGACTCGCTGCCCGGCGGCGGCGCGGAAATTTTCCATCCGCGCGTGCGCAAAATCATTTGCGACCACAAAGTGAGCGGGCAAATGTGGCTGCAAATCGCGCGGACGGCGCACGAAATCGGGCTGCGCTCGAATGCGACCATGCTCTACGGGCACATCGAGACGGCGGAAGAACGAGTCGACCACCTGCTGAAGCTGCGCGGGCTGCAGGACGAAACGCACGGCTTCGTGGCCTTCATCCCGCTGGCGTTCCACCCGGCAAATACAGCGCTGGCGCATTTGCCCAAGCCGACCGGGCTCGACGATCTGAAGACGATCGCCGTTTCGCGGCTTTTGCTCGACAATTTCGACCACATCAAGGCGTATTGGATCATGCTGACGCCGCGCATCGCGCAAATCGCGCTGGGCTTTGGAGCGAATGACCTGGACGGAACGGTGGTTGAAGAGAAGATTTACCACGATGCGGGCGCGACCACGCCCGAGCATCTCACGCGCGCGGAACTGGAACGCTTGATCCGCGCTGCCGGGCGCGTGCCGGTCGAGCGCGACACCCTCTACAACCGCGTGGACCGCGCGAAGATGCCGTTTCCTGCGGCCGCCGCAAAACCTCCCGCGGAAGGCTTCATCCCTGCTGCTACGCTGACCGCGAATTAGCGACCGCGAATCGCAAAGGCAGAAATGCCGGCGCCACAAGAAACTTGTGCTCCATTCCCGCCGTACGCTGACGGCAAAGAAGAATGAAGCAGTCAGTGGCTGGCGTGGTGGAAGTGGTAGAGGTCTCGTGAAAACATGAGCTTCAGCGTTACCGCGTCGGAACCCGGGGTGAGACCGAAACCGATCCCGGCTTCCACCTCAATTTTCGAATAGTGGTCGAAGGTGGCCCACAGTTCGTGGGACTGGTCGCTGCTCTTGTAAAAATTGCGCAGCGGCCCGATATCGTCATATTCCTCCGCCGCAACCGCCCACTTGTCGTTGAGGTGGTAGGCCACGCGCGATTCGGGCGCGAAATCGAGGCTCCGGAAACCTCCCTCCCAGGTGTTGTCCAGAATCGGATTGACGATGAAATCCCAGGGATGCAGGTGCAACACGAAAATCGGACGGATTTCGGAGGTGAACGTGTGCGGGTCCCAGTGCGCCGAGTTGTAGCTGAACTCGAAATTTACGCCGTAGGCGAAGGTGCGATCGTCCGCGTGCGGCTTGACGAACAGCAGGCGGATCTTCCCGCCGTTAATGGCTGCGCTGCGATTTTCCGCGTAGACCGTGTAGAGAGGAAGATAGAGGCCCAATTCCAGCCAGGGTTTCACACCGTAGGCCCATTCGAATCCGCCGTTCCAGGACTTGTCCGGAACGAGCGCGCCCGGGAACGCCGGCGTGTCCAGACCGTCGGGCGTGAAATTGGTGTGCAGAGTTAGATTGAGGACGCCGGGCTCGGAGATCGAGGCGTCGTAGACCTGGATTTCGTCCGTCTGCGCGCAAGCGCCAGACGCCAGCGCGAGAAGAAGAGAGAGCAGAAGGAATACCGGAAAGAAGGGGCCAGCCAGGCGACGATCGCCTTGAAAACCCAGGCCGCGAGCCGGGTTCAGTGAGTTCACTCCTGCCGAGGGCCTCATGCGTGGGGGTGGGACTTGTCGTAGGTGGCCATGAGCTGCTCGATCGTGGCTTGCGTGTACCGCTGGGTAGTGGAAAGCGAAACGTGCCCGAGCAGCTCCTGAATGGCGCGCAGGTCCGCGCCGTCGGCCAGCAGATGCGTGGCAAAGGCATGGCGCAGCGCGTGCGGATGCAAATCCCAGTTGACATTGCTCAGCCGCGCGTATTTCTTCACCAGCAGGCGCACCGCCCCGGTGGTCAAGCGCCGGCCGCGACCGCTGAGGAAGACCGCGGTGTGGTCGGGATCAGGCGAGCGCGCCAGAATCTCCTCGCGCACGGGCCAGTAATTCTCCAGAGCCTGCCTGGCTTTGTTGCCGTAAGGTACGATGCGCTCCTTGCGCCCTTTGCCCAGCACGCGCAGCACCTGGCCGTGCACATCCACATTGATCATATCCATGCCCACGACCTCGCCAACGCGCAAGCCGGAGCCGTAGAGGATTTCGAGGATGGCGCGATCGCGCTTCAGCAGCAGCTTTTCCTCTTCGCGCTGCTTCTGGGTCGGCGTTTTCCTTCCGGCGCGGCCGGAGGGCGGCGAAGACAGGTTGTCCAGGAACGCGTTTATTTCCTCCGCGCTGAGAACGCGGGGAACGCGCTTCGGCAGCCTGGGTCCGTTGACCAGGCGGGCGGGATTCTGCTTGGCCCAGCCTTCGCGCATGCAGAATTTGAAGAAGGTGCGCAGAGCCGCAAGCTTTCTGGCGATGGACGAGCGCTCGAGGTTCCGGTCATACAACGAGCTGACGAACTCGCGCACGATCTTGTGATCCACTTGCTCGAGCGGCAGCGTTTTCTCTCCCGGCGGTGTAAGAAATTCGTAGAACTGGGTGACGTCGCGCCGGTATTCGCGCAGCGTGCAGGGAGAAGCGTTCTTCTCGTAGCGCAGGTAACGGACAAATTGCTCGATGATTTCCTTCATGCTGGCCACGACCGCTCGCATTATACAGTTTGATCTCGGCTCGCCACAGAAGATGTTGGCCGCCCGTGCAAAACAGGGCTTGGTAACGGCACCCGGACGCGGAAAACAGTGGAACGGCCCCGGCCAAGACCGGGAACAGCACTCGGGGGCGACATTGGCGGCTAAAGCGGCCAGCGGCTGGCCAACGCTGTGGGTCTCTCGCGCATCAGTAATTCCGGTGTCCATCCGTCCTTAGTCGATCGAGCGTGAAAGCGGAGAGGCCTGCCCGGCTTGCGCGCCGGCATGCGAGAGGCCCGCTTCGGCGCGCGAAGGGATGAGTTGGAACTCAGGGCCAGTCGATTTAGAATAACTGGCCTTTTTGAGCGCGGAGAATAACCAGGAGAAACGATGGCAGTCGGTGCAGGGGAAACTGTTCACCCAGCCGGGTGGTTTCTGATGCGAAGCGCGCGCTGCGTGCTTCTGTTTATTGCAGCGGCGCTGGTGGTTCTAGCCGCCAGCGGGTGCGGGGGCAGCAGCAGTAACAGCACGAACATCACGTCGATCGCCATCACCCCGACCGCAGTGTCCGTGCAGATCAATACGCAGGCGGACTTCACCGCCACGGTGAATCTGGCCAACTCGACGACCAGCACGAACACGGCCGTGACCTGGCAGGTGAACGGCACGACCGGCGGGAACTCGACGGTGGGCACGATCGTGGCATCTTCGACGGATACCAACGTCGGAATCTACACGGCGCCGAAAGCCGTGCCGACCACCAACAACGGGCAAGTGACGATCACCGCGATCATCAGCGTGAGCTCAGGCTCGGGCTCCTCCACGTCCAGCACGACGATCACCTCGAACAATGCCACCGTAACGGTCAGCGTAGGACAAGGGATTTCCGTGTCGCCCGCGCAAGCGACCGTCCCGGCCGGCGGCACCTACCAGTTTTCCGCGCTGCTGAATAGCGCCCTGGACACCAACGCGACGTGGACCGTCAGCCTGGCCAGCGGCCAGTGCCCGGGGACCATCCCGAGCGGATGCCTCGGCTCGATCAATTCAGCCACCGGGTTGTACAGCGCGCCCGATGCACCCCCTCCAGGCGGCAAGGTGACCATCACCGCGACCGACAGTTCCAGCGGCACGGCGCAGACCGCCACCGCAACCGCCACCATCGCTTTCTCGGACGCCTCGCTGCACGGGCCTTTTGCCTTCTCGTATGTGGGTGACGACGCCTCCGGGTTCCGCGCGGTGGCGGGACGGTTCGTCGCGGATGGCTCCGGAATCATCCAGAGCGGGCTGGAGGACGTGGACAGTTTCGGCAGTCCCGTGGCCACAGCGGTGCCGATCCTTTCCGGAACCTACAAAGTCAGTGCGGACGGGCGCACGACCGCCGTGGTGAACACGAGCAATGGAAAAGAGACGTGGGATTTTGTGCTCACATCGACTTCGCACGCCCTTCTGATCCGCTTCGATACGAGCACGACCGGCCATGGCACCATCGACCAGCAAAATCTGAACGATCTGAGTTCCGCCTCCGTGATTCAGGGAAATTACGTTTTCCGCGCCGCAGGCGGAGACGCGCAATTCAAACCGATGGGGATTGCCGGGCGATTCACGGCAAATGGGTCCGGAGGAATTCCGGCGTCCGCCTCCATCGTGGACGAAAACGATAACGGAACGGTAAAGGCCGCGGACACCACGCTGAGCGGGTCCTATTCCTTCGACACGCAGAATGCCGGGACAGGGCGCGGCACGCTGACGCTGTCGTCCACCAGCACCGGGCAGCTGCAGTTCGCGTTCTATATCGTGGACAACACGCATCTGTACATTGTTGAGACGGATACGAACGCGTATCTGGCGGGCGAAGTGTACAGCGGCGCGACGGGCTCCTCGTTCACGAGCGGCGCGCTTTCCGCGGCGAATTACGTCTTCACCGTGGGCGGGAACTCGAGCTCGGGCGCGTATGCTGCGGGCGGCGTTTTCGCCTCGGACGGGAACGGGAATATCACCAGCGGCACGCTCGACAGCGACAATGCCGGAACGTTGACGTCCAATTCTGCCATCAGCGCTTCCACCTACACCGTGGACGCCACCACGGGGCGCGTCGATCTGAAACTCGGTTCGGTGGAGTTCGCCGCCTATCCCACGGCGGCTAATACCGCGCTAATACTCGAACTCGATTCCTCCGCGATTTCCAGCGGCACAGCGTATCTGCAAGCCGCCTCGCCCGCGGCGCTGGCCGGAAACGTGGCGCTGCAGCTCGCAGGCCAGGGGGTTTTCAACAACGATCCCGGGCTGTACCAGTCGGACGCTGTGGGCGAAGCGGCCATCAGCGGCTCGTCATTTACATCAGGCAGCGCCAAGCTCGACATTAACAACTACGGCACGCCACCGCTGCTGTCCGATCCGATTGGCACGTCCAGTTCCGTGACGGCGCCGGCGTCCAATGGCCGCGGCACGATGGTGCTGATCCCCACGAATCCACCGGCTACCTACAACCTGGTCTACTACGTGATAGACGCCAACACGGCGCTGCTCGTCGGGCAGGACACCACGCGCGTGCTGAACGGCATCGTCGTGCGCCAGTTCTGAGGCCAAGCCTCAGCGTCAGAGCGTCGTGTTCAGCGTAAGGTTCTGGATCATGTCGTCGAGCGCCGCTTGCGCCTGATCGCGCTTGGCCTGCAGGTCGGCTGATTCGCGCCGCAGGGTCTCCAGGCGAGTTTCCTGATCGGAAAGCTCCTGCGTGTAGCGCTGCGTCAACGCGCGTTCCTCGGCGGTTCCCTTGAGCGCCTTCAGGTTCTCGCGGATGCGCGCTTGATCGCTGAATATCTTCTGCCGCTCCTTCTCGCGCGCGGCCAGCTGCGCATCGAGCGCGGCGATTTGAGCCTTCTGCGCGACGATCTTGCGGAACGCCGCTTCGATGGCCGGATTGATCGAGCGCTGATGCACGAACAGATCGATTTGGTCGCTGGTCAGATTCGTAAGAGCATAATTGGTTTCGATAGGCTCCGATTCTGTGACGTTGAATTTGGTGTCCGCCTTGGGTTGGACTTCGACGCGGAAGCGGTACAGCGATGAGGTCTCCTCCGCGGGCTTCATGGTGCCGCTGCTGAGCTTCCAGCCGGAGCGTAGCGGATGCTCGATCAGGACGGTACGCGCGGTCGTATCGTCGTCGCGAACCGTGTAAGTGGTTTGCTGGCGATACTCGCTGGTCTGAATCATCAGGCCGCGGGCGATGCGCACTTGCGTGACGCGCTGTGGGTCCAGCTCCTGGCGCGAGTTGACGCGCACTCCCAGATCGGCGGCGTAGGAAATGAGGCGCTTCTCGCCTGGCTTGATGGGATCGGTGAGGCCTTCGCCCGCGAAGGCGTTGTCTTCGATCACGCTGAAGCTGCCGCCATCGAGAGTGAGCGGGCTCGAATTCGTCATCCACAGCGCGCGTAGGGGATGCGGCGAGCCCGACGCGGCGTTCCACAGCGAAACCTTTTCGACCTTCACGTGAGTTTGGACGATGGGAACCAGCGCGGACTCGTTTTTGTGGATGGTGACGCGATCCTTCAGCTTGTACTCAAATAGATCGCCGAGTTCCTGGCCATGTGCCGCCCCCGACACGTTCTCCAACGTCCGGTAAATCTCGGGTGCACCACCAACACCGTAGGGCAGGCCGCCGCCTGTACCGCCGCCAACTCCGCCGAGCTGGTTGCGCGCGTATAGCTTCATCGGAGCGGGAGCCGGCGCGGGGGCGGCGGCATTGACTTCAACCGACTCGCTGACGGCCCCGAGCCGCAACGTCACATTCTGAGTGAGTTGATTGTCCCCACTGACTGAGAGGCCGCTGACAACGGATCGCTGGAATCCCGGCTGACTGATTTCCAGACGGTAAGTGGCGGAGGGGAGATCGTCGAATTCATATCGCCCCTGGTCGTCACTGACCTGTGAGCCGATCAGATTGCCTGAGCTGTCGAAGAGCTTGACTTGCGCGCCAGTGATCGTCGCCCCAGAGGGATCGGTGACCGTTCCGGAGACCGCGCCCAGCCCGCCAAGCATGGCGCTTTCGTGGGTTTGCGGTGTGAGTTGCGCCATCTGCGGAAGAGGCACGACCGGGCGGCGCGTGTAGTAGGGCTGGGAGAGCTGCTCGATGAAGGATTGCGGCGCGCCGGCCACCAGCGACAGCTCGACATTGTCCCAATCTTCGCCCACGGTGTTGTCGACGATGGCCCAGCCTTGCAGAAGGGGTTCGTCGCCCGCCTTGGAAGGCAGCACGATGCGATAGGTCGTCTTCCAAACGGGCACTTCGCTGATGTAGCTGACGAACAGCTGGCGCGCGCCCGCGCCGGAAGTCGAGATGCTCATGCGGCGCAAATCCTGCTGGCGGACGGAGGAAAGCAGGCTGAGGTAACGGCCGACTTGCTCGTTGACGTCGCGATCGGCAAGCCGCACGGTCACTCCGGGCGTCAGATCGATGCTGCGCACGTCGCCCGCGTCGCTGACCAGCGTCAGGATGTTCACTTGCACCGCCGTGCGATCCACCACGCGCGTATCCTGCTGCACGCTGAGCAAGCGGCCGGTGATGCTGCTTGCGCCGCTGCGCACCTCAAGCCGCGCGCCGCGCAGGGCGCCGTAAAACTTCGCGACGTCGGTCTGCTCGGTGAGCGGCAGCCGCAGCATGCCGAGGCGCTGGCTGAAGGGCGCCTGCGAGTTGTAATCCACCCCGGTGATGCGCCCGCCGCCAAGGTCGAGGACGGTGAGCGACTGCAGCACGTCGTTGAGCTGACCGCTGGTGAAATCGATGGCGACGGTCTGATCGCCGGTGACTTCGCCGAGATGCTCGAAATAGCCGACTCCCGTCTTGTAGAGGATGACGCGGCGGATGGGGAGCTTCGCCGCCGCGGCCGCCTCGGCTGTCGAATTCGTCTGGGAGCGCCCGCCCGCTGCCATTGCGCCGGCTGATCTAGTTCTCGCCGGAGTCGCTTGATTCGGCGGCAGCGCCACCGCCGAGACCGCCACCACGCCTAAGGCCAGCACGCACGCGCACACAACGGCTGTTCGCATAAGCCCTCCTGTTTTGCGGATGTCCCGACTGCGTATTATGCCGTGATGATGCGCGGTTTATGAGAGCGTGTACCTATGCGTTAAGGGGACGAACGCGCCATTCGCCTCCTCGATGCGTCGCGCCGTGCTGCGCACGGATGATTAGAGACCGGCGGCGGTCGTTTTGTTGCCGGAGCACTCCGGCTTTTCTGCACGCCGGCTTACCGGGCGCTTGCGTGGGAATGGAATTGCTGCGAGAATTTGCGCTCCAGCCGCCGACAAATGGCAACCATCGACACCGAAATCAAAGTCACCCCGCAGATAGCCGCCGAGCACGGATTGACCCCGGACGAGTACGCGCGCATCCGGAAGATTCTGGGGCGCGATCCGAACATCACGGAACTGGGCGTCTTCAGCGTGATGTGGAGCGAGCACTGCTCCTACAAATCGTCGCGCGTGCATTTGAAGCGCTTGCCGACGCGCGGTGCACGAGTGGTGCAGGGCCCCGGGGAAAATGCGGGTGTTGTGGATGTGGGCGATGGCCTGGTCGCGGTCTTCAAGATCGAATCGCACAATCATCCGAGCTTCGTCGAGCCCTTTCAGGGTGCGGCAACCGGCGTGGGCGGAATTCTGCGCGACATTTTCACCATGGGCGCGCGGCCCATCGCCGTGCTCGATTCCCTGCGGTTCGGTCCGATCGCGCCGGGCCCAGCCGCCGGCAGTGCCGCAGCGGAAGAAATCCATCGCAACCGGCAGATTCTCGACGGCGTGGTGCGCGGGATCGCGTTCTACGGCAATTGTTTTGGCGTGCCCACGGTGGGAGGAGAAGTCGCGTTCGAGCCGTGCTACTCGAATAATCCGCTGGTGAACGCGCTGGCGCTGGGGGTGGGGCGGCGTGACGAGTTGTTCTTTGCGCGCGCGAGCGGCGCAGGCAATCCGGTGATCTACGTCGGAGCAAAAACAGGGCGCGATGGAATTCATGGGGCATCGCTGCTGGCCTCCGCGGAATTCAGCGAAGAATCGCAACAGAAACGGCCGAACGTGCAGGTGGGCGATCCGTTCATGGAAAAGCTGCTGCTGGAAGCCTGCCTGGAGGCGATGCGCACGGGCGCGGTGGTCGCGATTCAGGACATGGGCGCGGCGGGACTGACCAGCTCGAGTTCGGAAATGGCCTCGCGCGGCGGCGTGGGCATCGAGATCGACCTGTCGCGCGTGCCCCAGCGCGAAACGGGCATGACACCGTACGAAATGCTGCTCAGCGAATCGCAGGAACGCATGCTGCTGGTCGCCGAGCGCGGCCGCGAACACGAAGTCTTCGCTGTATTCAAGAAATGGGGGCTGGACGCGGTTGAGATCGGGCGCGTGACGAATGACGGCATGCTGCGCGTTCTGCACGAACGGCGCGTCGCGGCGGCAATCCCGGCGCACGCTCTGGCTGAAGAGGGCCCGCGATACGAACGTCCCATCGCGAAGCCGGCGCGAGCCGCCGGAGAACCGGAAGCGCCGCTCGTCGAATTTGCGCGCGAAGGCGCGGACCTCAGCGGGAATTTCCGGCGGCTGCTCGCTTCGCACACCATCGCGTCGAAATACTGGATCACCGAGCAGTACGATTCGATGGTGCGCACGAACACGCGCGTAGGCCCCGGAGCGGGCGACGCCGCGGTGCTGCGGCTGAAGGGCACAAAACGGGCGCTGGCCATTGCGACCGACGGCAACGGCCGCTGGGCGCATCTTTCGCCGCGCGCCGGCGCGATGCACGCCGTCGCCGAAGCGGCGCGCAACGTGGCGTGCACGGGCGCGCGTCCCATTGCCGCAACGAACTGCCTGAATTTCGGCAACCCCGAAAAACCGGAGGTGATGTGGCAGTTCACGGAAGCGATCGACGGCATGTCGGAAGCCTGCCGCGTGCTCGAGACGCCCATCACCGGCGGCAATGTGAGCTTCTACAACGAAACGCTGGGCAAGCCGATCTATCCAACGCCCGTCATGGGCATACTGGGTCTGCTCGAAGATGCTGAATGCGCGCTGGGATCGGGGTTCCGCCATGAAGGAGACGTCATCGTGCTGCTGGATGCGGACGCCGCGCCTGCCTCGCTGGATGAAGCGCGCCGCGAGTTCTCCTCCTCCGAGTGCGCGAAAACGATTCACGGAATCGTCGCCGGCGTGCCGCCAGCCATCGATCTGGACGCCGAAAAGAGGCTGATCGAATGCCTGGTGCAGTTGGCCGCCGAAAAGGTGATCCTCTCGGCGCACGACATCAGCGATGGCGGCCTTGCCGTTACCGCAGCGGAGTCCTGTTTCGCCAGCAACGGTCTCTCCGCGCATCTGCACCTGGGGCCGGAATTTTCCGCCGAACCCGCAGAGGCCGCGCTGTTTGGCGAACGAGGCGCACGCACCATCGTATCGGCCTCTCCCGAGCGGCTTGCCCGGATTGAGGCAATTGCGCGACAATGGAAGGTGAAACCTCTTCAAGCCGGCAAAGTCACGCGGGGCGAATTTCGCATCGAATACAAGGGCGCGCTCGCCGTCAGAGGGGATTTGGAGTCCTTGCGGAAGGTGTGGGAGCAGTCTCTGCCGGAGGCGCTGGAAAGCGCATGAATCGCAAGCAACACGATTCGGACGATCACTTCCACGACGAATGCGGCGTGTTCGGAATTTTCGGGCACGCCGAAGCCGCCAAGCTTGCCTACCTGGGACTCTACGCCTTGCAGCACCGCGGGCAGGAATCCGCGGGCATCGCCTCCACCGACGGCTTGGACGTGCACGCGCACAAGGCGCTCGGGCACGTGCAGGAAATTTTCACCCCGGACGTAATTGCGCGCCTGAAGGGCGAATCGGCCATCGGGCACACGCGCTACTCGACGGCGGGCGACAGCTCGCTGCTGAACGCGCAGCCGGTGGTGATCGATTGCAACCGCGGCAAGGTCGCGCTGGGGCATAACGGCAACCTGACCAACGCCCTCGAAGTGCGGCGGCGGCTCGAGCATCGCGGGTCAATTTTTCAGACCACCAGCGATACGGAAGTGATCGTGCATCTGATCGCGCGCAGCGCCGCACGCCACCTTTCGGGCGCGATTGCCGACGCGCTGAACCAGGTGGAGGGCGCGTATTCGCTGGTGATTCTGACGCGCGACGAGATTTACGCCATCCGCGACCCGCGCGGCTTCCGCCCGCTCAATCTGGGACGTCTCGGCGGCTCCTGGGTGGTGGCTTCGGAAACGTGCGCGTTCGACATGATCGACGCGGAGTACGTGCGCGAAGTCGAGCCCGGCGAGATGGTGCGCATCTCGCGCAGCGGAGTCGAGTCGATCCGCTTCGCGCCCGAAAAGCCGCACCAGTACTGCATTTTCGAGCATGTCTACTTTTCGCGCCCCGACAGTCTGATCTTCGGGCGCAGCGTGAATCAAAGCAGGGAGCGGTTGGGGCGGCTGCTGGCGCGCGAGCATCCGGTGGAAGCGGACATCGTCACACCGGTTCCCGACTCGGGCGTGCCGGCGGCCATCGGGTACGCGGACGAATCCGGCATCCCGTTCCGCATGGCCCTGATCCGCAATCACTACGTGGGCCGCACGTTCATCGAGCCGGAGCAGGCCATCCGCGATTTTGGCGTGAAACTGAAGCTGAATCCCGTGCGCTCCATGCTGGAGGGGCAGCGCGTCGTGCTGGTGGACGATTCCATCGTGCGCGGCACCACCAGCCGGAAAATCGTGCGGCTGGTGCGCGAGGCCGGAGCGTCGCAAGTGCACGTGCGGATCAGTTGTCCTCCCACGATATCGCCCTGCTACTACGGCGTAGACACCCCGCGGCGCGATGAGCTGATTGCCGCGCGCCAGTCGGTCGAGGAGATCCGGCAGTATCTGAGCGCGGATTCGCTGGGTTATCTTTCGCTCGAATCGCTGCGCGCCGCCGTCGAGGATACCGAAGGAAAATTCTGTACGTCGTGCTACACAGGCAGCTATCCCACCGAGCTGGTCCAACTCGAAGTGGAAGCTCACCGCACGAGCTGACGCGGTTTGAAGGCCAAGCCTCGGGCCCTGCGGCCAAGCCCGAAATCGGAATTTTTCAGTCCGGCGCCTGCAAGCGCTGATCTTCCGCTACAATGAGCAGATAGGGAGTTTTTTGTGAGCTCGAAGGCACAAGCAAACACGATGGCAGCAACGAAGGCAAAGGCGCAGACTTCCGTTACGAAGGATCGCGTCTGGCGCGAAGTTCTTTCCTGGGTTTGGGTCATCCTCGCGTTTTTCTTCATCGAAGGGACGCTGGTGCAGGCGCGCGTGATTCCCAGCGGGTCCATGGAGAACACCGTGCTGATCGGCGATCATCTGATTGTCAGCCGCATCGGCTACAGCGCGGGCGTTCCGTTCACGGCCATGAGCGAGCCGTTGTGGCGCGAGCCGAAACGCCAGCAAATCATCGTGTTTCGGGCGCCGCTGCCGCAGGAAGGATATCCGGACTTCATCAAGCGCGTGGTCGGGGTGCCGGGCGACCAGATCAAGATCACCAACGGGCAAGTGGTGGTCAACGGGGTAGCGCTGAAGGAGCCCTACGCGTTGCGGCAACCGGGCGTGGTGGGCCTTCCCATGGACAATTTTCCGCCTGCCCCCGATGCCTACGCGGCGGAGAGCCAGCTCACACCCTCGTGGGCGGCCGAATTGCCGCAGCACGTCCAAAACGGGAAGCTGGTGGTGCCCAAGGGCGAATACTTCGTAATGGGCGACAACCGCGAGAATTCGTTCGACAGCCGCTACTGGGGCTTCGTGCCGCGCGCCAACATCATTGGAGTCCCAGTGATGATCTACATGTCCATCCGGGCCCCGGAACAGGTCTGGAACCCGGGCCATCTCGGGGAACGCTTCGAGACGTACCTCAAGGTTTTCATTGATCCCGGCGAAGTTCGCTGGAAACGCCTGTTCCACACGTTCTAAACTGAGCTTGAGCCCCAGCCGCGTGAAAAAACGAGCAAAGCGCATGCGGTACGCCGACGCGGGCGTGAACATTTCCGTTGCGGAAGAAGCGAAGCGGCGAATTGCCGCCGTCGCTGGAAAAACCTTTCGGCGGGGTGTGCTTGCGCCCATTGGCGGGTTCGGCGCCTTATATCAGCTGGACATGAAACGCTGGCATGAGCCGGTGCTGGTGGCCAGCACCGACGGCGTGGGCACCAAGCTGAAAGTCGCGTTTGCCACCGGCATTCATTCCAGCGTGGGCGCGGACATCCTGAATCACTGCGTCAACGACATCCTCACGCAAGGAGCCGAGCCCCTGTTTTTCCTCGACTATCTCGCCATGGGGAGCATGGATCCGCGCGTGGTCGAGCAGGTGATTGAAGGAATGAGCCGGGCGGCGAAGCAGGCGGGCTGCGCTTTGATCGGCGGAGAAACAGCGGAGATGCCGGGTTTCTACACGCCGGGAGAATACGATCTGGCGGGCTTCATCGTGGGCGCTGTCGAGCGCGCGCGCCAACTCGATCCGCGGCGGGTGCGCCCGGGCGACGTTCTGATCGCGCTGCCCTCCAGCGGGCTGCACACCAACGGCTACTCGCTCGCGCGCAAGCTGGCCTTTGACGTTGCCAAGCTCGAGCCCGACGCCTATGTCCCGGACATTGGCAACAAGATTGGCGCCGAACTCCTCAAGCCGCACCGCGCCTACTGGCCCCTGCTGAAGAATGTTCTGGCGCACGACTGGCTCTCCTCCATGGCGCACATCACCGGCGGCGGGATCACGGGCAATCTGCCGCGTGCGCTGCCTCGCAACGTGCAAGCGGTGGTGCAGCTTGGATCCTGGCCCGTCCTTCCTATTTTTCGCTATCTCGCAAAAGTCGGCGCCGTCGACCGCGACGAAATGCTGCGCACCTTCAACATGGGCGCTGGTATGATCCTGATCGTTCCCGCTCGCAACGTGGCTCACGTCGAGGCCGAACTCAAGCGGCGGCGCGAAAAGTTCTATCAGATCGGGCGCATCGAAAGCACCACGCGCGGCACCCCACGCGTCGTCTATTCGGGCAAACTTCCGGTTTAGCCGGCCCTAACTGTTCTGCGCTGGGGATTCGAACGCGAGGCTGCGCCGCAACGACGAACTATCCCTGCTCCCGCTTGAGCCAATCCATCCCCACACAGTTTGCGGCTCCCCGGAACTGTGCTAATTTCGGTTGCTTATGAGCAAACGAATTGGCGTGCTGCTGTCGGGGCGCGGCTCGAATTTCGAAGCGCTGGCCGATGGCATCGCCGCGGGACGCATCCCCAACGCGGAAATTGCGATCGTGATCAGCAATCGCGAAGCGGCGCCGGGCGTCGCCAGGGCTCGCGAACGGCGCATTCCGGCGCAGGTGATTCCTTCGACGGGCCTGCAGCGCGAAGCCTACGATAAATTGGTGGTGGAAGCGCTGCGCGCGAAGAAAGTCGATCTCGTTTGCCTGGCGGGATACATGCGGCTGCTTTCGCCGTATTTTGTGGCGGTTTTTCCGAACCGCATTTTGAACATTCACCCGTCGCTGCTGCCGGCCTTTCCGGGCCTGGAAGCGCAGCGGCAGGCGCTCGAACACGGCGTGAAATTCACGGGCTGCACGGTCCACTTTGTGGACGAGAATCTCGACGCGGGGCCCATCGTCATTCAAGCCGTCGTGCCGGTGGAGGATTGCGACACGGTGGAAACGCTGTCCGAACGCGTCCTGCGCGAGGAGCATCGCATCTATTCCGAAGCGGTGCGCATCGTGCTGGAAGGACGCTATCGCATCGAAGGGCGCCGCGTGCTGGTCACGCGCGCGGAACCGTAGGACGAGTCTCAGATCTGCTTTCGCAACGGAATCCAATGTCCGCCACAAAATTCAAACCCGTCGCTGAACAGCTCGCGTACCTCAGAAAGGGCGCGGCCGAAATCGTTCCCGAAGAGGAACTGAAGCAGAAGCTCGAAAATTCCGCGAAGGCGGGCAAGCCGCTGCGCGTCTATCTGGGCGTCGATCCCACCGCGCCCGATATTCATCTGGGCCATACCGTCGTGCTGCGCAAGCTGAAACATTTTCAGGATATGGGGCACACGGCGATTTTCCTGATCGGCGACTTTTCGGCCATGATCGGCGACCCCACGGGACAATCGGAAACGCGCCCGCCGCTCTCGCGCGAGCAAGTCGACGCCAACGCGAAGACGTATCTCGCGCAGGTCTACAAAATCCTCGATCGCGAAAAGACGGAAGTCCGCTACAACAGCGAATGGCTGGGGACGATGTCGACGTACGATGTGGTCCGGCTCTGCGGCCACTATCGCCTGGCGCGCATGCTGGAACGCGAGGATTTTCGTTCGCGCCTGGACAAGAATCTGCCGATCGCCGTGCACGAATTGCTTTATCCGCTGCTCACCGCGGTCGACGCGGTGAAACTCGAATCCGACGTCGAGATCGGCGCCACGGAACAGAAATTCAACCTGCTCGTGCACCGCGACATCCAGCGCGAATACGGCTTGCCCGGCGAAGTCGCGTTCACCATGCCCATCCTCGTCGGCACGGACGGCGAACGCAAAATGTCGAAGAGCCTCGGAAACTACGTTGGCATCACCGAGCCGCCCGGCGAAATGTTCGGCAAGATCATGTCCATTTCCGACCAGCTGATGTGGTCGTATTACGAGCTGGTGACGGATTTTCCCTCGCCCGCCATCGTCCGCCTGCGCGAGGACGTGCGCGCCGGCGCGCTGCATCCCATGGACGCGAAGATGCAGCTCGCCCACGTCATCGTGCGCGACTTCCACGGCGAAGAAGCTGCAACTGCAGCGAAGGACCAGTTCCAGCGCGTCTTTCGCGACCGCCAAGCGCCGGAAGAGGCGCCGGTACAGAAACTCGCGCGCAGCGGACGTACTCGGGTCTCGACGCTGGTCTTCATCTCCAAGCTGGCGCCGTCTCGAGCGGAGGCGGAGCGACTAATCAAGCAAGGTGGTGTTGAGATTGACGGGCAGCGCGTCAACGACGTGAGGCATGAGCTCGATCTGTCGCAGCCGCGCGAATTTCTCTTGCGCGCGGGAAAGAAGAAGTTCCTTCGAATCGTGATCGAATAGAAATCCTTCCCGGCCGGGTCATTTTTTGCGGCGCTCCCGTTCTTTGCGGATGCGCTCATACCTCCGAAACAGCTCATCGATGCGCGAATCGCTCAGGTCCTCCACGTTGATCAATTCGTTGGAAGCCGTCTGGCTTGATGCGATCAGTTCGTTCAGCTTGAGGCTGATTGCTTCCGAATCGCGGTTTTGCGAATTCTGAATGATGAAAACGACGAGATAGGTGACGATGTTCGTGATGCTGTTCACCACCAGTTGCCACGCATTCGACCACCGGAAATACGGTCCTGAAATCAGCCACAGAACAATCGTGGCCAGCGCGACGGTGAACGCGTAAGGCGAGCCCACTGTCCGCGACGCGCGCACCGCGAAGCGGTTAAACCAGCCGGCCGGGCGCGGGTCATTCGAAGATTGCGGCATGATCGAGCCTCCTGGAAAGCCTTCGGGAATGTTCCGACATCACTGATTGGATGGAATTCGAGGTGAGTTCGCGTTATCGGCACCGCTGCGGTGCCGAACGCCTACTGGATTTCGGCAAGCACGAGCGAGACGTCGTCCGAGGGTGGCCCCGCGCGCCAGGCGCTCACGCGCTCGAGCAGCGCGTGTTTCATTTCGCTGAACGGCAGCATGGCTGTTTCGCGCACGAACTTCTGCACGCCCGGAACGCCCAGCATTTCGCCGCGCGTATCGAAAATGTCGGTGATGCCGTCGGTATACAGGACGATGCGGTCGCCGGGCTCGACGCGCGCCTCGATCGACGGATCGCCATCGACCGCATTCGCAAGCGCCCCCAGCACGATCGTGCGCGACTCCAGCAGCCGCGGCTCCGCGCCCGGCGTGACGATCATGGCCGGCGGATGCCCCGCCCCGGCAAACACCAGGCGCCGCGCCTCGCGATCGATGCGCGCGGCTGCGGCCGTGAAGAAAAACACCGATCCGCCCAGATTCTGCAGCACGAAGCGGTTCAATTGCCGGAACATGTCGCCGAACGGCGCTTTCGCGGCGAGCTGTGCCATGGTCGCAGTGTAGAGCCGGTTCGCCACCAGTGCCGCCCCGATTCCGTGCCCCGAAACGTCGAAGACCAGCAAATTCAAGTGCTCGTCATCCTGCGGGCAAACCAGCCCAAAGTCCCCTCCAATGCGCCGCACGGGATGATAGTAGGCGTCGACGCGGACCGGCCCCCAAATCATCGATTGCGGCGCGAGGCTTTGCTGCACGCGGACCGCCAGCGTCAACTCTTCCTCGATTTGCCGGTAGTGCTCTTCCAGCTTCGAATTGGCCGCGCGCAGTTCCGATTCGGCGCGCTTCTGTTCGGAAATATCGGTGAAGGTGATGACGGCGAAGAAGCGCCCGTCGGGGTCTTCGAGCCCGCGCGCGCTGATGATCACGGGCAGGCGGCTGCCGTCCTTCTGCGGAACGACGAATTCGAAGCGATTGTGGCCGTCGCGCAGGCCGCGTTCCCGGTGATCATTCAGCACTCGCATTTCGGCGGGCGTGTAGAATTCGGAGACAAGCCGCCCGGTGAGCATGTCGTCCGGGAAGCCCGACATTTCCGCGAAGACGGCGTTGCTGAAAACGATTTGCTGGCAGTCGTCGACGACGATCACGCCCTCGTTCAGCGTTTCGAGAATGCCCTCCATCTGGCTGAGCCATTCCGGCTTTTCGACTTCCACGGGGGCCTCTTTGATCCGGTCCGATCGGGACAGCGCGCGCAAACGTATGTTAGCGAATCGTGCGAGAAAGCACCAACACGAAACGCCCGCAGTTCTGCCGGATTGGATTCAAGCGCGCGCCTTCCGGGTTCAGCGGTTTCGTGAAGTAGAATAGGCGGGGCGAGCCGCGGCGATTCTCCGCGGCGGAATGAATGCGAGAGAAGGCGACCGACGCGATCGTGGTGAACAGACCGCCGAAGCTGCCGGGACCCAAGGGGCTGCCGGTGCTGGGCGTGTCGATACGTCTGGTCCGGGACGCGCTCGAACTCCTGCGCAGCATGGCCCGCGAGTACGGCGATATTGTGCGCTTCCCGGTCCTTACCGGGACGCGCGTCCTGCTGAACCGTCCCGAGTACATCCAGCAGGTGCTCGTCTTCCAGCCGCACAAGTTCCACAAGAGCAAGCTGAGCAAGGAAGCCACCGAGCGGCTGCTCGGGCAGGGACTGCTGATCAGCGAAGGCGATTTCTGGCGGCGGCAAAGGCGCTTAGCGCAGCCGGCGTTCCATCGCCAGCGCATCAACGAATATTCCTCGACCATGCTGGAATGCGCGCAGGCGCAAATGCGCGGGTGGCGCGACGGCGAAACGCGCAACATGGCGCAGGAAATGATGGAGCTGACCCTGGAAGCGGCCGTGCGCACGCTGTTCGGCACCACCATGCCCGGCGAGGCGCAGCGCGTGGGCCGCGCCATGACGTTCCTCATGCGCTATTCGCTCAGCCGCGCGCGCAAGCCGGTCCACATTCCCGCCACCTGGCCCACGCCAAAGAATCTGCGCGCGAACCGCGAATACGAGTTTCTCGACTCGCTCGTCTACCGCATCATTTCCGAGCGCAGGGAGCAGGCCGGATCGAATCAGCGCAACGACTTGCTCTCGCTGCTGATGGGCGCCATGGACGAAGACGGCTCGCAGATGACCCCCAAGCAGCTTCGCGACGAGACGATGACACTGTTTCTGGCGGGGCATGAAACGACGGCGATCACTCTGTCATGGACGTGGTATTTGCTCGCGCAGCATCCGGGCGTCGAGCAGCGCTTGCACGAAGAACTGCGCGGCGTTCTAGGGGGCAGGCCGCCCGAAATTGCCGATCTCTCGCGCCTGCCGTATCTGCACGCGGTGATCAGCGAGGTTCTGCGGCTCTATCCTCCGGCCTATATCCTGGCGCGCGTGGCCATCGCGCCGTTTCGCATTGGCGAATACGATTTCCCAACGGGAGAGACGGTCCTGCTCTCGCAATGGGTCATGCATCGCGACCCGCGCTTTTACGACGACCCCGACGCGTTTCAGCCTGAACGCTGGCTGGACGGGCTGGCCGACCGGCTTCCCCCTGGCGCGTACTTTCCCTTCGGAGACGGCCCGCGGCGCTGCATCGGCCAGGGATTCGCGCTGTTGGAATCGGCGCTGGTGATTGCCAGCATCGCCCAAAAGTTCCGTTTCCGCCTGGTGACCGGGCGCAAGGCGGTTCCCGAGCCGCTCGTCACATTACGCCCGAAGCAAGGCATTTGGATGACCCTTCACAGCGTTTGAAGCTCCGCGCGTTCATCCTTTCCGGCTTTCTGGGCGCCGGGGTGAAACCCCTTCCCGTGTAACATAAACGATTTTGTACGCGTAAATAGCTATGTGCGGGCGAATGAGGTAACCTCAGGGTTTCGTAGAAACCGGAGTTCACGGGTCGTATGCTGTCGCGCTGGCTCGCGGGGGCAGGCTGGCGAAAGAATGATTGGCGCCACACAGGCGCCTGGACAGGAGAAAACGCGATGTCTCATTTTCGCCGGTTGTTCTGGATTGCCCTCGTTGCCTTTGTCGCCGCGTCCGACGTGGCAGGGCAACAGATTCCAAAAGCCGCTTGGAGCCGCGGTATCGGGGAGCCCTTAGCCAATCCGGGAGTGAAAACTCAGGACACGAATGTCGACGACGGTTACTGGCGAGGTCTGCCCATCGGAGGATTCGGCTCCGGCTCGATTGGCCGCACCTATCGCGGCGACTTCGCGCGCTGGCATTTGAAAGTTGGTGTGGATAAGTACAGCTCCGTGCCGCCGGACGTCTTTGCGGCCTACGAGCAGGAACAAGGCGGGCAGCCGGTCGCCGTGGTCCTGCGCGCCGGCAAACCCACCGGCAAACAAAGTCTGCCAGCCTGGAATTGGAGTTATCCCGCGGGAGCGGGCAAGTACTACGCGCTCTTTCCCAAAGCCTGGTTCAAGTACGATTATTCCGTTTTTCCCGTGCAGCTTTCCTGCGAGCAGTTCTCTCCCATCCTGCCGAACAATTATCGCGAAACCAGCTACCCCGTGGGCGTTTTCGTGTGGCGCGCGAAAAACACCGGAACGAAGCCCGTGAAAGTGGCCATCCTGTTTTCCTGGGCCAACATGGTCGGCTGGTTTCATTCCTTCGATCACAACGTCGATCCGCGATTCGGCTCGGGTGATTACGATTCGGCCAAAGACGAAAAGCTGGCAAGCGGCGGTGTGATGAAAGGCATCGTTTTTCAGCGCGTAGAGCCCGGCGTACCGCAAACGGACCAGGACGGGCAGTTCGCCATCGCTACGCGGGAAGGCGATGGCGTAACCGTGACCCGGCAAACCACCTTCGACCTCCAAAGCGACGGATCGAGCGTGTGGAGCACGTTCTCGCGCGAGGGCACTCTCGTCGAGCCCGCCAAGAATTGGCTCAGTTCCGGATCCAATCCGATCGGCGGCGCGATTGCCGCGGAGTTCACTATCGAGCCGGGCGCCACCAGGGAAATCCCCATGGCGCTTTCGTGGGACTTTCCCATCGTGCAATTCGGCAGCGGCCGGCGCTGGTACAAGCGCTACACCGCGTTTTTCGGCAAGAGCGGCACGAATGCATGGGCCATTGCGCGCACCGCGCTCGAAAATTACCGCGCGTGGAGCAAGGAAATCGATGCCTGGCAGCAGCCCATCGTTGATGACAATTCGCAGCCGCTCTGGCTGCGCGGCATGCTGCTGAACGAGCTCTACGATCTGGTTGACGGCGGAACGTTCTGGGAAAACGGCGAACTGGGCAAGCCCGCCGCGCCGGGCAATTCCGCGTCGAGCACGCACCACCTCTTCAGTTATCTCGAATGCTTCGATTATCCCTTCTACGACAGCCTGGACGTGCGCTTCTACGGTTCCTGGGCCCTGCTGAAGCTGTGGCCGCAACTCGAAAAGCAAGTGATGCGCCAGTTCGCGGATACCGTCCCGCTCAATTACGGGCAAGAACAGCAGGCGGAGGCCACAGGAAAAATCGCGCCGCGGAAAGTGGCAGGCTCGCTCCCGCACGATCTGGGCTCGCCGCTGGAAGATCCCATCGAGCGCGTCAATCAATACAATTACCAGGACGTGAGCATCTGGAGGGACCTGAACAGCAAATTCGTTCTGCAGGTGTATCGCGACTGGTATCTGACCGGCGCAAACGATCGGGCGTTCCTGAAGTACACCTGGCCGTCGGTGAAGATGTCGCTCGATTTCCTGAAGAAGTTCGACACGCGCGGCGACGGCCTGCCGCAGAACGAAGGCATTCCCGACCAGACCTACGACAACTGGCCCATGCGCGGCACCAGCGCCTATTGCGGCAGCTTGTGGCTCGCGGCGCTGAAAGCCGGAGTCGCCATGGCCCAGCAGATGGGCGACACGACGGCGCAAACGAAATATCAGGCGTGGTACGACAAGGCGCAGCCGAACTTCGTGAAGGAACTGTGGAACGGCAGCTATTTCAATTACGACACCGGCAGCCCGTACAAAGCGAACATCATGGCCGACCAGCTAGTCGGCGAATGGTACGCGGACTTGACCGGTCTGGGCGAAATCGTTCCCGATAGCATGACGCGCAAAGCGCTCGAAGAGATTTTTCAGCACAATGTGATGGAGTTCCAGAACGGCCAGATGGGCGCGGTGAACGGGCTGAATCCGGACGGCAGCGCGGTCACCATTTCCGAGCAGCCGCAGGAGGTCTGGTCGGGCGTCACCTTTGCGCTGGCCTCACTGATGAAAGCCGAAGGCCTGGCGCAGCAGGCGGACAAGACTGCCTGGGGCGTCTACAACGTCGTGTACGTGAAAAAGGGCTACTGGTTTCGCACGCCGGAGGCCTGGCGAGCGGACGGCAATTACCGCGCGTCACTCTACATGCGCCCGCTGGCCATCTGGTCCATGGAGTATCCGAAGATCAAGTAGGCGCCGAGGGTTGCACACCCAGCCCCGAGAATGGTCCCCGTTGGCTACTTCACGAATTCGGGCTTGCGCCCGCGCGCCCAGGGATCGTAGGTCAGCGCGAAGCGGATGCGGTCGGGGATGGGCGGGTGCGAGTAGAAGAGAAAAACATCCAGCGGATTGGGCGCGGGGTCGGACAAATCCACTTTTCCTAGAATTTGAAACGACTGCGCGGCCACTTGGCTCGAATCGGGCGTGAGACCGTGCGTCACTTCCAGGCCGTACTGATCGGCTTGATGTTCGACGTAGCGGCTGAAGGCGCTCCCGATGGGCGTGGCGATGAACGAGAGAATGGAAACTAGCAGCAGGATGGCGGGCAAGGAAGCCCAGTCATCCACGCCGCGGATGTTCCAATTCGTGGTCAGGCTCAGATGGCGCAGAGGCGGCACTGCGCCTGGCGCGCGCAACGGCCCGCCGGCTAGGGCGGGCTCGAACGGATTCGGGGGCCGCTTGCCCCAGCGTTCCAGCATGGGGCCAATGAGGCGAAAGACGAGATAGAGCAGCACCAGGAGTCCTGCGGCCCCCACGGCCATTCCCTTCCAGATATGATTCAGGACGTAGTGACCCATTTCGTGCCCGACCACGAACACGATCTGCGGCGTGTCCATGGCGCGAATGGTCGTGTTCCACACCACGATACGCTTCGAGGGGCCAATCCCGGTCACATAAGCGTTGAGCGCCCTTGTTTTCGCGCCGGCGTCCATCCAGAACATGCGGCTGGGCGGGATGTCCTGCCCCGCGCGATGAACCAGCTGTTCGAGCTTGGCGGTCAGCGCTGGATCTTTTTGCGCGAGCGGTGTGAACTTGTGGAAGAGCGGATCGACCACAACCGGCTGCGCGAAAACCAGGAAAACCAACAGCGGCAGCGAAATCAGCCAGAAGTACAGCCACCAGCGGCGCGGCGAGCGGCGAATCACAGCGTAGAGGATCCAAACCAGGAATGTGCCCACGATGATCAGGATGAGCTCCTGTTTGGCCCAGTCCCAAGCCCACGATCCCCACCCCTGAATGCTGATGCCGTAACGGCGGCTGACCCAGTGCTGGCCGATATCGGGGAGAACCTCCATCACGAGAACGGTCACAAGCAAAAGCGGAGCGAAAATGAGCGCCTGCAAAAACCTGGCGCGCGAGACTCTTTCGGCCCAATCGCGGTATTTCGGGGCGAGGCGCCAGTTCAGGATGAGCAGGAGAATCAACCAGGAGTAGAGCGTCGCGATCAGCGTGCCCCAGAACGAAATTTGTCCCAGCCTGTGCGCCTTGCGGTAGAGCGCAGGCGGCAGCGTGTACTGCATGACGTTCGTTAGGTCCTGACCTGCAAGTGTGGTTCGGGTTGCGTTCGCTCGGCCGCTGGGCGACGCAGGTACCGAATCGGCCTGAGTTAGTGCGCCGGCGGACGGGAGAGACTCAATCACGCCGGGCGCCGGCCGGCTTCGCGCGCAGCGCGCGGGCGCGGCAGCAAGGAACACAGTGCCGATCAGGAGGAAAATCGCAAGCGCGAACTGTTTTCTCATCGCCTCTCCGGCAGAACAGCATACGCCAATAAGCCCGACGGTGTGTTCGACCCCGGGGCAAGTGCGCCGGCCAACAGGCCTACAACACCCCGAAGGCGGCAGCGAGCGGCGGCGTTGCCTTTTTGGGTGCGCCGTGGCGAGCTGGTTCAGCCGCCGTTCCCGATGGCGGGTAAAATTAGCTGCAGAATCCGGGGATGTGGGAGGTCCGTATGATTGCAAAATGGATAGCTGTCCTTCTATTGGCGTCGCCGGCGGGGATTGCCGCGGCACAACCGCAGCAGCCCGCGCAGGAAAAGCCGGAACAGCAGCAATCAGAGGTTCAGAATCAAACGAGGCAGCAGGACGCGCTAGCGGCAGCCGCGCGCCGCGCGCAGGCAGAACAGAAGGGGCAGCCGCAGGCGGCAAAAGTCTGGACCAACGACAACATCCCGAAGACGCCTGGCGCGATCAGCATCGTGGGGACGCCGGCACCGGCGCCGAGTCCCGCGGCGGCGAGCAAGCCAGCGGAAGAGACTGCAGGTGCTGGGGGCAGCTCATCGGTCGACGACCAGAAAGCGCAACTGCAGAAACAGCTGGACCAAGCCAAGGCTCACTTGAAGAGCGTCCAGACGGACCTGGACATCGCCACGCGGACTTATGATCTGGACCGGCAAACGTTCTTCAGCAATCCGGACTACGCGTCCGACACGCAAGGCGCAACCAAGCTGAAGGGCCAAGAGGGCGAGATCGCGGCCAAGAAGCAGGAAATCAGCGATTTGCAGAAGAACGTCGACGGCCTGACCGAGAAACTCGGGAACCTCGAAAACGCGTCGCAGGAATCATCCAAGACACCGCAATAGCTCCGGCCACCGGCCCTGGATTGCACCATCGTGGTGCAGTGTGCGAAGGGGCTCTGAAACCCGCAAAACGTGCTGAGATATTTTGGCGGTTTTATTGATGTGAAAGGACTTACGCCGAAAATATCTCAGCAGGGGTGCTGAGAAACGCCGCCCGGATGCGCCGCCGGGATTCAGGTGCCAGCAATCCAAGCCGGTATTGAGAACAAACGACTTAGTGGCAGGGGAAAGCCATCCCTGCGAGTCGCGCCGAAGGACCTATTCTCTGGCTGTTCGAACCCCGCAAAGGCACCGCTCGCGCGTAGGACCCTTTCCCATCCCACTGCTAGGCGCAGCGGCAGCTGGGCCGTGTCGATTCTGCTTGTGCCCCGGCCCTGCACCCGATGGCTGCTCAGGAGTTCCCCAGAAAGAAAAAGGCCCCGATTCTCTCGGGGCCTTCTTCGTGCTGATCCTAAAACGCCTGGCTAGAACTCATAGCGCAGAGCGAACTGCATGACGCGGGGGTTGGTCAAGAGCCCCGTGTAGTTGCCGAAGTTGCTGGAGTTAGTGATGGAAAGGCTCAAGCTTTGGACGTCGAAGCGAGTCAGGTTCAATGCGTTGAAAACGTCCCAACGGAATTGCAGGGTGTGCGCCTCGTTGTAAGGCATGTGCCAGCGCTTGCTGAGACCCAAGTCGAGGCCGGCGAAACCATCGCCTCGCAGGTTGTTGCGAGCGCCGACCTGGCCCGGCATATCCGGCGAGAATCCATTGAGGGCTGAGGCAGCAGCGGCGGCATTGCCGAAGATGTTGACGGTGCCGTCAGGGTTCTTGGATGCTCCGACCGTCTTGATGTGAGCGATGGGAGTCGCGAATCCGGAAAGCTCCCAGTTTGTCGGCCACTGGGCGCCGTTGCTCACGCCGACGGGGAAGCCACTGGTCCACCGCCCGAGCCCGCTGAATTCCCAGCCTCCGATGAGGGCTTCCGCAATCCCGCTCGCGTTGCTATCAAGCCAACGGCCCTTGCCGAATGGCATGTCGATGATCCAGTTCGCGTTGAACTGGTGGGTCAGGTTGAAGTCGGATACCGCACGAAGCGCTTTGGGGTCCCAAGGGAGAATGACTTGGCCGCCGAGGCCGCCTTCGTCGGCAATGCGGTTAGCATCCGAGGAAATGTCCATGGATTTTGAATAAGTGTAGTTCAAGTCGAGTTGAACGCCGTGAGCCATACGGTGCTGGAGATTGACTTGAAGGGCGTGGTAGGCAGCTGTGCCGATGGAGCGCCAGGCATAGAGCGCCGCAAATTGGGGATCCACGAAGGAATAAGGACCGCCAACGGCATAGATGCTATCACCCGTGTTCGGATTGCTCAGGCCCCATCCCTGATCCAGGGCTTGCTGGCCCGTGGTCTCATTGTAGGAGAAGCAGGAAAAGAGGTCATAAGCGGCTTGCAAGGCATCCGGCGTGGGGCTCGCTCCACAAAAATCTGGCGCGGCATACATTGGCGAGGACTGAAGCATGTCGTACCAATATTGCGCCGTGGGGCCGACGGTGGCCGGAGTAATGGAACTCGCCGGAACGCCTTGGCGGTACTGAACCGCGAGAGCGTCCACGGCTTTGAAATAGTCCACGTGGGTTTTGGGGTCAACCAGATCGAGAGGAGATGCGACGTCTTCCTGGGACAACAGGCGATGGGAGAGCCGTCCGACGTAGGCTACCTGCAAAGTGAAATCCTGGCCGAGTTGACGGCCCACAGACAGGTCGATGGTGTAGGAGTAGGGCGTTTTCACGTGGTTGTCCATACCCCAGTAAACGGCGTAAGAGCCGGTGGCATTGGTGAGGCCGCTCGGGAATGTCTGCGGAAAAGTGCCTGCCGGGGGCGGCGCCAGCATCTGGTTCCCTCCCAAATCCATCGCGGGAATATTGGCGGAGCCAAGGACGCCCGTTGCACGAGGGGCGATCGCGGGAGTCTCAATGCCGCCCGTGTTCGTAAGAGAGGTTGACAATCCGAACGATCCGCTCTGGTCGAAGGTGGCCAGGAGTGCGGGACCGAGGCGGTCATATACCATGCCAAAGCCGCCGCGGATGACCGTTTTGCCTCCCTCGCCAAGAACGGAGCCTAGAAAACCCGAATGGTAATTTGGGGACCAGGCAAAGGCCACATGCGGGCCGAAATTCTTGGTATCCCAATTATAGAAGCCCGGCTTGCCGTTGGCCGGACCGGCGAGATTGAAACTCAGGCAGCAATCCGCGCTGGCAGGAATGCCACTGAGCATGCCCGTTGCCCGTGCTTGATACCAGCTGCTCAAATCAGGGGTCGGGCTGACCTGATAGCCATTCGTTTCCCACGGGGGCGAGAAGAGGGAATAGCGGAGGCCCAGAGTCAGAGTCAAGTTTGGCTTTATCTTCCAAACGTCCTGGGCGTACATCTCCCAGGCGTCGTCGGCAAAGCGGCGAGAAACCGGCGCGCCATCGGCAAGAGTGCTGCCGCTGGTGGTGAAATTATATTGCGCGTTATCCTGGGTGACCATGCCGATCAACGCACCCATGGGATAGTCGTAGTTGTTGCCGAAGCCGCCATCCACCGCAGGGTAAGCGGTTCCGCCGCAGGAGCCGGCCGTGGTCGAGCAGGCGGGGTCGAAATGCCCGGCCACCCCCGTGTTGGCCATGGACGCCGTGTCTAGCCAGGAAGGGTTGTCCGACGCGGAGGCGAAGGAATTCAGGTTGCTGGCCTGCGGATTACGCAGGATGTTGACGCTGACGCCGAATTGCCAGGTGTGATTGCCCTTCACCCAGGAAACGTCGTCGGTGATGTTGTGGACCGGAACCTGAAAGACGTTGTTGTTGGTGTAGACGAGGCTCGAGTTGTTGGAGGTGCTGTTGTCATTCAAGCCCCGGAAGAAGATGATGTCCTGGCTTTGATTGCCAATCACGCCGAAGCTCTGCCGCGTAAAGCCGTAGCGGAAATTATTGACGAGATTGGGGCGCAAGACGGCTGTGTAGCCCACCGCGATGCCCTTGCTATAGTCCACGGTTGATGTTTCCGGCGGGCCTCCCGGAAGATAGGGAACGCCCCCCTGGGTGTCGTTGCGAAGCGCGCCGCGCCAGAACAAAGCATGGCTGCCGTTACTGGTGAGGTTGTAGTCGACGCGCGCGATATACCAGTTGTCGTTGGTGGCCACCGGCCCGCTGAACCGATAGCCCACGAAATTGACGCCGTCGCCCACCGAATTGTCATTCGCCGGGAAGTTCGCAAACGTCTTGAAATAAGGGATCATTACATTCGTGCTGACCCCGATTCCTTGCGGATCCATGGCCTGGATCTGCGAGGGACCCAAGCCGTAATAGCCCGGTTGAACGTTGAAGGTGCTGGTGAGGCCCTGGACGGTCATCCCCGGGCAGGTCGCGGTGTCCAGGCTGCCGTCCGCCAGAGTCTGGCATTGGTACTGAATTACGCCATCCTGCATGGCGGCGCTGGGAACGATGCGCACGACGCTTTGCGCTTCCCTTTGGCGTTGCGCCTGATAATTGGCGAAGAAGAACAGGCGGTTCCTCTTCAGCGGGCCTCCGAAAGAGCCGCCGAAGTTGTTGCGGATCAACTTGGGCGGCTGGTTGGGCGCGCCACTTTCGTGCTCGGCCTCCTTGATGAAATAGTCGTTGGCGCTGGTGGCGGTGTTGCGATTCTCTTCGAACAGCGAGCCGTGGAAACTGTTCGTGCCGCTCTTGGTGACGATGGCTACCTGGGCGCCGGAAGAGCGCCCCTCGTCGGCGTTGTAGTTCGAAGTGGTCACACGGAATTCCTGCACGGAATCCTGGGTGATGGGCAAAACGGAATCGAAGGCGTAGCCGGTGGTGTCGGCGTTGACGTCCACGCCGTCCAGGGTGATGTTGCTCTGGTCGCTGCGCGCACCATTCACAGCGCCGTTGCGCGTGTCCACATTCTTGTTCATGTCCGGCCTGTTCCCCGTGTAAGCGACGCCAGCCTGAAGAGAGAGCAGTTCCGGGACGTTGCCCGCCTCGAGAGGAAGTTCCATGACCTGGTTCTGGCTGAACGCGGTGCCCAGGGACGCATCCGTTGTGTTGAGAGTCTCCGTTTGCGCGGAGACCTCGACCGTCTGCGTGGCTTCTCCGACTTCGAGAGTGGCATTCACCGTGGCCGGCGTATTAACGAGAAGCTGCACTTTGGATTGGACGAATTTGCGGAATCCGGCCTGTTGGACGGTCAGCGAGTAGGTACCGGGAGCCAGGGAGAGAAACGCATACTCTCCGGCGGTGCCGGAGGTGGTTTGACGCGAAACGCCCAGGGCCGCGTTGACCAGCGTAATTTGAGCGCCGGCGATCACCCCGCCCGACTTGTCCGTCACTACGCCGTGCAGGGACGTGGTACCCGTTTGCGCGAGCAGGCCGCAGGAAAGGGATAGGGCCAATAGAAAGAGGAATCCTGCCCGGGCCAAAATCGATCGAGTCATAAAACGCTCCTTTTCCGCGCCAGTTCTCGATGAACGAGAAAGCAATCGACTGAGTTCTACGCGAAGGGGGTATAGGCAACGGAGGACCGTCCAACCAAAGCGGCCCCTAAATCGGGCAACTCACCCACAAACCAGGTGAGTTGGCATAAAACCAATCAGGGTCAATTGTCCTTGCAGCCCACCCCTTGGCGGTCTGACAGCCACCCCATGTCGGGAGAGTTTATAGTGCCAACAGGGCTCCGGTGTCAATGGAATATCGGCCCGATTAGAAAAGCGAATCGACAGCCGTCCTTAAGGCCGGGCCGGCGTATCGAGAGGGGGAAGTGGTCAGAAAGAAAGAGCGGCCGGTGGGGGTGCCGGCCGCTCGTGGGCATGGGGGTGATGGAGGTGCGGTATTCGAGGTGAATCACGGGCCCAAGGTTCGCGTCGCCAACCCTTGGAACCCGTACCGCGAATCCACAGGCAGAATGCCTTGGAGGAGCGGAAGCGTCGATAGGCCGGTCGGTTCAATTCGTGCCGGTACGAAGGTACCCCGCTGCGGTCTTCGCGGTTTGTTCGCCCAGCGGCCTGAGGGCGGGCGGCTTATGGGGACAGCGTTGAAGGGGCTGGCCTGCGGTGGTACGCTTCGCGGAGGGATGCGGCAACGCAAGCGTTCGCACCTCTGGCGCGGTGCGCGGGTGTCGTCATCGACCGGCAATCGATACGACAGAGCGCCACACGATCCGTCATGTCTGCTCCCGGAGCAAAACTGAACCAGAAAACGAGCGTCGAGACGCAGGCGATCTCGGTTGTTCGCCAATTGCTGAGTGAACTGGACAGCGGGCGCGGCACCGGCGAACTGGACGCGCGCGGGGGACGAGCGCACCTGGAGCGCGATCTGGGACTGGGCAGCCTCGAGCGAGTCGAGCTGATGCTGAGACTGGGAGACGCGTGTGGCGTCCGGCTCCCCGAGCGCGTGATGGAGCAGGCGGACACGGTCGAGGATCTGGTCAAGGCGGTGCTCGAACAGCAAACGGCGGGAACTGCGGCAGCGAAGCCTGTTCTTTCGGGGCACGGGTCCGTCCAAGCTGCGACGCCTGAGCAGGGAGCGGAAGTTGATGCCGAACTGGAGCGGAAGGTTCGCGCGGCGGAAACGCTGACGGACGTTCTCCGGCTGCGTGCCACGGGCGAACCCCAGCGCGCGCACCTTCAAATCTACGAGGATGATCCCGAGCCGCGCACGATCACTTTCGGTGAACTCTACGAGCGGGCGTCGGGCGTGGCGGGCGAACTGCGGCGCCGCGGGCTCGAACCGGGACAAAGCGTCGCCATCATGCTTCCAACCTGCGCGGAATTTTTCCCCACGTTTTTCGGGACACTGCTGGCGGGCGGAATCCCGGTTCCGATCTATCCGCCGTTCCGCGCGGACAAGATCGCGGAATACGCGCAGCGACAGACGAAGATTCTGCGCAACGCAGAAACGCGATTTCTGGTGACCTGGCGGGAAGCGGAGGGGCTGGCGCGGCTGCTGAAGCCAAAGGTTCCGTCGTTGCGCGCAGTGCTCAACGCACACCGGCTGTGCGGGATGGCGACGAACGCGCAGGGGCCTGGCACACCACCGGAACCCGGAGCGGGCGCGAAGGACAAGACGGCCGAGTGGAAGCCGGTGGAGAATCTGGCGCATCGAGCGCGGGGCGAGGAAATCGCGTTCCTGCAATACACGTCGGGATCGACGGGAGCGCCGAAAGGAGTGACGCTGACGCACGCGAATCTGCTGGCGAACATTCACTCGATGCTGGCGGGCGTGAATGTAATTCGCGAAGACGTGCTGGTGAGCTGGCTGCCTCTGTATCACGACATGGGACTGATTGGCGCGTGGCTGGCGCCGCTGGTGGCTGGAATTCCGACGGTGATATTGTCGCCGCTGGCGTTCCTGAGCCAGCCGGAACGCTGGCTGTGGGCCATCGATCGGCATAAGGCGACGATCAGTCCCGGGCCCAATTTCGCCTACGAACTTTGCGTGCGGAAAATCGCGGACAAGGACTTACAGGGGCTCGACTTGAGCCGATGGCGCGCGGCGCTGAACGGCTCGGAGCCGGTGCAGGCGGCGACGCTGGAGCGCTTCGCGGCTCGTTTCGACGCGTACGGACTTCGGCGCGAGGCGCTGCTTCCGGTGTATGGCCTGGCGGAAAATTCGCTGGCCATTTCCGCGACGGACGCTCGCACGGGATATCGCGCCGATCGGATCGACCGACAAGTCTTTGAATCGACGGGGCGAGCTGTTCCGGCGGCAAGCGATGACGATTCGGCGCCGCTGACGTTTGTGGGTGCGGGACGGCCACTGCACGATGTCGAATGCCGCATCGTGACCGAGCACGGCGCGGACGCGGGCGACCGCGTGGAGGGACACCTTTTGTTTCGCGGGCCGTCCGCCACAAGCGGCTACTACAAGAATCCGGAGGCCACGCGCGAGTTGATGCGCGGCGATGGTTGGCTCGATTCGGGCGATCTAGCCTATTGGGCCGATGGCGATTTGTTCATTACCGGCCGGGCGAAAGACGTGATCATCAAAGCAGGCCGCAATCTTTATCCGCAGGAAATCGAGCAGATCGCGGGACACATCGCCGGCGTACGGCCGGGATGCGTGGTGGCTTTCGGAGCGCCGGACGAGCGCAGCGGCACGGAGCGTTTCATCATCGTGGCGGAAATTCGCAATGCCGCGGACGCAAACCGCATCCGCGCGCAAATCTCGGAAGCGGTGCAGGACACCATGGGCCTGCCTCCCGATGTGATCGAGCTTGTGCCGCCGCAGTCGATTCCGAAAACGTCGAGCGGGAAGCTGCGGCGCACCGAAACCCGCCGGCGATACCTCGAAGGAAACATCGGGAAGAAACGGCAGCCGCCGTGGGTGCAGATGGCCAGCCTTGCGGCGGCAGGCGCTTTGCCGCGCGGCTGGCTGGCGGCACGGCGCAGCGCGAGACGCGCGGCGGAGTTTTTCTATGGGATATATGCGCTGGGCGTTTGCGCGGCAGTTGTCATACCGGTGTGGGGGCTGGTTTCGCTGACACGCAATCGCGAGCGCGCGGCGCGCATCCTGAAGCGGGGATCGCGAATGCTGCTTCGCGGCGCGTTCATTCCCATGGAGACGCACGGCGGCGAACTGCTCGCGGAACTGGGCCATTCGGGGCCGTGGATTTTCGCGCCCAACCATTCGAGCTACCTCGATATCATCGTAGCGCTGGCGGTGCTGCCCAGCAGCGTGCGTTTCATCGCCAAAGGCGACGCGGTGGAGATGCCGGTGTTCGGAATGCTCGTGCGGCGCAGCGGGCAGTACCTGTTCGACCGCAACGATCCGCTCGCGCGCGTGCAGCAGGCGCAGGAGGTAGCAGAGGCGCTGCGCGGCGGGCAGTCGCTGGGCGTGTATCCGGAGGGAACGTTCACGCGGGCGACCGGAATCCGGCCGTTTCAGCTGGGCGCGTTCAAGGCGGCGGTGGACACGCAGCGGCCGATTTGCCCGGTGGCCATTCGCGGCGCGCGGCAAATCCTGCGCGACAAGACATACCTGCCGAAATTCGGGCGGATCATGGTGACGCTGGGCCCGCTGGTCGCGCCGGATCCCGGAGCGGGAAACGAATGGCGGGAAATCGTCCGCCTGCGCGACCGCACACGCAGCATCATCGCGCAGAATGCGGCGGAGCCGCTGCTCTAGCGAGAATAACTTCAACAGGAGCCGAGGCGAGGGGGAAAGGTCCGCATGCCGTTCCGTCCTAGGGAACTCGTCATGCGCGCGCGCGAGGCCGCGATCGCGATGCTGCGCGCGCTCGATCGCGATGAGATGGTCCCGAAATTTCTGGACGTGTATGCGGCCGAGCACCGCAGGCCGGGACGCGCGGATCATCCCGGGCACTATCGCGAGCAGCTGGAAACCGTGCGGCGCGAAGCGATCCTGGCGATGGTGTTGCGCATCGAGGCGGCGCTGCCGACGCGGCTGAACGTGCATGTTCCGGTGCGAAGCCCGCAGGAAAGGCGCTCCCGCAAGGGCAAGGCGCGGCCAAAGAAGGCCGTTCAGCGGCGAGACACGTGGGAGTTTGCGATCCCGATTCTGGATCTTTTTCGCGAGGAATTCTTCACCGCGCTGGGACAGGCGCTGGAATGGACGCAGCGCGACGCCGAAGAGTTCTGGCACGACCTCGAGCTGTACGAGCGATTGCGGGCGACGGAGGCGCGGCGCGTGGGGCGAAGCAGCCGGCTGGTGCCTGCAGGGCCGTTCGTCGATCGCGTGGCGTTCATCCTGGACCCGTCGCTGATGGAGCAGGCGCGGCGCGCCGCCGGGAAGTTTGAAGCGGAGCTGGATGCGGCAGCCGATCGCGTGCTGCGAACGGTGCTGTCGCGACGGCGAGACGACTGAGCCTTCTTCCGCCGCGTTCAAATGCCGACGCGCGCGTTCCCGGAATGCAGCGGGAGGACGAAAAGGCGCACCGGATCGCAAGCAGCTCCAGGGCGTATCTGTTGGGCACAGAGCGCCGCGCCGGCGCGCCGGCAGGTTTCTGATTCTGCTATTCTCGCGGCGTGATCGCTCTTTTCTACATTCTAGTCCTGCTGCAGATTGCCGCCGGGGTTTATTCGCTCTGGACTGGATTCCAGTGGTATCAGATGGTCGAGAGGCGCGCCGGCTCGCATTCGGGATTCTACGCGCCCGTGGCTGCGCTGATTTGCCCCTGCAAGGGCGCCGAGCCCGGACTTGAAGAAAATCTGACGGCGCTCACGCAGTTCGATTATCCAAACTACGAAATCTATTTTTCGCTGGCCACCAGCCTCGATCCCGCGGTGAAGGTGATCGAGCGGGTGAAGGCGGCGAGCCAACGGCCGGTCCACATCGTGATCGCGGGCCCGCCGGGAAACTGCTCGGAGAAAATCCACAATCTGCGGCGGGCCATCGAAGCCCTGCCGGCGGATCAATTCGAAGTTCTTGTGTTTGCGGACTCCGACGCGCGATTCCCGCACGGCTGGCTGCGCAAACTGATCGCGCCTCTTTACGATGCGCGCATCGGCGCGACCACGGCCTACCGCTGGATCATCCCAAGCGGAAAAATCGGCGAGGGGGGCTTTGCCAGCGCGATGGCGTCGGCCTGGAACGCCGCGGTGGCCACGCTGCTGGGAAACGAAAAGGACAATTTCTGCTGGGGCGGCGGGACGGCCATCCGGCGCGAGACGTTCGAGCAAGCCGGCGTCTTGCCCGCGTGGAACGGCGCGCTGAGCGACGATTTCGCGCTGACGCGCGCGCTGCACGACGCGGGGAAGCCCATCGTCTTCTGCCCCGAATGCATGGGAGCGACGCTGCAGCCGTGGAGCGGCAAGGAACTGCTGAATTTCACGACGCGCCAGATCGTGATCACGCGCGTGTACTCACCGCACCGCTGGCTGCTGGGAATGATTTCGCACGCCGGCTATGCGGCTACGTTCTGCTATGGAGTTTTCGTGGTCATGGCGACGATGGCCAGCGGAGATCCTTGGGAACAACTGGCGCTGCTGGCCATCGCGCCATTACTGCTGGCGTCGATGAAGGGCGCGCTGCGAACCGCAGCGATCGATCAACTGCTGCCGGAATGGAAAGCGCGGCTCGCCGGCTGGAACTGGGTGTGGATCGCGCTCGCGCCGCTTGTCCCGTTCCTGTTTTGCTGGAACTTCCTCTCCTCGCTGACTACACGTCGCATTCGCTGGCGCGGGATTCGCTACGAACTGGTGTCTCCTAGCGTGACGCGAATCCTCACGCGGTAGCGCACATATAGCCCTGCAGGTCTTTGCAGCACGCGCTAGATCCGCCGCTCGATGTTCGGGAAATTCGTCCAGACTTTGATTCCGCAGAAATGCGAACCTTCGGTGCAAATGGGCGTGGAGATGCCCGCGCGCAGATAGCAGGGCGGGCCGATATAGCGGCCAAGTTCGGGGAAAGCTGCGCGGACCTGGTTCACTTCATCGATGGACGCCTGATAGATCTCTTCCTGCGCGTTGAAGCAGGTGCGCATGGTCCATTTGTGGAGCAGATGCAGGAGCGAGCCGGACTCGACCAGGCGGATGGCCTTCGCGTTGGGCAGCAGATAGAGCGCAAATTGAGGAGGAACGCCGCGATCGAGCAATTCGTTCTTGGCATCCCATGCTTCCTGCATGGCCCGCTGATAGATTTCGAGCGCGCGCGGATGCTGACGAATCAGCATGGGCGTGACGTAATCGGGCGAACGCGTGTCAGCCAGCGTGAGCAGCGGCCGCGAGCCCGGGACCATGCGATGGCGCTGGTCCTGGCTGTCGGCCGTGTGGCTGATTTTTTTGGCGAAGGTGAAATTGGCGTGCTGCAGAGGGCGCATTATGGGCGCGTGCACGCCCACGTTGAGGGTTTCGCGGCGGTAGGGGTTCCGCGCGGGATTCAGCATCTGGTCGAGCGCTTCCGCGTCCGGGCATTCCGCGGCGCTCGCGCCGATCACCGCGCGATAGGCGGCGGCAACGGATTCGATCGCGCGCGGCGAGTAGTCCACGAGGCGCGAGGTCAGGCCGCCGAGCTGCGCGTCGAATTCGCGCGCGAACGCCTCTCCGTCGCGGGCCGGCTGGCTCCACTCCGGCGGATCCTCCATCGGCTCGTTGTCGAAGCGATCGAAAAACTGAGGATCGATCTCGCGCACGCGCGCAGCCATCTGGCCGATGACTTCTTTCGCTTCGGCCGGAGTGTCGCTGGCCGCCTGCATGCGCCACAACCGATGCAGCACGATTCCCGAAAGCGTGTGCACCATGGTGGTGAACGCCGCAACGGGCAGGACGTAGCGAGCGATTTCGATAGAACGTTTCTCGGATTGCCGGTCGACTTTCTGGATGCGCTTGGGATGCGACATCGCGCTGACGTGCCAGATGTCCGCCAGAATTTCGCGGGCACCCGGCTGCAGGACGGCCGTCAGTTCGCGATAGTGCTGCCAGGCGCGCGCGACCGCGTTTTCGTAGATGGCGCGCTCCGCGGGGCCAAAATGTGGGTTGGCGGCGCCTTCGGGAGGGACGTAGGCCTGCGCGCGATCGAGCCGCACGTAGCGCTGGCTCTGCTGCTCGGAGTTATAGAACGGATGGGCGTGCAGGAAGGACCACACGAACTGGCGGCTGACGTTTTCCAGGCCAAACTCGAAGTGGGCGTGCTGATAGACGGTGTGATGGCCTCCGTAATAAGTGCCCGAACCAACCGTCACGCGCTGCTTATCGGTGATTTCCTCGGGGCCAATGATGCGCGAGGAGTAGCAGGTGCGCGCGGCGGCAATGGCGGAATCAAAGGGATGCGCGAAGGCATTGCGAAGAGTGACGCGCGGAGGCGCGGTCTCAACCGGATGCTGCTGGGACGAATCGGGTGCGGGAGAAAATTGCGTGGCCATCTTCGGCGTCATTGTACACCGGGCGCGTCCCCAGGTGTCGCGATTGAATCGTAGCACGCACCGGCGAACTCGCGGTCGCGCGGACACAAACCCGATGGGAAGATGCGAGCCGCTGCCGGTTCAGGACTTCTTGGCAGCCGCTTTGTTTGCGTACTTCTTCTGGAAGCGTTCGACGCGTCCGGCGGTGTCGATGAGCTTCTGCTTGCCGGTGAAGAAGGGGTGGCAGCTCGAGCAGATTTCCACGCGAATCATGTTGCCCTTGAAGGTCGAACGGGTCTGGAACGTGCTGCCACAGGCGCAATGCACGGTGACAGGATGGTAGTCCGGATGAATTGCTTCTTTCATGAGTTCCCCTTTTTGCCGGCCGATCTGCGCGGCGAGAAACGGAGCCGGATCACACAGCCGCGTCGCTAGGCCAGCGTCGAAACCAGTATTTTAGCGGATTCGCGGCAATATTGCCAACTTACCCGAGTTTCGGGCTGTGACCTGATTTGTCTAGGTCTCGTGAGCGGCAGCGCGAATCTGTCGGGAGATCCATCAGACGCGCGTAAACGGCGACCACGATATGCTACGCGCGCTTTGTGGAGCGAACCCTGCACAGTGCGACCAACAACTTTGGCAAGATTTTTAGAATCGCGCCGCGCGAAATAACAGGCGGTCAGAAGCAAAGGGAGAATGAATTCGTAGAGCCGTTGTAAACGAGAATGCACCGGTTCAGAATATCCCGTCCGATCAGTACGTGAATTCCTTGTCTCAAAAACAGTTGTGACGCGGCGATTCGCAGATTTGGGATGAGAAGCGGTGACTCCCCTGGCCCTGCGCCGATCGCGAAATCTACGTCGTACGTTTCGGTCGTGTGCGTTTGATCGCCGGTGCTAGGAGTCACTATTTCAATGGTGCCAGTCGGAGTGAGATTTAGAGCCTGGAGCACTTGCGGCTCAATCGAAGTGAAGCTCGCTCCTGTGTCGACAAGTGCACGCACTACGCGTGGCTGGGGAATTGGCTGACCAGCAGCCTCTAGAGCCATCCTGCGGCCCGCGCTTACAAACACACCAGCATTGACGATTGGGCCATTCGGCTCAAGACTTAGCGTGAAGTGAGGCACTGTCCGTTAGCGACGAACCGCGCCGATAGATCGTGTGAAGGAAAAAACAGGCTCAATTGTGAGGATCTGTTTCACCATGAACGGTTCCAATCCGAAATGCTTGTAGCCTTCTTTGAGGGCGTCCTCGTAGGACGCGAAAACATCAACAACATCCGCTCCATGAATCAGGACGTACTTCCCCTCGTGTGCTTTGAGTTCGGGCAATTTGCTCTTGTACGTTTCTAGCTCTTTTTCCAACGCCATTTTTGCACCGGTTGAGCTTTTCATAGGTATACCTCGGCCCCAGCGAGAAATGCGAGGATACTACAGAACGGTTTCCTTGCTGACAACTGTCTTGGCGTCCCCAATAGCAAATCCCGCCGTGGCTACACCCCATTATAGCAAAAGTTCGGGGACCGTATGCGACTTGGTAACCTCAGACGGGGCGCTGATGCTATATCAGCGGATCTCGCGGGCTCGATTCTGCATTTTCGTCCGCTAATCAGCGGCTCCTTCCACGCTTGTTGTGGCCGAGAAACACTCAAATCTGGACACTACCCGAGTTTGCGTGGATCGCGCGCGTAACGGCTGGGACAACAGGCGCGGGGTCAGGCGCGCTTCATGGCGGCGCGGCGGGACTTGAAGAGATCGAGCCAGGCGTCCATGCCCTCGCCCGTTTTAGCGGAGACTTTGACGACTTGCATTCCCGGCCGCACGGCTTCGACGTTGCGGCAGGCTGCAGCGAGATCGAATTCGGCGGCGGCGGCCAGGTCCATCTTGGTGATGACCGCAACATCCGCGCTGTTAAAGATGGTCGGATACTTGAGTGGCTTGTCTTCGCCTTCGGTGACGGACATGAGCACGAGGCGAATGTCCTCACCCAGATCGTAAGAGGAAGGGCAAACCAAGTTGCCGACGTTTTCGATGAACAGGAAATCGAGACCGGCAAGATTCCAGCCCTCCAGCGCGGTTTCAACCATAGCGGCTTCGAGATGGCACAGCGTGCCGGTGGTGATCTGCCGGACGGGCGCGCCGCTGCGGGCCAGACGAAGCGAGTCGTTCTCCGTGGCCAGATCGCCGACCAGCGCCGCAACGCGAAACTCCGGCCGCAGGAGCGTCAGTGTTTTTTCGAGCAGCGTGGTCTTGCCGGAGCCGGGACTGGAAACCATGCTGGCCACGAAAACGCCCGCATCGCGGAAGCGCTGGCGCAGCGCGCGCGCCAGAAGATCATTCTTCTTCAGCACGTTCTGGCGCACTTCGAGGATGCGCGTCCCGGGACTCACTCTTCCACCTCCAGCGAGACGAGTTCGAGTTCCTTGCCCTGTACGATCCTCGATGCTACCGCGCCGCACACGGAACAGCAAAACCACTCGGAGGTGCGCACGGGGCGCGAAGCGGCGCAGGCGGGGCAATAGACCATGCCCGGCACGTCCTCGATGATGAGCTGCGAACCCGCCAGCGGCGTATCATGGCAAGCCATTTCGTAGGAGGAAAGCAGCGCGTCCCTCACCACGCCGGATAGCGCGCCAAGCCGCAAATGCACGGCGTTGATGCGCAGCCCGCCGCGGCTCCGCGATTCCTCCTGCGCCAGATCGACGATGCTCATGGCAATGGAGAGTTCATGCATCGGAGACTCCGCCAGTTTCCGCATCGAAGCGGCCAAAAGCGGCAAGCGCAGCCTGGCCGAGGCTGATGCCCCCGTCATTGGGCGGAACTTCGTGGTTGGTCCAAATGGCCAACGGGGTTGTCGCAAAAATGTCGTGCAGGTCCTCGAGCAGCAATTCGTTTTGGAAGACGCCGCCGGAGAGCACGGCGGTATCGACGTTGTGATGCGCGCAGAGGGTGGTGATGGCCCGCGCGACTCCGGAAGCAATGCCGCGCTGGAAGGCGCGCACGATTTCGTTTGTGCTGCGCCCATGGAGGCGATCGTCGACGACGGCGCGGAGGAGCGGGCGGAAATCGAGTTCGCGGGCATCGAAGGGAAATGAATACGCATCCGCATTTGCCGCCGTGCGCGCGAGCTGCTCGAGCCACATAGCCGCCTGGCCCTCGAAGGTGACGCCGCGCGTGAACCCGAGAAGCGCCGCGGCGGCATCGAACAAGCGCCCCACCGAAGTCGTCGTAAAGCTGCGCACGCCCTTGCGCAACAACATGCGGGCGTCGTCATAGCGGTCCGGAAAAGAGAACGGCGGCGCGCTGAGCTCGGGCAGGTCTTCCAGCTGCGCGAGAACACCGGCAGCCGCTTGCACCGGGTATTGCGCGGCGGCGTCGCCGCCGGGCAGCACAGCGCTGCGAAGATGCGCGACGCGCTCGAAACCATCGCGGACGCTGCCGAGAAAAATCTCGCCGCCCCAAATGGTGCCGTCGTCGCCGTAGCCCGTGCCGTCGAAGCTGGCGCCGATCACGCGAGTGTCCCATGCACGGCGCTCGGCTAGAACGGACGCAACGTGCGCGCGATGATGCTGGATGCGGCCGCGCGAACGCGCGGGAAGGCTGCGAGCATGCTCGGCCGAGGCGTATTGCGGGTGAGCGTCGCAAACAACGAGCAGGTCGTTCCAGTCCACTTCGTACATGGAAGTGAGATCGTCGATCGTTTCCTGAAACGCGCGCAGCGAGGGATAGTCTTGCAGATCGCCGATATGCTGGCTGACGAAGGCTTGTCCATGCACGACGAGAGCGATGGTGTTCTTCAGGTCGGCGCCCACGGCCAGGATCGAGCGATCGGACGGAATCGTGGTGACCGCTCCAGGCGCATAGCCTCGCGAGCGGCGCAGAATGGCCGGGCCGAAGGCGCCGGCGCGCGCGACGGAATCGTCCACGCGGCGCGCGATGGGGCGTTCGCCGATCAGGAAGGCATCCGCAATCGCGGAGAGGCGCTCGAGGGCGTCGGAATCCTCGTAGGCGATGGGCTCGCTCGAACGATTCGCGCTGGTCATCACGAGAATTTCGGGCGCGCCGGCGTCAAACAGCAAATGGTGCAACGGCGTATAGGGAAGCATGACGCCAAGTTCCGCGCTGTCCGGCGCGATGCCGGGGAAGCCGGCCTTCGCACGCGCGACGACGATGGGGCGCGCGAGGGAAGTGAGCAGCGCTTCGGCTTCAGGAGTAAGTTCGATAATTTGCCGAGCCGCTTCCAGATCGCGCGCCATCAGCGCGAACGGTTTTTCCTTGCGATATTTGCGCTCACGCAGTTCGTGAATGGTTCGCGCATTCCGCGCATCGCAGGCGAGATGATATCCGCCGAGCCCTTTCACCGCGACGATGCGGCCCGCAGCGAGCAGTTGCGCGGCAGCGCGAATGCTCGCTTCACTTCCGCTTGTGATTTGGCCGTCCTGCTGGAGGAAATAAGCGGGCCCGCACGAGGGGCACGCAACCGGCTGGGCGTGAAAACGGCGGTCTCCCGGATTTTGATATTGTCCGGCGCAGAATTCGTCGAGCGGCCAGCGGCTCATGGTGGTGTTCCGGCGATCGTAGGGAAGCGCGAGCGTTACGGTGTAGCGCGGGCCACAGTTCGTGCAGTTGATGTAGGGATAGCGATAGCGCCGGTCGGCGGAATCGAAGAGTTCGCGCAGGCAATCGTCGCAGATGGGCAGATCGGGCGAGATGCGCGTGCTCGGGCGGTCCTCGCGGCGGCTTTCGCGAATGGTGAATTCGCGAATGCCGCGGGGCTCGCAAGCGATCACTTCCATGCCGGTGATCCGCGCGGCGGGCGGCGCAGCCGACGTCAGGTCGCGGACGAAAGCCTCGAGACAGTCGTCCGCGCCCTCCAGAAAGATTTCGACGCCTTCGCCTCCGTTGAAGACCCAGCCCGCCAGCGCGTTTGCGCGCGCCAGGCGAAAGACGAACGGGCGGAAGCCCACGCCCTGCACGACGCCGCGCACTCTGACGATGCGTGCGGCGATCAGGCGGGCGGTCACTGACTTTTCAGCCACGGGCTACCCCCCGCTCACGATGCAGCCGCGGCCCTGCCAGCCGATTTGCACCACTTTCCCGGCGTCCACCAGAACGGGAACCGTGCGCTGGCCTCCCGTGAGAATGCGCATGCGCTCGCGCGCGGACGGATCGGCCTCCACGTCGTATTCGACGAAATCGTCGCCGCGCCATTCGAGCCACTCCCGCATTTCGCGCGTATGAGGGCAACTCGCGGAGCCGAACAGCTCGAGCTTAGGCATGAACGAGAGTCTCCAGGGCTTCGCGCATCATCTTGCACTCGGTGGCCATGATCGTTTCTCAGCAGATGCGCGGCAGCGGGTCGCCAACAAGCATGTCGACGATTCGCGTGCCGCCGTATCGCGTGGTGACCAGCACCGCGCCGGCGGGCTGCTCCTGAACTTCGCCGATGATGCAGGCTTGCTCGCCGCCCGGAGTCTGCCGCAGCGCGTGGAGCGCGGCCTCCGCGGCTTCGGAGGCGATTACCGCGAGAAATTGCCCTTCGTTGGCGATGTGGAGCGGGTCGAGGCCGAGCAACTCGCAGGCGCCGCGCACGGCATCGCGCACGGGAATCTGGTCATCGCGCAGGACGATGCCGAGCCGGCAGTCACGCGCCAGTTCGTTCAGCGAAGTAGCCACGCCGCCGCGCGTCGGATCGCGCATCCAGCGAATCGACGGCCCGGCTACGCGGGCGATGGCTTCGACGAAGGGAAGCACGGAGCGCGTGTCGGAGGAAAGATCGGCTTCCAGGTCGAGGTCGCCGCGCGCGAGGAGGATGGTCACGCCGTGATCGCCGATCGGGCCGGAGAGAAGAATCTGATCGCCTGCGCGAACCGATGCAGGATCGACGGAAACCTCGGGAATCAGCGAGCCGATGCCGGCCGTTGAGATGTACATCGAGTCGGCTTTGCCGTGCTCGACCACTTTCGTATCGCCGCCCGCAATACACACTCCCGCTTTGGCCGCGGCGGCGGCCATGGCTTCCACTTCCGCCTGCAGAATTTCCGTCGACAGCCCCGCTTCGAGGACGAAGGTGACGACCAGGGCTTCGGTGCGAGCGCCCGCAACGGCGAGGTCGTTCACCGTGCCGTTTACCGCCAGCTCGCCAATGGAGCCGCCGGAAAAACGCAAGGGCTTCACCACAAAGCTGTCCGTGGTGATGGCGAGCCGCGTCCCGTCAAGGCTGACAACAGCGGCATCGCCCAGCGGTCCGTTGGACGCGCCGCACAGGAGGGGAACAAACAGGCCCTCGATCAGGCGGCGGCTGGCTTTCCCTCCCGCGCCGTGAGCCATTTCAATCTGTGGCTCACGGAACCTGACCTTCGGCGGCGCGACAGCGCGAGATTCGCCGTTCACGCCGGGGCGTTGAGGGTCGTCAGCTCTGTTTTCCGGTGTTCGTAACTGAAGTATGCGGCGCATGATCCTTCCGCGGAAACCATCAAGGCGCCCACCGGGTGTTCTGGTGTGCACTCGTTGCCAAACAATCTGCACTGCGCGGGTTTGAGCACGCCTCTCAGCACTTCGCCGCACTGCGCGGCTTTGGGATCCGTGACGCGAATGCCTGGAACTTCGAAGCGCCGCTCGGCGTCCCAATCCGCGTACTCTTCGCGCAAGCTAAGGGCCGACTCCGGAATGAAACCCATGCCGCGCCATTCGAAGTAGGGGCGAAGCTGAAAAACATCGGCCATGGCGCGCAGCGCGGCGGGATTGCCCTCCCAAGTGACCACGCGCTTGTACTGGTTTTCGACTTTGGCCTCACCGGCGCGCAACTGGCGTAAGAGCATGAGAATCGACTGGAGAAGGTCGAGCGGCTCGAACCCCGAAATGACGATGGGCTTGTTCTCGTTTTTCGCGATCCATTCATAAGGGCGGCAACCGATCACGGTGGAGACGTGGCCCGGCCCGATAAAGCCGTCGAGTCGCATATCCGGAGAGTCGAGGATGGCGCGAATGGCGGGGATGATCGTCACGTGGTTGCAGAAGACGGAGAAATTGCGCAGGCCCTCTTTTTTCGCGCGCTGAAGCGTCAAGGCCGTGGAGGGGGCGGTGGTCTCGAAGCCGATGGCGAAAAACATGACGTGCTGATCCGGATTCTGGCGGGCCAGCTTGAGGGCGTCGGACGGCGAGTAGACGATGCGCACGTCCATGCCGCGCGCTTTGTGCTCGAGCGGACTGCCGTGCGTGCCGGGAACGCGCATCATGTCGCCGAAGGCGGCAAAAATGACGCCGGGACGCGACGCGATCGCCAGTCCATCATCGATGCGCCCCATGGGCAAGACGCAAACGGGGCAGCCGGGCCCATGGATCAGATCGATGTTCTCGGGCAGGATGTCTTTCAAGCCGAAACGGTAAATCGCGTGCGTATGTCCGCCGCAAATTTCCATGATGTGGTACTGGCGCGCGGGATCGGCCACCCGGCGGATTTCTTCGGCCGTTTTACGGATCAGCTCGGGCTGCCGGAACTCATCGACGTACTTCATGTTCTGCCTCGATCGTGGCCGCTGGTCGCACGTTATGCCGGAGACTTTGTCGCAGGCGTTTTGCCCGGCGCTTCCTCCAGACCGTAGCCGCGCACTTCCTGCATGGCGCCCTCGCGTTCGCCCAGCATTTCGAGCGTGCGCATCTGCTCGAGCGCGTCTTGCTCGCTGATTTTGCTCATGGCGTAGCCGACGTGAATGAGAACCCAGTCCCCTGGCGCGGGGCGGTCGTCTTCGAGCAGGCCGAGGTCCACGTGACGCCGCACGCCCATCACGTCTACCAAAGCCAAGCTGGCATTTTCCGCGGAGATTTCGAGAACTTTCCCGGGTATGGCCAAACACATGTGACAACCTCCGCCTGGATTTCCGTCTTGTTCGCCGTTGCTCATGGCAGTGCGGATGAAGGGTGAAGCCTAGGCTCTTATTCTACTCTCAATTCATCATGCAATTGATGCCCAGGATCGTCGGAGGAATCATGCGCAGTTTTGGTTGACACCCCGGCTGGCCGTTACTATCCTCGTCGCGGGTTGGGGGAACTGCGGCGACATTCGCAAGCCTGCGCCGCTGCGCTTCGAAAAATTATATGGGAGAAGAACATGACTTTCTTCGGAAAGCGCATTGTGTCGGCCCTTGCCTGCATCGCCCTCATCTCCACCGCTGCGGCCGCGCAAGATATCTCGAAGCTGCCCTACATGAATCCCAAACTTTCGCCGGAGGAGCGCGCGGCGGATTTGGTGCACCGTATGACGCTGCAGGAGAAGGCCTCGCAGCTGGTTAATCAGTCGCGCGCCATCCCGCGCCTGGGCGTGCCAGCCTACGACTGGTGGAGCGAGGCCCTCCACGGAGTCGCAGTGAACGGCACCACGGAATTTCCCGAGCCGATCGGCCTGGCTGCTACCTTCGACGCGCCCGGCATTCATCAGATGGCCGTGGACATCGGCATTGAGGCACGCGTGGTGAACGCGGAGTCGGTGAAAAACGGCAACTCCGTGATCTTCCATGGACTCGATTTCTGGGCGCCCAACGTGAACATTTTCCGCGATCCGCGCTGGGGTCGCGGCCAGGAAACGTACGGCGAGGATCCATTCCTCGACGGGCGCATGGCGGTCGCGTTCGTCACCGGGATGCAGGGCACCAATCCGCGCTACTACCGCGTTATCTCCACGCCCAAGCATTTTGACGTGCACAGCGGGCCCGAACCCACGCGCCATTTCGCCGACGTCGATGTCAGCAAGCACGACATGGAGGACACCTACCTCCCCGCCTTTCGCGCCGCCATCGTCGAGGGCCATGCCGACTCCGTGATGTGCGCCTATAACGCCATCAACGGCCAGCCTGCCTGCGCCAATCAGTTCCTGCTGCAGCACACGCTGCGCGGCGCGTGGCAGTTCCAGGGCTACGTGGTCTCTGATTGCGGCGCCGTCCGCAACATTTTCGAGGGGCATCATTACCGCCCGACTCAGCCGCAGGCATCGGCGATCTCGCTCGAGCGCGGCATGGACAACGAGTGCATCGACGGCACGGAGAAAGTGACCGACGATCGCGACTACAGGCCCTACATCGAAGCGGTGCAGCAGGGGTATCTCTCCGAGAGCGCCATCGACACGGCGCTGATCCGCCTGTTCACCGCGCGCATCAAGCTTGGCCTGTTCGATCCGCCGTCCATGGTGCCCTACACGAAGATCAATCGGGATCAGCTCGACAGCGCCGCGCATCGCGAGTTGGCCCGCAAGCTCGCCGATGAGTCCATGGTGCTGCTGAAGAACGACGGCGTGCTGCCGCTCAAGCCGTCGGTGAAGCGCATCGCCATTGTCGGCCCGCTCGCGGATCACACCGCGGTCCTGCTGGGCAACTACAACGGCATTCCCACGCATACGGTGAGCATGCTCGAAGGCATGAAGGCCGAATTCCCAAACGCGAAGATCACATACGTTCCCGGCACGCAATTCCTTTCCAACAGGGGAGATCCTGTGCCTGCGTCGGCGCTGACGACCCCGGACGGCAAACCCGGCCTCGAGGCCGCCTACGGCACGAGCACCGGCTTCGGCGAAAAAGCTACTCCCATCACCTCACGCGTTGAATCCACGCTCGACATGGACGAAAACAATCTTCCCGAGCAGGCCAAGGAAGCCCACGGGCTGTTTGTGCACTGGACCGGGTTTCTGACCGCCCCCGAAACGGGCGAATACCTGGTCGGCATCCGGGTCGATGGCTTCGGGCGCGTTTCGCTCGGCGACCGTGTCGTGGTTCAGACGTTTGGCGGCATATCTCGTCGCCACACCGGGCACGTCGGTCAGGTCCATCTCGCCAAGGGCCAGCCGGTCAAGCTGGACGTGATCTATCGCGAGGGAACGAACCACTCACCGGTGGCGCAACTTCTGTGGGCGCCGATGAACAACGCGCCCGATCCGGCCGCCGTTGCTGCGGCGAAGAACGCGGACGTGGTCATCGCCGTCGTCGGCATCACCAGCCGCCTCGAAGGCGAAGAGATGGCCATTGACCAGCCCGGCTTCTTCGGCGGCGATCGCACCAACCTCAAGATGCCCGCGCCCGAAGAGGCTCTGGTCCAAGCCGTCGCCGCCACCGGCAAGCCGCTGGTCGTCGTCCTGATGAACGGCAGCGCGCTGGGCGTCAATTGGGAGAAGGCGCATGCCAACGCTATCCTGGACGCGTGGTATTCCGGCGAAGAAGGCGGAGCGGCCATCGCCGACACGCTCAGCGGAAGAAACGATCCGGCCGGGCGGCTGCCCGTCACTTTCTACAAAGATGTCCACCAGTTGCCGCTCTTTGAGGACTACTCGATGCAGGACCGCACCTACCGCTACTTCAAAGGCCAGCCGCTGTGGCCTTTCGGATACGGCCTCAGCTATACGACGTTCAAATTCAGCGATCTCGTTCTGCCCAACGCGCCCATCCATGCCGGCGATCCGCTGGACGTTTCCGTCACCGTCACGAATACCGGAAAGTTTGCGGGCGATGAGGTTGCCGAGCTTTACCTCAAGTTCCCGGATGTGCCGGGAGCGCCCATCCGCGCACTGCGCGGCTTCCAGCGCATTCATCTCGAGCCGGGCGCCAGCCAAGCGGTCAAATTCCACCTGAAGCGCCGCGACCTCAGCATGGTCACCTCAGCCGGCGACATCATCGTGGCGCAAGGCGGCTACACGCTGTCGGTGGGCGGCGGCCAGCCCGGAACCGGGGCGCCGTCGGTAAGCGGCCATTTCGAGGTGAACGGCCAGCTCCTGCTGCCACAATAGCGCCTCGCTCGTCCTGCGAGATGCTGATGTCGCTCACGATGCTCCTTAGTTGGGCGATGCTATAGCGTGGACGCTGTGCGGCCAGCGGGCGTAACATGCCCTCAATTTCCATGCGCTTTAGAGCGCGAAAGGCAGGTCCAAATGAGCGCAAGTACAATCGATATCCTGTTGCTGATTGGACGTATCCTCTACGGCGGCTTTTTCCTGATCAGCGGGGTCAACCACTTCACGAAAATGAACTCCTACAAGCCGTATGCGGCTTCCAAGGGTGTTCCCGCGCCGGGGCTAGCGGTGGCGTTCAGCGGATTGCTGATCCTGCTTGGCGGCCTCAGCGTCCTGCTCGGCTGTTGGCCATATATCGGCTTGTTACTCATTGTCATTTTCCTTCTCGGCACAACGCCCAAGATGCACAATTTTTGGAGTGTGAGCGACCCGATGGCCAAAATGGGCGAGCAGGTGAATTTTATGAAGAATGTCGCTCTGCTCGGCGCCGCGCTTGCGATGGCGGCTATCCCCCAGCCGTGGCCGATCAGCTTAGGGCGTTGAGGCGGGCGAACCGGAGGCGGCACTTAGCTCCCGCTTTCCGAGCCCGTCCTGCGAGATCGTCGTGATGTCCTTCAAGGCGCAAAACATGAGCAAGCAGCTTTCGCGGTTTTCGCGCGGCCGCAATTACCTTAGAATTGAAGCTCATCCTGTGGGCGTGTAGCTCAGCTCGGAGAGCACCTGCTTTGCAAACAGCGTGGAATCCCAAACTAAATGGCTTCGTTGGTGTCGCTTACGCCCGAAAAGCCGCCCATTCCCACTTCTCAGATGTACCGAAGTTGTCCCGAAGCCCTCGTAAGCAGCCAGCGGGCCATTCGTTGGGCCGCCCGCACATTCGGTTGCATGCAGCGGTTTGGGCAACCTGCATAGCCTGAATCGCTGCAAAGCGGTTTGCCAGCCTCAGCAGTTCGGGAGCAAAATCCAGGGCTTTTTTCGAGAGCAGCGGCCTTCACTTTGAATCCGTCGCCGCATGCAGTCACTGTTTTGTCGACCTCGCGCAGACGCGCTTGAAATCCGCGTAGTTGCCCCACCCGAGGGCCACCGAAGCGTAGTCGATGCGCAGGCCAGACCGGAACGGCGAGCCTACTTCGCCGTGATCGCCGCGTTCGGCCATCATGAGTTTGGGACCCTGCCACCTGCCTCTTAGATCGAAGAATCCCCAGTATCCCCCTGTCTGGAGGATTCTGTGTTCGTGAAGCCGGAATTCCATGAGACTGTCAGTGGTACTCCGCCACCCGCCATAGACCGTGCCGCTCAGGTCGAGATACTGAGTGACGCCGGGCGAAGTGCAAATCCAGCCGGAACCCTCCAATCCGCCGGTTGCACGCAGACCTTGAAGGCGAAGACCAGAAGAGCGAAAGCGAGAAGAGGGGTAGAACGAGACATATAAGGGATACTTGGCTCCGTCCTTTGTGTGCAGTTGGCCGTATCCGTGCCACGTTAAGAATGGCGTCCAGCGCCCGCCCATGTGCAACGACCAGGGGGCGGCTAAGATTACGAACCCGTAAAATATGGCCAAACAGGCCAAACCAACGACTGGCGACCAAAGCAGCTTCGCGAGACATCCGGCGCGTTGTGCGCGAACCGTCGGCAACTGCGTAGACACGTAGTTCTTGATTAGTTCGGCCTCTTGTTCCGGCGTCATCGGTGGTTTGTTCATCGGTTTTTCCTTCACGCGCAGTATTGTTGAACCGAACTACTACTGCGTTACATTCGCTTCGTCGTGCTCTTTGTGCACAGTTCCTCCGCGGCCATATTGCTCGACGTCCAGAATGAACTTGATAGGACATCCTTGCGCATTCACCCAGGCAGTGCCCTTAATCGAGCCGTTCGCGCCGAGAACGCTTCTGATCAGGGAGGCGTCCGCTCCCGAATCGCGCGACGTGTCGATCGCGTATTTGATTCCGCGCTCCCCGTTCACATCCTCACCGCCCAGCGGCTCGATGGCAGAGGTGTTGTTCACGAATGAAAACGTGCTGCGAGGAAGCGCAGCGGTCAAGATCGCGACAGCCGTGTCCCAACTCGTTGGATCGGAGCGAACTCCGTGAATCACCCGCGTGCCGGAGCCGTCCGTCACAGCTCCCGCGATGGAAGATGGCGTAATGTCCGCTTCCCAATCGACGTTGGTCAGCGGTGGCGCAATCTCTTTGTAGGACCAATGGAACGGTGCCCGGGCTTTTCGGATCCGTTCCACTGCGCACTGCAAATCAATTCCCGGGTTGTCGCTGCGCGCGGTGCTCTTCCCCTGCTCCGTTGTGAACGGAGCTGTGCCGCATCCCCAGAGCACAATGAGCATCGGCCCCGCCGATAACAACGGGAGGAATAAACGCCTGCGCCTCATATCGTTTGCCTCGAACCCTGGAGCTGTGGTGAGGCCCCGCTTCGGGGCGCAGTCCTAATTCATGTCCGCCGGGCAGGTCGCCGCGAGCCACTTTCCGGTAAGGTCCACGGTGTAGTTCATCGGTTGACCGTTGAAATTCACGGACACCTTCATTGATCCTTTGCTATGCTCTGAATCCAGGGCGTGAATCTTCAGGTGCATTTGCATGCTCGCGCGCCCTTCGCTGTTGCCCAGACTGCATGTTCCTTGCACTTCCATGTCGCTGCCCGTGGAACTCACAGTGGTCCATGTGCACTTTTTGGTGTTAGACCCATTACTCCAAGGATTCACAACTAAATCCTTCGGCTTTACACACGATTTGTACGTCATGGGCACCGCATTCGTTATCATCGGCGCGAATTGCGGCGGAACATTCTCCGACGACGTGACCTTCTGGGTCATTTGCCACAGACCTGTCTTGACGTTAAGTGGTTTCAAGTTCCCTGTAGCCGAAAATGCTAACGAAGCCCCGAAACAAATCACCACGATTGCTGCCGTTTTTCTCATCCGTTTTCTCCTTAAAGAGTCTCGTTCACGCGTCGAAATCGTCCGGGGTCCCCTTTCATTCAAATGCGCGCCGCTACTCCGACAGCCATGGTTTTCATTTGTTCCATTTGCTTCTGATTCGCCGGCGCCCCTCGGTCCATTCCGACACTGAAGTGAACCTTGCCTTTCAACACGTAAAGGTAAGGTTCCTGCTTCGCGTCGGTGACCCAATATGCCGAGTCGCCGATCGAAGGTTTCCCCGCGGAATCGTCTGCTGCGACGGAGTACGTGTTAAAGTCTTGTTTGGCTTTCGCAGCCGTTGCCTCCTCATACACAACAAAATCAATCCGCACACCTTCGCCGCGGTATTCACAACTCCAACCCCAAGCGCCGCCGTACATTGGCATTGCCTTATGCGTGTCGTTGACACGGACAGCTTGCCCGAGAACTTTCTCGATCATCGCCGGTGTGAGCAGCGAGCAGTCATTCGACGACGTGGTTTTGTTGTTGGTTTTGCTTGGGACACTTTTGGTTGATTGACTCTGCGCCACTCGCCCCGGAGCGGCGCTGGCTTCCATCATTTCCCCGTTAACTCCGAAGATCACCAAAATGCATAAGAACAGCGCCAGCTTGGGTTTCGAATCCATGTCACGTTCCTCCACAGAATTCTTGGGTCAGAATTGATTCTTCAATTCAGTCGTCAAATGTGCGCGGCGATTGCTGCCGCAAGGTCCGTCAGCTGCTTCTGGTCTCCTCGATCGAAGCCGACATAGAAGCGAACTTTTCCTTTCAGAACGCGGATCGCATCACCCTTGGCGTCCATATACGCCTCATCTCCGACAGCGGGCTTCGAATTTGGCTGGGCTTGGCCCGTTCGACGCGAAGTGAGCGAATACCAGGCTTCCAGCTTGTCGAACGTCTGTTTCGCCTCAGCTGGCGAAGCATCTTCATAAACAATAAACGTCACCGTCTGGACCCGACCTCCTTTTTGCGCGCGATATTGGCAATTCCAACCCGACGATTGCTTCGCAAAAGCCGGCGGCGCTTTCGTCTCCGAGGGCGCGCCAAAAGGCTGCCCGAGAACTTTCTGAATCTGCGCCGGAGTAAGCATTGCGCATCCAACCGCCGGTCCGGCGTGGGCAAGAGCGCCGCTCCCCATACACGTTACAAACAGTCCTGCAATCGCCAAAAGCTTGAGTCTTGAAATCATTTTCTAATCCTTTCCTTGTAATGAATCTCCGCCGCAAGCGGTAAAGCTCACAGCTTCGCGAGAATATCGAGCGCCAGCGTTTTCTCTTTTGCCTTGACCTGATCGACCGGAAAGCCGCGTACGTTCACAAAAAGAAACTTACTGTTGTTTTTGCATCCAGCGTCACCATTTTCCTGTAACCCTCCTTCGAAATTTCCTGCTCCGATTTCGGGTTCATTTCGCCAGCGCGACTTCGACGCGCCGGTTCAGGGCTCTGCCGCTGGCAGTCGCGTTGTCAGCAACCGGGCGGGTCGAGCCAAAGCCTTGCCGTTCCAAGCGGCCTGCTGCCACGCCATGCGCCGTCAGCCAAGAAACAACGGAAGCGGCGCGCGCCTTAGAAAGAGGGATGTTGAGCGCATCCGAGCCCTGATTGTCGGTGTGGCCAGCAATGATCCAGCTTGAGCCGGGACGGCCATTGATCAGGCCGAGCACGGCGTTGAGAGCCGGCAAACTATCGCCGCGCAGCTTGGACGAACCTGTGTCGAAGTGGATGCCGTAGATGGTGGCAGTGCCAGTTTGCGCGATGGACTGCTCAAGCGCGGCAGTGCTTTCCTGGTGGCGATGGAGTTGAATATCGGCGTTTCCAGTTTGTCCCGCGGGCAAATCCACAGGCACGGAGTTTTCGTCATATCCCGGCGCACTTGCCGTTGCGACGACCAGCCCCGCCGGAATGCCCTTCAACTCGCATTTGCCCTGCCGGTCGGTAGAAATCGATGAGAGTCCGGCGGCGACCGTCGCGCCGGTGATGGGTTTGTGCGTGTCCGCGTCCGTTACAGTCGCAGTGAGCGAGACCTGGTATTTGAATTTGTGGGGATTCACGAGGATGCGCACGAAATCGATGGCATAGCCATCCGGTACATGCGTAGTCGGATCGTCAATCAACAGTTTTACTTGTCCGGACTTGAGCAGCGGCCAATATTCCGGGAGGAGATTCAATGTCAGCAGCTTGCCGGCTGGTCCGCCTTGGTCGAGGGAATTGATGGCATATTCAAAACTCGGAATACGCGTGCCATTCAGACTCACCTGAAAATGCGAGCCCATGGCTCTGGGCTGAAAGTCGTCTGCAAAAATCTGAACGACGATTGCATTGATTGTACTGGGTAAGCCGCCGACGTCGAGGACGATGGGCGTCGGCATAGAGAGTGCGCGTTCCCGTGTGCATTTGGGCGCCCAGAATCGTGTCAGCTCTTGTTCACCTTCTTCTTTGGACGCGATAAGTATCGGTGCATGCGGGTCTTCGAGTTGCATCCCGAAATCGCGCACCGTGAAGCAATCTCCGATCGTACCGCTGAATCCGTCGTTCGGCAGTCCCGGCTTTACAAGCACTGTGATAGCGATACGGTCCGGTTGGCCTGCGACATGTTGTATGCTCATGCGCACGGGCATGACGGCAGTGCCTACCATTATCCGGTCGGTTCCGGGCGGCGCATTGGGCGGAATTTTGTCGTTGTTCGGCCACCCCGAAGTCGACTGCCCCGAAAAGGGATCGAATCCCTTCGGCCAGCCAAGCCCCAGATTGTTGATGTCCCCCGTTCGGACAACGAGGTCTGCTTCCGGCCCATCAACGGTGCGCTCATATTCGAGGGGCCAATCATGCTTGGGGTCTCCCGTCCCGGCGACCGGCACGATGGGTGCTGGTTTGGGAAGCAGGGGCGGAATCAGGGCTGCGTCTGCCGCTGCCGAAGCGGCAACGAGATTCGACAGCGAGCCGCTTGGAGAGCCAGAATTAGATCCTGCCGCCGAAGAACCACTGGACGCAGCGCCACCCGTTCCTGAGATTCCAGCTGAAGGGCTCGCACCGGGTTGTCCTTGCCCGAGCGCGTTTGCTGCCGCGGCAACTGCAGCCAAGTCCTTGTTGACGTCCTCCGTCGAAGGGGGATTGGTCGAGTTTTGTCCGGTCGCCGAAAGCCCAGCCAATTTATCGTTCAAGTCCCGCAACGCCGCCTGAGTTTTCGGATCCTGGGCAGCCGCGAGGAGAGCGGCGAGTTTCTTCTGAGCCTCTTGCACCGCTGCCGGATTGTTTCCACTTTGCGTTGCCAGATTGGCAAGCTGCCTGGCGAGATCCTGTACCGCCGCCGGATTGTTTCCGTTTTGGATTGCGCTGCCCGCGGAAGCGAGGCCAGCGAGACCCTTTTCGATTTCGGCCTGTGCTTGGATTTGAGCCGCTTTCTGGCGCACGCGATGCACGACGTAGGTGACGCCAACGACGGCGCCAACGATCAGCACAAGCACGACGGCGACAACAGCGACTGGAACCTTGGGAATCCCTGAGGATTTCGCGGCGGGAGCGCCGGAGCCCGCAGGTTGCGCGGACGGCGGGGGCGTTGCGGCGCCGGCTCCTGCTCGGACTGATTGCGTGGCGACACTGCCTGCGGCTTGCGTTGCCGATGGAGGCACGTCCGCCGCGACAGTCGCGGGCGGGGGAGCGGTGGACGTGACGTCCGCGGGCGCGCCGCATTTGGTGCAGAATTTGAGGTTTGCTGCCAATCCGGCTCCGCATTTTGTGCAGAAACGCCCACCCGGGGTCGCGTCAGTTGTATCGCTTCGACGCGCTCCACACTTCGTGCAAAACGAATTGCCTTCAGTCAACTCCGCGCCGCATTTTGTGCAAAAACCAGCCATAGTCACTTCTCCCTGTCGGTCATTTCTTCGGCATGCATCCCTGGATAGAGGGGATTGCAGACACGCCCGTCTTCTTGAAGACCTCGACGTCCTTGTCGGGGGGCTTAGAGCCGCTGACCTCGCCGAGCATGTGCTCATCGATGTTCGCGTCGACCATATAGGTTTGGTAATACTGCTGGCAGGGCAGCATGGCCATCATGCCCGCGCCCGCATACCCCACCGACGACACCCACATGACGTACGCCGCGCGTTCGATCTTGAAGTAGTCCTTCGGGTCGGGGTACTTGACGTTTTGCGCCATGTGAGCGCCTAACTGTGCTTCGAAGCTGTCCGCGAAATCCGCCGCTTTGGTGGTCAGGGCGTTCGGTAGGCGAGCCGCGGCCGCCCAGAGAAAGCTTGTGGTACTAAACGACAGTGCAAACTTCGGCGCGTTGACAGCGATCACCGCCCCATTCGCGGCCTTCGCAGAATCCGTCGTGCTGGATATGTCTGGCGTCGCGTCCAGTCCATTCTTGATCGCCGTGGCGCCATCGATGCCGGCTTCTCCCTTGTATACGAATTTGAAGTGCCCTTGCGCGGCGGCCTTTTCGCCGAAGCCGGGTTTGAAGATGAGGTTGCCATCGATCTGGAAAAGGAACGGGACGTTATCGGGACCGTCGACAAGGCCTGAAAACAAGGGACGCATTCGAAGGCGTGATTCTCCAATGCCCTGGCCCGATGCGGTTGTCTGGGCCATCCAATCCACGTCCAATGTCACGTCGGCGTCAGCTGTGAACTCTGCTTTCTGCACCTTGTCGCCGTGGATCACAACCAGAAAGTTGTAGCCTCCATTCGCAATCTCTGCTTTGGCGGACACGCTGCCGGATAAGCCGCCATTCTGTTTGAAAGCCGTGAATGAATAGTGGTCCGAATCACCCGTCGTGCTGTACTTCCAGGGAGTCTCACCGGGAGGTTGTTCAGAGTTTGGATCAGCGGCCTCATCGAATGGGCCATTTGCACCGCCGGGCTCCGAGGCAGCTCCTAGGTTGTGGAAAAACACCTGCATCTTGCCGTCATTTATGAAGTCAGTGAGCGAGGCGGAGCTTACTCCTACGGCGATTCCTCCTTGTGGAAGACCCGTTTTCTTATCGCGCGTAAGCGCGGCGAGTTGCTCGTGCGAGAGTAGAGACAGGAATCTCGGGGTGGGCGGGAAGGCCGCGACCTTCCCCACATCGAGAACTCCCAGTCCCTTGACGAACATGACGCTTCCCGTCGTCAGCATGCGAGAGCACTCTGTGCTGACGAGCGCGAGCACCAAGCCGTCGTGACTCACTCCCACAATCGTGCCTGGGTCGATCCGAATCGTCTTGCTCGTGTAGCGGCTTGTGTTATTGCTTTGCGGCTGTATTTGCAGGGTTCCGCTAGCGGACTGTTCCCATGTGGCCGTAATCGTCGCGGTCAGTGTGCTCGGCCCCATCGCGCAGGAAGAAGATTGCGGGACAGTGGCCGCGGATTGCGAAGTAGCCGCAGTAAAGGTTGCCGAGTTGCCGCCTGACTGAATGCTGACGCTAGGAGTAACGGTCGCGCCGCTGGTGCTCGTCAGCGAGATCGTGGCGCCGCCCTTCCGCAACGTCTTCACGTATTGTTTGGGCTGTGGGAAAGGCGCGATGTTCGTGTAATACAGAACGTCTTTGGGCGCGGGATACTTCAGTGTCACTGTGCCGGTTGCCGCGCTCCCCGCATTGACGGTTGCGGGATTGATGGACACCGAGGCGGGGCCGTTCGCGAGGAGGGCGAGATTGGCCGAGATTTCGAGCATTTCAGAAGTGGGAGCCGCCGGGCAGGGATAAGGCGAAGGAGAAGGCGCGCAGGCGGTGATCACCACCGTTTCCGCACTTTGTACAGGCGAGGTGACGATCTGAAAGGCAACGCTGGTCTGCCCCGCACCGATGCACAAACTCGCTGGAGTCAGCGGGGCTATTTTCGCGTCCTTGGAGCTACTCGTGACCTCTACGGTTAGCCCGCTGCACTTGGCGCTGCTGCTGGCCGTGGGGGCGGGCTGGGCCAATGTCACAGTCCCGGTTTCGTAGTCGCCGCCGACGAGGGACTGAAAGCTCAGCTCGATCGGTGGCGCAGCCTCCTGCCCACGGGCAGACGAAGCTACCTGCGTGTTGAACAGCACCAGGATTGCAACAGCAACGTAGCGGAAAGGCTCCAGCCGCTGATGTCTTTTCTTAGCGCCTCGTCTCATCCTTGCCTCCGTGAATCATCATGGTTCGCTCGTCGAGCAATCGCCTGTCCGCCTGCCGCGCACCGTGAACCTGAGCGAGACTGCCTTGTTCCCTTTCGGTGTGACAGCGCGTACAACGGAAAACCCATTGCCGCTCACGTTTCCGTCAACATGCACCGTTCGATTCGAACAATCCACGTCGTACGACACCTGTTCATTGCTGCTCCTCACGTTTCTTACCGAACATGCCTTGACGCTTTCGGCGGGCGTACCGGTCTGGTCGTTGAATATCTTTTCTGGATCATTTAAATCGCCTCGTGTGATGCATCGCGTAGTAGTGTGCAATTCGTTCTGCCGTTGGTCCTGCACCTCGTACGTGATCGTCACAATGTATTTCCCCGGTGCCAGCCGCAGGTTCGGCGTTGCCGCAAGCGCGCTCGAGACGCCGGCCAGCGCGGCCGCAAGTGCGAAAACGTCGAGAACTCCGTTCTTCGTCAACATTTCGCTCACCGCTGTAAGTTCGCCGCGTGGGAGCGGCCGACGTTCTTCTTTATTGCGCGTTATCAGCCACTTGAAATGACCAGAGCACATCAAACATCAGGCCGGGGCCCTGCGCCCGCGCCACATCGCCGCCGGAAACTTTTTCGTGCTTCGAAACCGGTCGCAGCACAACCGCATATTCGCCGGGATACAGCGGCGACTGCGGCGAGATCGTGTATTCGCCTGCTGCGGCCTTCTGCAGTTTTACGGGAACGCGATCCTCGACGAACGAAGAGTAAATCTCCCAGTCCGCAGCTTCGTGCGAAGCGGCGTCCTGTTTGCCCTGCGTTGCACCTGCTAACCGGCAGGTGTTTTGTGCAGGCGTCAGTCTCACGATTTCCGGCGCGAATTCGTCGGGATTGACGCCCGGAGCATTGGCGAAGCTCACGGAAAATTGAGGCAGCGTCGTCTGCAGGACGTTGGCAGATGCAGGCCCAGGGACACCCCACACGTACGTCACCATCGGCTGACGCCGGCCTAGCATGCCGCCGAAAATTCCTCCCGCTTGTTCCACGGCCGAGCCGCCAATCCCGGAGTTCATATGCGACGCCGCGCCCCACGCCACATCGCTGACGCCTGCCTGCATGCCCTGCGTGACTGCGGAGTCGTCTGCAAGGCTGCCCAGGGATTGCGGCTTTGTTTTTGTCTCCGCCAATTGCGTTTTTTCCATCGGCAGCGCCTGCGAGCCGCCGTTTTGAACGAGCGCTACAGACGGCATCGTCCATCTCGGTCCAGGAGCAGCGGGCGGAGTCGCGCCGGCATTGGCCGCCGGTGAACCCGGTGCACCGCTGCCGTTTGCGCCCTGTTGCGCCGCCACCATCGCGTTCACTTCGTTCTGCGTGACGCCAGCTTTCTGCAGCGCGATCAGTCCGTTGGGCGAGGTGTCGTAATCAGCTGGATTCGCCTGAATCGTTGCCACCACGACAGATTCAGAGAGCCCCGCCTGAACCATCTTCACGATGTCGCCATTCGTAAGCGGCGCCTTCTGCGCCTGTTGAGCGCTGAGCGAGAACGCGACACTGACAATCGCCACCAAGACCGCCATCCACCCATTTTTCTTGCCCAGCATGACAACTCCTTTCGGCGCTTACCGATTAGTAAAAAAGGTGAGGTAGTAAACTATAAGAGATCCGTCAGTGCGTTGGACGACGAGGTTAAACGGGGAGAACGTCTCGGGGTTCACCCCGGGTGGAACCAGGACACTTATGGACTTATCGTTCCAAGATTTTATGATGAAGTTTGAGATCTGATTACCGGTCCGGTCCTGGACATATACCTGGTTCCCTCCGCTCGCGTATCCGGCGGGAAGCCCCGTCGATGTGCCGGCATGCATTGCGGATCGCCGCGACATACCCCGGCCCGGTAAATTGCCGAAGGAGCAACCGAGAATCGTGAACTCGCGGCCGGGTGTCACCAGGCCGTTCAACTCAGACAGCCGGAAATCGAGAGTGCCTGCAGAGCCGCCAGGGTTTCCGGTAGTGCCGCCGTTCACAGTAGGATCGACGCTGGACGTTTCGTACTGTACCGATCCGGTGGATTTGTCGATCAGCGCCACGATCCGGAAAGCAGGGTCCTTCGTGCAGGCGGCGGCTGTGTATATGGCCGGATTTTCCTGAGCGGCGATCGGGGGCCGCGCCATTCCAGAGGCCGCCGAATTCGGCGCCATGGTGATTGTTCCGGCGCGTTGACCAAGGGCCGAGCCGACATTGCCCTGCGCGCTCATGGTTTGGCTCGTTCCAATCTGGGGTGCGCCAGCAGGTCGAATGCCGCCAGGAAACCTGTCGTCGGTAATAGCAGCTTTGCCCGATACTAATGTCGGCGCGCTGCCGTTCACTCTGGTCCCATCTGTGATGGCTGAACGCTGCATGGCGGGAACTAAGGCCGCGTCTGTGCCCGCTGGCGCGTTTGCTTGTGGGCCGAGCATGGCCTGCTGCCCGCCCGGCTTAAGAAGTTGTCCTTTTGGCGGATAGGGCTGCGGATTCAGATCGTCCTCGTTCTTTCCTCCATTCGTATTCATCCGTACGAGCATCGCGTCTTGGATCTTCTGACTCGCTCCTGCGCGTCTGAGTGCCATTCGCGCATTGGTCGAGAGGTCAAACTTCGCGGGACTCCTCCGAATTGAGGCGATAATTTCTGATTCCGGCACGCGGGTTTTAATCATCCGCAGCACGTCCTGGTTGGTAAGCTCGCCAAATCGTGAGCCGCCCGTTACCGGTCGCAACCCGGAGCCACCCGGGTTCAGCGCGGGATTCATGTGTCCCAGGCTTCCACTTCCGACATCGCCGCTGCCCGAAGCGCAGATATCTGCAGGTGCTTGGATTGGAATTGAAAGCGCTGGATCGCTGCCAGTAAAGCGATGGAAGCCGTGATGGCCAATCTCCGCGCCGATGCCATTCCCAATGGCCGCAATTTCGATATCGCCCATATTCCAGTTGTCTGGTGACTGAAAGGCTTCAGCGATCACAAAGGGAGCGGCCAGCGTGGCCAGCTCTGGGCTGATACTCAGATTGAAGCCACCGTCCGGAATGTGAATTAGTCTGAGACCGCTGATTTCGTTGGGAGGGATCGGCCGGTTCAGCGTAATCCCGATCGTGTTGGTGCTGTTGTTCGGCCAGTTCTGACTGTGGTTGACATTAGGCGCGAGCTGATAACCGCCGTTAGAAAAATAAACGACAATATTCAGAGAGCCAGTTAAATTACGTCTCGGCGGGAAGATGCTGCTAGGGGGCGTGCTTACCGGAAACGATTAGTTGTGCTTCCGAGGTTGGCAACGTGAAATGAAATGTCGCTCCGCCGCCTGAATTGGCGGTTGCCCAAATACGCCCTCCGTGTGACTCAATAATCGAGCGGCTGATCGCCAGTCCCATGCCAGTGCCTTCTGTCTTAGTGGTGAAGAATGGATCAAAAATCTGCTCAGTTTTGTCGGTGGGCAACCCAATACCTGTATCGGAGACTGAAATCAGCACTCGGCAGTCCTCAGGAAGTTGTGCCTTAATCGTAAGTACTCCGCCTGTCTTCTCCATCGCCTGAATGCCGTTGAGCATAAGGTTCATGAGCACCTGCTGTAGTTGGACACGATCTGCCATAACGGCGGGGAGCTCATCGGCGACCTCGATGTGGATCGTCACGGAACGACTGTTTGCCTCGTTGCGCAGAATTATCAACATCTCATCGAAGACTTGTGGGACATCAACCATTTCCATCTGTGAGGAGCCCTTCCGGTACAGCGTGCGGATGTGGTCGATGATGTCAGCTGCACGCCTGGCGTCTTTAGCCATTTCCAAGGCAGCCGCGCGGGCCTCCAAGACATCCGGCTGGCCACAATCAAGTAATCGCGTGCACGCTTCAGCATTCGTCACCGCCGCGCCAATCGGCTGTTTGATTTCATGCGCCAGCGATGCGGTCAGTTCCTCCATGGAGCTCACGCGGTTCATGCGCGCCAACTCTGACTGTAGTTGTTCGACGCGCTTACGATCCTCTATATCAGTCGCCACGGCACACCACTTCACAATCTTGCCTCGCGCATCACGCAGAGG
>Ga0075272_1000014_pt1 | contig 67966 bp, 57 predicted proteins | sample SF_Rice_5C_0N_40_FD_69776 | JGI IMG/M metagenome (GOLD analysis project Ga0075272, IMG submission 69776) | Rice paddy soil microbial communities from Twitchell Island, California, USA - SF_Rice_5C_0N_404 | ecosystem: Environmental > Terrestrial > Soil > Paddy field/soil | place: USA: Twitchell... | reverse complement strand
ATCGCTGCTGCCGGGGGAAAGTCGCAAGGTGGATATCCAGTACCCGGCCAGCGCGGCGAAGGGCGCGCCCGAACTGGGGATTCGGGGATGGAACGTCACGCCGGGAGAAATTGCGGTTGGCGGGGCCAAATAGGAGGCGCCGCAAAGAGTTCTATTCGGGATTGCGAGTAGACGTCGACCGAGGACGGGAAAATGATCACAGATGCTGTGCCGCGGAAGGCGAATCGCGCTGCGTTTCTAGAAAGCGATCGCATCAAGACGCTCAAGCTTCCGCCGAATGGCTCGCTTCCTGCGGTGGCGGAAGCGATCGATCTGGCGATGAAGACGGGCAGGAGCGGAGACGTGCGCGGGGCCTGCGCGGAATTTCTGCGGGCCGCCGCGGATTTCTACCGCGTGCCCGCCTGCGAGGTTCGCGTGCTGGCGGCGCGGCCCTTGCGCGTGCGCGAGCGTTCGGTGACCGAGCTTTTCGGGGATTACCATCCGCACTCGCTGCTGATCCGCGTGTGGATGCGCACGGCGGTGCGGAAAGAAGTTACGTCGTTCGGGACGCTTCTGAGCACGCTATGCCACGAGTTCTGCCACCACCTCGATTTCAAGCTGTTCGGCTTTCGGAACTCCTGGCACACGCGCGGCTTTTACGAGCGGACGGCCGCGCTCTATCACCACATGCGCGGAACGCCGACGAAGCAGCTGCATTGGGTTCCTGTATCGCCAACGCGCTGGCGCATCGATTGGCAGCGCACCAACCGCGCCGCGGCGGCGTTAACCGGCCGGGCAAGCGGCGAAACGCGGCTGGAGGCGCTTGCGAACTCCAGGGTCACGCTGCGATAAAGGGCGCACGTGCAGTCGCGATGCGGCTTGGCGCGAGTCAACGCGACGAGGGCTTGGCTTTCGCTCCCGCTTTCTCGTTCTCCAGCAGGCGCTGTTTGCGCTCGAGGCCCCAGCGATAGCCGGCGAGCTTGCCGTCCTCGCGCACGACGCGATGGCAGGGGACCACAACCGAGACGGGATTCGTGGCGCACGCTCGAGCTACCGCGCGGACGGCGCGCGGCCGCCCGATGGCCCGCGCGACTTCGCTGTACGTTTTGGTCGCGCCGTAAGGAATGCGTCGCAACTCCTCCCACACGCGCCGCTGAAACGCAGTCGCTTGAATATCGGTCGGCAGATCGAGGTGCGGCTGGCGCCCGCGGATATGATCGAGGATTTTAGACACCCATTCGCCGAGGCCGGCTTTGTCGTGCCGGATGTTCGCGCGCGGATACTCTTTCTTGAGCGCATCTTCGAGGCGGGGGTCTGATTCCCCGAGGTAAACGGCGCTCACGCCGCGCTCGGTGGCGGCAACCAGGATGCGGCCCAGAGGCGAGTCGGAGATGGTGTAATGGATCGACATGCCGGAACCTCCGCGCTGATACGTGGCCGGCGTCATGCCCAGATGGGCGGGCGCGCGTTCGTACAGCCGGCTGCTGGAGCCGAATCCCGCGTCATAGAGTGCAGTAGTCACGTCATCTCCCTTCTTCAGGCGCGATTTGAGGCAGCGCATGCGGCGCTCATCGGCGTACTGCCGGGGGGTGATACCCATAACGCCGCGAAACGCGCGTTCGAGCTGGTGGGGACTCATCCGGGCTTGCGAGGCGAGCGCCGAGAGAGTGACCCGCGAATCCTCGTCGGACTCGCCGCCATTCGAGACGCGCGCCTCGATTTCGCGGCAGATGCGCGCAACATTCGCAATCTTGGGATCGAGAGCGCCGATGCTGCGCGGCTTGCAGCGACGGCATTCGCGAAAGCCCTCGCGCTCGGCAGCCTCCGGCAGCGGGAAAAAGACGACCTGTTCGCGGCGCGGCCGGCGCGACGGGCAAGACGGGCGGCAATAGGTCCGCGTCGAGCGCACAGCATAGACAAAGGCGCCGTCAGCGGCGCGGTCATGCGCCAAAACGGAACGCCAAAGATCATCATAGGAAACCAATGGCGCAGCACCGCGCGACGAAATGGATCCTGCAGGATCAGTCATGGAAGCGCTCACTCGTTCCTCCCCAATTGAAACTTACCTTCCCCAAATTATCCAGTCCGGAGCGAGGCAGCTATCCGTTTCTTGCGGTCAAAGCGGGAAGCGGTGCGCCGAATTGGGTCATGGCAAGGTGTCCCAAAACGACGTCGGGGAGAAGGCCGCCCCAGGGGGGTACACGATACGACAACTTTCGCCTAGCTTTCGTTGACGCAAGTTGTCAGCCAGCGGCATATTCGCAGCCCCACGGCAGGGGGTCTGCCATTTGGGCCGAAGTCCTTGGGGGAGATGAAGATGGGAGCCAGTCCAAAACCCGGCGAATGGGCTACCGCTCTCTCGCCGTTGCGCGATATCGAAGCACTTACGGAAGGCATCACCGCTTTTTCAAACAAACCCGGGCCGCGGCGCTTCGCGCGCGTGCCCACCCATGCCATCGGAGTAGCGCGCGAGAAGCGCCGCTATCCGCGAGCCAAGCTGGCGCTGCCGCTGCGGCTGATCAGTGTGGGGCAGGTGGCGGAGCCCTTCCCGGTCACGCTGGTGACGCGGAACATCAGTTCGAGCGGAATCTATTTTCTAGCGCCGCGGGAAATCGAGGTGGGGGCGTCTGTAAATCTGGAAGTGGCGCTCGTGGATCGCCCGACCGGCCAGGGACGCGTGCAAATGTACACGGCCGCGCATATCGTGCGCGCAGAAGCGACCGAAATGCCCGGATGGATGGGCTACGCGGCAACGTTCGACGATTTCGCTTTGCAGCGCGACGACGTGATCCCTCTGCGATTCAGCGCCTGAGAAGCATACCTGCTAACTGAAGCAAGCCAGGGCGAAAGCCTGTTCTACGGGCACGTCTTTTCGCGCGCCCGAAGCGCCGTGGCGCGATGCACGCACGCACTGTCCGCATTTCCTGGTGGAATCCAGCCACGATGAAAGGACGCGCGTCTACTGCGGTTTACCCGGCGCGGGCGGCGTGGAATTGCCGGTGCCGGGCGGCGGCTGCTGCAGCTTGAAATCGGTGTCGGAGACGACCAGGCGCAAGTGGACCTGGCTGCCGTCCGGCTCGTTGATGAAATCGTCGGAGTTGGTATAAGTGGGCAGCCAGTCGTGCCCGTGGAAATTCTGACGGTAGGTTTCGAACATCTTGAAGGGCAAGCGAATGCCTGCTCCGGGGACCTCCGTAACGAATTTTCCGTAGCTTTTGACGATGGTCAAGTCCTGCTGGTCCACCCAGACCACACCTTCGAAAAAAGTGCGCTGGCGGCTGAGCTGTTTCGGTTTCACCTGAAAAACGTAGGTGTGCAGCTCGTCGAGCTTGTCTTCCCCGGCGTAGAGGAAATTGTAGTTGGCGATCTGGTCGGTGGTGAGGAAGAAGAGCGGGATGGTGGCGATGGTGCGCACGTCTTCCATGGTCAGCGAAGTCATTTTTAGAGTGGACAACGGCCGGCCGGAGATTCGCCATAACTGTTTGCCGTCTGGCCGCGTGTAGACCTGCCCCGTCACGATGAATTCTCCACCAGGCTTGGTGAACTCCTCGACGCGCGCCGTTTGCGCGAAGGTATAGGTCTTATAGACTTCTTTCATGCGGTCCTCATTCGCCGCGAACCGCTGGATGATTTGCTGCTCGGGAATTTTCGGAGGTGGCGGCTGCGGCACGGAGGGAAGCCGCTTGACGTTGAACTTCGGCGGTGGAGGCATGGGGCCGGCCTCGTTCTGCGCACGGGCGCACCAGGGCCAAACCATCAGCACGCCAGCCATCAGGAGAGCAGCGCGAGCGGAGCGCATTCCGAGCTTCCCTTTCCACACCAATTCGTTGGATGCAAGAAATTCTCGCATAGTTGAGCGCGTTGCGGCGAATCCGTAATCATGCTGTCTGCTGCGTTCCTGTGCCGCCACGCTAGGGCGCGTTCAGCACGCGAATATGCAGGGAATAATTCGCGGCAGCGCCTCCGGGCGCCAGCGGCGGAAACTTCAGCTCCAGCAGGGCCGAAAAGTATTTCGGCTGGATGGTCATTTGCCCGCACACTTTCGCGCAGTCCCACGCGACCTGCATCTCCGGATGGCCCGAGGTGCGAATCTCCACGGCGGAAACCCCGGCGGGAAGAACGATGGGGTCGCCATCGCGGACAAAATCGCGGCAGGTTTCGTCTTTGCCGGCGGAGGCCGCGCCCACAGCAACAGGCTTTTCCGGCGAGTTCGCCTGCCAGCAGAAGCGGGTCGGAGAGCCGCTGCGCGCGTCTGCCGGAAAGGAATTGACAGCGATGAAGGACTGCCGCTCCGCATCCGCCGAAGCATCCGGGCGTGCCGGGGCGCTCAGGGAGACTCGATAATCCACGCGCACGGCGGCGTCGCCTTCGAGGCGAACATCTTTTTCGATATCCGCACCCGCCGGAAATACCTCCGGGGCGTGATAGCGCAGCTTCAGCACCGGATGCGCGGCATCGCCTCCCCACTCGGCGACATACGACCGGTTCGAAAGGCCGTAGCGGCCGCGCCGGCGCGCCGGATTGATTCCCGGCGGATTTTCCGTGAACGCGAAATTATCGCGCAGCAGCCCGACGCTGGTCGAAAGATCCTCGCCGGAGAGCTTGTCGGTAAGAGCGATGGCGCGTCCCCCGGATTCCGGCGAGACGATCAGGCGCAGGCGGTCGTTCTCGAGCACCCATTCATCCGCGCCGTCGCGGTCGAAGTCGAAGCGGTAGTGATCCTGCGCGCCCTTGGAATGCAACAAGAACACGAGCGGAAGAGCGCGGTGATCGTGCCCGATGCGCATTTCGATCGCCGTATGGAACAAGTGGTCGGGCGGCACGACGAACCCCGCAGCGTCGAGGTCCTCCTTGCGGAAGTCGAGCGTATCGCTGGCTTCGGCGTCGCGCGCGCCGACAACGCTCTTCTCGCCGTGCAACGGCTTGTTAAAAGAAAGATCGACGCGGCCGGAAACGTCCGGGTTGCTGTTCTCGACGAGCAGCAAGACATTCAGTTTTTTGTCGGAATCAGGAACGATGAGGGCGGGATACGTGCGCAGGAACGTCGCGCCGCCGGTAGGAAGCTCCACGGCGTTGGCCGCAAAAACGTTCAAATCTTCCGAGGGGGCCGTACTGGGCCTCGCCTTCTTTTCTTTGAACGATTTGGCATGCGGCATTTGCAGCTTGAGGACGCGGCGAAAATCGGGCGCCGCTCCCTTGGGCATGGCCAGATGGAGGTCGTGGCTGGGCGCGGTCCAGGTGGATTCGGGATGGGCATCGGTTTCGTCGAGCCATACGCGCGCGGGTTTCTGCGTCAGGCGAAGATTGATCTCGGCGCGGGCAGGAACATAAAACGAAAGGGCGAGCGTCTTCTTTTCACGCCACGCGCCGAGAAACTCGGCGCCGCCGTTGGAGATGCGGTTAGCGCAGAGCTCGCCGGGGGCGTTCGCGGCGCAGACGGGAATATTCAGCGGCAGCAGCAGCGATTCGGCGGGAGGAACGGTGATGGTTATGGGGAAATAGCCGTCTTTCGCGGTATGCGAGGAGAGGACCGCCGGAAGGATTTCCATCTTCGCGTGCACCGCAGTGTCGGGGGAAAGATTGGTCACGCTGAGGAAGCCCTCGCCGGAGGTGCGATGGCCGAGCAGGCCCGTGCCTTGATCAGTGACGATCTCCGACGCGATCAGATTCCCGGCGCTCTCCGTGGGGCCTGAGAGTTTCACAACTGGCTTGACGTCCGCTGCCACGAGAAATTGCTGGAGCATGTTTGCCGCCGTTTTGAAGGACGCGTCTCTTCTGCTCTCGGCGAAGCTCTTCGCCAGCGACACCGAGGAGTAGAAGTCGTTCGAGCATTCGATGACTCGGCCGTCGCCGAAATCCCATTTCGCGCGAATGGCCGTGTCGGCCGACGGAGCGGATAGCGGAGGCGCGTTTTTCCAAAGCTCGCCAATGATCTTGCCGGCCGGCTGCTGGGGAAAAACGAGCAGCGTGCCGCCGCGTCGCACGTAGTCGACAATTTCCTGCTGGGCTCGCTCGGAAAGCCGGAACTGCGGCTTGGCGCGGTCAAACACCGGCAGAAAGAGCAGCGGATCGCGCAAGAGCTGCTCCACCGGCTGATATTCGGGATCGAGCAGCTCGCTGGAAAGCAGATCGAGTTCGGCAACGCGTTCGATGCGCATCACGGATTCCGAAACGCGCAAGATGTCCGCGGGCGCCAGCAATTTCTGGGGATACGCTCCCAGCGGATAGACGATCCCGAAATCAGCGCGTTTGTGCGACGCGGCAAGCAACGGCCCCCACAGATCCAGGAGTTGTGCGTTGCGCCGGACAGCCTGCATTTTGGCCTGCGCGTCGCCGTCGGGACTGAGCGCCGCGTCCCAGCGATACGAACGGTTCGCCCAGGGAACCGAGTAACCTGCCGGCGTGTAGGTATCCTGCAGCGGAAAATAGTTGAAGCCGTGAATGCCGTTGGCGATCAGCAGGCGCGAGCTGAGCAGCGTGTTGGAAACGGGATCGGGAAGCGGGCGGTCGTCATCGGCGGGCGTGTACCAGCCGGCCTGATACTCGATCATCACCGGAGGAAAATCGGGCTGGGTTTTCAGTTCCTCGGCGAACAATTCGATTTCGGCGGCGTCGCGCGGCGTCAACAGGGGAGGTCCGGAAGCGCTAGGCGGGCGCGGATGCATGTACCACTGGCCCATCGCCCCGATGGGTGGATCGAGCGCCGCGCCCGCCGCGGAAACGCGCATGTCGGTGGGATTGATGAAAACCGGGACGTCCAAGCCGCCGGCTTCGAGCATTTTTCGAAGGTCTTCGACGTAGCGCCAGAATGCGGGCCCTTCGTAATTGGTGCGGCCAATGGCGAAATCGTCGCCAAGCTGGACGAAGAGCAGCGGACCGCTGATTTCCTTCGCGGCTTTGATTCCGGGTCGCGCCGCGCCAGCCGGATTTTCGTTTTGCTTCAGTCGCAGCAGCTTGTGCGAACTGTACGGAGCCAATTCTTTGGCCACCGCGGTCATCCACAGGCGCGTGTAGCGCATGTGCGTCGCATTATCGAGCCAGCCCTGCGCGGCGGCATCGGCATCTCGGGGATTCAGGTTGTCGAGCGGCGCGTAGCGCCCTTCGATCCAATCCAGCGGATTCATGTGATATTCGGGGCGGTCGAGCAGCCAGCCGGGATAGCCGCCGTGCCGCCATTCGTTCAGGATTTCCGGGCCCGGGCGCGCGATCAGGCGGAAACCTTTTTGCGCGATCAGAGAGAGCAGGGTGCGCAGATCGCGGCGCGGGTTGGTGTGCCCGTCGAAATCGAATTCACCCGGCTTGGGCTCGTGCCAGTTCCAAGGGATGTAAATGTCCAGCGTGTTGATGCCGGCGCGGCGGTAGATATCGAGCATCGGCTCCCACATGTCGCGCGGGAGACGATAGTAGAAGAAAGCGGCCGAGTGGATGAAAAACGGCTTGCCGTCCACATGCAACTCGGGATAGCCGCCGACTTGCACGATTTGCTCGCCCACCAGAGGATTCGCATCTTTTGGAGTGGCAGCGCTGGTGGCGCCCTGCGCGCTGGAGGACTTCCCGGGCGAGGCGGCGGCCAGCACGCTGCCCGGTCCGGAAATCGCGCCTGACAGAACCGCGGCGCTGCCTGCGATGGCGAGCGCGGCGACGGCTGAAAAGCGCAGGCGCCCGGGCGAAAACGCAGCGCGGGCCCTTCCGCTCCGTTCCCTGGCGGCTCGCAGCATAGCCGGGCAATTCTGCCATGACGAGGATGCGCTCACCAGCGCGATTCGAGCACGCGAGCGCGCGTTCCCAGCAGCGGAGAGTCCGCGCTTCGCTCGGGTTTCACGGTTTGGCATGTAACGCGTTCGCGCGCTCTGCTAAAATTCTGCGTTTGCCGGGAGTGGAATCAAGACAGCCGTGCAGGAGAAGATCGCAAAACGGTTCTTCGTCAGCGGGATGGTGCAAGGCGTAGGGTATCGCTTCTTCGCTACGCGGCTTGCCGAGCGGCTCGGCATAACGGGCTGGGTGAAGAACCTGGAAGACGGGCGCGTAGAAGTGTACGCGATCGGGGCGCGCGACAACCTGAAGGATTTTCGTTCGAAGCTGGAGCAGGGGCCCACCGGGGCCATGGTCGGCGGCGTTCGCGAAGAGGAAGCGGAGATCGAGCCCGAGTTCGCAAAACGCTTCACCATCGAGCACGAAGGCTGGTGAACACGCTCACGAAAGGAACGGCATGGACAACCTGAAAGCGCTGATCCGCGAAGTTCCCGACTATCCCAAACCGGGAATCCTGTTCTACGATTTGACTACGCTGCTGAAAGACAAGCAGGGATTCCGCACGCTGATCGCCAGGCTCTGCGAACACTACAGCGGAAAGAAGATCGACTTGGTGGCGGGAGTCGAGGCGCGCGGCTTCATTTTTGCCCCGGCGCTGGCGTACGCCTTGGGCGCGGGATTCGTTCCCGTGCGCAAGCCGAAGAAACTGCCGTCCAAGACCGCTTCCGTAACGTATGCGCTGGAGTACGGTACCGATTCACTGGAAATGCATGTGGACGCCGTGCGCGCCGGACAAGTCGTTTTGCTTTCGGACGATTTACTGGCCACCGGAGGGACGGCCGCGGCGGCGGTGCAGCTGATCCGCCAGTTGGGCGGCGAAGTGGCGGGCGCGGCCTTTGCGGTCGAGCTGACCTTTCTCCGCGGACGCTCGAAGCTTCCCGGCATCGACGTGTTTTCCCTGCTGCAATACGACAAGTAGGTGGGACCGCGGATTTGGCGGACTTCCCGACAGGCCGCTCTATTTCTTCTCGCCAGGAACCGATTTCTCCCGCGGCGATGCGCGGCGCTGGCGGACGGCTTCGAACAGCATGATTCCCGCGGCGACGGAAACGTTGAGCGAGCGCACGGGACCGCTGGTGGGAAGCGAAACGAGAAAATCGCAGCTCTTGCGCGTCAATTCGTGCAAGCCTTCACCCTCCCGTCCCAGAACGATTCCAATCGAGCCTTTCAGATCCACATCCGTGTAGTTCTTCTGCCCGCGCTCGTCCAATCCAATCATCCAATAGCCCGCTTCTTTCGCTTCTTCCATCGCGCGGACGAGATTCTTCACACGCGCGACCGGCAAATGGGCCAGCGCGCCGGCGGAGGCGCGTTCGGCCGTGTCAGTCAAACCGGCGGCCCGACGTTCGGGAACCACGATGCCGCTGGCCCCCGCAGCGAGCGCGCTGCGCGCGATGGCGCCCAGATTATGCGGATCCTCGATGCCATCGAGAAAAACCAGCAGGCCGCGCTCGGTTTTCTTTGCCAGGAGATCTTCGAGTTCAACAGCGGCCCGCGCCGACGCCAGCGCGGCAACACCTTGATGCTCGCGGCTGCCGACGAGCCGATCGATCTGCACGCGATCCTCGAACCGCACCGGCACGCTACGTGATTTGGCCAGCCGCACGATGGTTTCGATGCGTTCGCCGTGGCGCCCGCGGGCCAGAACGACGCGGTCGAGCGCGCGCCCGGCCGCCAGGGCTTCCTCGACAGCATGAAATCCCGTGATCCAGTTCATGGGAGCAAGCGCGTCCAGTGGGCGCTACTGCAAAGTGGCGATGGCATGGCAGGCGATGGCCTCACCATGTCCAATTTCGCCCACGCCCTCATTAGTTTTGGCCTTCAGGCTGATGCGATCGACGCCCACGCCTAGGGCACGGGCGAGCGCGCCGCGCATGGCGGGAAAATGCGGCCCCAGCTTCGGGCGTTCGCAGATGACGACCGCATCGACGTGAACGATGCTGAAGCCGCGCTCTTCGAGCAGCTTGCGCGCGTGTTCGAGAAAGAGAAGGCTCGCTGCGCCCTTCCATTTCGGATCGGTGTCGGGAAAATGCGTGCCGATGTCGCCGAGCCCTGCCGCGCCCAGCAGCGCGTCGCAAAGAGCATGGCAGAGCACGTCGCCGTCAGAATGTCCCACCGAGCCCTTGTCGAATGGGATTTGGATGCCGCCAATCATCAGCTTGCGGCCTTCCTGCAGGCGATGCAAATCGTAGCCGATTCCGGAGCGCGTCATGGTATGGGCGGCGGAACGTTCATTTCGCCACGCGCTCCTGCTCGAGGTAGAAGCGGGCGAGTTCCATATCCTCGGGGCGCGTGATCTTCAAGTTGCGCTGCGAGCCAAGCACTGCGTAGACATCTTGGCCCAGTCGCTCGACCACTTGCGCTTCATCCGAGCCGGTGACCCCATCCTCTTTGGCCTTGCGAAAGGCATCGCGCAGCAACGTATAGGAGAAAGCCTGCGGCGTTTGCGCCAGGACGATGCGTTCGCGCGGAATCGTGGCGGTGATGCGCGCAACGTCCTCGGGCAAGCTGGCGCGTTTCACTTCCTTCACCGTATCTATGGCCGGAATGCCCAGGATCGCCGCGCCGCGGCTGCGCGCTTCGGCAATCACGCGCTCGACCTGCTCTTTCGTCACGAAGGGCCGCACCGCATCATGCACCAGGACGATTTCGGTGGCCGGATCGACTTGCGAGAGCGCATTCTCGACCGATTGCTGGCGCGTGTCGCCGCCGTGAATGACGCGCACCGGGCGGCCTATGCCGCATTTGGCGGCTTTGTCCTGCAGCGCCACGATGTCGTCGGTGCGCGTGGAGATGAAGAAGTCGGTGATCTCGGCGCAGGCGGCCAGGCGCTTGAGTGTGAAAATCACGAGCGGCATGGCGTCCAACTCGAGGAATTGTTTGGGCACTCCCGAGCCCATGCGTGTACCGAGGCCGGCAGCCGGAAGAATGGCAGCAACGCGAGTCATAGGGAGGAACAGTTTAGCGCAAGCGGGCGGTATCGGCGAAGGAGAAGCGACCTAGTTTGCGGGGCGGCGGTAGGTAGTCACCACGACAACCGCCGATTCCGCGGGAGCGCCGTCTTTCAGTCCCGGCGCAAACTGCCACTGCCGCACTGCTGCTTCCGCCGAAGCGGTCAGCGAGGGCACGTCGTGAACCGCAGAAAGCGAAGTGAGGTGACCCTGCGTGTCGACCGAGCCGTAGAGAATCACGCTGCCTTCCGCGACGCTGCCGGCGGGATAATCCGCTTCCAGGGTAAGCACCGGAAGGGCGGCGCGGCTTTCGGTGTTGGCCAAGGGCTGGTCGTACTTGTGCTCGCTGTGCGTCACTCGCGGCAGAAACGATTGCGGAAATTGGAAGACGATTCCGATCCTGGATTCGACCACCCGCCCATTCTTGCGTGCAGGAACGAAACTCCAGGTGTGGACCGCGCCCAGCGCAGTATCAAGGAAGGGAGAGCTTCCCGCGACCACGCGCACATCGCTCAGCCTTCCATCCGCGTCCACCTGCGCATCCAGCAGCACTTCGCCGCCAAACAAGGCTTGCGGCGGATACGGAGTCCCCACCAAGGACAACGCGGCGGGTAGGGACGCTCCCGCAGCCGGCTGGGCCGGCGCTGGCGTCGTTCCGGAGGTTTCGGCCACCATGTCCCACGGGACGTGCAACTGCTCGAGCAGCCCGATCGCGTAATGAATGCGCAGCGCCGCGCCGGGCGATACGGTCACTTGTCCGATTTGCGGGCCGGACGGCGCAACGGTGGGATGCAGCCAGCGCCCGACAATCACGCCCACCACCGCGTGGCTGCCCGCCGATACCAGAGGCGCTCCGCTTTGCCCCGGGATCACTTCCTGATTGAACAGAAGGAGCTGCTCGGCCGCATCTTTCTCCCGGTAGAACTCGTAATCGATGATCTCGCCTTGCGAGAAATCCTCCCGCGGCGGCGCGGACGTGTGCGCATCTTTCTCGTCCGGCGGAATCAGCGAATCTTCCAGCACGCCCGCTCCAGGGCCGGGTAGCTCGGTCGAAAGCCGGAGATACGCAATCTTCTTGTCGTCCTGGAACGGATTGGGCGTGACGTGAAGCACGGCCACATCATGGTCCCAGTCCACCGCTGCGATCGGCGCTTCCAGCATTCGCGCGGGGCCTTCGGGCGGCCCCACCAGAACGTATGGCGCCCCTCCATAACGAAACGACGAGAGCAGATGCGCCGCGGTGATCACGTAGCCCTGGTCATTGACGAAAAAACCGTTGCCCAGGAACATGTAGCGATAGCCCTCTTCGCGAGACTGGTCCAGCGGATACACAACCTGGCAGAGAGCAGCCGACAGATTCGGATCGGCCGCGAGTTTGCGCGCAGCCGGATCCGCGTTCAGCTGGACGGGAAGTAGCAGGCACAGGCACAACGACAGCGCCGCGCCCAGAAGCAACGGGCCGGGGAATTTCCGATGGAGTTCGGTTCGCACAGAGGGCCTCACGCGGGAGCTTACGGAGCGGATAGCCACCGGCGAATAGCCGAGAGGGATTGGTTCGCTGGTAGTTTCAGGTTAGCAGTACTAAAACCAGGTCTAGAACCTGTTCCGTTTCGCCTCACTCGGTTGGACGCCGCTAGCGAGGCTCAGGACGCACGAGAGTAGAACAATTTCTGGCGGGCGAATCAGGATGACCCTTGCGAATCTGCCGCGCTGGCATACGCCGTGGAAAGATTCTGGATGCGGCCGTTTCGCCAGCTATTCGCTATCAGCGAACTGCCAGAGGACAAATGAGCGAGCGCAAGTGGTTCATTCCCAGATACTTGCGCGAAGATAGCTACGAGCGGCTGGAATCGGGATAGAGCGGGCGCGGAGCGCGATCGGAGGCCGCCGCCCCATTTTCGGTCGTACGCGCGCCGTTCGCCTCGCTGCTGGCTGTCGCGCTGGCGCGGACCGGCTGCTCGCCGCGCTCGTCGTAGCGCCCGAAGATCATCTTGCCTGCGGTGGTCTGGTGCACCGAGGTCACGTTGATGTCGATCGTCTTGTTGATCATTTTGCGCGCGCCGTCCACCACCACCATCGTGCCGTCGTCCAGGTAGGCCACGCCCTGGTTGTACTCTTTCCCTTCGCGCAGGATGAACACGCGCATGCCCTCGCCCGGCAGCACCACCGGCTTCAAGGCGTTAGCCAGCTGGTTGACGTTCATCACTTCGATCCCTTGCAGCGAGGCCACTTTGTTCAGATTGAAATCGTTGGTCACGATCTTCGCTTCGTAGCGCTTGGCCAGTTCGATCAGCTTCAGATCCACTTCAGCGATCTGCGCGAAGTCGTCTTCGGCGATCTGCACGTCCACGTGCGTCATTTTCTGGATGCGCTGCAGGACTTCCAGGCCCCGGCGCCCGCGCTGGCGCTTCAGCGGGTCGCCCGAATCGGCCACCAGTTGCAGTTCGCGCAGCACGAATTGCGGGATGATGATGTTCCCGTCGAGGAACTGCGCATCGGCGATATCGGCCACCCGGCCGTCGATGATCACGCTGGTGTCCAGCAGCTTGGAGACGGGACGCAAGCTGCGCTCGCTGCCGAACAGGCCGCCCAGGGCCTGCAGGTTCAGCATGTCGCCCTTGTTCGCGCCCAGCACCAGCCCGATGTAGGTCATCACCAGAAAGACCGCCAGGCTGAAGAACGAGCGCGTGCTTTCCGGCATGGTGGTATGCGTCAGGATCAACGAAGTCAGGTAAGCGCCGAGGATGCCCACAATCGAGCCAGTGACCGCGCCAATCAGCCGGCGCAGGCTGGCGCGGCGCAGGCGCAGCTCCAGGAAGACGACGGCGACCGCGAAGGCCACACCCGCCAGAGTAGCCGCGGTTCGCGACAGGCTGAACGGCCGGAAGTGGAATCCGGCAGCCGCACACACAATCACGAAAATCGCGCGGATCGCGACCATATCCCAGAAGGTCCCAGCCTGGCTGCGCACCAGGCGAGGCGCTCCCGCTACTCGAACCGGAGCGTTCTCGATCGGGGTGCCGGCGGGTACAGGGCCGGCATTAGAAGTTCTTGGCATGGTCGCACCTTATCAATTTTATAAATGGTTATGAGCGTATCAGCCCGGTGTGTAAACGTGAGACGTCACTATTGTCCTGTCCGGCGCTAGAGCAAAACACAAAAACTCGCCGGTATGAGAAGCTCCGTATAAGCCTCGGCTATATGAGCCGGTAGTATAGCATCGAAACGCAGAAAAGCGATTTTGGCAGGGAATTTACGCCAAAGCTGTGATTCAGATCACAGATAGTAGCGCGGGACGCGCCGCCCCAGCGCGCACAGCAGCTCGGAGGTAACCGTACTGATCTCGCGCGCCACGTCGGACACCAGGATTCGCGCATCGCCATCCTGGCCGTACAGGGTCACCACGTCGCCCACCGCCACCTCCGGCACGCTGGTCACGTCCAGCGTGGTCAGATCCATGGAGATCGTGCCCACCAGCGGTACGCGTTTCCCGCGCACGATGGCGCAGCCGTGGTTGGTGCGCTGGCGGACGATCCCGTCGGCATAGCCCGCGTTGATCACCGCGATGCGAGATGGCCCTTGCGTGACGTATCGCGCGCCATAGCCCACGCCCTGTCCCGCCGGAAGATCGCGCAAGGAAATAATGCGCGCGCGCATCGAAAGACACGGTTCCAGCGGCAGTTTTCGGCGCAGATCCTGCTGCATGTCCGGCGGCGTGAACGACTGATAGTAGCCGTAGAGAATCGCTCCCGGGCGCACCATGTCGAACCAGGTGCTGGGCCGCGCGCAGATTGCCCCGCTGTTGGCCATGTGCACGATGCCCGGTGAAATGCCGAGCTCTTGCAACCGGTCGAGGCACTGGCGAAAGGCGCGCTCCTGCTCATCACTCTGCGGCGATTCGAAATCCTCCGACGACGCCAGATGCGTGAAGGTGCCTTCCAGCGCGACGTGCTTGCACGCCGCCAGCTCGGAGGCGAACGCCTCGATCTCCGCGGGCGCGATGCCCAGCCGGTTCATGCCCGTGTTGATCTTCAGATGAAAGCGCAACCGGGCCGCAGAATGCCTCTTCTTGCGCGCCGCTGCCTTCCCGGATCGTTTCGTCCAGGACTCCGCGGCCCGCTCCAGATGCGTCAGGTCGCCCAGACGCGTGACGGTGGGCGTAAGGCCATGCTCGATCAGGCGTCTTTCCTCACCCGGCCAAAAGCCGGTCAGGATCAAAATGCGGCCTTCGATTCCGGCTTGCCGCAATTCCACGCCTTCGTTCGCCCAAGTAACCCCGAACCATTCCACGCCCGCCTGCTCCAGGGCCTTGGCGATGGGCACCGCGCCGAGCCCGTAGGCGTTCGACTTCACCACCGCCAGGATCTTTCTCCGCGCGCCGATTTGTTTGCGGATGGTCTCGAGGTTGTGCAGGATCGCCTGCAGCGAGATTTCCGCCCAGACCGGCCGTCCGTCGACATGGACTGTCTTGGTCATCGCCCTTTCGTCTCTATAACATGCCAGAGCGTGCCGCTACGGCGCGCGAGAACTTCGTCGGCACGCGCTGGCAACGTCGCGTACGGGTAAACATTCCAGTTTGGATGCGAGCACGCGGATTGCCGCTGTTTCTTCGCCGTGCCAACTGCGCGCGGAACAACATGTCCCTTGGAATGTAAGGATTACATGGAACCCAGGCTACATCGTACGCAGTGTCGCTCGCGAGACTGCGTCAGCGACAGCACAGGCGCGTGCGAACTGACGCAGAGGAAGAGGCGAACAAATGCGAGTTCCACCAGCAGCCTGGCAGCTCGCAGAGTGCGTATCCACGCGTCGACGAGACGAAACCCGCACTCGCGCGCTTTTACTCCTCGCCGATGGTGGTCCAGGCGTCCGGAGCGGCTTCCTCGAACCGCGTGTGGCGGGCCAGGAAGACGAAATTGAGGTTGCCGGTCGGGCCGTTGCGCTGCTTCGCGATGATCACTTCGGCCTTGGCGCGTTCTTCCTCCGGCAGATCGGTCTTGTAGAAATTCGGCCGGTGGATGAACAGCACGACGTCGGCGTCCTGTTCGATCGCGCCCGATTCGCGCAGGTCGGCGAGTTGCGGCTTGCGCTCGTCGCGTTCGGGCGCGCGGGTCAACTGGCTGAGCACCAGCACGGGAATCTTCAGTTCTTTGGCCAGCCCCTTCATCGCGCGAGAAATGCCGGCCACTTGCTCCTGGCGGTTGGTGTTGCGGCCGGTGTTGCTGGGCACAACCAGCTGGAGGTAATCGACGATCAGCAGCGAAAGCCCCTTGTCGCGCTTGAGCCGCCGCGCTTTGGCGCCCATTTCGAGCACGGTCGATGACGCGGAATCGTCGATCCACAGCGGTGACTCGCCCAGATTAGCCAGCCCCGTGGTTACTTTCGACCAGTCCTCCTTGTTCATGTGCCCGGTGCGGAACTTGTGCGCGTCGACGCGCGCCTCCGACGCCAGCATGCGTAGCAGCAGCGACTCCTTCGACATTTCCAGGCTGAAGACGGCCACCGGCTCGCGCTGGCGCAGGGCCACATTTTCGGCAATGTTCAGCGCCAGCGCCGTTTTCCCCATGGACGGGCGCGCGGCCAGAATGATGAGTTCCGAGGGCTGCAGGCCGGCGGTCTGGTTGTCCAGATCGGTGTAGCCGGTGGCCAGCCCGGTGATGCGCCGGCCTTCGCTGAAAATGCGTTCGAGGCGCTCGAAATTCTCGCGAACGAGTTCCTTGACCCCGATCAGGCCGGCGCGGACGCGGTCTTCGGCAAGCTGGAAGATGGCCGATTCGGCCCGGTCCAGGATGATGTCCGCATCATCGCCGGCGGCCAGGGCCTGCTCCTGGATGGCGGAAACCGAGTAGATCAGGTTGCGCAGGACCGCCTTTTCTTTGACGATGCGGGCGTAGTGCTCGACATTCGTCAAGCGCGGCAGGCCATCGGTCAACTGGGAGAGGTAGGCGATGCCTCCGGCGGCTTCCAGCTCGTTGCGCCGGCTGAGGTCTTCCATCAGCGTGATGGTGTCGATGGCTTGCTGTTTCTCGGCGAGCTGCACCATCTGGCCGAAAATGAGCCGGTGCTGGGGCAAGAAGAAGTCTTCGCTGCGCAGCTTTTCCAGGGCCGCGTTGAGCGCGTGATTGTCCAGCAGGACGGCGCCGAGAATGCTGCGTTCGGCTTCCAGGTTGTTCGGGAGCGGCCGCTCGATGGCGGTGTCGGCTGGCATGAGATTCGCTTTATTTTCGCCTAGAGAATTCCCGGGCGCAAGACCCTTCTTTCTTCTGTTTTCGGCGACCGTTCGGAGCGCAGCGGGGCGTTCGCTTGCCGATGCCGCCAGCTCCGGCTGATCGCCAGCCGGCGCCCGTGGTCACCCCAGCCGGAGTTCCCTCGCGCTGCGAATGATTGCGGGCCGCATTCTGCCAGTTCGAGGAGAAACGTCAATCCGATGCGCGCCCCAGCTCTCGTATGAAAAGAGGAAAAAGTCCGAACAACAGCCATAGTGCGGGCAAAAACGGAAGAACAGCGTGTGGAAAATCTTGCGGAAAACCGCGAAGCTCCGGGCGGTGAGATAAAGCCTGCGCCGCGGAACTGCGCCGAAGAATTACGATGGCGGCAAAAAACAAAAGGGCGCGGCTGCCCGCGCCCTTGAAAACTCCCGCCGCAACGAAACGCCTGCGGCTATTCGTCTTTCTTGACGATCACTTTCACGTTCGCGCTGATTTCGCGGAACAGCTTCACCGGCACCTGGTATTCGCCCACCAGCTTGATGGGATCGGCCAGGGCTATTTTTCTCTTCTCGATGGTGTAGCCCTGCGCCCCGAGCGCCTCGGCAACGTCGCCGGAAGTGACGGAGCCGAACAGCTGGTCGTTTTCACCGGCCTTGCGCGAAATGGTGAGGGTCACTGTGGCCAGCAATTCCGCCAGCGTTTGCGCGGATTCTTTTTCCGTAGCTTCCTTCTTGGCGAACGCCGCGCGCATTTTCTCCAGCCGCTTCATGTTTCCGGGAGTAGCTTGCAGGCCCAGCTTGCGCGGAAGCAGGAAATTGCGGGCATAGCCCTCGGCCACGGTCACGATCTGGCCGCGGTTGCCGAGCTTTTCAACGTCTTCTTGCAAAATGATCTGCATCGTTCGAGTCCTCGAATTGTTAGCGTTTTCCGCGATCCCGGAAGCTCACGCAAGCCGGGACGCCTGCAGTCTCGCCCCTAAATCTCCGCTCCGAAAGGAAGCAGAGCGATGTTCTGCGCCCTCTTGATGGCCACGGTCAGCCAGCGCTGATGGCGCGCGCAGGTGCCGGTCATGCGCCGCGGAAGAATCTTGCCGCGTTCCTGGATGAACTGCCCCAGAACGTCCGCTTTCTTGTAGTCGATGAAATCCACTTTGTCGACGCAGAAGCGGCACACTTTCTTGCGCCGAACGTAATTGCGCCGGCCGCGCCTGGGGCCGCCGGGTCCGCTGGGACGCGGGCCGCGACCTCCCGACGGCCGCGGTCCGGAAGGCGCTGGAGCCGGTGCGGGCGCTTGCTGCTGATTCGCATTCTCTTCTGCCATTTGCTTTCTCCTGAAAATAGTCTAGGACTGCGCGACCGCCTGCTCGCCTCCCGCCGGGGCCGGAGCCTTGCGCGGGCGCCGCGCCGCGCGGCGTTCGCGGTGCGCTTTCAACTTGGCCTGGCGCTTGAGCTCTTCATCCAGGCGCACCGTCAGATACTTGATCACCGGATCGGAAACTTTCAGGCGGCGTTCGAGCTCCTTCACCAGTTCGCCGTGCGTGGTGCGCAGGGTCATGTAGACGTAAAAGCCCTCGCGCAGTTTGTGCACGCGATAGGCCATGCGCTTGCGCCCCCACTTTTCCGTCTTCTCGATTTTGGCCTGCTTCTCCGCGACGGCGTGCTCCAGCGTCGAGATAATCTTGTCGATGTCGGCCTCCGGCGTGTCCGGCCGGCAAATGAAAATCAAATCGTAGATTCGTTCGTCCATGTTCCCTCGATTCTTTCTCGGTTGCGTGTTGCGCGATTCCCTATTCCGGGCCTTCTTCGGCCGGCGACACGCGCCGGTTGTACCGCGTCATCGCCGCGCTTACCCCGTCCTTCAGAATGCATTCGACGGCATCCGCCGCCTCACCCGCCATCTGCTGCGCCGTTTCCCGCTCGGCGCGTCCCATGGGCCGCAGGACGTAATCCCGCAACTCGCCCCAAATCTGTTCCGGCGCCACGCCCATGCGGATGCGGATGAACTCCGTCCCCACCGCCTGGACGACCGACTTCATGCCGTTGTGCGTCCCGGCGCTGCCCCGCTGGCGAACGCGCAGCATGCCCCACGGCAAATCCACGTCGTCCACCAGGACGATCATTTCGCCCGGGTCGCAGCCGTACTTCTCGAGCAGCATGCGTACAGCCACGCCGCTCAGATTCATCATGGTCTGCGGCTTGGCCAGCAGCACCGCCTGTCCCGCCACTTCCCCGCGCCCCGCATGCGACTTCGCTTCCGGCCGGGTCACCCGAATCCCGGCGCGAGCGGCCAGCGCATCGAGCGCCAGAAAACCCATGTTGTGCGGCGTCTGCGCGTACTCGGCGCCAGGATTTCCCAGACCGACGATTAACCGCATCAGCGGCGCGCCCTCGTCCGGCGACCCGCGTGCGGGGCGCTGGCTCTTCCGTCCCAGAAATCCCGGCCAGAATCGCGTTCGCTACTTCTCCTTGCCCTTCTTCTCGGGCTTCTCGGCCTTGGCCGGAGCGGCTTCCGCGGCTCCTTCTTCGCCCTCGCCCTCTTCTTCCTTCTTGCCCTTCTTGATGACTTCGGGCTCGGCCGGCGCCGTCTCGGTGGCCACCGCCGCTTCCGCCGCAGCCGGCTCCTCTTCCTTCTTCAGCGTGACCACGTGCGCGATCACGCGCTGCGGATCGGTCACCAGCTTAATCTTGGCCGGATCGAGCGGCAGATCGCCGGCTCGCAACTGCTTGCCGATCAGCATTTCCGTCACATCCACCCGGATTTCTTCGGGGATGTCCGTCGGCAGGCATTCCACCTCGACTTCGCGCGTGACCGTCTCAAAAATGCCGCCCTGCAGCTTGACGCCCTGCGGATCGCCGAAGGTGTGCACCGGCACGTGCACGCGCATGCGCACGTCCATGGCGATGCGCAGCAGGTCGGCGTGCAGCAGCATTCCGCTGACCGGATCGACTTGCCAATCCCTCAGCATGGCGCGCTCTTCGCCGCCATCCGCCACTTTCACCGTGAAGATGGTGTTGTGCCCCGACTCCGAGCGCAGGATGCGCCCGAGCTGCTTGGCGTTGACCGAGAGCACCAGCGGATCCCTTTTCGCTCCGTAGAGCACGGCGGGAATCTGCCCGCCCTTGCGGTTTCGGCGCGCGGCATTCTTGCCGCGCTCCTCGCGAATGGTTCCTTCCAATGTGTACGTTTCCATTTCTTTCCTCTGATCCTTTTGCGGATTCTAAATAAACAGCTCGCTGATCGACGTTTCCTCGTGGATCGACTGGATTCCCCGCGCCAGCAGCGGCGCCACGCTCAGCACCGTGATCTTGTTCAGCTTCTGCGCGGCCTCATTCAGCGGGACCGAATCGGTGACCACTACTTCTTCGATGACCGACTTGGCCAGACGCTCGGCCGCGGGCCCCGACAGCACTGCATGCGTGCAGGCGGCGAAGACTCGCGTCGCGCCGTGCTCGGTCAAGGCCTCCGCCGTCTTCACCAGCGTGCCCGCGGTGTCGATGATGTCGTCGATGATCAGGGCCGGGCGGTCTTTCACGTCGCCAATCAGGTGCATGACCGCGCTGACGTTCACGTCGATGCGCCGCTTATCCACGATGGCCAGCGGCGCGTCCATTTTCTTTCCGAAGTAGCGCGCGCGCTCGACGCCCCCGGCATCGGGCGACACCACCGTCATCTGCCCGAGGTTCTTCTTCTGAAAATACTCCACCAGAACCGGCGCGGCAAACAAGTGGTCCACCGGTACGTTGAAATAGCCCTGAATCTGCGGCGCGTGCAAATCGAGCGTCAGCGCCCGGTTAGCGCCGGCCGTCTCCAGCAGGTCGGCGACGAGCTTGGCCGAAATCGGCACGCGCGGCTTGTCCTTGCGGTCCTGGCGCGCGTACGCGTAGTACGGAATCACCGGCGTGATGCGCTGCGCCGAGGCGCGTTTGAACGCGTCGATCATCAACAGCAGCTGCATCAGGTGGAAATCCACCGGGCTGCTGCAGGGCTGCACCACAAACACGTCGGCGCCGCGCACATTTTCCAGAATCTGGTAGCGCGACTCGCCGTCGGAGAATCGTCCGTGTTCGGCGTGGCCGCGCGACACGTGCAGATACTGGCAGATCAAGTCAGCCAGCGCGGGATTCGCCGTGCCACAGAAAATCTTGAGCTTATCGTGAGCCAAAATGCACCGTTACGCCCGGGCGGGCCAACGCATCGCCCGGCTATATTTGTCCCTGGATAGGGTTTCGACGACGAACGCCGAATCTTCCGGAAAACTACGCGCGGCTCGACGCGCCTGCGCTGGGTTTCGGAATACGCCGAACACCGCCGAACCGCTACCCGCCAGCGCGGCTTCTGCAGCTCCTTGCTGGAGCAAGGCGTCTCGAATCTGCTCGAGACGCGGGTGGCGGCGAAAGACAGGAGCCTCGAAATCGTTCGAGACCTGCTCTTGCCGGCTCCAGGATAGAGCGCAGAAACCAAAGATATTAGGCGGTTCCGGGCGTTTTGTCAATTCGGCGGAAAGCCAGGCGTAGGCGTCCTTGGTCGCGACGGCGATGTCGCGCGGCGAAATCACGACAACTCTTCGCGGCGGGCCGTCGGGCAGGGGATAAATTTCGTCTCCGCGATTGACGCCCAATGCGCGCCCGCCAAACAGGAAGAACGGCACGTCCGCGCCCAGCCCCGAGGCCATCTCCATCACGCGCTCGAGCGGCACCTGGGCCCCGGTCAACCGCAGCATCCCGATCAGCGCGGCCGCCGCATCGCTGGACCCTCCGCCCAGGCCGCGGGCCACGGGAATGCGTTTTTCGAGCCGCGCTTCGATTCCGCCGCGAAAACCGATTTCGCCGCCGATCGCTTCGATCGCGCGATACACCAGATTTTCCGGCCCCGCCGGCAGGCCGCTATCGTTGGTTTCGAGACGTATTCCGGGTTTGCTTGACGCTGCGAGCGTCAGCGTGTCGTGCAGCGAGATAGTCTGGAAGATCGTGCGCAGCTCGTGATAGCCGTCGGGCCGGCGCCCAAGCACGCGCAGATGCCGGTTGATTTTCGCGAATGCGGAAAGCCGCACGGATTTTGGCATGCGGCGAGATTACCGCGGCCGTGCGGGATCCTGGGAAGATTTCTGCGCCAGCCGCTTCTTCAGGTTCTTCAGCTGCGCGTCCACCCGGTTCACCTTTTGCGGGTCGTAGTCCGCTGGGACGGCCTTTTGCCATTCACTCAACGCGCGCTCCAGTGTATCGGCCGCTTGCTGGTTCTGCCCCAGCTTGATGTAGACGTCGCCCAAGTGCCCGAGGATGGTCGGATCGTCGTTGTCGTGATCCACCGCCTTGCGCAGATACTCCTCGGCCTCGGACAGCTTATCCTGCTTGTAATAGGCCCAACCGAGACTATCGAGATAGGCGCCGTTGTTGGGCTCCTGATTCACGGCCTTCTGGATCAGCGAGGTCGCTTCCTGCAGGCGCACGCCGCGGTCGGCCAGCATATACCCGTAATAATTCAGCACCGCGGCATTGTTGGGATTCTGCTCGAGCACTTTGCGGAATTGCTGCTCGGCCTTGTCGTATTTCTTCTGGCGCTCGTAAATGGCGCCGAGCATGAACCAGGCCATTTGCTTGTCCGCCGGAGCCGCTGCCATTGTTTCGGCCTTTTCCGCCGATTTCTCCGCGTCCGCGTATTGTTTGCTGCGCTCCTGGATTTGCGCCATTTCCAGGTAAATCTGCTGATCGTCCGCGTTTCCCTGCATCAGCCCCTGAAGCAGCTTGGTGGCATCGGACGCGTCGGCCTTTTCGCCGTACAGCGTGGCCAGCGTGACCGTCAGACCGGGATCCTTGGGCGACGCCGCCAGCGCCTTCTTCGCTTCCTCGATGGCGCGATCGATCTGGTGGTCCTGGCGATACGTATCGATCAGCAACAGCTGTGCCCGTTTCTGCGCAGCGGGCCCCAGCTTGCTCATTTGCTGATACGTTTCGATGGCCTGCGGGTATTGGTGCGCCTGCGTGTAGACGTGTCCCAGCTGCTCGTACAGAATGGCGATGGCGCCTGTGCTCCCGCTTTCTTTCCCGGCCTGCGCCTTCATGCCCGCAATCGCGTCGGTCAGGATGCTGATCGCCTGGTCGTACTGCCCCTGATCCTCGTAGAGCAGCGCTTCGTTATACAGAACCTGCAGATTCCCCGGGGCCAACTGCTTCGCCCTCAGTATGCTGGTCTTGGCTTGATCGAACTGGCCGAGCCGGCGATAGAGTTCGGCCATGCGCACGTAATTTTCGGCCGTGCCCGGCTGGAGTTCCGCAAGCTTCTTGTACTGCTCGAGGGCCTGCTGATATTTTCCCTGCTCGATGAGGGCCTCGGCCAAGCCCTGGAGATGGCTCGGTTCATCCGGATCCTCTTGCGCGGCTTTTTGGTAGGCGTGTTCGGCTTGCGGCCAGTCCTTCTCCTGCGTGTAGGCGTCGCCCAGCAAATCGTAAACATCGGGTGAGCCGGAACCACTGGCGGCCTGCGACAGCAGGGTCACCGCTTCCTGCGTGTGCCCTTCGTCCATCAGCAATTGGCTCAGTTGCTCGAGGCCTTGCGGATTGTCGGGCTCCCGCTGCAGAAGATCGCGCAGAACTTTTTCCGCGTCGCTGTGGCGATTCTCGAAACGGTACAGGCGCGCCAGCCACAGCGCCGAATAGGAATCATCGGGCTTCAACGCCAGGATGTCTTGAAACTGCGTGATGGCTTCGTCGATGCTCTTTTTCTGGACTTGGCCTGCGCCGATGTCGCCCAGGCTGCGAACGTAGATGCGCGCCAGCAGGCGGTGCGCGGCCACGTTTTTGGAATCGATGGCCAGGGCCTCCCTGGCGTCCAGCACCGCGTCCTTGATGTGCTGCGACTGCGCCTCGATTTCCGCCAGCCTCTCACGCGCGACCGCAGAATCCGGCGTCAGCGCCAGGGCTTTCTTGTAGGCGGCGATGGATTGATCGGCCAGATCGTCTTGACCCGTCTCCTCGAACTGCTGTTCCAGCAGGTGTCCCAGCGTGAAGTAATAATACGCATCCGCGCGCTGCGATTGCGTGAGCGGGGGCCGCGAGGATGTTCCCGTCTGCGCCTGCGTGGGCGCGGCGGGACTTTTTGCCGGAGCGTTCTGCTGCGCAGGCAGCGGCGCAGCGCAGAACGCGGCGAGAACAACGAGGCTTGCGATCAGTTTCATGGGCACACCGAGAATTGTCTTCGCGATCAAAGCCGAACTTCCATTATCATATAGGGGTGCGAGAGCGTCAAAATTTTCCCTGGCTGATTCCCCGGCGTTTGCACACGTACACGCACATACTATGAGACGCTGGGAATCCGTTTCAGGGTGCTTGCGGCTCCGGGCTTCCGTCCATACCCCTCCCAGCATCTACGTACTTGAGTGTGCCACGCGCGGGCTGCTGGAGACGTCGGTTCGGGTACGGGTGGGGTTCCGCGCCGCGGAATCCGCCAAGGGCGGTTCCTTTTCGCCCGGGACCTGTCTGGCGACCGGCTGGCCCTAAGCCGCTATTCCGAGCTCTTCAGCAGGCGCTTCGGCCCTGAGAGTTCGAAATTCCGCTCATCCGAACTTGTCGGGGCATGTTTCTCACTGCGAGCAAAAGACGATTCGGCGAATGAACCCAGTCCTTCGCTTCCGGCTCCTGACCCCGCGCAGCGGGGCCGCCCTTGCGGTGTTGCTGCTGGCCGCCAGCCTGCCTGCCTTGACGGCCGCCGCACGGCCTGCGGGACGCAGACCTGCCTCGCACGCCCATTTCCTCAAGGCCGCCAAGCACCTTGGACATTCCGCGCTGGCGGACGTCAAGCATCCGCGGCCGGCATCCGCAACTCCCGCGCAACCCGGCGTCCCCGCCACAACTCAATCGCAACCGAGCCAACTGAGCGATCTCGGCTGGCTTGCGGGCCGCTGGGTCGGCAAATGGGGGCCGCGCACCGCCGAACAAGTGTGGACCGCCCCGCAAGCCGGCCTCATGCTCGGCGCCTTCCGCCTGTTCGAGGATGATCGCACGTTGGTGGTCGAACTCTTCACCCTGGAGCAGAAACCGGACGGCCTCGTCTTGCGCTTTCGCCACTTCACTCCCGATCTCGTACCTTGGGAGAAAAGCAAGGCGGCGCATCTCACGCTGCACAGCTTTGATTCGAAAAAGTGGGTGTTTCTTAATGCGGGAGACGCTCAGCCCAGGCGCTCCATCATCATTTGGGTCGATGCGAACACCTATACGCTGCGGTCCGAAATCGCTTCGGGTTCCAGCCCGCTGCGCATCGTCGACATCACCTTCCATCGCCAGGGAGTCCCTGTGCGCAAGCCCGCCAAAAAATAATTCCCGCATGAGGAACGCCAACTCGCGAGAAGCTAGTGCCGGAAGTGCCGCATGCCGGTGAACACCATCGCCATTCCCAGCTTGTTCGCCGCGGCCACCACGTCGGCGTCGCGCACCGAGCCTCCCGGCTGAATCACCGCCGTGGCTCCGGCTTTTCCGCCTTCTTCCACGCCGTCGGGAAACGGGAAGAACGCGTCCGACGCAATGACGCTTTCCTTCAAGGATAGTCCCGCTGTGGCCGCTTTCATCGCCGCCAGCTTCACCGAATCCACGCGGCTCATCTGCCCCGCTCCAATGCCCACCGTCTGTCCTTCGCGCGCGAACACGATCGCGTTCGATTTCACGTGCTTGCAGACTTTCCAGGCAAACAGCAGCGCTTTCATTTCCGCATCCGTCGGCTCGCGTTCGCTGACCGCCTTGAGGTCCGCCTCGTTCAGCGCGCGGTCGTCGGGCTCCTGCACCAGCACGCCGCCGGAAATGCGCTTCAGTTGCAACTCGCGCCCGCCCTCGGCCGAGGATAGCTCAAGCAGACGCAAATTCTTCTTGGTCCCGAGCTTCTCCAGCGCCGCCTTCTCGTACCCCGGCGCCACAATGCATTCGACGAACAGCTTGGCCACTTCCTCCGCCGTCGCTCCGTCCAGCGCGCGATTGAACGCGATCACGCTCCCGAACGCCGATACGGGATCGCACGCCAGCGCCCGCACGTACGCATCCCGCAGCGACGCTTGTTCAGCCGCCCCGCACGGATTGTTGTGCTTGATGATGATGGCCGCCGGCTCGCGAAACTCGCGCGCGAGTCCCCATGCCGCATCGAGGTCCACCAAATTGTTGTAGGAAAGTTCCTTGCCCTGCAGCTGCTTTGCTCCCGCCAGGCCCGACGCCGGCGCGCCCGCCGGAACGTACAGCGCCGCCGCCTGGTGCGGATTCTCGCCGTAGCGCATGGCCTGCTTGCGCTCGAGCGCGATATGCACCCGTTCGGGAAGCGCCGCAAGCCGCTGCATGCTGACTGTTCCGTTCGCCGCGAGCCGTTCCAGTTCCGTGGCGATCTCACCGTCGTACCGCGCGGTGCGCGCAAACGCCTTGCGCGCCAGCGCCAGCCGCGTCGCCAGACTCAATTCGCGCCTCTGCTTCAGTTCGGTCGCGACCGCCGCGTAGTCGCCAGGATCCGTGATCACCGCCACGCTTTGAAAATTCTTCGCGGCCGAGCGCACCATCGACGGCCCCCCGATATCGATATTTTCGATCAGCTCGTCCGGCGTGACGCCCTGTTTCGCCGCGGTCGCCGAAAAGGGATACAGATTCACCACCACCATGTCGATCGGCGCGATGCCGTGTTTCTTCGCTTCCGCGCAATGTTCCTCCAATTCGCGCCTGTACAGTATCCCTCCGTGAATTTTTGGATGCAGCGTTTTCACCCGCCCGCCCAGCATTTCCGGCCATCCAGTCAGCTCCGCCGCGTCGCGCACGGGAAGCCCCGCCTCGCGCAATAGGCGCGCCGTCCCGCCCGTCGACACTATCTCCACTTTCATGGAGGCCAGCTCGCGCGCAAACTCCACCACGCCTGTCTTGTCGTAGACACTGATCAACGCACGTTCCATCGTCACCGGTACAATCTCCTGGATTCTGGATTGGTTTTCTTCGGGATCGGCAGGACTTTCCGGCTCAACCCACTGGCGGCGGTTCGCAGCCCTTCCGAAACATGCCAGTGTAACTCGCGGGCGCGAAAAACCGAACAGCGATTCAGCGCAAAAAATGCCAGGCCGTTGCTGCACAGATGGGGAATGCACTCGGAGACCGAAGAAAAAATCAAGTGCGCGAGGGAATGAAGACGGCTGCGCCGCCATAGCGGCGCTTAGGTTAACTGGAAATCCGAGCCTTCAGCTTGACGCGCCCGCCCTCGACCCCGAGCGTGTATTCGACCTGATGCGCGCCCTTCTTGCGCAGCTCTTGCGTCTTCTTTTCCACGAAATGCTCGAAATCCTGCAGGCTGGGCGTCCGCGTTCGGTCGCCTGTCTCTCGCCGCGCCTCGGTCATTTTGCGGTAAAGCTCCTCGACTTTACTTTTCGCCGCGCTCGGTTTGGGCGCATGCCCGCCGTTCGAAGAGGGTGAATCGAGCTCCGAAAAGGTGATCTTGAACAGCACGTCCTGAGAACTCTTGCTCTTGCGGCCGTGCTCGCCCCCGCCGGCGGCGGCTTCGTGTTGCCCCGCTGCCCGCGCGCGTTCCGCCGCGATGGCCTTCGCTGCGGCGCCAAAATGATGCTGCTGCGCGCCCGTCTCCTTCTGGACCAGCTTCTTGCGCCACATGTCCTGATACTTGGCGTAGGTTTGCGTCAGGTTGTTGTAGCGGAAACGCTGGCCGTAGTTGAGGTCTCCGACACGTTCGGCGTGGCGCTTCAGCAGGGTTTCCAGGCGCCACTGCGTGTCGGCGGGAGGCCGTTTGCGGCCGCCGCCGAAGTATTGCTCGTACTCGATCTTCAGCGTGCGGATATCGCGTTCGATTTGGGAGAGATCGTCGTCGATGGACGCCATGGGCGCAAACGGCGGACGCTGTTTCCGTCCGCGGTCTCATCAAAGCGGCTGTACTCACAATTTGGAGCGCTGACTCAGCCTAAGGCCGCGGGTGCGCAAGGTCAACTTGCGCTTCTCGACTGTTGTCGCAAATCCAACCTCCGGCCGCCCCTCGTCGCGCCCGCAAAAGCGGTCACGCCTCGCTCCGGGCGCTTTCTGAGATGCGAGGGAAAACTGCACGGGTTTGCGCCGCACGCGGGCGGAGGAGAGAGGCGCGACCTCCTGTGTCGGAAGCAGGAGGCCGCGCCCAAGCGCCTCAGGCGAGGCGCCTATTGCCTGCGAGAATCGCGATATCCGCCCTAGGTCCTATGATGAGACGTCCGGAACCTAAGATTACGCTGTTGCCGCATGACCCTGAAAGCGGACGCTTCGCGATTTCTGCTCAACCGTGAAATTGGTGCTCACCGGCCGCGGCCCCAGCGAAGGGACCGCCTCATTCTGAACGACCTCTCCCATGCTGGCCGGTACCACGCCCTCCGCAGGACTCGAGCCGGTCATGGGTTGCAATAGCCCGGCGGCCCGGCGGGCCAGTTCGCTCCGATTCTCTACTCCGAACTTGCTCAAGAGAGTCGAAATGTGGAATTTGACCGTACGCACGGTGATGTTCAGCTTGCAGGCAATCTCTTTATTGGCGCGGTTGCAAAGGACCGAATGCAAGACCTCTTTCTGGCGTGGGCTCAAATCCGCCGGCGAAGCCGCCGAGCGGCCCTCCTCCAGCAGTTCCTTGGCCCGCACCACCAGTTCACCCACCAAGTCCTGCTGCGCCGGAACCAGGACGACGAAATCCTCCGGGTTGAACCCCCGAACCAGGCATTGCATCGCGAAAAGACCCGCAATGCGGTCCAAGCCTCCTCCGCAATCGGCCGGCAAACCTGCCCGAAATTGCGCGACGCCCGTCCGTTTCTCACAGAAAACAAAGAACTTCGATTGACTTGTGCTGCTCTCTTTTTCCTGCCTTTCTTCCGGAACCACCTTGGAAAACACGCGCACTTTCTTCAATGTGGACCTCGTGTTTGCTTCCCGGCCACACCCGGCCAAGCAATGGGTTTTTGGACTTCCCGAAAGCGGCTGCGTTTACCGGGCTTGGGCCGGAGCCTGCAATCCCCCGGTTCCCCGAACGATCGTGAGCTATGACCGTGTGTCGGACGTTGAGCCGCCTGCTGAGGGGCGGGAGCTCAGCCGCACCGCTGCGGCTGCAGTTGCTTTGCCAAAGTTTGTCAGTTCTAGAACTAGCTCAGTCTAGGATAGATACCCGATTCCATTCCTCGGGTGTCCACCTGACTCTTGGTAGAAAATTCCCTGACTCGTAAATTTTTCACGGTACACAAGCCTACAGGAATGGACGTACAGGGGGCTACCAGTGCAGAACAGAAGACTGGTCGCTACTTTCCTGCGGAAAACTCCGCCGCATCCTCGGCGTACCCCACAGCCGCCCCTCGCGCACCGTTCCCGCTGCGCCGCCGGGTCTCGATGCCCAGCCGCTTGATCTTTTGATTCAGAGTCGATAGCGGCACCTGGAACCGCTCGGCCGCTTCCGTCTGATTCCAATTCGTGCGCTCGAGCATGTCCACGATCAACCGCCGCTCCACTTCCTCCACAATCTCAAACAGCGAAAGCGGAGGCACCGCGCCCGGTCCGGCCTCGCCCGGCCCCGCGGGCATGAATTCGGCCAACTGCAGCCGAACCCCCTTGACGATCTCGCGCGTGCGCACCGGTTCGGGCAGCAGGTCCGCGTCCATGTATTCGCCCGTGGACAGCACCACCGCACGCTCCACTGCGTTCTCCAGTTCCCGCACGTTGCCCGGCCAGTCGTAATCCATCAGCAGCCTCATGGCGGCATGGCTGAACCGCCGCGCGGGCTTCGCGTTTTCGCGGCAAAACTGCTCCAGGAAACGCTCGATCAGCAGCGGGATGTCTTCCTTGCGTTCGCGCAGAGGCGGAAGCTGGATGGAAATCACGTTCAGCCGGTGGTACAAATCTTCGCGGAAGCGTCCCTCGCGCACCAGCTTCATCAGGTCCTCGTTGGAAGCGGCCAGGATGCGCACATCCACTTTGATCGTTTCCGTCCCGCCCAGGCGCATGAACTCCCGCTCCTGGATGACGCGCAGCAGCTTCGCCTGCGTCTCCGCGCTGATGGTCGATATCTCGTCGAAGAAAATCGTGCCCTGGTCGGCCACCTCGAACAGGCCCTTCTTCGAAGCGATGGCGCTGGTGAACGCGCCCTTCACGTGCCCGAACAGCTGCGATTCCAGCAGATCGACGGGTATCGATCCCGTGTTGATCGGGATAAAAGCCCGTTCCGCGCGCGGCGAAGCCGAATGGATGGCCTTGGCGATCACTTCCTTGCCCGTCCCGCTCTCCCCCTGAATCAGCACGGTCGAGCGCGAAGGCGCCACCTGGCTCACCAGGTCCAGCACGGCCAGCATTTTTTCGCTTTTGCCTACGATGTTGGGGAAGTTGTAGCGCTGCTTCAGCGCGCGCTTCAACTGCACGTTTTCTTCGCGCAGCCGCCGGCCCTCGATGGCCAGCGACACCTGGGCCACCAATTCATCGTTCGACCAGGGCTTGGTGATGTAATCGTGCGCCCCGCTCTTGAACGCCGCCCGGGCCATGTCGATCGAGCCGAACGCCGTGATCAGTATGATGGCCAGGTGCGGGTCGCGCGTGTGGATTTCGCGCAGTAGCTCGAGACCGTTGCGGTCGGGCAGGCTGACGTCCAGCAACATCAGATCGAACGGCTGGTCCTCCAGCTTGCGCAGCCCCGCTTCTCCCGACTCCGCCACGGCCACATCGAAGTTCTCCGAGCTGAGCAGCGCCTCCAGCCCTTCGCGAATCTCCAATTCATCATCGACCACTAAGACCGAGCCTCTAGGCATGAACGGCAGCTTTCCTCACCGCGGGAAATTCCAGCCGGAATGAAGTGCCCTTCCCGGGCGTCGATTGCACGTCCACCTTGCCGGCGTGCTCCTTAATGATACCGTAGCTCACCGAAAGACCAAGCCCGGTTCCCCGGCCGGAAATCTTGGTGGTGAAAAAGGGATCGAAAATGCGCGAGAGATGCTCCGCCGAAATCCCCATCCCCGTGTCCGTCACCTCGACTTCCACCGAACCGTTGCGCGCTCCCGTGCGCACTTCCAGCATCCCGCCCTCCGGCATGGCGTCGCGCGCGTTCATGAACAGGTTCAGGAAGACCTGCTGCAGCCGCGTGGTCGAGCCCAGCACCGCCGGCAGTTCGCCCGCATAGTTGCGCAGCACGTTCACCCGCCCCGTGCGGAAGGGATGCTGCACCAGCGTCAGCGTTTCCTCCAGCACGGAATTCAGATTCAATTCCTGCAACTCCGACCCGCCCGTGCGCGAAAAATTCAGCAGGTTGTTCACGATCTCGCTCGCGCGGAACGTCTGCTTCACGATGCGGTCGATGGTCCTCTGCCGCGGGTCCTCACCCGGTATCTGTTTCGCCAGCATCTGGATATAATTCGAAATCACCGCCAGCGGCGTGTTCACCTCGTGCGCCACGCCCGCCGCCAGCAGTCCCAGCGACGTCAGCTTCTCGTTCTGTACGATCTGCTCTTCCAGGCGCACGCGTTGGGTGATGTCGTCCAGCAGGATCAGCCGGCCCAGCCGCGCTCCGTCCTTGCCCACCAGCGGCGCGATCGATACGTTCACCAGGAAGCGTCGCCCGCCCCGCGCGTTCAGCGGAAATTTGTAAATCCCCGCGACGTGGCCGTCGATCGAACGCGAGGCGATCTCGCCCGCCAGATCGCCGGGCAGAATCTCGCTCAGCCTCCGGCCCATCGCTTCGGTGCGCTTGATCTGCAGCAGCTGCTCGAGTGGCGGATTCCAGGATTCCACGCGGCTCTCCAGGTCCACCGTCATCACGCCGATCTTCAGCGAGTCCACGATGCTCTCGCTGAAATCCTTCAGCCGCTCGATCTGCGTGGCCTTCTGCTCCAGCGACTCATACAGCCGCGCGTTCTCCACGCCCACCGCCACGTAGCCTGCGATCGTCGACAGCAGTTCGAGATCTTCCGTCGAGAGGAAATCGCCGTCCACCGTCTTCCCCAGCCCCAGGATGGCCACCGTACGGTCGTGGAAGCGGCAGGGAATGAAGTAATTCAGCCGCAGGCGGTCCAGCGTCCGGCGGACGCTTTCCGTCTCCTTGGTGGCCGTGCGCGCCGATTCGTAGAACAGGCAGCCGTGCTCCAGCGCCGCCCGTTGCGGATCGAGGAAGCTCAAATCGAGGTCCTCCGCCGATTCGCGCCCCTCGATGCGGCCCTCGGTCTCGATTCCCGAAAGCGCGTCGCCCTTCACCCGCGAAAGCCCGAATTGCCCCGCCGCGCCCGGGTCTTCCAGGAAAATGGCCAGTCGGTCGACCAGCAGCGTCTGCGAGATGCGGTCCAGCGCCGAACTCAGCAGCCGGTCCAGGCGCACCTCGTTGGTCAGCGTGCGGCCGAATTCAATCAGCGTCCGTCGATAGTCCAGGCGGTCGCGGTAGAAGAAGCGGTCCAGGCGCGCCTGCACCCAGTCGCGAATGGGCTGGAACAGGAACGCGGCCACCACAATCGCGATCACTTCCCCGCCCGCCGAGGCCAGCCGCTGATGGAACAGCACGCCAATCAGGGCAATCGTTCCGAAATAGACACCCACGATGCCCGCCGTGGCGAACGTGTACGCCAGCCCGCGCTTGAAGATGATGTCGACGTCCATCAGCCGGTAGCGAATGATGGCGTAGCCGAAACACAGCGGGATCAGCACCAGCGAAAACACGCACAGCTTCGTCCACGGTGGAACGATCCCGCCCCGCCACATATAAGGGGCCACGTAGCCCGCCAGGAACGGCACGATCCCCGCGAAGGTTCCTCCCGTCACCCATTTCAGCTGCTGGCGAAGAATGCCGCTCGGCGCGCGCAGATAGCGACGCAGGAAAATTCCGCCCGCCGCCAGGAAGTACAGCCCCACGTAAGCGTATTCATACTGGTCCAGCGTGACTCGCGCACCCAGCCACGGCCGGAATCCAAACCAGCCCTTGACCACGGCCAAATGAAGGCCCAGCAGCAATGCGGGAAGCAGATAGAGCACGGCCAGCGCCGGCGCCAACCGCTTTCGCCGCTCCGGAAACACCAGCGAGAAATGCACCAGCAACACCGGTTGCAGCAGCAACGCGATGGCGTTGCCCCAGTAGATTTCCTGGTCGAAGGTGGACCAGTGGCCCAGCGCGTCGACCTTCCCCGTGAAATGGAAGCTGTACAGGATGAACGAGACGAGGCAGAAAATGTAGAAGTGAATCGCGCGCGGCGCGTTCCAGCGCCGCACAAAAATGAACAGCCCGATCGCCAAATATAGCAGCGCCGTCAGCCGCAGGTAGTCCGCGCGCGAACTCGGATTCTTTTGCGGCTCGGTGATCACGGAAACCGTGAACGACTGCCCGCCCCGCTCTATCTGGTAGGGCAGCGACGCCCACGTGCCTGCACGCCACAGCAGCCGCGCGACGTCCGTGCCGCGCCGGATGGGCTGCCCGTCGATCGATTCCAGCACGTCTCCGGCGCGGATTCCCGCCTGGGCGGCCGGCGAGTCGGGGGCGACGTAGCGGGCCGCGACGCCGTGCGCCGTCTCCATCCAGGTGACCCCGTCATCCGGCAGCACCACCCGCGAACTCTGCTGGAAATTCAGGACCGCGAAAACGATGGCGGCAAAGGTCAGCAGGGCCAGTGTTACCGCCCCGAGCCGCATTTGCAGTCCGTCGCTCATCCGAGGTAAGCCCACACCCGTCTTCGCATCGATACCAGCACGTCTGTTTCCAGCTATGGGGATGCGCTCGGTATAACTATCTGGCGCATTTACAGACACTTGCCAGCCATTCGCAACACCCTCGCCTGTGGGGTTACCGTTTGTGGAAGGCATGTTCCCGTTTCCAGTAGACGCCCTCGAACCCTTAGAACTGCAGGCTCAGGCCGCCCCGGAAGAACCTGTAGGACGAAACCAGAACGACGCGGCCATCCGCCGTCGGCAGCGGTACGTAGCCCTGCGCCAGAAGGTTCCCGGCGTCCGCCACGACTTCCATGTGGCACGGGAGTGCCTTCGGAAGAGGTTGGCGGAACTCCATGCTCAAGTATGGATCGATCTGGTAGAGCGACGCACCGTAGGCATCCACCTGCGAAACTGCCGGGCCGCTGACCCATCTATACCCGGCGCTCAGTCGCGTGCCGATCCGCGGAACCCTTGCCGTCACCCGCCCGGCCACGCTGTGGCGATACTCCGTAATCAACTCATCCCGCAGAGCTCGATCCGTGATACTCCCCCCGGGAGCCAGCGCCCCGCCGTAGGAATACATCAGCGTGGTGCTCAACCCGTCCGTGAATCGCTGCCGGTAGGCGACCCGCATCCCTGTGGATGCTGATGCCCCGCCGTCGTACGCAAAAGCATTGGAGAAATAATCCTGCAGGAACCCCGGAACTCCCAGGCCGCCGTGCCCGATCACGGCCGTATGCGTCGACTGATCGTGGAAAACGGCTGCTTCGATGTCCGCGCTCTTCGTCAGTGCGTGATCGACGGCGAACTCCTCGTGCCAGTCGTTCTCCAGCACCGGTCGCCCGTTGCGGATCATCAATACCGGAAAGTCATCCAGGTTGTTCAACGCCGTCTGGACCGCCCCTTGGTCCTCCATGGCTTCCGGAGATTCTGCCGCCACCGTGCCCGACACCAGCCAGCCCGGCGCCACTTGCACCGCCACTTCCCCGTGCGGGCGCAGCGACTGCGTCGTCCCGTTCAGGCCGGCGGCTACGAATTCCGCACCGTAGCGGATACTCACGCGATCGCCCACCGCCAGGCTGTCCGAATCGGACAGCCGCACGCCCCGGAACACCGGCCCGATGGGTCCAAACTGCGCTTCGCGGGCTTCCAGCACCATCACGTGCCCCGAACCCGTTCTACCCGAGGGCAGCCACTCCGCCACAAAGCCTCCCGCAGGAGCTTCCGGGCTGTAGCTGAATTGACCCGCCATCAGCAGGCGCGCTGTATCGCCCACGCCCATGTCGTAGACCAGCGTCGTCGCCGGCGTGTCTGCGGACGTTCCCACCGATCCGGGATGATCGGCTCCGGAAGTCAGCTGCATGGTCAAACGGTCGGCTTGGCCCTGCGCCGCTTCTTCCGCTCCGCTCAATTGCGCATTCGTCACCGCCGGACCTTCCCTCCAGCGCAGGACCGAGCGCGTATCGGGCGACGAGCGCAACACCCAGGTCCAATCGTCCGGCGACACCTTTTCATCCTTTTGCTGTCGCAATTCACCGAAGGAAGAGAAAACCGATCCGAGCACAACCTGCAGCAGGGTGATGTGGGCATCGCTCACGCGAACGTGCTGCTCCATAGCGGGAAGGAATCCGGCCAGGCTCACTTTGACGGTGTACGGCCCGGGAGGAATCGTCGTGGTCGCGAAGCGTCCGCGCGCGTTCGTCAACAAGCTCAACGAGCGGGGACTTAACGCGCGCTCGGAAGCTACCAGCACCGTCGCGCCCATTTGCGGCGTGCCTTTCGCGTCCAGCACCACGCCCGATATCTTTCCTTCGTGCTGGGCGAAGCAGGCCGGCGCCAGGGCGCACCCCAGGAAGATCAAAAGCGGAGCGCGAAGCACTCTCCAACGCAAGACGCTTTACCTCCCTTGCGAACCCTCCGCGGCTGGCGCGGCCTTCACCGTAAAATCAGCAGCCGGCGTGATGGTCTGCTTGGCGATGTTGTCCGTCACCGCTACTTCGAGTTTATATTTCCCGGGAGCCAGAGAGCCGAGTGTGAGCTTGTTTTCCAGCGTAAGCTGTTCGCCGTGTTCGCCGATCTTGTCCGCCGGCAGATCGAAGCGCATGATCGGGTTGGAACCTTTGTTCTTGTAGATTCGATATTCCACCGACGCGTTCGCCCTGTGCGTCTTGCTGTCGACCTTCAGATTGTAAATCTGCAGGTAAACGCCCATGGCATCGTTGCGGGTGAACACCCCGTCCAGCTTCGGGCGCACTTTCACGTCGCCGATCACGAACTGGCCCAAGCCGATATCGGATGACGATACGCGACGCAGCTCATCCGCAAGAATCAGCGAACTCGAACTGAGCGCATCGTCCTGGAACTGCGGCACAGCCAAACGCGCGTTCACCACCCCCACGTTGTCGCTGGTCATGTCCTTGATCACGATGTCCAGCCGGTACAGCCCGGGGGTCAGCGGCACCGCCTTCTGATAAATCTGCGAAGTGCGCAGCGACTGCTGCAGCAGCGACACCGGAACCGCGTCCTTCAGCGTATCCTCGAACACCGACACGCGCCGCCCGCTCAGCGTCGTGATGCGCGCGAACAGGTGCAACGTCGCTGTGTCTACCCCGTCTTTTTCCGCGAAGCTCAACTGCCGCGTGGGGATCTGAATCGTCACCGGCACCAGCACGGTGTCGTCGGTGATGCGGACGTAGTCGAAGCGATAGTCGAAATGGATCTGGTCGCGCACCAGGCGCGAAGTCACCACTGCCTCCAGGTCCTTGAACTTGACCGGAGGCGGCTGAAACGCCTTGGCGTACTGTTCCAAGCGGGTGAATTCGTTGTACTGCTCCGTCATCATTCCGCCTTTTTCGTCCATGTGCGTTCCGTCGGTGTTCTGGAAGCGGTCGAGCTTGCTCGAGATGCCCATTTGCTCGTTCATGGTCAACCCGGCGCCCGGAACGTACAGCAGCGCGTCCTTCTCGCTGGGGTCCATGGTCAGGTGATACTCGCCCGTCATGGTGGGATCGACGAACTCGAAGATCACGTTCTCGCCGAATCCGGGCAGGTAGCGGTAGCGCCAGTCTTCAAAGGGGTAGGTGCTGGTCTCGCCGCCGCCTTCTTCCGGCGGGCGCTCGTAGGTGCCTCCGCTCGGGTGGGAATCGGTCTCATCCGGTGGACCAAACTCGATATAAATCCTGCCCCGATCCGTCTTCCAGCCCGGAACGCCGGAAGAAAAATGCTCGTTGGCGTAGGCAATGCGGCGGTAAATGTCTTCTTTGTAGGTATTTTCGGGCGAATCAGGGTTGGGATTGCGGCGCGCCCAGAAGGCTTCGATGAACTGCTCGCGCTCTTCGTTCGTCGACAGGTGCAGGAAAACGCTGCGTTCCGCCGGGGTGATGATGTAGACCACGTCCTCGTTCAACCACTTCTGGTAACGGGGATCGAGCTCCTTGAAGAGCGCTTTCTCCTTTTTCTTCTCTTGCTTGCGCGCTTTCTTGACTTCCTGGCTGTTCTGTTCATCCTGCCCCTTCGTACGGGCAGCCTGCGCACTGACAAGGGGCAAGAACACGAAGACCCCCGCCAGGACGATAAATGCGCGCATCTTGGCCGAGCGATCCATTTTCACACCTACCCTGACGGTTACGAATCTTAGCCCGTCCCAAAGGACAGGTCAATCGATTGTTCCTGCCGCTCCCGCAAGGGCCGTTCCGGCGCCCCTGCAAAACAAACTCCTCCGCGCCCTTATCGTTGATAGGTAAGAACCTCTCCTCCCACCCCGGGTTGCCTTCCCAGCAGGATCGTATCGCTGGGGAGGGCGTCCGCGCCCCAATCCAGTGCCTTGCTGCCCAATTCTTCAACCGGGAACTTTCAGTTCCACACGGCGTCAAATCGTTTTAGAATAACGGTTCGCCGAGAGATAAGGCAGGTGGCGATCCACGTTTGCGTGGCCGTGGTTTGAGTTCCATCGAAAGCAGCCGGCAAGCAGCGCCTGAACAACTGGAGTGCGGGATCTGAGCCGTTCAGGTCTTCCCCCTCTCGTTCTCCTCCGCTGTGCGTCTAACTTTACGCCATGGCACCGAAACTTTTCGGGGCGTCTTGGCGTACTTATAAAGCGGAAACCGTATGTGCCGCGCGAACGTCCACATAACTGGGTTCCCGGGTAAAGGACTGGGCGAATGAAGACGGGCAAGAAAGTCGCCATCGGCGTCGGAGCGGTTGTGGTGCTCGGCGCTATCGTGCTGACCAGTGTGTATGAGGTGAATAAGGGGGTGGTCACGGTCCAGACCGGCCAAGTGGTCCGCCAGGATCTCACCTCCGAGGTCACCGCTTCCGGCGAAATCCGGCCCAGGAATTACACCAATATCCTGGGCGAAGGTTTCGGCAGGATCACCGATATCGCGGTGAAAGAGGGCCAGCACGTTCACGTCGGCGACGTGCTGCTTCACACCGACAGCATTCAGGCCGCCGCCGACGTTCGGGCGCAGCAAGCTCAACTCGCAGGGGCCGACGCCGCGGCACAGGCCTCTACCGCCGGTTATCAGGCCGCTGTCGCTACCGTCGCCCAGCGCCAATCGGATCTTCAGAAAGCCAAACTCGATTGGAAGCGCTCGCAATCTCTCTATACGCAAGAGCTCATTTCCAAACAGCAACACGATGCGGATAAAGCCGCGTACGATAGCGCCGTCGCCGCCCTTAAGGCCGCCCAGGCGCAACTCAATCAAATGCGCGACTCGAGCCGCCAGGCCGCGCTGGCCGTCCAACAGGCCAACGCCATCCTGGCGCACCAACAGGACATCCTGCGCAAAACCACCTATCGCGCTCCGATCAGCGGAATCGCCAGCTTCATCCCGGTCCGCGTCGGCGAAAACGTGGTTCCCGGCATCCAGAACGCCACCGGCAGTTTCCTCATGACGATTTCCGACATGAGCGTCGTCAACGCCGAAGTCATGGCCGACGAAACTGACATCACCAGTCTCCAGAACGGCCAGCCGGCCACTGTCACGGTCGACGCTCTTCCGGGCAAGACTCTTCACGGCGTGGTCACCGAAGTGGGCGACCTCGCCATCCTGCGCGGGTCCGGGCAAGCCGCTACCCAGGAGACCACCGCCAATACCCAAGAGGCGCGCGATTTCAAAGTCCTCGTCCAGCTCAATGATCCGCCGCCCGCCCTGCGTCCCGGCCTTTCCTGCACGGCCAAAATCCAGACCGCGCACCGCTCGAATGTGTTGACCGTGCCCATTCAGGCTGTGGCGGTTCGCACTCAGGAAGAACTCAATCAGGCCAAGCATCCCAGTGCCAACGTGACCCTTGCCGCCACGGCGGCCGAACTCAACGCCGAAAAGAAGGAAATCCAGGGCGTATTCGTGGTGCGCGGCAATAAGGTCGTCTTCGTGCCCATCAAGACCGGCATCACCGGCACCACCAACATTGAGGTCACCGAGGGCCTGAAAGCCGGCGATCAAATCGTCACGGGCAGCTACAAGGTCCTGCGCACGCTCAAGCCCGGCGCCACCATCAAGATCGATAACAGCTTGGCCAAGAATGAAGGGACCTAGCGCGCTGAGTCGGAGATTCGTTGCACGGTTTTTAGGAGGCGAGCTTTTAGCTCCGACATTGGCGCCTGGAATCGGCGGGGCTTCAGCCCCGGCGCGTTTCGCCTTACTAGGGGCGGAGCTTAGCCCGGGCCTGATTGCTTTCTAGGGGGTCGGAGCTTCAGCTCCGGCATTACTCCGCTCGTGCGGAGTGGGCTTTAGCCCCTGAGGGCTTTGGTCCGTCGTTCGCATTGGCTTTCTCTGTGAACTCGGGGTTTTCTCGGTGTTCTCTGCGGTTGATCTTTTCGTTGTTGCTTTGCGGTGTCATCCCGAACCCGGCTCCGGCGCCTTTGGACGGGGACGGGGGTGCGCGCATTTTGCGTCCCGGATGGCGTGCCGGGGAGGGATCTGCTGTTCGCTGTTGGCTGGCGAATCTCGTTTTGCGGTTGATCTTTCCGTTGCGCGCCGCAAATGACTTTCGCGCCGGGTAACGCATCCTAATCAATTGGTGGTAAGTTAATTCGTCCGGGGAACCCATGGCAACGCCCGTAGAAGAAGTCGCCGCTCAAAGTTACCGGGAGGACTTCGTCTCCGCCGGCATCGTCATCAAGACGGAAGACCTCTGGAAAACCTACGAGATGGGCGCCGAGCACCTGCACGCCCTGCGCGGCGTCAACATCGAAATTCGCAAGAACGAATACGTGGCCATCATGGGCCCCTCGGGCTCCGGCAAATCCACTTTGATGAACCTGATCGGCTGCCTCGATTCCCCCAGCAAAGGAAATTACTGGCTGGCGGGCCGCCTGGTCAGCCAGCTCGACGACGACGAACTGGCCTACATCCGCAACAAGGAAATCGGCTTCGTCTTCCAGACCTTCAATCTGCTCGCCCGCGCCACCGCGCTCCACAATGTCGAACTGCCCATGATTTACAACGGCACCCCTTCGGTCGAGCGCCTCGAGCGCGCCAAGAACGCGCTGGCTCAGGTCGACCTCGCGGGGCGCATGATGCACAAGCCCAACGAACTTTCCGGCGGGCAGCGCCAGCGCGTGGCCATCGCCCGCGCCCTGGTCAACAATCCCGCCATCCTTCTCGCCGACGAGCCGACCGGCAATCTCGACTCGCAAACCGGCGAAGAAATCATGGGCCTGTTCGGCCGCCTGCACGCCAACGGCAACACCATCATCCTGGTCACGCACGAGGCTGACATCGCCGCCCACGCCCACCGCGTCATTCGCCTCCGCGACGGCAAAGTCGAGCACGACGCCCCCACCCGCTGACTCCACTCGCTAATGGTGGTTGCCCAACCCCATCTGTTTGATCAGCGCTTCAAACCGGGCGCTGTCCCGAAGAACGTCCCACTTGGGCTCCACTTTCAGAAACACCATGTGAACGTCCCGCTCGTCATAGGCTCTTTCCAGCCAATCAAGAGCAGCATCCATCTTTCCTAGCCCCGCGTAAATCGTGGCAAAGTGGTACGGAGGCACAAACTTCTGCGCGCTCAAACTCTGCAGTTGCTCAAGCACCTTCTCCGCCTCGGCGCGTTTCCCCATCAACGCATACGTGTATCCGGTAAGCGCAATCGGTTCTGTATTTCCTGCCGAAAACTGCCTGGCTTTTTGCGCCGCTTCCAAAGCCTCATCGCAACATCCGAGCGACTGGTACGCCTTGGCTGCTACCACGTGCGTCACCCAGAAGTGGGCATCGATTTCGAGACTTCTCGCAATCATCGGCAAAATCTCGTCTTGCCGGCCGGCATGGAAGCGGAACTCGGCGCATAAAGTATTTATGATCGGCGAAAAGGGGTCCAGTTGGCGCGCCAGATCAATCTCCGCAATGGCCTGCTCGTGGCGTCCGGTGTTGGAAAGCATGTGGCCGTAAAATAAATGTGCCAGCGCGTAGTTTGCGTTTCGCCCGATCGCTTGACGCGAGTGCTCCTCCGAATTGCGCCAGTCCCAGCTGTACCAGAACCGGATGCTGGCCAGCGCGCAGTGTGCTTCGGCTGACCCCGGATCGACCTTCAGCGCTTGCGTTGCCGCCTGTTCGGCTTCCGGAAATGCCTCTCGCGGCCGGTAATCGCTGGTGATGGGCAGAATGGCGTAACAATCGGCCAGCCCTGCGTAGGCGGCCGCCAGACGCGGCTCGAGTGCCGCCGCCTGCCGAAAGTATTCGATGGCGCGTTCGATGTTGGGCCGCGTTCGTTTCCATGCGTGAAACCGGCCGCGAAGATACGTGTCATAGGCTGCCGAATTTGGCCAATTCGTTTCGACGTGTGGCGTCCCCTGCCGCGGTGCAAGCCGTACGTGCACCTGTTCGGCAATCGCGCGCCCCAGTTCGGTTTGCACCCCCAGCACGTCCTTCAACTCGCGTTCGTAATTTTGCGCCCACAGATGCGTTTGATCGCTGGCGCGGATCAGCTGCGCGCTGATGCGCACGCGCTCGCCCTCTCGCCGAACGCTCCCTTCCAGGGCATAGTCCACGTTCAGCTCCCGCCCGATTTCGGCAATGCTCTTTCGCGTTCGCTTGTACGTCATCGCCGAAGTGCGCGCGATCACCCCTAGCTGCTCGGACGCCAGCTGCCCGAGATTCGAAATCGTCTCCTCCGTCAAACCGTCGCTGAAGTATTCTTGCGCCGGATCCTGGCTCAGGTTCTCGAACGGCAGGACCACCATCATCACCCGGCCCTTGCGCGCCTTGGCTCCGGCTGGCCTGGCACTGACGCGGAAGTCCTTCACCGGCGCCACAAAACGATACCCGCGCCCCGGAACGGTGCGCACAAAACGCGGCGCCGCAGGATCGTCTCTCAGCGCCACGCGCACCTTGCGAATCGCCGTGTTCACGCTGTGCTCCGCTTCCAGAAACACGTCTTTCCCCCAGACATGTTCGATGATCTCGTCGCGGCTTACCACGCGGTCGCGGCGCTCGACCAGCAGCGACAACAGCTCGAACGGGATGCGTTCGAGCGGCACAGTCCTGCCCTTGCGCCGCAGCTCGCACGCGCCTCGGTCGAGCTCAAAGCCTTCGAAGTAATAAATTTCCGGTGCCACGGAGCTTTGTCCCAGTCTGGTTTGGCCGCAATTGTACCTGCATTCCCGTCCTTTGCTACACGGCGGCGCAATGAACGTGCCGCCAAAATTCTTCAGGAAACCTTCAGCCCTTCTGCATGGTGTCCAACAGCCGGACCCTATACAACAAAGCAGTCTGGGAGGGGAGGAAAAAATGTCACCGGCAAAATCCCGCATCACGGCCGCAACGCTGGCCTCGGCCGCCCTGATCCTGCTGGGAATGATGGTCGCATCCGCTGGAAATGGGGCGCAGGGTCAGGTCGCTTATTCCGATGCACGAATCCGAATCGGCTTTGCGATTGCACCCGTGCCGCTCAACCTGGACGGCAAAAACCCGGCCTTGGTCGGGCTCGGCAGCTACATCGTTAACACCGAGGGCTGCAACGACTGCCATTCCGCCGGTCCAGCCACCGAATATGTTCCGAGTGGCAACCCTTACTTTGGAAGGCCCAAGCAGGTGAATGCCTCCAAATACTTGGGAGGCGGACGCGATTTCGGGCCGCTCGGCGTTCCCGGAAATCTCTCTGCGCACATCATCTCCAGAAACTTGACGCCGGCCCCCGACAACGAGACAGGGCTCCCGGGCGGCGACATCACCTACGAAAAATTTTTCCAGATCATCCGCGACGGAACCGATTTTGACCATCTCCACCCTACCTGCACCGGAGGCGTGCTGAACTCCGGCTGCATCCCGCCGCCCTTCGACGGCAACTTGCTGCAAGTCATGCCCTGGCCTAATTTCAAGAACTTCACCGACCGCGAACTTCGCGCTGTCTACGAGTACCTCCGAGCCGTTCCCTGCCTCCAGGGCAATTACCCCGGTCCAGGCGGCGCCGCCGCGAATATTCCACCGGAACCCGCGGACCGCTGCACCCAGTAGCGACAACACCGCAACGGGGCGCGTGCTTCCGCGCCCCGACACCCGGCGCGCCGTCATGTAGCTCACGTCTTCAGACGTGAGGCTTTTCCCCGTGCCCGCAGTCTGCCCTGAGGTTTCAACGTAGCGCCGGCTTACCCTGAGCGCCACGGCGAAGGGGTTCTTCAGCCCCGCGAAACAGCGCGCTTGTCATTCTGAGGGCCGCCCTACGGCCCGAAGAATCTCTCTTCATGCCGCGCACGGGCAAATCCCGGTCTAGATCAATGTTTTTGCCATCCTCGCTAACTCAGCGATGTACACCTCAAAACGATTTTGGCGCGGATTAGATCGCACTTGGGACCGGAGAAATCCTGCTGGCGCTCTCTCACCACGCAGCAGGGAAAGGTTTCCAACGACCGTTCTTTCAAACTCCGCCCTGGCGTGCTTGCTTGGGTGAGCGATGGCATGCCGAATTGTTACGATGGTCTTGATCGTACTCTTGTCTCCATCTGTAAGCTTGCTGAAGGGTTTCCCGCCGTCAATGTAAAGTCTGGCTCGTTCTTCCGTCCTGTTGAACGGCAGCCAATCCAGGTATTTGTCGCCTTGAAGCAAGATGTCCATTAGAGCATCCCGCGAATTGGCTCTCATCCTTAGTCTTATGTCGGGATGCCGGACTCGCCTTTCAAGCACGGCGACGAACAGCTCCTCCAGAAAGGCTTCGAACCCTGTGACGGCGCGGAGGAACAGCGCTTCGTAAACCGAAAGGAGGTCGCGAAGTGCTATGTCTTGCCGCGAAAAAAGCTCTTCCATGCGCCGACGCGTGTAATCGAGATTGCTCAGCTTCCGAAGAAAGGTTGTAGCCGCAGCATTCGGCACTGGTTCATTCTTCCTGACCTGTCAAGAAGCGGACCAACACTTGCCGCTCGCTAGCGTGCGTCGTTGCACCACGCAGTGCTTTGAAAACGCGCTGAGGCACGTTCTCATGGGATATTCTTCCCCCGGCATCTCTTATCCGCTCGATCATTTGGACCTTAAGTCCGCTCGGTGACTCGGGTTGAAGTCTCGCGGGGACTTCAGCCCTTTTCTTGGGCAAGGGCAAGAGAGTGTATTGAAGGGAATAAATGGCGGTAAAGAGCGCGTAGAACATAGTTCGGTTTCCAAACCGCTCGTGTATTTCTTGCGATCCAAATGAGGACTCGATGGTGTCGAACACCCGCCGAAGCCGCTTTGCGACCTCTTTCGCATCATTGAACGTTTTGTCGAAGTTCTCATAAAAACCGTTGATGGTTTTGTTGTCCTTCTCCATGACTCCGTGCATGATTAGAAGCATGAATTCGCTCGTGAGCTCTACTTCGTTCATGCGTGCAATTTGATCTGGAGTAAAGATGCCCCATTCCCTCCATCTATTAAGCTGTTCCGCTGCGAGCTCGTACGCTTGAGTTTTAAATCGGCCAAAAAATTCGGCATTTCGCAACTCCTGCGCGTTCAACTTGACTCCCGTTGAATTCATTCGTGCAAAGATTTGGAGGATTTCTCGGTCGTCAGTGTCGGCAGGAAACGAGTGAACGCTAAATTGGTAGTCTAGAATTCTTTGCCTGTATTCCTTCGGCAGATCGTCAAATGACTTATTGCCGAGCTCTTCGTTGTGAACCTCACTGATTGTGAATTCATCCCTAGCACGATCAAAATCGGGTACGAGATGGGGGTCGATAAAAGAGAGGATAGTCCGGATGCGTTGTTGTCCGTCGACAACATCGCGTTGGGGCTTCAGAGTCTTGATATCCGTCCGCAGATCGCGGAGAAAGATGATGGGAACGGGAAGCCCTCGAACGATAGTGTCGATCAGATACGATTTGGCACCTTTCTTCCAAACCGGGCGACGTTGGAAATTTGGGTTTAGCCGCAGAGAGCCCTCTCTCATCCAAGAAACAAAATCGGCCACACGGTATTGCGTTCGGAGCGTCTGCAGTTCCTTCATCAGTCTCCTCAATCAGCGAATCCACGCACGGGACTCTGACATTCGCTAGGGAAGACAAAATACCTACAAGTCTGCAACTATTCAAGGCAACAACTAACACCCTGATCTTCTGCCGAAGGCCACTGGCCAGCAGCACTGGAACGCTCACTGTTCCCCCGGGGTTGCGGCACGCCCTGACGTGCGGGAACGTCGCGCACCGACTGAGGGACAAGAACGGTGTCGAACGTGAGCCCGAGGAGATGCTCTTCTTCGATAGCGATTAAATATCTGAGCGGGGTGGTATTGGAAACCGCGATCATGCCGCGCGAATATTAGCGCGGCTTGCGCCGTGACGCAGCCTCGAATAGCGCCGCTTCGCGGTCCAGATCGCCTTCATCGACTTCCGCAAGTGGCACTTCGTGCTGCCCCAGGAAATCCTCTGCTTCAACGCGGGAGAGCCCGAGCATCTCCGCAACCTGCTTCAACGTCAAAATGCGCTCCCGGTACGCTTCGAGCGCGACCGCCTCGAGCGCTCGGCGGGATACGTCGCCACCATTAGCGGAAAGATGCTTCGCAACTTCATCGGGAATCTGTACCTTAACTTCCATAACCCAAAGTGTAGCACGCGCCCAGCCCCGGAGGCAGATGCGCCCTAGCCCTAGAAGCACTGGCTAAGTCAAGCCGCTGCTCCCAAAGGCCCATTCCGGCGCGCCCGACCGTCCCGTTTTCCCATTTTGGGAATTTTCCCGTTTTGGAACTCGCCCGCCTCACGCTACCACAAAGTACTATTAATAATTGGTACTGTACAAACTGCCAATCCTGTGCTATCGTCAGTCGCCCTTTATGCAAACCCCAATCCATCACCGGTTTACCCTGAGGGAGCGAGAAGCAACCGAAGGGCGCACAACCCGCGGCATAAGGCCGCAGACGCCGATCCCCGCCTTGCCTCCGTGCCTCCTTGCCCCCCTGCCTCGCCCCGTTCCCGGCCCCGCGGCACAGTGTAACAATGTTACATGCCAGCCAGCACTGGCGGGTCTCAGTTCCTTTGCCTCCTCTGCTTCCTTTACCTCCCGCTTTTACTGCTCGCCACTCGCTTGCCCTGAGCGAAGCCGAAGGGTCACTTGTCACTCGCCACTGCCTTTTTACTCGATACACCTGTTGAGTAAAAAAAGGGCTTTTCTCCTGCCGAATCAACAACATCACCAAAAATTACTCGATACACTTTCGAGATATTTCGCACACACGAAAATCGCAGCTCAGGCGGCAGCCGACAGGAGGATCACGTCGCAAATATCTCGGCCCCCCTGCCGGGATATTTTTCTCCTAACTCCAACGCCATCAACAAAACCGCCAAAATATCTCGGCACGTTTTCAAACATTCGATCAGGATGTTTGTCCCGAGCGCAACAACGTGGAGCGAGGGACCTGCCGGAAAGGAGGTGTTCAGCGCTCGCTAGCTAGAGGTGATCAGGGATCGCGCCTCGCGTGATTGCGGGAATAATTCGTGAGATAGGCTGGGGGATCGACGGCAACGCGCAGCTCGGGGTCGGGGATAGGCGCGCCGGGAACGACCGGAAGCGGCAACACTCCCGCCCAGACCGGCAGGTCGTAGTCTTCCTTCTCGTCCTTGGGCCCGCCGGTGCGCACCTTGGCGGAAACTTCCTCGAGCGGGAGGACGAGCACGCTGGTTTGCTTCAGTTCGGATTCGCTCGGATGGCGGACATCGTTCCAGCGCCCGCGCACGATGTGTTCGGCGAAGGCCTCGAGCGCTTGCAGCTTTTCCTCGCGTCCTTCGACCAGCGTGGCGCGTCCCAGCACGACCACCGAGCGGTAGTTCATGGAATGATGGAAGGCCGAGCGGGCCAGCACCAGCGCGTCGACCAGCGTGACCGTAACGCACACCGGCGCACCGCCCGCCAGCGCGCGCAGCATGCGGCTCGCCGCTGATCCGTGAAGGTAGAGCCGGTCGTCCACGCGCGCGTACAGCGTGGGAATCACGTAGGGCTGGCCGTCGGCCACGAACCCGGCGTGGCAGATCAGCCCTTCATCGAGAATGGCGAAGACGGTCTCGCGATCGTACTTGCCGCGATCGGGAATGCGTTTGACGCGCGTGCGCGCCGTAGGAGTGAATTGGCTCATGCGCGCAGGGTAAGGCCGGCGGCGCTGCGCCGCAAGTGCCAATCTGGACTGCGCGGCGGCGGGCCACTTGCGAGGGTCGTTTCGCCCATGCGAAAATCAGTTTCGCTTGCCCCGCATAGGCTTACGAACTCTGTCGCGGCTTGTATTGCTGTGCGAGGGTAAAGCGCCAAAGGCGATATCGTCTAAGGGTTAGGACGTGGCCCTCTCAAGGCCAAAATCCGGGTTCGAATCCCGGTATCGCTACCATCTTCTCGCTTGATACTCGATCGCAAGGTCCCGCGCATTCCAGGTTCCCAATGGGCTTGAGTTGGCGCGCGCGCGGCCGCGCAACCGCGTAAAATGTACCTGTGCCGTCCCGCTCGCCATTTGCGGGTCGCACCTGTCCTTCGCGCGCCCGAGGCTCATGCACGCTCCTGCCAAAACTGAACCCCACTGGGGCGACCCTCCCTGGAAAATTGATTTCACCCCCGCCCACGTCACCGTTCCCGGCGAAATCGATTGCGCGGTGGTGGGCGGCGGCTTCACTGGGCTGGCCGCGGCGGCTTGGCTGCGCCGCAGCGATCCGGCCAAAACCGTCGCGCTCTTCGAGGCGGGGCGCATCGGCGCGGGCGCCAGCGGGCGCACCGGCGGAATGGCCCTGGCGGAGAGCGCGGCCGGCGATCTGCCCGGCCTGGGCGACGTGCTCGCCGGCGTGCGGAAAATTTTCGAGGAGCTCGGAATCGAGTGCGAGCTGAGCCTGCCGGGCGCCTGGGAGGTTGCCCGAAATGAGAAGCCGCTGCCCGAATCGCACATCGATTGGAACGATTCGGGGCGGTTGCGCGCAACGGCGCAAGTCCAGGGCGGGACGCTGAATCCAGGCAAGGTGGTTGGTGGGCTCGCGCGCTCCGCGCAACAGCTTGGCGCGCTGATTTTCGAAAATGCGCCGGTCCAGCGCGCCGACTGGCGCCAACCGCCGGTTTTGCATCTGGCACGCGAGGGCGGCCCTGTGGTCCGCGCGCGGAAAATTCTGTTTGCCACCAACGCGCTCTCGCTCGAACTGTCGCGCATCGCGTCCCCCGAAGGCGCACGGCTCACCCTGGCTGTGGCCACCGAGCCGCTCTCCGAGGAAGCGCTTCAGGCCGTGGGCCTCGCGGATCGCAGGCCGTTTTACACCGCCGACCTGCCGTATCTTTGGGGCCGTGTGGCGCAGGACAACTCCGTCATCTGGGGCGCCGGGCTGGTTTCCGCGCCGGGCTCGCGCGGCCTTGCCTCCGTTTCGATCGATTCGCCCGAAGCGCGCACGCAACTGGCCTCGCTCGAAGCGCGCGTGCGCGGCCTGCATCCCGTCCTGCGCGACATCCGCTTCACGCATCGTTGGGGCGGGCCCATTCTGTTTCGAGAATCGTGGGCGCCGGTGTTCGCCCGGCACCCGGAAAGCCGCGGGAACGCGATCGTGCTGGGCGCCTTCGCCGGACACGGCGTGATGCTGTCCTCCTACCTGGGCTGCCGGGCCGCCGAAGCCCTGCTCGGCCGCCGCGACTTGCCGCAGTGGGGAAAAGCCGATTGAGGGGCGATTCTCCGTTTCCGCGAGAGCTTTTTGTTTTGCAGCCTCCCGCTGCGCTTCGAAGCGCGGCTTGCGAATGGCATGGCCCGCGGCAGGTGAATGGGTAAGCAGGACTGATCTGCCTCGCCGGCGCGCTGCCGGCTGGTGTCTCCTCGCCGTTGCAGGGTTCCGAATAACGAGGCGGGTGTCCCTCGCCAGTTCGCAGAACGCTATTCGGAGCACCGAGGGAGGCTGCAAAAAAAAGCAGTTGCAAATCCCTTCGTTCCACGGACTCGACCGCCGAAAAGCCCGGCGGGTCGTGATCAACGAGATCGGACTACTGCAAACGAACCCTGAGCTCCTCGGCAAACTTCTCGATGCGGTTGAGCGGCACCATGCTGATTCCGCTGTCCTCGAACAGCCGCGCCACGAACGCGTGCCGCCGGTTTCCGGCGGACGCTTCCGTCTCGGTGATGGCGGTGAACTCGCAATTCGGGATGCGCGCGCGCACGCGCCCCGCCGTGTACGCCAGCACCTTGGCCTGCGCCGGATCGCGCCCGATGGCCACCGCGTGCAGAAAGCCGCGCGCGCCGTTCTGGTAGCCGTAATCGAAGCGGAACGAATCCCCGGGCTCGGTGAACTGCTCGACCGCGATGCGCCGCTCCAGCCGCGGCACGCGGTGCCGCCGGAAAATATCGTCCAGCCGCGCCTTGATCCAACCGCGCGTGCTTTCCAGAATGCCGCCGCGCGTGCGGGCCGGCGGTGCCACCCGTTCGAGGTACAGCTGCTCGAAGGCCGTTTCGAAATCCTGCGCGTCCAGGCCGGTCACGGAAGTGAACTGAATGGCGCTCGAAAGCATCGGTTCCAGCTCGCTGAAGGCCGTGCCGCCGCTGTCCCCGCGTTCCCGCAGCGCCCCTTCCAGGTAGGCGGGCAGCGCACGCAGGTACTTCTCATCGGCGTTCGGATGCAGCCGGCGGACGCGCGCGATCTCGGCGGCCTCCTCGATCACGCGGATCGATTGCCGCTTGCCTTCGGCATCCTCCAGCAAAACGCCGATATTCACCCACTCGTCGCGGATGGGATTCGGCGTGTAGCGCAAAACGCGATAGCGAAAGATAGGCATGGCTCACGTCCAGTGGGGAAAAGGTTGTGCGCTGGATTTGCGGGCGGAAGCGAGCAGCTCGCGCACGAGCCCCCGCCTCCTCCACAAATGCTCGAGCAGCCGTTCCAGCGCATCCGTGTCGTCATCGTACCACTCGGGCGGTATCTCGCTCTGGATTTCGTCCAGCGCCGTCTCCGCCACGCGGCTCTCGATGCGCGACAGCCAGGGCTCGAACGAATCCATGCCGGTCACCGAGGCGTACACTCTGTGCCGCAGGTAGATGCCCCGTAGCGGCGCATCCGGAAAATTCCATTCGCCGGCATTGAAGCAAAATCCGTTGTCGATCATCTGCGCCCGGTACCGCTCCGCCCCGGCTGCGCGGAAAAAAATCGCCTGCCGCCCGTCCGTGTTGCAGGTCCATTTGTCGAACACCAGCATCCCCCGGAAATCCCCCAGGTTCTCCACCTCTTCCAGAATTTCGTCCGGCACGAAGTCGTACACCGCCACTTCCGCCGGCGGCCCCGGATAGCGCGAACCGAAGTGCCGCCCTGCACGGCACTCGGCTCTCCCGCGCCCCAGCTGCATCACCAGGTCTTCCGTGTTGGCGATCAGCTCCCGCCGCACCTCCACCACTTCCGCCCCCGGCGTAGGCAGCCCCAGTCGCGCCGCCAAACGTGTTCCAAGCAATTCGTTCGCCAGTATCCGCACCCCCTGCGGATTGTTCTGGAATTTCACTACGTAGTAGTTTCCGTCTTCGCAGCGCATTAAATGCGACTGCGCGCCGCCGCGCATCCGCCGTATGTGCTCCAGCGCCTGCTTCATCGCCCGCGTATGCTATCGGTCCAGTCACTCGCCCGGCAACAACGATTTTTCAAATCTGGAAAGCAGCGATCCAAATGGAACGGGAAATGACTTCGGTTTTTCGGCGGGTGCAACGGGACCATGAGGCGAGGGTGTGCCAAAACGGATCAAAACACCGAAAACGTCTGACCGCGAAACGCGACGCTCGCGCCAAGGCACACAACCACGCGGGCAGCGGCGCCAGCCGTTCCCCTCGCTCTCATCAGTTCACTGGATGGATTTCAGCGCTTCTTGCGGCGTGCGCTCTTCTTGGCCTTCTTCGCAGGTTTCTTGGCGGCCTTCTTCTTTGGCTTGGCCTTGGCCTTTTTGCGAGCGGGTTTCGCCGCCTTCTTGGCGGGCCGCGGTGCACGCCGCACGGGAGCGGGAGCAGGCGCCGGGGCTTCCTCTTCTTCGCCCGTCCCTACCTCGATGATAGTCTCTTCGCCTTCCTCCACGAGTTCTCCCTCGTGGGGCTGCTCCAGGCCCTCTTCCTCTTCCTCGTAGCGAGGCAACTCCTCGTCGTCGTCGTTCATTTTCGCGTAGAACATTCGCTTCCTCCGGTCGCTGGCCTGGCGGATGGCCTTTGACTGTCTCTCGGGCGCTTATAAACGGGTTCTCGGAAGTTTGTCAAGAAGCAAACGACAAGGTTGGGCGCGAGGTGGTTCGCCGAGGGGAAAATCGACTCCCGCCTGCCCTCCCGCGCGGGTCCAACGCGCACACACCATCCTCACGCGTCTCTTCGTAAGCCATAGGAGGAGCTAGCTTTATCCTGCAGGATTGGGTTCAGGCCGCTAGCGCTGGATCACCAGCACGTCGCCCGTTTCCAGCTCGCGGCTGGCCAGGAAGGGGTTCGACTCTCGCAGCGCCTCCACCGTCGTGCCGTATTCGCGCGCGATCGAGTACAGCGTCTCTCCGCGCCTCACGCGGTGCCGCACCGGATCTCCGGCGGGGCTCTGCGTTTGCGCCGACACATCTCGTATGGCCGTCCTTCGCCGCGGGCGTTCTTCCGGCATCGGCTCGCCGTGCGTATACACGCGCAAGCGCATTCCCGCGCGGATGAAGGTCCCGCGAATGCGGTTCCAGCGCTTCAGGTTCCACACGCTTACGTGCAAACGCCCCGCGATGGCCCCCAGCGTGTCGCCCGGACGCACGCGGTAGTACGTCATCAGCGGCGTCGGAGGAACCGGCACATTCAGCCAGAAGCCGTCCGGAACGGTGGCGTCCGCGTTCAGGTGATTGGCATGTTCCAGCGCCGCCACGCTGACGTGGTAGCTGCGCGCGATGTCCCCGAGCGTTTCTCCGTCGGTCACCTCGTGCAGCCGCCAGCTCGTCCACTTGTCTTCCGGCACCTGCTGGATGTTTTGTTCGAATTTCGCAGCCGTGCCCTCGGGAATCTTCAGCTTGAATTGGCCGTCGTTCGGGGTTACGTTCCGCAGCAGCTCCGGATTCAGCTGCCGCAGGTCCTCCACGGCCGTCCCCGTCGCGTCGGCTACCAAGGCCAGATTGATGGACTGCCCGGGCCGGATCGTATCGATCGGCTCCGGTTTCTGCGGGTCCACCTGGATCCCGTACATCGCGGGGGCTTTGGCTACCAGCGCCAGCGCGATGATGATGGGAACGTAGTTTTCCGTTTGCCGCGGCAGCGCGTGCAGCTTCTCCAGCTTCCAGAAATCCGCGTAGCCCGTCCGCTCGATCGCGCGCGAGACGTTCAGCGGCCCGGAATTGTAAGCGGCCATGGCCAGATACCAGTCGCCGAACATCTTGTACAGGTCGCGCAAGTGCTCGGCCGCGGCCCGCGTGGCTTTTTCCGGGTCGCTGCGTTCGTCGATCCAGAAATTCCGGTCCAGATCGTACTCCTCGCCCCGGAACGGCATGAACTGCCAGATGCCCCGCGCGCCCGCCCGCGATACAGCGTCCGGCAGGAACGCGCTTTCCGCCTGCGCCAGGTAGATCAGATCGGTGGGCACGCCTTCCTGCTTCAGCACGGACTTCATCATCGCGCTGTACTGCGCGCCCCGGCTCAACCCGCGCGCCACCACCGCGCGCCCGCGCGGCGAAGTAAAGAAGCTCAGGTATTGCAGAACGTACGGATTCACCGTGAGCGGCAGGTCGTGCGGCACGCGCATCAGCTCGTCTTCCGCCGCGCGCGCCAGCCGCGGGTCGCCCGGCGGCAGCGTCAGGTCGGCAATCTCATCGATGGGCGCCGGGTTGCTTGGCGCGTCCGCTTCCTCCTGCTCCGCGGTTTGCGTCTCGTCCAGCTCGTAGGAGTGCATGACCTCGCCGATTTTGTCGAACAGATTCGACAATTTCGCGTCGAAATCCACTTGGAAGCCGCTGGACACGATCAGATTCATTCCCCGTTCGAAATCCGCTTTGGCCGCGTCCTTGTTCCCCGCTTTGTATTGTTTTTGCCCTTCTTCGTAGGCCTGCCGGACCTTCTCGATCAGGATGTCGACCGCCGGCCGCGGGTCCTGCTGCAGCGACACAAACTCCACGGGACGGTTGGGGAACGGCAGCGCTTCCCGCAACACGTTCGGCGTTTGCTGGGGTGCCGGGGCAGGGGGCGCCACACGGACTTGTTTCACAGCGGTTTGCTCGCAGCCGGCCGCAAAAACCAGCCCGGCGGCCAGCGTGACGATAAATGTCGCGTGGTATCTCTTGCTCATAGATTGTTTGCCCGGTTCGTGGCCCCGGCCCACCCTGGCTCAGGCGCCGCTGGGCTTCGGCCGCCCGGTCCTCATAGCAGGACACCAAAATGGTATGAACTACTCTCGTTGGCGTCAATGGAACTTTCTATCTTTCCCCATTTACCAAGTCAGGACACCCGGCGCGCGCGCCCGCGAAGTCCTCAGCGCTCTACCGCCCGGTGCTTGGGAGGAAGATTCTTCTCCGCCACATCCGGAATCTTCGGCTGGCTGATTTTTTCGCTGGCCCCCACGGAGAACAGCTTGTACTTCTCGAAGCTCTCGTGCCGGTAATACAGGCGCCGGCGGAAATTGAAGTACAGGTCGGCGCTCTTGGGCAGCCACAGCACCGTCTTCTTGGACTTGAACGCGACCGGCGCGTAATCGACGGACTGATGCTGCCGCAATAGCTGGATCTGCCGCAGCGGGTTCAACAGGTCCGCTTCCAGATGCACGATCTGGTAATTATCCGCCAAAATCCAGGCGCGCCCCTTCAGCGCGACCGCATAGTCCGCGTTGGTGAAGGCGTAACGCATGAAGGTGTCGGGACGGTCCGGGCGCTGCCGGAAGTACACCAGCCACGTCGCCTTTCCTTTCCATGCACCCAGACCTTCGCAGGTCATGTCGTAGTTGACCCGCAGCACGGGATCGAAGACCAGCGCCAGTGCGGCCAGCCCACGGGTGACGATGTGATCCGGAAAGCTGCTGCGATCGGAAAAGGAAACGCGGTCCTCGTCTACCGCCAGGCCGCCGCCCTCGCCTTTGGAGATTGTGGCCATGTAGTCGAATTTCAGGGTGGTGCGCTGTTCGGGCTGTCCCAGCACGTTGAGTTCTTCATCCGTCATGAGCTCGGTCGCTTCGAACCGGCTTACGTCGTCCACCAGGCGTTCCGCGCTTCGCCCCGCGCCCTGGATCACGCGCTGCGCCGGGCAAACCGCGCCGGCCGCCAGGGTCAGCTTTTCCTCGTCCACGCCGGCCGGATGCCAGGTGGGAATCGACAGGCCCGCGTCGGGAGAACTGGTCAGAATCGCGGCGGGAAGCACGCTGGCGGGCGCCGCCGTTTCGCGCGAAGCGGAAACTGTTTTGTATTTCGGGTTCTCCGCGCCCTTCAGCTGCGCGATGACGTTGCGCACACCCTGCGCCGACGGGCTGTGCGGGTCCTGCTGGAGGAAGGCCTGGAACGCCTGGATGGCCTGCTCGTTCTTGCCCAGGTTCGCCAGCGCCTCTCCCAGAATCAACTCCGCCGGCGTGCCTGCACCCTTGCCGGTCTGGATGGCCAGCTGCGCCTGCTGGACTGCGTCCTGGAACGCGCCGCTGTTCAGATAGGCGGTCGCCAGCAGCCAGTGTGCGATCCAGAATCCGCTGTCGGAGGAAACGGCCTGCTGCAGCGAGGCGATCGCTTGCTTGTAATTCTTCTGCCGCAACTGCAATTCGCCCAGCATGGCCAGAGCGCGCACGTGGTGCGTGTTGATGGACACCGCGCGCTTCAAGTAGCTTTCCGCCTCGCTCGTGTCGTTCTTCCGGCTGTAGAGAACGCCGAACAGGTAGTTCACATCCGCGTTTCCCGGGCTGGCCTTGTACGCCTTGTTCAGGTCCTTCTGCGCCTCGTTCAACTTGCCCGCGGTCAGCGCCGCGATGGCCTTCTGCGCCATTTTGCGCGCTTTGCCCCGCAATACTTGCCCCGGCAGGGGAATGACCACCGCGCTCGAGGGATCCCGCTTCAGGCGCACCAGCACGTCGTAGTTTTGATTGGCAAAAACGACATTCACTTCCTGCGTCGCCGTCTCGTAGCCCGCCGCGCTGACTTCCACCTGGTAATCGTTGGGGGCCACGTCGTCGAACATGATTTGCGAGCGGTCCTGGGTGGTACCCCACAAATCGGTGCCGTTCATATCGCTGGTCAGTTTGACCAGCGCTTGTTCACCCAGATTGGCGCCGTGCTCGTCCGCCGCGATCACCGTTACGGTCGCAACGGCGCTGCCAAACGTGGGCTGCTGCGGGGCCATCTGCGTGATGGGAGCGACTCGACCGGGGCCTTGCCCCAGGGCGGGCAGGCTGAAAGCCAGGGTGAAGACTAAACAAAGGGCGAAGCCAATTGCGGGGCGCTGCATGGGCCGGATCATGGTCTGGCTCCGTAAACGTTTTCCCGAATTCTGTCACAAAGGCCCGCGGCCTTCAATCCGGAATTCGCCGCAGGTCTTCAGGCCAGGGCCTGACGCAGGTCTTCGATCAGGTCGCCGGGATCTTCCAGTCCCACCGACACGCGCACGGTTCCCGGCTCGACACCCGCCGCGCGCAGTTCCTCCAGCGACATTTTGTAATGCGAGGTATAAATCGGCAGGATCACCAGCGATTCGACTCCCCCCAGGCTGGCCGCCAGCATGAACAGCCGGACGCGGTCGCAGAACCGCCGCGCCGCTTTCAGGCCGCCCTTCAAATCGAACGACAGCAGCGCGCCGTACCCGCGCATCTGCCGCTTGGCCAGCGCGTGGTCCGGATGCGCCGGCAGCCCCGGATAATGCACGCGGCTCACTTTCGGATGCCGCGCCAGAAATTTCGCAATCTGCATCGTCGTCTTGCACTGCCGCTCGACGCGCGTTTCCAACGTCTTGATCCCGCGCGTCAGCAGGAACGCGGCGCCCGGGTCCATCGACCCGCCCAGATAGATGATATTGCTGCGCACCTTGCCCATCAGCGCTAGGCTGCCCGCCGCCGCGCCGGCCACGATGTCCGAATGCCCGGCCAGAAACTTCGTCGCGCTGTGCACCACGATGTCGAATCCCGATTCGAGCGGCTTCTGCAGAACGGGGCTGGCGATGGTGTTGTCCACGATGGAGATCAGGCCCCACTCCTTCGCGAACTCCGCCGCCTTCCGCAGATCGACGATGCGCAGCGTCGGGTTCGTGGGCGTCTCCACGTACAGCGCCTTCGTCCGCGGATTCACCATGCGCTCGATCCCGCCCAGGTCCGTCCCCACATGCTTCACCACGATTCCGAACCGCGGGAAAACGTCGCGCATCAGACGGTAGCTCCCGCCGTACACCTGGCGCGTGGCGATCAGTTCGTCGCCCGCGCGCAGCACCGCCAGCAGCGTGCTCGAGATGGCCGCCATGCCCGACGCCGCCACCACCGCCGCTTCCGCCCCTTCCAGCGCCGCGATCTTTTCTTCCGCCACGGCCAGCGTGGGATTCGCGTAGCGCGTGTAGATGTACGCCGAGCTCTTCCCTTCCGCCCAGAGCTTCATCTCCTCCGAATTGGCGAACGTAAAATTCGCGGTGCGCGCCACCGGCGGTACCACCGGCCCGTTCACGCCCGCATGCGACTCTCCCGTGTGGATCGCCAGCGTTGCATCGCGCAGCTGTTTCGACCGCTGATTATTTTTCATGGCGGCGGAAGCTTGACTCAACTGGGCGCGCCATCGCAAGCGCCATTTTGGTTAACGCAGGGGCAGACCGTGTGCTCCAGCGACGGACTCCCGCCGAAACATCGCATCGGCTCCGCGCGTAGAATAAGCAGAACGTGATGAGAAACAAGATGCGGTGAGGAGCGCATGACGGACTTTGCCGCGGGAAATATCATCCGGGACGCATGGATCATCTGGGTCGTTTGGTGGGTGGTCGCCGCATTTAGCGTGAACCGCATGAAGCAGCGCGAGCCGGTGTTCGACCTGGTCCTGCGCTGGGGCGTGATGATTCTGGCCTTCGAGCTGCTCTTCCGCTCCAATGCGCGCCCCGGTTTTTTGAACGGCCGCTTCGCTCCCCACACCGCCGCGGTTGCCGATGCGGGCGCCACGATCACTTGCCTCGGCTTGGCCTTTTCCATCTGGGCGCGCCAGCACATCGGCCGCTACTGGAGCAGTTCCGTGTCGATTCGCGCCGATCACCAGTTGATTCGCACCGGCCCCTACGCGCGCATCCGCCATCCCATCTACACCGGAATTCTCGTGGCGGTCGCGGGCACCATCCTCGCCGACGGGCACTACGCCGGCCTCGCCGCTCTCGCTATCGTCATCGCTGGTCTAAGCTGGAAAGCGTCGCGCGAGGAGAACTTGCTGCGCCGCGAATTCGGCCCGGCCTTCGAGGAGCACAAGCGCCTCACCGGCTTTTTCCTCCCCCGCCTCTCCTGAGACGCGGGGCCGCAGCCTCGCGGGCCGGCGGCTAACGGATCAGCGGGCTCTCCCAAACGCGAAGCAGCAATTCCTTCAGCTGATGAAAGTGCTTGGGTCCCAGCTCGGCGCTCCACTCCCGTTCGATCAGGCGAAGAGTCTCGACCGCCTTCGCGTAGGCGGCGTGCCCGCGCTTCGTCAGGCGCACCACCCGCGCGCGGCCCTCACCGGGCGCATCGGACCGCACGATATACCCCAGCGTTTCCAGGCTCCCCAGCAGCTGGTTCATGGCCTGCTTGCTCATGCCCGCGCGTTCCGCGAGCGCGCTCGGGCGTGCGCCGTCCGGATTCGGGAAGCGCAGCACGGCCATGTGCGGAACGCGCAAGTCGCTGAAGCCGGCCGCGTTCAGCTCGCGGATAATGCGCCGGTGGATGGCCTGCGCCGGCACGCGCAGCAAGGCCCCGATCAGCATGTCCTGAGGTCGCAGGGTGCCCGCCATTTTCACGCTTGACAACCGCCAGTAAATTTAGTTTACTCGAATGCGGTAAACAGAGTTTACCACAAGGAGTCTCCCATGGCGCACCTCGCTCCCCAACTGCACATCGATCCGGACAACCAGACCATTCGTCTCGGGCCGCTCACCGTTCGCTTCCTGCTCACCGGGCGCAATTCGAACGGCAGCCTCGCGGCCTTTGAGGTCGAGGTGCCCGCCGCCCAACGCCTGGCCGCACCGGCTCACAGCCACGACCACTATGAAGAGACCATCTACGGCCTCGCAGGCGTGTTGACCTGGACCGTGGACCAAAAGCAATTCGACCTCGCGCCGGGACAGGCGCTATGCATCCCGCGCGGCGCCGTTCACCGCTTCGATAACCTCGGAACGAGCGACGCGAAGGTGCTCTGCATGGTCACCCCAGCGGCCATCGGTCCTGAGTATTTCCAGGAGGCTGCCGAGGTGATCAACGCGGCGGCCGGCGGCCCGCCCGATCGCGCCAGGATGGCGGAAATCATGCGCCGCCACGGCCTGACGCCGGCGCCCTCGCACCCGTAGCACGCAAACATGGCGCCAGGCATTTCCGGACTCAGCAGCCAGAACCGATGACGTTGCGAGCCCGGTTTCACAACGATCCTGAATAATAAAAAAAAGGAAGGCACAATGAATGATTCAACCGCTGTCCCGCCGGCAGGAGCCATCGCAGCCCCGGCCGTTTCCGTCGCGCCCGCTTTTCCCCCGATTCTGGCCCATGCCGGGACCGGGCACACCTTGACCATGCTGGGCGCCACCATGCGTCTGATCGCCTCGGCTGCCGCGACCGCCGGACAATACACCGTGATCGAGCAGCTGACTCCGCCCGGCTGGGGCCCGCCGCGGCACGTCCATTCGCGCGAGGACGAGATCTTCTACATCCTCGAGGGCACCTACGAACTGCACGCGGGCGACGATCGCCGGACCGTCTCCGCCGGCGCCTGCGGCATCTTGCCGCGCAACGTTCCTCACGGCTTTCGCAACGTGGCCTCCACGCCCAGCCGCTTGCTGGCGCTCATCACTCCAGGCGGCTTGGAGGAATACTTCTTGGCAATCGCAAGATGTTCGCCGCCGCCCGCTCCCCCAAGACTGGTCGAAATGGCGCGGCCGTTTGGCCTCACTCTTCTTCCGCCCGGAGCGTGAATCGAGGCCCGGACCAGGGACGAATCACACCTGATTCTCCGGGCCTTCTCTTTCCTTTTGCCGCTCCTTCGCTCGACCTACGCCTCTCGCCCGCCCAGCTTCGCGTTTTCTTCGCGTTTCTTGCGACGTTTTCTGGTCTTCCGGCCAGTGTTGCCCTCAATTGCAGCCGGGTACAGTTCTAGAAACGCAAAACTGCTACCTTCTGCTCTTGGGAGAAAGGCCATGTTCTGCGAGACCTGTGGGCTTAACTTTCTGCCGAAGCAATCCGTTTGCACCCGCTGCGGCGCGGCCGCCACGCGTCACTGGCTGCAGCTGGTGGGCTTGAACACGCTGCTGCTCGCCTTCGCCTGCAATTCCCTGGTGGCCTGGACGCTCTTGCCGCGCCACGCCGCCTACGGACGCGCTCGCTCCGTCTTTCATGCCTGGCTGTGGCTCGACGCCAAAATCGCTGTGTACGGCTGGGTGCCTCTGGCCATCGGCCTGTTGCTCTGGGATTTTCTGGTCTTGCGAGGATCGCGCCGCCCCAAAGTGCGCGGCTGGGTCACGCGCAAGCTGCTCACCTTTTCGCTCGTCGCCGGCGTCACCCCTTTTATTCCTCCCTGGCTCCCGGCCGGACAGCCGCCCGAAAACTTCCTGACCATCATCCGCAGCCATCCTGGGCTGCCGCTCGCTCTAGCCTGGGGCGTCGTTCTCTTCGTCATCGCTTTGGTGTGCATGGACGCCGAAACGCGCGATTCGCTCCTCGGGCAGGGCAAGGTCTTGAGCCTGGTTGGCCTCGGCGTGCTCACCCTGGTGCTGGCCATGACACTTGTGGGCTGGTCCCTGGCCTAGTCCGACGGTTTTGGACGCCCTCTTAGAGTTTGTGGATTTCTCCGCTCTGAGAGCGGCGCCACCCGCGAACGGTACTTCCGGCCCATTTCCCGCGTTCCTCGAAGAGCGCATCCTTTGCGGACGCCCTGGAATCACTGGAGAGACGCGGCATGAAAATCCTGCTGGGAATTTTGGCATTCGGGACGGCCATGTTCTGGCTCGCCATCCATTCCTACCGCCCGCTCGACCAGAACCTTGCGTTCGAGATTCTGGGCTTCTCGTTCCTCGCGGGCGCCGCTGTCCTCGCCTGGGGCCTGAAACGTAATCATGCGGATTCCTCCGACTCCTATGTTCCCAAGCCGCAGTACGTCGCCGTGGCCTGCCTGCCGTGCCTGTTGGCCCTGGCCCTGTTTCTGAACGTTCTGCTCGACGGCTCCGCGCCAAAGCAGTATCAAGCTATCGTCTTGCGCAAGACGGAAACTCCGTTGAGCAACTGCATTACGGTAACCTCGTGGCGCACTGGCCGAACGGCGGAGTCCATACCCGTCGACGCCAGCGTCTATGCCCAGCTGCCCCAGAGCGGCCCCATCCTGGTCAGCGTCAAGCCGGGCTTGTTGCACCTGCCCTGGGTCGCCGGCTTCGGACGCATCGATCGCCTGAACGTCCGCGCCCGTTAGCATTCGCCTCCCGGACAGCCGCTAGTTCCTACTTCGATACTTACCTTGTACGATTCATATACGTACTTTACCGTAGCTCCACCTAAGGGTTTTAGTGTATTTTTGTCTCGCCCCGCCAATCGTATGCTCTCGGGCCAAGACCGAGGCGCTCATAGCGCCGCCAGAAAAGGGTGAGTCAAAAATGATGATTGGTCAGCGACTCCGGGAACTCCGCGAGTCAAAGAAACTCAGTCAGGGCGACATGGAGAAGCGCACCGGCTTGCTCCGCTGTTATACCTCGCGCGTGGAAAACGGCCATACCGTCCCCAGCGTCGATACACTGGAGAAGTATGCCAGGGCCCTGGAAATCCCCATGTACAGGCTCTTCTACGAAGGCGATAAACCGCCCGAGCCGCTAAAGCTGCTGGCCCACAACGGTGACGACACGTGGGGCGCGAGCGGAGCCGAGCGCAGCGAGTTGCGCCTCTTTGCGCGCAAGCTGTCCAAAATGAGCGACACCCAGCGCAAGCTCCTGATGGCCACGGCTCAGCGCATGGCCCGCGACGACCGCAGGTAGCTCCACGGCGCACGCTCATCGGCCCTTTGGACGTCGGAAACGCACCTTCCGCCGCTTCACCCCTCGTGTGCCTTCTTGCGCCTCATACGGTACGTCCTCAGCGACAGCTCTCGCGGGTTCCCCGCAAGAAAAGCGGCGAAGCACAGCGCCAACACCAGATGCTCGAGCGACGCCCCGAAGTACTCCCAGAACGGCGCGTGCGGCCCCGGATAATTCGACGAAAACAGCAGCGCCAGCATATAGACCAGGCCGCATGCGCTGGCCGCCCGCACCAGAATCCCCAGGACCAGCCCCAGGCCGATGGCCAGTTCTCCGTAGGCCGCCAGAAAAGCGATCGCTCTTCCGTGCGGCAGCACAAAGCCCTTCAGCACCGGCACCATGAATGGATAAGCCCCGCCCGACAGGAACCGCTCGATCCAGGATTGAAATCCGCCGCCCATGGTGAATTGCGTCCCGAACACTTTGTACTCGCCGAAAATCAGGAACAGCACTCCCACCGCGATGCGCAGCGCCGCCAGCGCTTTGCTCGCCGCCTCAGCCCGCGCCCCCGCCTCCGCTTCCGCCTCGGCCGTCTGCCCGTTCACGTCCTCTTCGCCGGACGCAAGCTTGACCACCGCCGTCCTCTTGCCCAGCGTCTTCTCGCTTTCTCCATTCATCGCCCCTCGCCCCTCGTCACCTACACAGTCTACGTCCTCTGCGGCTGCATCAGTCCGGCATCGCGTTTTTCACCTTGGATTGGATAAAGCCCAGGATCTGAACGTCATCGGCATTGCGAATCGCCGGAAAGGCAATTCTTAGCCAGCGCACCATCTCATCCCTGTAAAAGGGACGCTGCTTCAGCACTCCGGCGAAGAACTCCCATCCGGCGCGATCATCAATCAGGACAAGGGCCTTGGCCGCCTCCGTGCGCACCCATATCTGCCTTGAAGATGCCAGAATGTCGCGCAGGTACGGTCGCGCAGCTGTGCCGTATTCTGTTCCCAGTTCCTCCACGAAGCTGGAGTGCTTGTATCCGTATGGATCGGAGCTGTCGTACTGCTCAGCAATGCTGGTCAGCCGCGGCAGGTCCGCAGGGTCGCGAAACCATGTGATGCAGCTGAGGCTTTGCTCCGTCGCCAACCCGGCGCCAACCAGCTTCCACAGCGCCTCCCGGCCACTGGCTGGCCGCGTCTGACCCAGAAAATTCGCTATCCACCACGCGGCCTTGTCATTTCTTTGCGCGATGATGAAATCGAGATCACCTCGAAGCGCCTGTTCGATCCGCCTAACCGAATCACTCGACAAGCCGAAATGGGCATCGCGCAGGTTCATCAGTACGTGGAACGCAGCCTCGACCTCGCTGGGTTCCCGGGATCGCAAGTACGGCAGCGAGGCTTGCACGATCTGCGGAGCGATTGGTCGCACGAGGTCTGCATCTGAACTGAACAACCAGCCAAGCGCATCGTTTGGGCCCCGCTGCTGAATAACCGCGAGCAGTTGCATGCGCGTGGGCTCCGGGTCAAAAAGCCGAAGACTGTTCGCCGCGTACTCGGCAACCGCGGAATTCCCGCCGTAACTCGTGTCAATCATCGTCCGCAATACACGAGGATTGCGGCTCGCCAGCAGCGATGGCAGCACTTCCCCAAGCAGGCGGCCCGGAGAAGCGCCCTGAACCTTTGCAAGCTCACTCCTCAACCACCGTTCTACAACTCCAGGAGGTGCAGCGCGCACGACGAGAGGAACCCAATCGGATTGCTCTGCGATTTGCATCCCGCGCCCCGGTTCGTACGCGCGGCGCGTGAAGCGGACCAGGTACGTGCCCGGTTGAGTGAACGGGTACTGCAGGTGTATGGGCAATTTCGAGTCCGCGATATCCGCAACGCCCAGCCAGCCACAGGGCGCCCCGGTACTTGCCCCGGTGGGAAACCCGATGCGCGGTTGAAGGAAGCGCCCGTCCCGCTTCACCTCCACTTGATAGCAGTGGAAATCGTTGGGAGTCGTGCTCGATGGATAGTGGATTCTGTAACCGGTCGGCGATTCCACTTTGATCCAGATCGGCATACCGATATACGCCGGATCGGGTAGCGAAATATTCGCGACACCAACACCTGGTTTGATTTCCTGGCACGGCGCCGAAAACGCGCAGGTCACAACGAGCCAACCAAGAAGGGCAATCCGCCACATTGGTCCTACCCCCGAACGCGATTCACCCATGGCGCCGATACCTGTAGTCAGATGCCAGCGAGAGCAATCGAGAGCGCTTGTTGGCAGAAAAGCGGAGGACTCCTACGCGAAACTCTCGGTGACGCTCGCTCCCGGATTCCTCAGGCCCGAAACGCGCAGGGCGAAGCGGCTGACACCCAGAATTCATTGCCACGCGCGTTATGATCTTTGGGCGGCGCGGACTGGCCAGCCGAGCGGACCTGCTCCCTGATCCGGTCCATCCATTTTGCGCCTGAGCCGAAAGCGCCAACCTATGCCAACACGCAAACCGGTACACCGCAACAACGCCAAACAACCCGGCGACGCGACGCTCTCTGTGTGGGCCGGCGAGCAGGAGCCGTCCTGGTTCGGCGCAACGCAGGTCCCCGTCGTGCACAGCGTCTCGTTTGCCTTCCAGGATATCGACACATGGCTTTCGGTCGCCCAAGGGCGAACTCCAGGACACATCTACAGCCGTAATACCAATCCCACAGTCTCGGCATTCGAGGCCAAGATCTGCCGGCTGGAACATGCCCAGGCCGCAACCAGTTTCTCCAGCGGCATGGCGGCCATCAGCAATACCCTGTTCACCCTGCTCTCTCCCGGCGACCGCGTCGTTTCCATCAACGATACCTACGGCGGCACCAATAAAATTTTCGTCGAGTTCCTGCCCCGCTTCGGCATCCATGTGACGTTGTGCGACACCACCAACCACCGTGAAATCGAGCAAGCCATCGCGCAGGGCGCCCGCCTCCTTTATCTAGAAACGCCCACCAACCCCACCAACAAAATTCTTGACCTCCAGCGTCTCGCAGCCTGCGCGCATCGGCATGGCACAATCGTGGTCGTCGACAATACCTTTGCCACCCCCATCAACCAGCAGCCCCTCAGCCTCGGTGCGCACCTTGTGGTGCACAGCGCCACAAAATTCCTCGGGGGCCATGCCGATGCCATGGGAGGAGTGGTCTGCGGGAAGCGCGCGCTGGTCGCACGCATCTTCCATTTCCGCGAAATCACGGGCGCCGCGCTGGATCCCATGGCCGCCTATCTGCTCTTGCGCGGAATGAAAACCCTGGAACTGCGCGTGCGCCGCCAGAATCAGACAGCGCTTCAGATCGCGCGCTTTCTCCAGCGGCACCCGCGAGTCACGCATGTGTTCTATCCGGGGCTCCCCTCGCATCCCCATCACCGCATCGCTCGCCGCCAGATGAGCGGGTTCGGCGGCGTGCTCAGCTTTGTTCCCCAAGGAGGATTCGCTGCGGTCAAGCGCATTCTTCCGCGCCTGCGCTACGCGCGCCTTGCGGCAAACCTGGGAGCGGTCGAGACGGTGGCGGGTCCGCCGGCCACCACCAGCCACGTCGAGTCGACTCCCGAGGAACGCCGGGCCAGCGGCATTCCGGAAGCATTGATCCGCTATTCGGTCGGGATTGAAGACCCCGCCGATCTGATCGCCGACCTCCAGCAGGCTCTGCAAAGTGGCCCTCCGCGATAACGGGCCCTGATTCGTTGACTTGAGTGGACTCGACCCCTAAGATGTCAGCCCTATGGCCGACCCGGACGCGCTGATCGGGCAGACTGTCTCGCATTACCGCATCGTCGAAAAACTCGGCGGCGGCGGAATGGGTGTCGTCTATAAAGCCGAGGACACTCGGCTACATCGTTTCGTCGCTTTAAAATTCCTCCCCGAAGGGCTGGCCAAAGACCGCCAGGCACTCGAACGGTTCGAGCGCGAGGCCCAGGCTGCGTCCGCGCTCGATCATCCGAATATCTGCACGATCTATGAGATTGGCGAGATCACTCTCTCGGCCGCTCCGGGAAGAGAACAGCAGCCCTTTATCGCCATGCAGTTCCTCGACGGCCAAACCTTGAAACACCTGATCAGCGGCAGACCGCTTCCGGTCGAGCAAATCATTGAGCTGGGAATCGAAATCGCCGACGCGCTCGATGCAGCGCACTCCGAAGGCATCGTTCATCGCGACATCAAGCCGGCCAACCTGTTCGTTACCAAGCGGGGCCGTGCCAAGATCCTCGATTTCGGTTTGGCCAAGGTCGCTCCCTCGCGCGTGGCCGAAGGCGCAGGCGTTTCCGCCATGCCCACCCAGGCGACCGGAGAATTCCTCACAAGCCCCGGAACCGCGGTAGGCACCGTGGCCTACATGTCGCCCGAGCAGGTTCGCGCCAGAGAACTCGACGCCCGTACGGATTTGTTTTCCTTCGGCGCCGTCCTCTATGAAATGGCCACCGGAGCCTTGCCGTTTCGCGGTGAAAGTTCCGGTGTCATTTTCAACTTCATTCTCGAGCGGGCGCCCGTTCCGCCCGTCCGCCTGAATCCCGACCTGCCGCCCGATCTCGAGCGCATCATCAACAAATGCCTCGAGAAGGATCGGAACCTCCGCTACCAGCATGCCTCCGATATCCGCGCCGACCTCCAGCGGCTGAAGCGCGACACCGATTCCAGCCGCACGGGTCTTGTCGGCGTGCCCGATCTCCCGGATGTCGCCACTTCGCAGCCCGACCGTTCCTCCGGTAGCTCCACTCACCTGCCTGCAACGCCCGCGCCTGCCGCAGATGCGGGAGCGTCGGCAACACCGGTCGCAGCTTCAGGGGCCGCCACAGCGTCGCGTGCGCCCGCGTCCGGAACGACAACCGCGGCAATTGCCCCGTCCCGCCGCCGATGGGTCGTGCCGGCCGCCGCAGCTCTCGCGATTGCCCTGCTTGCTGCCGGAGTCTACTTCTATCTGCACCGTTCGCCGAAGCTCACCGAAAAAGACACCATCGTTCTCGCGGATTTCGAGAACACGACCGGTGACGCCATCTTTGACGATACCCTCAAGCAGGCCCTCGCCACGCAACTCGCCCAATCTCCATTCCTGAACATCCTCTCCGACCAGCGCGTCGGCGAAACGCTGCGTATGATGGGCCGCCCGCCGGGCGATCGCCTGACCGTCGACACCGCCCGCGAAATCTGCCAGCGGACGGGAAGCACCGCGGTGCTGGCCGGCTCCATCGCCAGCCTCGGAAGCCAGTACGTGGTTGGCTTGAACGCCTTGAACTGCGCGAGCGGAGATTCGATCGCCCGCGAAGAAATGCAGGCGTCTCGAAAGGAAGATGTTCTGACGGTGCTGGGCAAAATCTCCACGAGCATGCGCGGAAAGCTCGGCGAATCACTCGCGTCCGTCCAGAAATTCAGCACGCCCGTCGAGCAGGCCACCACCTCCTCCCTCGCTGCCTTGAAGGCATACAGCCTCTGCATTCACACCAAGGCTGCCAAAGGCGATGCTGCGGCCATTCCCTTCTGCAAGCAGGCAGTCGATCTCGATCCCAACTTCGCCACCGCATATTCGCTCTTGGCAACCATGTACTACAACCTCGGGGAACAAGAGCTGGCCAAGGAGTCCGGGGAGAAAGCGTACGATCTGCGCGACCGCGTCAGCGAGCACGAAAAACTGGAGATCGCCTCTGTCTATGATTTCGCTGTGCTTGGCGATCTGGACCAGGAAATGCGCGTCTACCAGGTCTGGGAGCAAACCTATCCTCGCGACTTCCGGCCGCACCAGGACTCCGCGGTCGATTTGATGGGATTCGGCGATTACAACGGGGCACTAGCTGAGGTCCGGGCTTCGATGGAGCTCAACCCGGACAACGGCGACGCCTATGCCGTTATGGCAGATACCTTTCTTTGTCTCAACCGCAGCGATGAGGCAAAGCGCATTGCACGGCAGGGCCTCGCCCGCGGCCTTCGCAGTCCGCTTGTTCACGCGGCATTATTCGTGGCGGCGTTCCTGGAAAACGACCAGAAGGAGATGCAAGCACAGATCGCGGCCGCTTCCGCCGACGGGACTGGGGGCCAGAGCCTCGCCTGGCATTCGGACGCCGAGGCTTATGCAGGACGTTTGCGCCAGTCACAAGACGATTCGCGCCGGGCCGTGGAGATTACAAGGAACAACGGCTTTGTAGAAACAGCCGCTATCTTCAACGCCTACGAAGGTTTGCTCGAGGCCGAGTTTGGCGATTCAGAGGCTGCCCGCCAAGCCGCCTCAGCCTCCCTCACCTCATCGAGCGGCGAAATGTCCAAAACTTTCGCCGCGCTTGTTTTGGCTCGCTCCGGCGACGTGAAGCGTTCCGAGGCCCTGGCAGACGAATTGAACAAGCGCTTTCCTTCGGACACCTATCTTCAGAGATACTGGCTGCCGACGATTCGAAGCGCTATTGCGCTGGCCCGAAAAAATCCCGCGGCAGCCATCGCCTCCTTGCAGTCTGTGTCTTACGAGTTCGGTGCTCCAGGGACCCCCGGTGCACTCTACCCCGTCTACTACCGCGGCGAAGCATACCTGGCGCTGCACGATGGCAGTCAAGCTGCCGCAGAATTTCAGAAGATTCTCGATCGCCGCGGAATCGTCGGCACTTGTCCCCTGGGCGCTCTGGCGCACTTGCAAATCGGGCGGGCGTACACGATGACCGGCGATAAAGCAAAGGCGCGCACCGCTTACCAGGATTTCCTCGCCCTCTGGAAGGACGCCGATCCCGGCATTCCCATCCTGAAAGAGGCCAAAGCCGAATACGCGAAGCTACAGTAGCGGTCCGCCGGCCACCACTAGAAGTTATCTCATAAACACATTCAAGCGATTCTGGGGTTGTGAGTTATGCGAAACGGCGTAAATCCAGTGCATGGACCTCACCGACGCCCAGTGGGCGGTGCTGGAGCCGTTGT